>Ga0247727_10003313_pt1 | contig 35752 bp, 29 predicted proteins | sample WisWelCaveWW1625_FD_202498 | JGI IMG/M metagenome (GOLD analysis project Ga0247727, IMG submission 202498) | Biofilm microbial communities from Wishing Well Cave, Virginia, United States - WW16-25 | ecosystem: Environmental > Aquatic > Deep subsurface > Groundwater > Cave microbial mat | place...
CTCATCGCCGCACCCGCGGCGGCATTCAATCCCCAAGCACGACCGCTCGCGCGTTGAACCCAGCGGTTCAGTCCAACTGACCGTATCCGCCATGCTCACGCACGACGGATACGATCCTGTTCGTTAGACCTCGCACGGTGCAGTTGTCGAACTTCAAGTTGCGCCGACCACATATTGTTACTACAATATACGCATGACCTCTTGGGACGAACCCAAACGCCGTAGGAACATCAAGGCGCATGGGTTGGACTTCGAGGGGTCCGAAGCCATTTGGGACAACTTCACTGTCACCCGCGAGGACGTGCGGGAGAACTACGGCGAAAGCCGGCTGGTGACGTTCGGGATCCTGAGTGGCGAGGTGGTCGTCCTGGTTCACGTTGACCGGGACGAGGACATGCACGTCATCTCTTTACGAAGGGCCGAAAAATATGAAGCGCGCTATTACCTTGAAACCGCCGAAGAGTACTTCCGCAAAAATCGTTGATCGAGACAATCCTCCTTGGTCGGAGGAGATGCTTGGCACAGCGGTCATGCGTCGCGGTCGTGGTCCGCAGAAGTCCCCGACCAAGGTACTCACGACCATCCGCCTCGACGCAGACGTCTTAGCATTCTTTCGAGCGCAGGGAACGGGTTATCAATCGCGCATCAACGACGCGCTTAAACGCGTCAAAGCGCGAGGTCTAACCACCGGCTCAACGGCGACCGCCCGCAAGCGGGCGGCGCGTTAGCCGGGACGTTAAACGGACCTGGATGCGAAGTACCTTCGTAGTCTTATTCGATCTTGGCGGTGTTCTGGTCGAGAACACCGGCGAGCAAGGGCTGGCGTCGCTGCTGCCGTACCGGCTCGGCCGCGAGGAGATCTGGGCCAGGTGGCTCGCCTCTGACGCGGTGCGGCGGTTCGAGCGCGGGCAGATTTCGCCGGAGGTGTTTGCGGCGCGGTTCATCGAGGAGTGGCGGTTGGAGCTCGGGCCGGCCGCGTTCATCGAGGCCTTCGCCGCCTGGCCGAAGGGATTGTTCGAGGGCGCGGCAATGTTGCTGCGCAAGCTGCGCGCGCTGCATCGCGTCGCCTGCCTGACCAACAACAATCCACTGCATTGGTCACGCTTTCCGGAGCTGCCGGGATTGTTCGATTCGATTTTCGCTTCCCATTTGACCGGGTTCCTGAAGCCGGACCCGGAGGCGTTCGAGCATGCCCTGCGCGAGCTCGACGTGCGGGCGGAGGCAGTCTGGTTCTTCGACGACCTGTTGCAGAACGTCGAAGCGGCGCGAAAGGTCGGAATCCGCGCGCTGCAGGTGCGAGGGTTCGCGGACGTCGAGCCGGCGCTGCGCGCCGAGGGGTTGTACCGCTGAGCACTTAGCGGCGCAGGATTCTCGAGAGGAAGAGCTTGGCCAGTTCCGCGCCGTGCAGCAGCCGGATGTTCTTTTCGGTCGCGAACGCGCGAGCATTGTCGGTGATTTCGCCTGCGGCGACATAGAAGCATTGGTGGGCTTCGCGCGCGAGGCGGACGGCATCGAGTTCCCGCAGCGGCTCGATGCCCGTGCGCGCGACCTTCCAGCGCTTGCAACCCACCAGGGAGACGCGCCTCGCCCGGGTCAATTCGAGATCGGCGCCGGCGATGTTCATGCGGCTCACCGCGTAGCCCTCGCGCCGGAAGGCGTCTTCCAGTGCGCCCGAGAATTCCTCCCAGGACAGGGCGCGCAGCGATTCGAGCGTAGCGGCGACCCGTGCGGTGCCGGGTTCACGCAGCTGCTGCCAGCCGGCATAACCGCCGATGACGATGAACGGCAGCGAGGTGAAGATCGCATACGGCGCATAGGCATCGGGCAGCACCATCCGCGCCAGCGCAAAAAGCCCCGCCGCGACGGCGATGCTGATCCACCACGGCGAGCGCAGCAGGATCGCGAATAGCGAATTCGGATTCAGTGCCGCAGGATCTTCGAGAGGAACAGCTGCGCGCGCTCGGAGCGCTGGGTGCCGAAGAAATCGTCCTTGCTGCAGTCCTCGATGATCTTGCCGGCGTCCATGAAGACGACGCGGTGGGCGACCTTCCTGGCGAAGCCCATCTCGTGCGTGACCACCATCATGGTCATGCCTTCCGCCGCCAGCTCGACCATCACGTCGAGCACTTCGTTGATCATCTCCGGGTCGAGCGCCGAGGTCGGCTCGTCGAACAGCATCGCGATCGGGTCCATCGACAGGGCGCGCGCGATCGCCACGCGTTGCTGCTGGCCGCCGGAGAGCTGGCCGGGGAACTTGTCCTGGTGCGCGCCAAGGCCGACCCGCTCGAGGAGCTTCAAGCCCTTGTCGCGCGCCGCATCCTCGCTGCGGCCGAGCACCTTGACCTGCGCGAGCACTAGGTTCCCGGTCACCGAGAGGTGCGGGAACAGCTCGAAATTCTGGAACACCATGCCGATGCGCGAGCGCAGCCTTGGCAGGTCGGTCTTGGGGTCGCCCACCGAAATGCCGTCCACGGAGATCTCGCCCTTCTGGAAAGGTTCCAGCGCGTTGACGCACTTGATCGCGGTGGACTTGCCGCTGCCCGAGGGGCCGCAGACCACCACCACTTCGCCCTTCTTCACGTCGGTGGAGCAGTTGGTCAGCACCTGGAAGCTGCCATACCACTTGCTTACGTTTCTGATGGCGATCATGGGACCCTAATGGTGTGACGGCGGCTCAGCGCGCGGCGAGATTGCGCAGCTCGCGCATCGCGACCGACAGCATCGCGAGATCAGGCGCCTCGGCTCCGTGCAAATCGGCAAGCACCTGCCGGAACCGTTCGTAGAGCGCGCCGTTGCGGCCCTTCCAGGCGGCGATCATGCGCTCCGGGTCGCCGCCGGAGTCGCCCGCGGCGAGCGCGGCGGCGGCGAGCGAGCGCTGCATGCCGGCCAGGTCGTCGCGCAGCGCCGCCTTCGCGCGCGCCTGCCAGTGGCTGTCCGCGGGGAGCGTGCCGATCCTGCCGCGCAGCCACGGAAAGTCGAGCTCGCCGGCGAGCTCGAAGTGCAGCCGCGCCACCGTCCCGGCGTCGCGCGACAGGTTGTTCGCCACCTCGACGATGTCGAGCGCGGAGTAGAGCGCGCCGAACCCCGCCACGCGCGCGGCGAGCGCCGCCGGGACGCCGGCAGCTTCGAGGCGCCCGGCGGCCTTGGCGTAGCCTTCCTGCCCGGCCGCGGGCAGCAGCCGCGGGAAAAGCGCCGCGATGCGCTCGGCGTGCGGCCGGAAATTCCCGATCGCGCGCGCGAGGTCGGCGAGGTGCTGGCGGTTGCGCAGGAACCAAAGCGTCGCGCGCATGATCAGCCGGCCGGCGTCGATCACCATGGCCGTCTGTACGCGCTCGCCGACCTTGCCGTCGAGCGCTTCGACCGCGCGCCAGAAATCCACCATGCCGAACACCTCGCGCGTCAGGATGTAGGCGCGTACCACGTCGGGCGAACCGGCGCCGGTCTCGTCGCGCACGCGGTGCACGAAGGTGCTGCCGACGCGGTTAATCATGCTGTTGGTGACGTGCGTGACGACGATCTCCCGCTTCAGCGGATGCGCGAGTACGAACGGGCGATAGCGCTCGCGCAGCGCCTGCGGGAAGTAACGCTCCAGCGCGGTCGAGATGTACGGCTCCTCCGGGATGTCGGAGGCGAGCAGTTCGTCATAAAGGGTGATCTTGGCGTAGGCGAGCAGCACCGCGCGCTCAGGCGCGGTGAGGCCGGCCTTCGCCGCGCGCCGCTCGGCGAATTCCTCGTCGCCGGGCAGGTATTCGATTGCGCGGTTGAGCTTGCCGGCGCGTTCGAGGCTCCTCATGAAGCGCTCTTGCGTGTCGAGCAGCCCCGGCGCCATCACGCCGGAGACCGACAGGCTCTGGGTCTGGAAATAGTTGTCGCGCAGGACCAGCGCCGCGACATCGCCGGTCATCTCCGCGAGCAGTTGGTCGCGCTGCTTGCCGGTCAGTCCGCCTTCGCGCACCACCGCGCCGAGCAGGATCTTGATGTTGACCTCGTGGTCGGAGCAGTCCACGCCCGCCGAGTTGTCGATCGCGTCGGTGTAGACGCGCCCGCCCTTGAGCGCGAACTCGATGCGGCCGCGCTGCGTGAAGCCGAGGTTGCCGCCTTCGCCGACCACCTTGCAGCGCAGGTCCGCGCCGTTGACGCGGATCGCGTCGTTCGCCCGGTCGCCGGCCTCGGCGTGGCTCTCGCGGCTCGACTTGACGTAAGTGCCGATGCCGCCGTTGTACAGCAAATTCACCGGCGCCTTGAGGATCGCGCCGATCAGCTCGTTCGGCGCGAGCGCATTCGCCTCGATACCCAGTACTTTCCGGATTTCGGGAGACAAAGGCACGGATTTCGCCGTGCGCGGGAAGATGCCTCCGCCCTGCGAAACGAGCTTCACGTCGTAATCCGCCCACGAGGAGCGCGGCAAGGCGAACAGCCGCTCGCGCTCGCTGAAACTGCGCTCCGGGTCCGGGTCGGGATCGAGAAAGACGTGGCGGTGGTCGAACGCCGCGACCAGGCGGATGTGGCGCGACAGCAGCATGCCGTTGCCGAACACGTCGCCCGACATGTCGCCGATCCCGGCCACGGTGAAGTCCGCGGACTGGGTGTCCACTCCCAGCTCGCGGAAATGGCGCTTGACCGATTCCCAGGCGCCGCGCGCGGTGATGCCCATCTTCTTGTGGTCGTAGCCGGCCGACCCTCCTGATGCGAATGCGTCGTCCAGCCAGAAGCCGTATTCCCTGGCGACGGCATTGGCGTAGTCCGAGAAGGTGGCGGTCCCCTTGTCGGCCGCGACCACCAGGTAGGGGTCGTCCGGGTCATGGCGCGTCACGTCCGGGGGCGGCGCCACCTTGCCGCCGGCCAGGTTGTCGGTGAGATCGAGCAGGCCGCGCAGGAAGATCTGGTAGCAGGCGACGCCTTCCTTCATCAGCGCCTCGCGCTCGCCCGCGGCCGGCGCGCGCTTGAGCACGAACCCGCCTTTCGAGCCGACCGGCACGATCACCACGTTCTTGACCATCTGCGCCTTCATCAGGCCGAGGACCTCGGTGCGGAAATCCTCCCTGCGGTCCGACCAGCGCAGGCCGCCGCGCGCCACCTTGCCGCCACGCAGGTGCACGCCCTCGACCCGCGGCGAATAGACGAAGATCTCGTAGAGCGGCCGCGGCTCGGGCAGGCCGGGGACCCGCGCCGACTCCAACTTGAACGAGAGGTACGGTTTGGCGGCGCCATCCGCGCCTTTCTGGAAGAAATTGGTGCGCAGCGTGGCCTGGATCACGGCCTGGTACTGGCGCAGGATGCGGTCTTCGTCCAGGTTCTCGACCGCATCCAGCGCGCGCTCGATCTCGGCGGCGAGCGCCGCGCCGCCCGCCGCGCGCCCGGCTTCGGCCGCGGGGTCGAAGCGCTGGCGGAACAGGCTCGACAGCAGCCGCGCGATCGCCGGGTGGTTGGCCAGGGTGGACTGGATGTAGGACTGGCTGAAATTGAACCCGGTCTGGCGCAGGTATTTGGCGTAGGCGCGCAGCACCATGATTTCGCGTGGCTCCAGCCGAGCGCGCAGCACCAGCCGGTTGAAGTCGTCGCTCTCGATCGCGCCGCTCCACATTCCCTCGAACGCGTCATGGAAGATGCCGCGCACCTCCTCGAGCCGCGGTTCGGATTCGCCGGCGAGCGACAAGCCGAAATCGTCGATCCACACCGGCGCGGCGCCTTCCCGCTCGATCCGGTAGGGCCGCTCGTCGAGCACTTTCACGCCCATGTGCTCGAGCATCGGCAGGCTCTCGGAAAGCGGCACCGGCGCGCCGGCGTGGTAGATCTTGAAACGCAGGCTGCCGGGCCCGGCCTCGGGCGGGACGTACAGGTTCATCGCCAGGCCGCTCGCGCCCTCCAGGCCCTCCATGATCTCGATGTCGTGGACCGCGCCGCGCGGCGCGTAGTCGTCGCGGTATCCGGCGGGGAAGGCGGCCCCGTAGCGTTCGAAGAGCCGGTTGGCGCGCTCCTCGCCGCAGCGCTCGAGCAGGGCCTGCTTGAGATCGTCGCGCCAGCCGCGCGCGGCCTGCGCGAGGCGCGCCTCGATCTCTCTCGCGTCGTACTGCGGGCCGCCGTCCGGGGCCGTGCGCACGACAATGTGGATGCGCGCCAGCACCGATTCGGAGAGGCGCACGTCGAACTCGGAGCCGATGCCGTTGAACGCCTGCATCAGGAGGCGCTGCATCTGCACGCGCAGCTCGGTGTTGTAGTTCTCGCGCGGCACGTAGATCAGGCAGGAGAAAAACCGCCCGTAACTGTCGCGGCGCAGGAACAGGCGGGTGCGCTGGCGCTCTCCCAGGCGCAGAATGCCCATCGCGTGCTCGAACAGATCGTCGGCGGAAATCTGAATCAGCTCGTCGCGCGGATAGGTCTCCAGGATCGTGACCAGCGCCTTCTCCGAGTGGCTACGCGGCAGGTAGCCGGCACGCGCGAGCACGCCCTTCAGCTTGCGGCGCAGCAGCGGGATGTCGGCGGGGTTCGCGTTGTAGGCGGTGGAGGTGTACAGGCCGAGAAAGCGCCGCTCTCCCGACACCTCGCCCTTGTCGTCGAAGCGTTTCACGCCGACGTAGTCGAGGTAGCCGGGCCGGTGCACCGTGGCACGCGAGTTCGCCTTGGTGAGGACCAGCAGCTCCTTCTGGCGGGCCCGCTTGCGCGCCTCGGGAGGCAGGGCGGCGAAGCTGACCGAGACCTTCTCGCCGCTCTCGCGCAGCAGGCCGAGGCCGGAGCCCGGAACGATGCGCAGCACATCTTCGCCCTTCTCGCTGACCAGGTCGTAGTCGCGGTAGCCGAGGAAGGTGTAGTGATGGTCGACCAGCCAGCGCAGGAACGCCAGGTCCTCGGAGGTTCGCTCCGCATCGAGCGGCGGGCGGCTGCGCTCGGTGCCGGCGATGGCGGTCTCCATCTGGGCAACGATCTTCGGCCAGTCCTCCACTGCGCGCCGCACGTCGCCGAGCACGCCCAGGATCCCGTCGTGCAGGCGCTGCAGCATCTCGGGCTCGGTGCGCCGGTCCAACTCCATGCGGATGAACGATTCGAGCCGTCCTTTGTTCCTGCTCGAGTGCGGCAGGATCTCGAGCAGATCGCCCTTGCCGTCGCGGCGCACGCGTAGCACCGGGTGGATCACCTGGTGCAGGGTGAGGCCGTGACGGTTGGCTTCCATGATCACGGAGTCCAGCAGGAAAGGCATGTCGTCGTTGACGATTTCGACCACCGAGTGCGTGGACTGCCAGCCGTGCTCGGCGAACGCCGGGTTGTAGACGCGGACCTTGGGCGTGCCGGGCGCGAAGCGGCGGGCGAAGCTCAGGTGCGCGAGCGCTGCGCCGTACAGGTCAGGCACGCCGCGCTCGGCCAGGTCGCCGGGGTCGACTTCGCTGTAGTACCAGCGCAGGAAACGATCGGCCTGCGCGCGCTGCTCGGCCGTCAGCCGGGTACGGGCATAGTCGATCAGGTTGTCGATCAGTCCGGCCTGCATGCTCGTCCATGTTGCACCATTCGCATCGCACAGACAAGATTGCGCATGGACGAGACCAGCCGCCTGACGCTTGCGCACTACGACCAGCGCGCGGAGGATTTCCGGCACGGGACACGCGATCACGACGTGCGCCAGAACATCGACGCGCTGCTGAGCGCCATTGAGGGTCCGCCACCCTGGACAATTCTGGATTTCGGCGCCGGGCCCGGGCGCGACCTGAAGGCGTTCACCGAGCTGGGCACCGTGGCGGTGGGCCTGGAAGGCTCGGCCCGTTTTGCCGCGATGGCGCGCGCCTGGAGCGGCTGCGAGGTCTGGGAGCAGGATTTCCTCCGGCTCGACCTGCCGCCGGCGCGCTTCGACGGCGTGTTCGCCAACGCGGCGCTGTTCCATGTCCCGAGCCTGGAGCTGCCGCGCGTGCTGCGCGAGTTGCACGCGACGCTCAAGCCGGGCGGCGTGCTGTTCAGCTCCAATCCGCACGGCGCGAACCAGGAAGGCTGGAACCGCGGCCGCTACGGCGTCTACCACGACCTGGAGACCTGGCGCCGCCATCTGGCGGCGGCGGGCTACGCCGAGCTCGGCCACTACTATCGCCCCGCGGGGCTGCCGCGCGAGCAGCAACCCTGGCTGGCAAGCGTCTGGCGTCGGCGATAATTGAAAAATGGATCCGAGCATCGCCCCGATTTGGGCCCCTACCGAGCAGGCGATCGAGCAGGCGCAGGTCACTCAGTTCGCGCGCCACATCGTGCGCAAGTACAAGCTCGAACTGAACACCTACCCCGAGTTCTACCAGTGGACGGTGGATAACCCGGAGGAATTCTGGTCGGAGGTCTGGGACTGGTGCGGGGTCATCGCCTCGAAGAAGGGCAGCACGGTGCTGGTGGACGGCAACAAGATGCCGGGCGCGAAGTGGTTTCCGGACGCACGGCTCAATTTCGCCGAGAACCTGCTCAAGCGCGGCGACCAGGGCGACGCCTTCGTGTTCTGGGACGAACGCGGCTTGCAGCGGCGCGTCAGTTATTCCAAGCTCACCAGCGATGTCTCGCGCGCCGCGCAGGCGCTCGCGCAAATCGGCCTGCGGCCGGGCGACCGCGCCGCGGCGTTCATCCCGAACATGCCGGAGACCGGGATGCTCGCGCTCGCCGCGCTGTCGCAAGGCATCGTCTGGTCGTCGTGCTCGCCCGATTTCGGCGTGAGCGGGGTGCTCGACCGATTCGGCCAGATCGAGCCCAAGATCCTGTTCGTCGCCGACGGCTACCGCTATGGCGGACGCGAATTCGACGTGCTGGAGCGGGTGGCGGAAATCGCCGAGGGGCTGCCCAGCCTGCGCAAGATCGTGGTGGTGCCGCAGCTGCGGCCCATGCGTCACCACGCCGAGGTAGCGGATATCCCCAAAGCAGTGCTGCTGGAGGAGTGGCTGCGCAAGCACACGCCTGCCGAAATAACCTACCCGCAACTGCCTTTCGATCACCCGGCCTACATCCTGTTCAGTTCGGGCACCACCGGCACGCCCAAGTGCATCGTGCACGGCGCGGGCGGTGCGCTGCTGCAGGGCCTGAAGATGCTCAAACTGCAGTTCGATGTGCGTCCGGGTGACCGCATGTTTTATTTCTGCACCACCAACTGGGTGGTATGGAACATGCTCTTCCACGCGCTCGGCGCCGAAGCGACGGTGATGATGTACGACGGCTCGCCGTTCGAACGCAACGGCAAGATCCTCTTCGACTACGCCGAGCAGGAGCGCTTCACCCACTTCGGCACTTCGGCGAAGTACATCGACGCACTGGAGAAACGGGGCCTCGCGCCGATCGAGTCGTACAGACTCCCAGAACTGCGGATGATCCTCTCCACCGGCTCGCCGCTGGTGGCCGAGAGCTACGACTACGTGTATCAGAAAGTGAAGGCCGACGTGTGCCTGTCGTCCATCTCGGGAGGTACCGACATCATGGCGGCTTTCGCGGATGCCAATCCGGTGCTGCCCGTGTACCGCGGCGAGTTGCAGTGCCGCTCGCTAGGGTTGGCGGTGGACGTATTCAACGAGGCCGGCGAATCCATCGTCGGCGAGAAGGGCGAGCTCGTCTGCACCAAGCCGGTGCCCTCGATGCCGCTCGGTTTCTGGAACGACCGCGGCGGCGAGAAGTACCGCAGCGCCTATTACGACAAATATCCGAACGTCTGGACGCACGGTGACTGGTGCGAGCTCACCGGGCGCGGCACCATGATCGTCTACGGCCGGTCGGACGCGACGCTCAATCCCGGCGGCGTGCGCATCGGCACCGCCGAAATCTACCGCCAGGTGGAGAAGATCGACGAAGTGGAAGAATCGGTCGCCATCGGCCAGCTCTGGCCGCCCGACAAGCCCACCGACACGCGCGTCGTACTATTCGTACGCTTGCGTCCGGGTTTTGCTCTAAGTGATTTTCTTACAGACAGAATAAGAACCAGAATACGGGAAAACACTACGCCGCGCCACGTGCCGGCGAAGATCCTTCAGGTCACGGACATCCCGCGCACCAAGAACGGCAAGGTGGTCGAACTGGCGGTGAAGTCGGTGGTGCACGGCATGCCGGTCGGCAATACCGACGCGCTCGCCAATCCAGAGGCGCTGGAGCTGTTTAGGAACCTGGCCGAACTGGCGGCCTGAAAATTGGCACGCTCTGATGCGCCGCCACGGCCGCGTGGCGCATCACCTCGTCGGCGAGCGCCGCGACGCCTTCGCCGCTCGTCGCCACGGTCTTCAGCACCGGCGGCCTGCGCCCGGCGCGCCGCAGCGCGAGCATGGAGAATAGCTCGCGCTCGGTGCGTCCGGCATCGGGCAGGTCGGCCTTGTTGACGACGAACACGTCCGCAATCTCGAGCACGCCGGCCTTGAGCGCCTGCACGTCATCGCCCAGCCCCGGCGGACAGACCACGACCTTGGTCGCCGCGATGCCGGCGATCTCGACTTCCGACTGGCCGGTGCCCACGGTCTCGACGATCACGGTGCCGAACCCGGCGGCATCCAGCACGGCCACGACGTCCTTCGCGTTGCTCGTGAGCCCGCCGAGGTGGCCGCGCGCCGCCAGCGACCGTATGAACACGCGCGCGTCGGCCTGCACCTCGGCCATGCGGATGCGGTCGCCGAGCACCGCGCCGCCGGTGATCGGGCTGGACGGGTCCACCGCGATCACCGCCACCGAGTGACCGCGCGCGATGAGCTCCTTGACCAGCGCGTTGACGAGCGTGGATTTGCCGGCGCCCGGAGGGCCCGTCACACCGATCACGCGTGCCTGCCCGGCCGAGCAGGCGAGCTGCACGAGCAGTTCCCGTCCCTGCGCAGTAGCGTTCTCCACCGCCGTGATCGCGCGCGCGATCGCGCGCCGGTCGCCCGACCGGATGCGCTCGGCCCAGCCCGCCGGCGCGTTCATCGAATCAGACGATGGTGAGCGGCTGGCCGAAACCCAGCTCGCGCCGCAGGCAGGCGCAGATCTCGCCGTGCGTCGCGCCGGCCTCGGCCGCCTCGACCACCGCTGCGAAGACGTTGTCCTTCGCCGACTGCGCGGCACGCGCCAGCGCGGCCAGCGCTGCGCCGGCGGCCGAGTTCGAGCGCTGCGCCTTGAACTCCCTGAGGCGCGCGATCTGCGCATCGATCCTTGCGCGCTCCGGGTACTCGAGCACGCGGTACTCCCCGGCGTTCTCCTCGACCTGGAAAGCGTTCACCCCTACGACGATCTGCTCGCCGCGCTCGACGCGCTGCTGGAAAGCGAAGGCCGACTCGCCGATCATGCGCTGCACCAGTCCCTGTTCGACCGCCTTGGACATGCCGCCGGCGGCATCGATCTTCGCGATGATCGCCTCGATCCGTTCCTGCATCCGGTCGGTCAGCGCCTCGACGTAATGCGAGCCGCCGAGCGGATCGATCACATCGGTGAGCCGCGCCTCCTCGCGCAGGATGTTCTGCGTGGCGACGGCGATGCGGGCGCCTTCGGCGGTCGGCACCGAGAACACCTCGTCGAAACTGTCGGTGTGCAATGACTGCAGGCCGCCGAAGATGCCGGCGATCGCCTGGGCGGTCACGCGCGCGATGTTGTTCAGCGGCTGCTGGCGCGTCAGATCCACGCCCGAGGTCTGGCCGTGAAACTTGAAGCGCCAGGAGCGCGGGTCCTTGGCGCCGAAACGATCGCGTGAGATTTTGGCCCAGAGGCGCCGCCCGGCGCGGAACTTCGCCACCTCCTCGAAGAAACTGATCGAGATGTCGAAGAAGAACGTGAAGCGCGGCAGGAATGCGTCCGGGTCCATGCCGCGCGCGATGCAGTCCGCGGCGTACTGGATGGCCGAGCACAGCGTGAAGGCCATCGCCTCCGCAGGCGTCGCGCCCGCCTGCTGCATGTGCTGGCCGACGACCGAGACCGGGTTCCAGGACGGCACGCGTTCGCCGCAGTAGGCGACGTGGTCGACGAGGATCCTGCGCGCGCCGGGCAGCGCGATGCGGAAGAACATGTGGTTCGCCACGAAGTGCGACAGGCAATCGGACTGGTTCGAGGTGCCGGTGATCTTCGTCCAGGGAATTCCGCGGTGTTTCGCCGCGCCGAGCATGAACGCGAGCAGGGTGAAGGGGGAGGGGTCGTTCATCGCGCAGGAGACCCGCTCGAGCGGCACGCCGGCGAGCGCCCGGTCCATGTCTTCGACCGAATTCACCACCACGCCGCAGGTGCCGAGCAACTCGGGCGGGACCTCGTCGGCGTCGTAACCGCGGTATACCGAGTTGCAGGGGATCAGCGACACGGCGGTCGCGCCCTGCGCGAGAATTTCCTTCAGGCGCGCGTTGTAGTCCTCGGGCACGCCGAGGCCGATCAGCTGGCGCTGGGTCCAGCTGCGCCCGCGGTGCATCGAGGCATAGATGCCGCGCGTGTAAGGCTACTCGCCCGGAAAACCGAGCGATTCGAGAGTGTCCGCCCCGGCGCCGTCGCGCGGCGCGTAGAGGGGCTGCACCTCGATCCCCGAGCGGTTGAGGACGCGCTTGGCGGCGCCGGGATTCGCCTCGAAGGCTTCCTGCCAGCGGCGCTCGGCGGCGCCGAATTCGGCCTCGGGCAGGGGTTTCGCGGTCGATCGGTTCATGTGGATCCCTCCAGCAGCGTGCGGCGCTTGGCAGTCAGCGCGCGCACCTCATTCGCGATCTCCTCCAGCGCGGCGCCGGGATGGAATACCCGCGCCACGCCCGCTTCGAGCAAAGCCTTCTCGTCCCGCGGCGGGATGATGCCGCCGACGATCACCGCGACGTCGGCGATCCCCGCTTCGCGCAGCGCGCTCATCAGCTTGGGCACCAGCAGATGGTCGGTGGCGAGCGAAGAAATGCCGAGGACGTCGGCGTCCTCTTCCAGCGCGAGCTTGACCACCGCGGCGATGTCCTGCCAGGGCGGGGTGTACACCACCTCCATCCCGGCGTCGCGCAGGTAGGCGGCGATCACGCGGCTGCCGCGGTCGTGTCCGTCGAAGCCGATCTTGGTGACGATCACCTTGGACGGGCGCTCAGCCATGCTGTTCCTCCTTGAGCATTTTCACGAATTTGCGGGCCAGGCTGCGGGGCGTGTCGCGTCCGCTCGGATCGAACCAGAGGCGCGACCAGTTGAGCGCCCCGAGCAGCATCAGGCGCAGCGCCTTGCGGTCGGTGCCGGCCGGCAGCGCCAGCGCGGCGATCAGTTGCGCAAACTCCCTCTCATAGCTGTCGCGCAGCCGGCGCAACTCCGCCGCCGCCGCCGCAATATCCCAGGGCAGGACGCGAATCAGCACCTGAGCATCGTCGCTGCGCCGCAAAAGGGTTTCCAGGTGCGCGGCGCAGGCCGCCTCGAGCCGCAGCCAGGGGTCCGCCTCGCGCGCGATGGCCGCGCGCACGCCGTCGCGCAGCGCCGCGACGCCGCGCCTGTACACCGCCGCCAGCAGACTTTCCTTGGCGGCGAAGTGGTAATAGAGCGAACCCGGCAGCATCCCGCAGGCCAAGGCAATGTCTCGCATCGAGGTGGCCGAGTATCCTTTCTCGGCGAACAGGCGCGCGGCCGCGTCGAGCACCGCGGGCAGGCGATTGTCGGCTCTGGGAGCTTTGAGGGGTTCGGCAGGCATGAATTAAGTAAACAAACGATCGTTTGCTTTATACGCCGTTAGCGGCGCTTGCGCAAGCGATCGGCAAGGCTTCGGTATGATCCGTTCCTGATCGCCTGAAGGAAAGCATGCAGCCCGTTGCACGTCTGATAGTCGCCGCACTCGCGCTTGCGGGCGCTTGCGCGCTCGCCCAGCAGGGCCAGCAGGCGCCGGAGATCGCCACCGGAGTTGCGGCCAGGCAGGCGGTCAAGACCAAGCAGTTCGCGATCGCCGCCGCGAATCCGCTGGCGACGCAGGCTGGCTACGACATTGTCAAGCGCGGCGGCAACGCGGTGGATGCGGCCGTGGCGGTGCAGATGGTGCTCAATCTGGTCGAACCGCAAAGCTCGGGCATCGGCGGCGGCGCGTTCATCATGCACTACGACGCCAAGGCGAAAAAACTCGCCGCCTACGACGGCCGCGAAACCGCGCCGTCGGCCGCCCGACCCGACCGTTTCATCGGCGCGGATGGCAAACCGATGCAGTTCTACGACGCCGTGGTCGGCGGCAGATCGGTCGGTGTGCCGGGCACCTTGCGGGTGCTGGAGCTGGCGCACAAGAGGCACGGCAAGCTGAAATGGGCAACGCTGTTCGAGCCGGCAATCCGGCTCGCCGAGAACGGATTCGCAGTGTCGCCGCGCCTGGCAGCTTCGATCGCTGCCGACAGATTCCTCACCCGGCAGGAGGCGGCACGAAAGTATTTCCACAATGACGACCGCTCGCCGCTCAGGGCCGGCCAGACGCTGAAGAATCCGGAATTCGCCGCGGTGCTCAGGCGCGTCGCGAAAGAGGGGGCCGATGCGTTTTACATAGGCGAGATCGCGCGCGATATCGTCGCCGCGGTGAAGAACGCGCCCAACAACCCTGGCGATCTCGCGGAAGCCGACATCGCCGGCTACCGGGCGAAGGCGCGCGAACCGGTCTGCGGCGACTACCGGGCGCACCGCGTGTGCGGTTTCCCGCTGCCGAGTTCCGGCGGCATGACCGTGCTGCAGATCCTCGGCATGCTCGAGAACTTCGACATGTCGGCGAGCAAACCGGCCGGCGGCGCCAGCACGCTGATGGGCGTGCATCTCTTCGCCGAGGCGGGCAAGCTCGCCTACGCCGACCGCGGCCTCTATATGGCGGACCCGGATTTCGTCCAGGCACCCGTGGCAGGCTTGCTCGATAAGGCCTATCTCGCCGAGCGTGCGGCGCTGATCAGATACTCGGCGGCGATGGCCGGCGCCGCGAAACCTGGCATACCGAAATCGATGCAGGCCGCGTCACTCGGCGCCGACAACGCGCTCGACCTGCCTTCGACCAGCCATGTCGCCATCGTCGACCGGCAGGGCAACGCGCTGTCGATGACGACGACGATCGAGGATGCTTTCGGTTCGCGCCTGATGGTGCGTGGTTTCCTGCTCAACAACGAGCTGACCGATTTCTCGTTCGCCGCGGAAGAAAACGGCAGGCCGGTCGCCAACCGGGTCGAAGCCGGCAAGCGCCCGCGCAGCTCGATGGCGCCGGTGATCGTGTTCGATCGGGCCGGCCGCGTGCAGCTCGTCGCCGGCTCACCCGGCGGCTCGGCCATCATCAACTACGTCACCAAGACGCTGGTCGGGGTGCTCGATTGGGGCCTGGACGTGCAGCAGGCGATCTCGCTGCCCAACTTCGGCAGCCGCAACTTCGGCGGCGCGACCGAATTGGAAAGGAATACCGGCATCGCCGCCCTGGAGGGCGGCCTCAGAGTGCTGGGTCACAATGTGCGCGTGATCGAGCTCACCAGCGGCCTGCAAGGCATCCATCGCAGCCGTGACGGCTGGGTCGGGGGCGCCGATCCGCGCCGCGAAGGGGTCGTACTGGGGGATTGACGCATGGACTACCGCTTCACCTTCGAGCGCCATTCGCCGCGCGTCGAGGCGCTGCTCGCCGGGGCAGCCCTCGCCGACAGCCGGCGCACGGTGATCGTGCGCGAGACCCGCCTGCCGCCGGTGTTCTATTTTCCGCGCGAGGACGTGCGGATGGAGCAATTTCGCCCCAGCTCCAGCCATAGCTACTGTCCGCTGCGCGGCAACGCCTCGTATTTCTCCGCCGAGGTGAACGGCCGGCTCGAGGAGAACATCGCCTGGAGCTACGAGGACCCGTTGCCGGAGGCCGCGCCGATCAAGGGGCATCTGGCGTTTTACGTCGAGCGGCTCGACGAGCTGCGGGACGGCGGCGCGCCGGTCGTGCCGCGCAGCCCGGCAGACTATGCGCAGTACCCCAATCCGCTGCTCGGTTGGCTGCTGAACGAGGCGCCCGGCTATTCCTCGGCGGGCGATCTCACCGCCGCACTCGCCGCGCGCATGGTCGCGGCGGGCATCCCGCTCTGGCGCATGGCGGTGCTGTTGCGCACGCTGCACCCTGAGCTGGTCGGCACTACCTACACCTGGCGGCGCAAAAATTGGGCGGTGGAGGAGACGCGGGCATCGCGCACCGTGCTCGGCTCGCCCGAGTACCTGAACAGCCCGCTCAGACCCATTTTCGAAGGCGCCGGCGGCATCAGGCGGCGCCTCGAGGGCGCCAACCCGGTGCTCGACTACGGCATCGTCCGGGAGCTGCACGCGGAGGGCGCGACCGACTATGTCGCAATGCCGATGATGTTCACCGACGGCAGCATCCATGTCGTCACGCTCAGCTCCGACCGGCCCGGTGGTTTCGGCGCCGGCCCCCTCGGCCATGTGTACGAGGTGCTCGCGGTGCTGGGGCGGCTGTACGAGGCGCACGCCATGCGCCGCACGGCGATCGACCTGCTCGACACCTATCTCGGCCGCCATGCCGGCGAGCGGGTGCTGAACGGCAGCATCCGGCGCGGCGACGGCGAGGACATCAGCGCCGTGATCTGGTTTTGCGACCTCAGGGATTCGACGCCTCTCGCGCGCGCCATGAGCCGGCAGGCCTTCCTCGATATGCTGAACCAGTACTTCGACGCCGTGGCCGGATCGGTGCTGAACCACGGCGGCCAGGTGCTGCGCTACATCGGCGACGCCGCGCTCGCTATCTTCCCGATCGCGGGCGACGGGCCGGAGGCGCACGCACGCGCACTCGCCGCCGCCCGCGCGGCCGCCGCGGGCATCGCGGCGGTGAACGACAAGCGCCGCGGCGAGGGCCGGCCCGAAATCCGCTTCGGCATCGGCCTGCACGTGGGCGAGGTGACCTACGGCAACATCGGCACCGCGTCGCGGCTGGAATTCACCGTGATCGGCGAGGCGGCGAACTACGCCGCGCGGGTTGAGGCGCAGTGCAAGGACCTTGGCGAGCCGATCGTGGTCTCGGACGCGTTCGCGCGCAGCGGCGGGGAGAAGTTCCGCTCGCTCGGGCGGCACGTGATGAAAGGCATAGATGGGCCGCAGGAGCTGTTTGCTCCGGCGGGGTGAGAGGGTCGAGCACCCGATCTTTCCCGCCGCGGCCGCAGTGATTCCGGTCCTGCCGCCTAAGCGTTCGTCCCGCCGGCCGCCCAGCGCCGGCAGTGCGGCAGGTCGTCGTCGAGGTAGTACGCGCCGTCCCGGGTGACCACGAGGATTTCCTCGAACTTCACGCCGGTGGCGCCGCGCGCCACATGCGGCTCCACCGCCCACAGCCCCGTTTGCATCGGACAATCGCTTTGCCGGGTGTGGTTCCAATTGGGCGTCAGTTCGGCGCGCCCGCGCGACGAGCGCACGCTCGCGACCAGAAAGTAAGTCGCAGTCAGCGGCGACAGGCCCCATACCCGGCGCGAGCCGACCCATCCCCCGCGGGATCGGGTGACGCGGTGGGCGAGCACTTTGCCGATGTGTTTGCGATGGCAGTTTTCGAATCCGGTCGCGCTGATCAGCGCATCGACTTCGCGCGCCACCGCGCGCATGTTGGCGCGTTCGCGCGCGCGCTCGAGAATCAACGAACGGCAGCGCTGCAGCAGCGCGTCAGCTTCGGCGAATGCGGCGCGGTCGCCGTCCGCGCGCGGCACCGCGTAGGAGCAGTCAACGGTGTAGCCTTCGAACACCGGCGCGGCATCCAGGATCACCGCATCGCCGGCGCGCAATGCGCGCTCGGTGGGCAGCGCCTCGAGCTGCCCGAATGCGCCCGGGTAGGCGCTGCGCTCGCCGAACAGCGCCACCGGCACGTGAAAGTAGGTGCGGGCGCCCTGGCTTCTTAGTGCTTCATGCATCCGCCGCGCCGCCTGCCGCTCGGTGACGCCGGGTATCAGCTGGTCCGCCACTTCCTGCAGCGTGGCATAGAGCTGCCGCTGCAAAGCCTTGAAGCGTTCGAGCTGCGCGGCCGTGAACTCGCGGGTTTGCACCCACATGGCGGCCCCGTCAGCCGCGCTTGCTCAGGAACGCCGCAAGGTTGGAGGCGGCCATCGCGCGCACCTTGCCGCGCACGAGCGGGGTCCAGCCCAGCAGCAAGCCGGCCGGGCCGAGGGCCTGGCGCGACCAGCGCCAGAAATCGAAGCTGTCCCGGTGCGTGGCGATCAACCCGTCCTTGATGGTGAACTGCGCGTCGATGATGTTGTGCACCAGTCGCCCGGTGGCGCTGAAACGGTAGTGCGCCTCCCAGTGCGCGCGGCCGCCGGCGGCGTCGGCCGAGATGCCGCTCGCCTTGAGCTTCCATGCATCGCGCCCCTTGGCTCGGGTGGACTCGCAGAGCATGCGCCACATGCCGCCGATCTGCTCGCGGCCGTGCAGGGTAAACACTGGATCCTCGAAATGCGCGTCGCTCGCGTAGCAGGCCTGCATGGTGTCGCCGTCTAACGCCGCGCGTTCTGCAGCTGCCGCCAGACCTCGGCCAGTCCGTCGTGCATGAAGTTCGGGTAGCCGAGTTGCGAAAAAGCGCGCTCGATTTCGGCCGCAAGACGGCCCTTGGCGAAGAACCCGAGCTCGCCCTCGGGTTTCGCCTCCAGCACGGTTTGCCGCACGAACCGCAGGTAGTTCTCGGTCGCCTCTATCAGCTCCGGTCCGCCTGCCGGGCCGCGCCCCGGGAACACTCTGGCCGGACGCAGGGCGCGCAGTTCGGCGAGGCGCGCAAGCCACGGATCAACCAGCCCCAGTTCGAGCCAGGCGTGGGTCCCGCTCGCGACCAGGTCGCCGGTGAATAGGTCCGCGCCTGCCTGCAAGACCACGTGCGCGGCGCTGCAGCCCGCGCCGAGGACATGCAGCTGGAACCGTACTCCCGCTGCCTCCATGTCCCGGCTAGCTGAACCGAACGCGTCCGGCAGTGGCGCCTCCACCGGGTAGTCGGGAGCGTAGCGGCGGTAGAACCAGCCTGTGCGGATCCGGTGCACGCCGGGAATCAGCGCCTTCACCTGTTCCGAAGTGATCACCCTGATGCCGCGCTGTTGCAGCGCTTCGGTGCCGTTGAACTTGTCCGGATTAGCGTGCAGCACCACGGCGAGCGCGACCTTCTTTCCGGTGGTCCGCTCCGCCGCCTCGATCGACTTGAGCGCATCCGATGGCAGGAATTGCGTGTCCACCAGCACCAGGCCGTCCTTGCCCTCCAGCCAGTAGGAATTGGTCGAAAACGCGCGCGGCTCGGCGGTGAAAACGCCCACCCGGTAGGCATTCTCCGCGATGCTCGCGCCTGTCATCGACAGTAGGGCGAGTACGCCAAGTACGCCAAGTTCGATTCGGATCATCCCGCAGCCTGACTTGAAAACGTTGGTCTTTCAGTTTACGTTAGAGAAACACTCGTTTCATAGGTGGTCCTACCCGTGCGAATGAGAATGGCATGACGAGCCGCGTGTTCCATCGCGATCCGCGGCACCGGTATCCGGTCGCGGTGCGCGGCGAGGGCGCGTACGTAATTGACCGGGACGGCAAGCGCTACCTGGACGCCTCGGGCGGCGCGGCGGTTTCCTGTCTCGGTCATTCGGACGCGGCGGTGGTGAAAGCGATCCAAGGCCAGCTCGCGAAGCTGCCGTTCGCGCACACGTCGTTTTTCTCCAATGAACCGATGGAGGCGCTTGCCGACGCGTTGATCGCGCGGGCGCCCAAGGAATTCGACAAGGTCTATTTCGTCTCCGGAGGCTCGGAGGCGATCGAAGCGGCGCTCAAGCTCGCGCGCCAGTATTTCGTGGAGAAAGGCGAGCCGCAGCGGCGCCACCTCATCGCGCGCAAGCAGTCCTACCACGGCAATACGCTGGGCGCGCTGGCGGTCGGCGGCAACCAGTGGCGACGCAAGCAGTTCGAGCCGCTGCTGGTGCCGGTCACGCATGTGTCGCCCTGCTATGCCTATCGCGACCAGCGGACCGGCGAAAGCGACTCGGCGTATGTCGATCGCTTGGGAAACGAACTGGAAATCGAAATCAAGCGGCTGGGTGGCGACCAGGTCATGGCGTTTGTCGCCGAGACCGTGGTCGGCGCGACGCTCGGCGCGGTGGCGCCGGTCGCCGGCTACTTCAAGCGCATGCGCGAGGTCTGCGATCGCTACGGCGTGCTGCTGATCCTCGATGAGGTGATGTGCGGGATGGGGCGCTGCGGGACGCTTTGGGCGTTCGAGCAGGAGGGCATCGTCCCGGACCTGGTGACGATCGCGAAGGGTCTGGGCGCCGGGTACCAGCCCATTGGGGCAGTACTTGTCAAGAAGCACGTTTCGGAAACCATCGTCGGCGGCAGCGGCTTCTTCCAGCACGGCCATACCTACATCGGCCACGCGGCAGCCTGCGCCGGGGCGCTGGCGGTGCAACGGCGGTTGCACGACGATGGCGTCCTTGCGCGCGTGCAGCCGATGGGCGCAATGCTGGAGAAAAAACTGCGCGCCGCCTTCGGCGCTCATCCGAACGTCGGCGACATCCGCGGCCGGGGCCTGTTCTGGGGCCTGGAACTGATCGAAGACCGGAGTGAAAAAAAGCCGTTCGACCCGAAGCTGAGGCTCAATGCGCGTGTCAAGCAGGAAGCAATGGCAGCCGGACTCATGTGCTACCCGATGGGCGGCACCATCGACGGCGCGCGCGGCGATCACGTGCTGCTCGCGCCCCCTTTCATCGTCGACGAGGCGCAGCTGGACGAACTGGTGGACAAACTCGCGAGCGCCATCAGGGCTGCGCTCGCCGGCGCCGCGCATCCGCAAGCGCAGGAATCCGTGTTAGGTTAATCACTTCAAGGAGGAGGGAACATGAAACGTCATTCGATCATCGCCGCCGCGCTCGCCGCGATCGGCACCCTGGCGGCTGTACCTGCCGCGCAGGCGCAACAGAAGTTCATCACCATCGGCACCGGCGGCGTCACCGGCGTGTACTACGCCGCGGGCGGCGCGATCTGCCGCCTGGTCAACAAGGACCGCAAGGCGCACGGCATCCGCTGCTCGGTGGAATCCACCGGCGGTTCGGTGTTCAACATCAACACCATCAAGGCGGGCGAGCTCGACATGGGGGTCGCGCAGTCGGACGTGCACTTCAATGCGACCAAAGGACTCTCGCAGTTCAAGGACGGCGCGTTCTCGGAGATGCGCGCGGTGATGGCGCTGCACCCGGAGCCGGTCACGGTGGTCGCGCGCAAGGAGGCGAACATCAGGAGCTTTGCGGACTTCAAGGGCAAACGCTTCAACGTCGGCAATCCGGGCTCGGGTACGCGCAGCTCGCTCGAGGAACTGATCGGCACCATGGGCTGGAAGCTGTCGGACTTTTCACTCGCCTCCGAGCTGAAGGCCGACGAACACGGCCCGGCGCTGTGCGACGGCAAGATCGACGGCTTCTTCTACTTGGTCGGCCACCCGTCGGCGAATATCCAGGACCCGACCACCAGTTGCGGCGCGAAACTCGTCTCGGTGACCGGGCCGGCGGTGGACAAGCTGGTGAACGAGAAGCCCTACTATGCCAAGGCGACGATCCCGGCCGGGCTGTACCCGGGCAACGCGCAGGCGACCGAGACTTACGGCGTGATGGCGACCTTCGTGTCCTCGTCGAAAGTGCCCACCGACACCATCTATCAGGTGGTGAAGGCGGTATTCGACAATTTCGAGGAGTTCAAGAAGCTGCACCCGGCGTTCGCGGCGCTTAACGCGGCGAACATGACCAAGGACGGTCTTAGCGCGCCGCTGCACGATGGCGCTGTGAAGTACTACAAGGAAAAGGGCTGGGTGAAGTAGCGCTGCCTGCGCGGTATGGCTGAACCCGCGCAACCGAGCGTCGAGCTTCAGCAGCTCGTCAAGGAAGCCGACCTCGGGGGCCGCGAACCGGTCGGCGCGGTCGGCCTGATCCTCGCGCTCATCGCCGGGGGTTGGTCGCTGTTCCAGGTCTGGTACGCCTCGCCGCTGCCGTTTGTCGTCAAGTTCGGGGTGTTCAACGACACCGAGGCGCGCGCGATCCACCTCGCGTTCGCGGTCTTTCTCGCCTTCGCGGCGTTTCCGGCGTTCAAGTCCTCCTCGCGCAAGGTCGTGCCATGGGCGGATTGGCTGCTCGCCGCGGTGGGCGCGTTCTGCGCCGCCTACCTGTACCTTTTCTATAACGAGCTTGCCACGCGCCCCGGCAAACCCACGCCCTTCGACATCGCGACCGGCCTCGCCGGTGTCGCGATCATGCTCGAGGCGACGCGCCGCGCAATGGGCTTCGGCATGGTGGTCACCACCGGCCTGTTCCTGTTCTACGTGTTTGCGGGCCCCTACATGCCGGAAGTGATCCAGCACAAGGGCGCGTCGATCTCGCGCTTCGTGTCGCACTTCTGGCTCACCACCGAGGGCGTGTACGGCGTCGCGCTCGGCGTATCGGTGCAGTTTATTTTCCTGTTCGTGCTGTTCGGCACCTTGCTCGACCTCGCCGGCGCGGGCAACTATATGATGCAGGTCTCGTTTGCGCTGCTCGGACACCTGCGCGGCGGTCCGGCCAAGGTAGCGGTGGTGTCATCGGCGTTGAACGGAATCGTCTCGGGATCCTCGGTGTCGAACGTGGTCTCGGGCGGCATCTTCACCATCCCGATGATGAAGCGTACCGGTTACTCGGGGGTGAAAGCGGGCGCGATCGAGGCTGCCTCCTCGATCAACGGCCAGATCATGCCGCCGGTGATGGGTGCAGCGGCGTTCCTGATGGTCGAGTACGTGGGCATCCCGTACACCGAAATCATCAAGCACGCCGCGCTGCCGGCGGTGATCTCCTACATTGCCCTCTTCTACATCGTGCACCTGGAGGCGCTGAAGTACGACCTGAAGGCGATACCGCGCGGCTACCAGCGCAGCGCGGGCCAGCGCGTGCTCGGCTGGGCGCTGGGGGTGAGCGGGACGCTTGCGGCCTGCGCAGCGATCTACTACGTGATCAGCTTCACGCGCTGGCTGGTCGGGGAGGACGTGGCTCCCTGGGCGCTTGCCGGGGTGACCGCGGTAGCCTACTTGGCGCTGCTTGCGTTCTCGGCACGCTACCCGGATATTGCGATCGACGATCCGGGCGCGCCGGTGCTGCGCCTGCCCGAACCCTGGCCGACGGTGCGCGCCGGGCTGCACTTCTTCATCCCGATCGTGGTGCTGCTCTGGTGCCTGATGGTCGAGGAGCTCTCGCCCGGCACCTCCGCGTTCTGGGCGACCGCCACGGCGATGGTGATGGTGGTGGTGCAACCCGCCCTGGTCTGTGTTCTTCGAAATGAAGGAGAAATTTCAGAAGCAATCCGCAAGGGCCTCGCCGATCTCTGGCAAGGCCTGGTGCTGGGCGGGCGCAACATGATCGGCATCGGCGTGGCCTGCGCCAGCGCGGGCCTGATCGTCGGCGCGATCACGCTCACCGGCATCGGCCTGACGATGACCGACTTCGTCGAGTACATCTCGGCGGGCAACGTGCTGCTGATGCTGATTCTCACCGCGGTCATCTGCCTGCTGCTCGGCACGGGCGTGCCGACGACGGCCAATTACATCCTGGTGGCGACGCTGATGGCGCCGGTGATCGTGGAACTCGGCGCGAGGAGCGACTTGGTGATCCCGCTCATCGCGGTGCACCTGTTCGTCTTCTACTTCGGCATCATGGCCGACGTCACGCCGCCGGTCGGGCTCGCGTCCTACGCCGCATCGGCGATCTCGGGCGCCGATCCGAACGCCACCGGCATGCAGGCGACCTGGTACAGCTTCCGCACCGCGCTGCTGCCGTTCATCTTCATCTTCAATCCGCAGATCCTGTTCATCGGCGTCGGCTCGTGGTGGGAGGTGGTCATGGTATGCGTCTCGGCCACCATCGCCTCGCTGCTGTTCGCCGCGGCGACGATGGGCTGGTTCCGGGCACGCTGCACCTGGTTCGAGATCGGCCTGCTGCTGGTGGCAACGTTCCTGTTCTTCCGCCCCGACTGGGTGATCGACCGCTTCTACGCCAGGTACGTGACGGCCCCCGCGCAGGAGCTCGCCAAGGTCGCCGACAGCCTGCGCACCGACGAATGGCTGGTGATGCGCATCCAGGGCGATTCGGTCGAGGGCGAGAAGATCAGCAAGACGGTTGCGCTGCCGATGGGAGAAGGCGCGAACGGCCGTGAGCGCATCCGCGACGCCGGCGTGACCCTTGCAGGGACGGCCAATGAGCCGCTGATCGCCAACGTCAAGTTCGGCAGCCGGGCGAAGAAGCTCGGCATCGAGCAGGGCTACAAGGTCATCGAACTGAAGCTCCCCAACCGCGAGCGCCCATCGCCCTACTGGGTGTTCATCCCCGCGGCGCTGCTGGCGGCGTTCATCTGGTTCCTGCAGCGCGCGCGCGTGCAGCGGTCGCAGAAGGCCTGAGGCGGATGCAGCGTGAAAGCGAGAAAACGGACTACCCATAGACAGTCCGCGCTCAAGGAGCCGACACATCGGCATGGCGCCGCGCGCGAGGACAGGTTGGGCAGGTTGTATGCCGCACTCAGCGCCACCAACGAGGCGATCCTGCGCGCCAAATCCCCGGAAGAACTCTACCAGCGCGTTTGCGATGCCGCCGTGCACGGCGGCAAGTTCGCCGCCACCACGGTCCTGTTAGCCGACCCCGGGGAGAAGTGGGTCAGGATGGCCGGGACGACCGGCGTGAGCGGGCAGGTATTTCGCGAGCTTCGCATATCGGTGGACGAGACGATTCCCGAGGGGCGCGGCCTGGTCGGCACCGCGTTTCGTACCCAGCGGCCCTGCATCACCAACGATTATCTCAACGATCCTCGCTTGCAGCCCTGGTATCTGAAGGCCAGGGAGCAGGGTTGGAATTCCGCCACCACGTTGCCGCTTATCAGAGGCGGCCGCAGTGTCGGTGTGCTGGCGTTCTATGCCTTCGCGAAAGATGAATTCGATGTCGAGTTGGTCCAGGAACTCGAACGTCTGGGCGAGAACGTTTCGTTCGCGCTCGAGAAGTTCGAGCAGGAGAGCGAGCGTAAGCTTGCGGAGGAACGCGTTCAGCACATGGCGACGCACGATGGGTTGACCTCGCTGCCGAACCGCCTCATGTTCAGCCGGCTGCTGAACCACGCCATCCAGTCGGCAAGCCGCTACGGCCACAGGTTCGCCGTGCTATTCATCGATCTGGACCGATTCAAAATCGTCAACGACACGCTCGGCCACGAGGCCGGGGACGAGTTGTTGCGTGAGGTCTCCTTGCGTTTGATCGGCGTCCTGCGCGCGAGCGATGTCGTCGCGCGCCTCGGCGGCGATGAGTTCGTGATCATGGTGCAGGAAGTGAGCGATCCGGAGCAGGTCGCGTCGGTCGCGCGCAAGATTCTTTCCGCGATCATTGAACCGGTGGTGGTGCGCGGGCAGGAATGCCGCGTTACCGGCAGCGTCGGTATCTGCATGTATCCGGCCGGCGCCCAGGAAGAGCACTCGCTGATGAAAAACGCGGACATCGCGATGTATCATGCCAAGGAACAGGGCAAGAACAACTTCCAGTTCTTTTCCGAGCCGATCAAGCAGCAGTCGCTCGAACGCCTGACGCTCGAGACCAGTCTGCGCCACGCGCTCGAGCGCAAGCAGATGTCCATGCATTATCAGGCCAAGGTGAATTTCAAGACCGGTGCCATCAGCGGCGTCGAGGCGTTGTTGCGCTGGCAGCATCCGCATCTGGGCATGGTGCCGCCGGCGCAGTTCATCCCGGTTGCCGAGGAGACGGGCTTGATCATCCCCATCGGCCGATGGGTGCTGCAAACCACGTGTGCACAGAACATGGCCTGGCAGCGCGCCGGTTTGCCGCCGATGTGCATGGCGGTCAACCTGTCGGCGCGTCAATTTTCCGACGAGAATTTGCTCTCGGATGTTGCCGAGTCCCTCGAGTGTACCGGCATGCCGCCGGAGCTGCTCGAGCTCGAGATCACCGAGGGCATGGTGATGCGGAACATCGAGCGCACGATCAAGTTGCTCGCCGCTATCAAGAAAATGGGCGTGCGGCTGGCGATCGACGACTTCGGCACCGGTTACTCGTCGCTCGCACAGATCAAGCGCTTTCCCATCGATACGCTCAAGGTGGATCGCTCGTTTATTAGTGAAATTGCAGAGAACCCCGGGGACCGGGCGATCACGCAGGCCATCATCGCCATGGGCAAGACCTTGAGTTTGACCGTGGTTGCCGAAGGCGTCGAGACCCGGGAGCAGGAGACGTTTCTGCGTGAGCACGCTTGCGACGAGATTCAGGGCTACTATTTCAGCAAGCCGATTCCGGCGGACCAGTTCGCCGAGCTGCTGCGCCAGCACGTCCCGGCGCCCTGACGTTCGTTGACAGGCTTTTCGGACGCTGGGAGGGAGGCGCGGCTTGCGTCGCCGCCCCGGGAGGCGCAAGCTGAAACCGCCCTGGGCCAAGGCAGATGAAAACCAAGAAACCCCTTCACCGGATGCCCGCCGGCGCGTCGCCAGACGCCTTGCTCGAGCGCGTACGCGCGCTGGAAAACACGATCGAGCACATGGACCAGGGGGTCAGCATTGTCGATGCTGGCCTGCGGGTCGTCCGCGGGAACCGGCGGTTTCGGGAACTTCTCGACCTTCCGGAGGCGCTGTGCCGGCCGGGAACGCCAATGGAAACCGTGTTCCGCTACAACGCGGCGCGCGGCGATTACGGGCCGGGCGACGTCGAGGAGCAGGTGCGCGCGCGCATGGACCTCGCGCGCAAGTTTCAAGCGCACCGCTTCGAGCGCGAGCGGCCAGACGGCACCGTGCTGGAAATCCGCGGCATGCCCATTCCGGGCGGCGGCTTCGTCTCCCTCTACACGGATGTCACGCAACGCGTGCGGTCCGAGCGCGCGCTGCGCGAGAGCGAGTCGCGCAAGGGCGCAATCCTCGATGCGTCGCTCGATGCGATCCTCACGATGGATCACGAGGGACGCATCGTCGAGTTCAACCCGGCCGCCGAACGCTGTTTCGGCTACACGCGCGGGCAGGCGATCGGCGCGAAGATGGCGGAACTGATCGTGCCGCCCGAGCTGCGCGAGCGCCACCGCGAGGGACTGCGCCGCTATCTCGCCACCCGGCAGGGGAAGATACTGGGCAAGCGGCTCGAGCTGCCCGCGCTGCGCGCCGACGGCAGCCGCTTCGAAGCGGAACTGACGATCAGCCTGATTCCGGGCTCCAGTCCGCCGGCGTTCACCGGCACAGTGCGCGACATCACCGAGCGCACCGCCGCCGCGAAGGCGCTGCGCGAAAGCGAGGAGCGGTTCCGCAGCCTGACGGTGCTTTCCGCCGATTGGTACTGGGAGCAGGATGAGCAGTTCCGCTTCACGCTGTTCTCCGGCGCGGGCGCGGCGGCGATGTCGCGCGACGGCGACTCGTCCGTCTACCTCGGCATCGCGCGCTGGGAGAGTCCCGACCTCGATCTCATGGAGGGCGACTGGTCGCAGCACCGGGCGCAGCTCGAGCGGCACGAGCCGTTCCGCGACCTGCTCATGCGCCGGCGCATGAACGACGGAACCGCCGGCTACATGAGCGTGAGCGGCGAGCCCGTGCTCGACCAGGACGGCCGCTTCAAGGGCTATCGCGGCGTAGCAAAGAACGTCACTGCCAGGGTCGAGGCGGAGCAGCAGCTGCGCGAGCGCCAGATACAGCTCAGTCTGATCGCCGACGCGGTCCCGGCAATGATCGCTTATTACGACCGGGACGTCCGGCTGCGCTATGCCAACCGGCAGCACGTCGAATTCTACGGCTATGCGCTCGCCGACCGGCTCGGCAAGCACATGCGGGAAGCAATCGGCGAAGAGGCCTGGACAGAGGTACAGCCGTATTTCAAGCGCGCGGACGCCGGTGAAACGCTCAGCTACGAGCGCACGGTGCGGCGCCCGCGGCGGGAGCCGGCGCATATCGACGTGCACTTCGTTCCGCACCGCGCGGAGTCCGGCAGCATCCTCGGGCACTACGTCCTGGTTACCGACATCACCGAGCGTGCCGTCGCCGCGAAAGCGTTGCGCGAAAGCGAGGAGCGGTTCCGCGCCCTTACCGGGCTGTCTTCCGACTGGTACTGGGAGCAGGACACGGAGCTGCGCATGAGCTACCTTTCGGACCGCGCCGAGGAGCGCCTGGGGGTCAGTCCTGCCCGCGTGCTCGGCCGCAGGCGCTGGGATTTCGACAACGTTCTGCCGGTCTCGGGAAGCTGGGACGAGCACCGGCGGCAGCTCGAGGCGCGTGAGCCGTTCCGCGAGTTCGAGTACCTGCGCCGCCTCGAGGACGGCTCGCGCCGCTATGCCAGCTTGAGCGGCGAGCCGCTGTTCGGCGAGGCGGGCGAGTTCCGCGGCTACCGCGGCATCGGCCGCGACGTCACCGCGGCCAGGCTGCGCGAAACCGAGCTGCTGCGCTTCCGGGCGGCGCTGAATCTGTCCTCCGACGGGATCTACCTCGTCGATTGCGATTCGCTCGCCATACTCGATTGCAACGCGGGCGCTTGCCGGGTGCTCGGCTATTCACGCGAGGAGCTGGTGGGGAGCGGGGTCGAGCGGATTTTCGCCGACCGCACGCCCGAACAGCTGCGCGCCGAGTACGCGTCGCTGGTCTCCAGCGACACGGGCGCGGCGACTCTCGAGACGCTGCACCGCCGCAAGGACGGCACGGCGTTCCCGGTCGAGATCAACCGCTGGATCCATCGGACCGCTGACGGGCCGATCCTCGTCGGCGTGGCGCACGACATCAGCGAGCGAAAGCGCGCCGAAGCGCGGCTCAACCAGCTCGCGCACTACGACGTGCTGACGGGCTTGCCGAACCGCGCGCTGATTCACGATCGCCTGCGCCAGGCGATGGCGCGGGCCGAGCGCGGCCAGACGCTGCTCGCGGTGATGTTCCTCGATCTGGACCGGTTCAAGGAAATCAACGACAGCCTCGGCCACGCAGCGGGGGACGAGGTGCTGAAGGAAGCGGCGCGGCGGCTGCAGTCCTGCCTGCGTTCGACCGATAGCGTCGGGCGGCTGGGCGGCGATGAATTCACCGTGCTGCTCGAGGACGTGCACCATGTCGACGAGATCACTGTCGTGGCGGGCAAGATTCTCGCCGCGTTCGGCGAGCCGGCCGAGGTGGCGGGCCACGAGCTGCGCCTGTCCACCAGCATCGGCGTGACGGTCTTTCCGCTCGACGATCAGGACGCCGATACGCTGCTCAAGAACGCCGATATGGCGATGTATCAGGCGAAGCAGGAGGGCCGCAACAACTTCCAGTTCTTCGCGGCGGAAATGGGCGCGCGTACCGAACGCCGCGCCGACCTGCGGCTGCGGCTGCACCGCGCGCTGGAGCGCGGCGAGTTCGCGCTGCACTACCAGCCGCAGGTCGATCTCGCGGGCGGCGGCATCTTCGGCGCCGAGGCCCTGTTGCGGTGGCACGATGCGGAGCTGGGCCCGATATCGCCCGCCCAATTCATCCCGGTCGCCGAGGAGACGGGACTGATCGTGCCGATCGGCGACTGGGTGCTGCGCGAAGCCTGCCGGCAGTGCAAGTCCTGGCTGGACGCGGGCCTGGGACCCTTGCGCGTGGCGGTCAACCTGTCGCCGCGGCAGTTCCGCCAGAAGAAGCTGGCTCAGCGCATCGGCGAGATCCTGCATGAGACCGGCTTGCCCGCGGCCTGCCTTGAGATCGAGATCACCGAAGGCATCGTGATGAAGCACGCCGAGCGGGCGATCAAGACCCTGACCGAGCTGAACCGGCTCGGCGTGCAGATCGCGATCGACGATTTTGGCACCGGTTACTCGTCGCTTGCCTACCTGCAGCGCTTCCCGGTGCACGTGCTCAAGATCGACCAATCCTTCGTGCAGGCCATCCGTGGCGAGGCGGACGAAGCCGCGATCGTCAATACGGTGATCCAACTCGCCAAGTTGCTGGGCCTGAAGTCGCTGGCCGAGGGCGTCGAGACCGCCGAGCAGCGGAACTATCTGCACGCGCACGGCTGCGACTCTTTCCAGGGCTACCTGTTCTGCAGGCCGCAAGCGGCGGCGCAGATCGGCGAGACGCTCGCCGCGCATCGGCGTGATAGGGCGCCCGCGTAGCGCAGGCTAGTGCAGTGTCGCGCGGCGACGCTCGTAGATGCCTTGCAGGAGCCTGAGCGAACCGCGGCAGATGGCTTCGTGGGTGAGGGCGTGACCGAGGTCTTCGATGATGTCGAGCGTCACCGGCACGCGCAGGCCTGAGAGGGCGCGCGCGGCGCGCTCGGCGTAGACGCGGGACACCACCGAATCGTAGCCGCCGTGCACGAGGTGGATGCGCGAGTCCATGCGCGTGCCGGGCTGCGGCAGCCTGGCGAAGCGCGCGGCGTAGGCGACCACGGCGCCGGCGAGTTCGGGCATCGCCTTGACGGCTTCCAGCGCGACGGTTCCGCCCTGCGAATAGCCGATCAACACGGTGCGCTCGCGCGGCACGCGATGGTTGGTCTGCTCGCGCCGCACCAGCTGCTCGATGCGCGGCAGGATGGCGGACACCCGATCCATGTGGTTCTCGACAGAAAGGTCTTTGGTCGAGAACCATTGCTTGCTTTCAGGGGTTTTTCGAAACAAAGAAAAACCACTTGGAACCACCAACGCCGCGCTCGGGAAACGTCCCTGGTACTTGAAGGCCGCGGGGATCATCGAGCGCGCATCGGCGCCGCTCGCGTGCAGGAAAACGAAAAGGTGCCGGGCTGGCTGAGGCGGGACAGGTCCAAAGCGAGCGGGGCCGAATCGGTAGACCTGCTGCATGCGGTCATTCTCGCCCCGCCGCGGCCGTTCTGTAAACTGCCCGCAGCAAAGAACGCAATCTCCGAGGTAACTCCATGCAAAAGAAACGATTCTTCGCCGCCCTGTGGGCGCTCACCCGGCCATACTGGGTGTCCGAAAAGCGCGGCACCGGCCTGGTCCTGCTCGCCACGGTGGTCGGCCTCGCGCTGACGCTGGTATGGCTCGAGGTGCAATTCAATACCTGGAACCGCGATTTCTACAACACCTTCGAATCGCGCGACCAGGCGGAGTTCTTCCGCCAGCTCGGCACTTTCACGCTGCTGGCGGTGATCTTCATCATCACCGGCGTGTACCGCCAGTACTTTCAGCAGATGCTGATGATCGAGTGGCGCACCTGGCTCACCGAGCGCTACCTCGCCGACTGGCTCATGGACCGCGCCTATTACCGGCTGCAGCTGCTCGACCGGGGCACCGACAACCCCGACCAGCGGATCGCCGACGATCTCAACATTTTCGTCGACCTGACGCTGACGCTCTCGCTCGGCCTGCTGTCGGCGGTCGTGACGCTGGTGTCCTTCGTCGGCATCCTGTGGGGGATCTCGGGTGCGGCGACGCTGTTCGGCCTCGAGATCCCGGGTTACATGGTGTGGGTGGCGCTGGTCTACGCGATCGCGGGCACCTGGCTCACCCATCTGATCGGCCGGCCGCTGATCCGGATCGGCTTCGACCAGCAGCGCTACGAGGCGAACTTCCGTTTCGCGCTGGTGCGCATGCGCGAGAACGCGGAGGGCGTGGCGCTGTACCGCGGCGAGGCCGGGGAACTCGACAATTTCCGCGGCCGCTTCGCCAGCGTGATCGCCATTTGGTGGGCCAAGATGCTCAAGCAGAAGCAACTCGGCTGGTTCCAGTCGTTCTACGGCCAGATGGCGATCATCTTCCCGTTCGTGGTCGCCTCGCCGCGTTTTTTCTCCGGCGCCATGCCGCTCGGCGGCATTTTCCAGATCGCCTCGGCTTTCGGCCAGGTGCAGGGCGCGTTGTCGTGGTTCATCAATGCTTACGGCGCTTTCGCCAACTGGAAGGCGACCGTGGACCGCCTGACCGGATTCACCGAGGCGTTGCAGCGCGCCGGCCAGGAGACCGGTCGCGTGAGTGGCGGGCGCAGCGAGGGTGAGGCGCCGGAGCTTGCGCTGGAGCGCCTGGAACTGGCGCTGCCGCAGGGCAACTCGCTGCTCGCGCCGAGCACGCAGACCTTCCGGCAGGGCGAGTCGGTGCTGGTGACCGGACCCTCGGGCGCGGGCAAGAGCACCCTGTTCCGGGCGATTGCGGGCATCTGGCCGTACTGGAAGGGACGGATCTCGCTGCCCGCGGGCAACAACGGCGGCGCGACGCTGCTGTTCCTGCCGCAGCGTCCCTACCTGCCGATCGGCACGCTCAAGCAGGCTGCTTGCTATCCGGAAGACCCGTCGCGCGTGACGGACGACGCGGCGCGCGAGGCGCTGGCCAGCGTCGGCCTCGGGCAGTTCGCCGCCGACCTCGCGCGCGACGAGAACTGGGCGCAGCTGCTCTCGGGCGGCGAGCAGCAGCGCCTGGCGATCGCGCGCGCGCTGCTCAACCGCCCGGACTGGCTGTTCCTGGATGAGCCGACCGCGGCGCTGCCCGACGACGCGCAGGATGCGCTCTACCGGCTGCTGAAGGAGAAGCTGCCCGGCACCACGCTGATTTCGATCGGCCATCGCGAAGGGCTCGCGCAGTTCCACCCGCGCCACCTCGCCTGGCAGGACCTCAGCCGGGGATGATGCAGGTGCCGGCGTGAAGCGCACGCAAGCGAAGCACGCTCCGCCGCCGCTGCCACCGCGCCAACCCTTGCCCGAGGAATGCTGCGGCCAAGGCTGCACGCCGTGCGTCTTTGATCTCTATGCCGAGGCGCTGGAGAAATACCGCGCCGCGCTTGAGACATGGGAGCAACGAAAGATTACAGCCGGCGGACGAATTCCGCCGGCGTCTCGATCGGATACTGGCCGCGCAGCTCAAGCAGGTCGCGGTCTCCGCTTACGAGCACCTCGGCGCCGGAGGCCTTGAGCGTTGCAAGTATCGGCGCGTCCTGGGCGTCGCGCGGGACCTCGGCCGAGATCGAGTGCAACTCGATGACTTCGGTCCGGATGTAGAGCTGGCGCAGGAACTGCTCGATCCGTTGCTCGTCCCATCCCAGCTTGCGGTGGATCTTGGGGTAAGCCAGCGCCCGGCCGATTTCCGCGAGCTGCTCGAGCGACATCACGACATCGAATCTGGCCTCCGACCATGCGGCCAGAATGCGGCCCGGCGTGCCATCGGGAGTCATCAATCCCGAAAGCAACACGTTCGAATCCAGGACGATCTTCACTTCTTGCGGAGTGGGGCGCGCGCTTTTTTAACAGCCTCATCAACCAGCGCCCCAACCTGTTTCTCGGGCACTTCCGCGAAAGCCTGCGCAAGTTCTGCTCGCATCCGGTCGAACTCCTCGTCCAGCTTCCGGATGCGCGCGAAAAGCGCAACGTCAATCAGCGCGGCCACGGGCTTTCCGGCCTTGGTGATGATCACTTTCCCGCGGCGGTACTGAACTTCGTTGAGCAGTTCGCCCAGATTCTGGCGGACCGTCATGGCGGGGGCTTCGCGGATCATGGTATTTACCTCAATTGATACGATTGAGGTGATTATACCCCCGAGGTTTGCGGCGCCCCCGCTTGGGAATTCAGCGCCTCTGGGCGCGGGCTACGCTGGGCCGGAAATAATGAGGCAGGTCGTGGTGCCGTGGGCGTAGAGCTTGCCTGCGGCGTCTTCGATCCTGGCTTCCGCGGTGGCGGTCTGCCTGCCCATGTGAAGGATCCGCGCCGAGGCGCGGATGGGTCCCGTTTTTAATGTGATGGCGCGCACCAAGTTGGCCTTGATCTCCAGCGTGGTGTAGCCCTTGCCGGGCGGCAGCAGCGTCTGCACGCAGCAGCCCATCGCCGAATCGAGCAAGGTGAAGGCGATGCCGCCGTGCACCACGCCGATCGGGTTGTAGTGCTGTTCGGTGGGCGTGAGCTGGAACACCGCCTTGCCTTCGTCGACCTCGACCAGGTCCATCGACAGCAGTTTCGCAATCGGCGGCGGCGGGATGCGCCCGTCGCGGATCGCGCGCATGTAGTCGATCGGCTTGGCCAGCTTCTTGCCTTCCTCGAAGGCGGCAAGCGGGTCTTCCCAGGTGACGGTGAGCGAGCGATTCATGGTTCCTTTTGCTTTCCGGTCAGTACAGCGGCGCGGGGTGCGGCAGTTCGGGCGCCGCCGGGCCCGCCACTGCGGACTTGCCGGCGATGAAATGGGCGGCGGCGCGCAGCGTGATGTCGCTCTCGAGGATGCGGCCATGGCCGAGACCCACGGTACTGAGCAACCGGGCGCCGGGCCAGGCGCGCGCCAGCGCTGCGCCCTGTTTCCAGGGCACGAAGTTGTCGCTGTGGTCATGGATCACCAGCGCGGGCGTCTTCAGCTGCGGCGCGAGGCGCGCGATCTCGATATCGGACCAGCGCATATTGAATCTCTCCTCGATGGTGGCCTGCATCGCCCGGCGCAGTGGTTCTGGAATCCAGTACCAGCGTGCGAAGCGCCGCGAGTAACCGACCAGATCCGAGGGTGGACTGATGAGAACGGCTCCCTGCAGGTTCATTCCTCGCGAAACCGCAATCGCCAGCGCCGCGCCGCCGAGCGAGTGCGTGATCACGTGGCGCACGTTGCCGTGGTGCGCGGCCACCGCGGCGAGGGCGCGGGCGAAATCGGGCAGGCCGGTGAGCTTGCCCTCCGACAGGCCGTGCGCCGGCTGGTCGTAGGCGACGACGCGCAAGCCCGCCTGCAACAGCCGCGGCACGAAGCCGCGCATTTGCGCGGCGTAGCCGCCCCAGCCGTGCGCGAGCAGCACCGCCGGCGCATCGAGCGGCCCCCAACGCCAGGTGGCGAGGTTGCGGCCGCGATACTCGACGAAACTGGCATGCGCGTTGAGAAAATCGAAGAACGTGCTCTGCGGCAGCTTCGGCGCGGGCGGCGTGAGGAACAGGCGCTCGGCGAGCGCCGCCGCGTATTCGGGCAGCAGCAGCGAGCCGGTCAAAAACCGAACGTTCGTGCTTATTCTGTGCAGGGCATGGGCGAAGTGCATGGCGACTCCTTTGGTTAGCGGATGGCGGCGCGCAGCTTGGCGCGGGATGAAGGAACGGCGTGGCGCTCGAGGAGCGCCTCGAGTGCGGCGAACGCGCGCGCGCGCGCCTTTTCGTAGCCGAGCAGGCGCCGATGGTGGTGCACCACCAGCGCGATGCCGAACAACTCGAACGAGATCTGTTCCGGGTCGGTGGCGGGGGCGAGCTGGCCCTGCTCGATCGCCTGGCGCGCGGCGCGCGTCAGCGTGTCGATCCAGGCGCGTTGGCCGCCGGCGAGCGCATCGCGCACCACGCCCGGCTTGTCGTCGAATTCGGTGGCGCCGCCGATCATCGGGCAGCCGCCCGGCAGGTCGGCCGATTCGGTCCAGCCGATCCATGCCACGAACAGCGCCTTCAGGCGCGGCAGCCCGCGCGGCTTGGCGAGCGCGGGGTTGACCACCAGGCTAATGAACTCCTGCTGGCCGCGGTCCAGCACCGCGAGCAGCAGTTCCTCGCGCGAGCCGAAATGCGCGAACAGACCCGATTTCGACATCCCGGTCGCCTCGGCCAGCGTGCCGATGCTCAGGCCCTCAAGACCGGCCTTGCTGACGATGTGGAACGCGGCGTCGAGAATCGCCGCGCGGGTCCGTTCGCCCTTGGTCTGGGTATTCATGCGCCGGTATAATAGTACGAACGTTCGTATTTGTCAACACGCGCTTAAGATATTGACCGGTATGGCTTTCCGCGCTGGCCGCGACCTGCTCCGGGGTGCCAACGGCGACGATGCGGCCGCCGCCGTCGCCGCCCTCGGGGCCGAGGTCGATGACCCAGTCGGCGGTCTTGATGACTTCCAGGTTGTGTTCAATAACGACCACCGTGTTGCCCGCGTCCCGCAGGCGGTGCAGCACGTCGAGCAGCAGTTGGATGTCGTGGAAGTGCAGGCCGGTGGTGGGTTCATCGAGGATGTAGAGGGTGCGGCCGGTGTCGCGCTTGGACAGCTCCAG
>Ga0247727_10003314_pt1 | contig 35742 bp, 27 predicted proteins | sample WisWelCaveWW1625_FD_202498 | JGI IMG/M metagenome (GOLD analysis project Ga0247727, IMG submission 202498) | Biofilm microbial communities from Wishing Well Cave, Virginia, United States - WW16-25 | ecosystem: Environmental > Aquatic > Deep subsurface > Groundwater > Cave microbial mat | place...
AATGCTTCGCGGAGGGTAATCGTGGACCTGAGTGTGGCTTCGTAATCGGGAGTTTTGAATTCTCTGCTCATACGCGAATTGTACATCAACCGAGAGATTCTACATATCTCTCCGACAGACTGCTAGTGCGCGAATTTACTGCAAGGTTGTGAACAGAGGTTTGTCGGCTTCCCGCTGTTGCAACACTTTTTCTTGCGTCCTCCAGAGCGACACATCTTGATTCGTCACTCGATAGAGAATGAGGTCTTGCGTAACAGCCATTGGCTGCCCGAGCTGCATAGGTCCGATATAGTCCACTTTTTTGAGAATCACGGCATAATCTGGCGCGGCATCCATTTCGGTGAACCACAGGTTTTGGAACGTAACATTGTTATCTACGATCACGCCGCTTTGAAAATAGGGGCGATATTTTGCGAAAATGAACATGACATAGTACGCAAACATCCAATCTTCATCGCGCGGAACATCTACCAACAAGCGCGCGGGCTTGACGTGATCCAACGTGGTCAAAAGCGGCTGCGCGTTCAACGCTTCGTTCTTGAACCTGTTGCCCGCGCGAAAAATGTCGCGGACGGGTAGACTGTAGGGTAAATACACGCTCATCAGCACTTGGACGCAGAGCCAGACCGCGAGAAGGAGTGTAATCCCCCAACGTACCGCCGCGCGCGGACCCGGTGGAACGTATTTGTAGCCAAGCAAAGCGGTCCAGAACAAATAGGGAAACGCATACGTCAGCACTTTGCCTGCAGCGTGATCATTGCTCCTCCAGAAAAAATATCCAAAAAGGAGCAGCCCCGCCGAGACAATTGCGCCCATGATTCGGTCAGCAGAGTTTTGCTCGCCTTGCCGCGCGAACCAAACTGTCGTCAGAGCTAATCCCGTCATCAAAAAGCCGAGAAGCAACGCCAACGGACGCAAGAAAACTTGCTGAAGGCGCAAGGGCAAATCTCCCCACAGCAGATCACGCGGCATGCCCCAGAGTGCAGACAGTTGATCTTGCTCTAGCATCGAAATTACGTAATCGCTAAACGCCGCTTGCCCACTCACCGAATTCAAACCCCGCACGGTATTCCCCGCAATGTAATCCAATTGACCTGTAAAAAATAAAATCACAATCGCCAGCGCAAAAGGAATGGCAAGCCCAAAAAGTTTTTGGAACGTGGTTTGGCGACGCACCAGCGCGGTGAGGTAATAAAGACCCATTCCCCCGAGCAGCAGCGCCAGAATTGGAAAATTGAAACAAAACGCCGCCGCGAACCCAAGCCCAAAGAGGAGGGCATTCCCCCGTGTGACGCGCGCAGCGTTCGCTTCAATTTCGATCCATGCGAACACTGTGAGCATCAAAAGAGGCAGCGAAGCAATTTCACCACTCGCATCGGTCTCTAAAATGTAACGCGCCCAAAAACCCAAGACAATCACAGCTCCGCCGAAATAATTGAGCCAGCGCGGCAATCTAAGATGTTTGCCAATGACGAGCGTCAAGGGGAGCGCGCAAGCCAGCGCTAACAAATTGTACGCATAGAAAACGTGATAGATGGGAATTTGGGCGAGCGAAGCAAACCAGGCGAGCAAGATCGGATTATTCAAACTGAACGAGAGACCAATAAAGCGCGCGGAAAAAAGTGAGGTGGGCGATACACCTGCCAACTCGGTGATGCCACGCCAGTTGTTCTGTGTGAACTCGGCGCCGCGCTCAATGGTCGCCCAATCCGCAACGCGTGTCGTTTCGCCGAGAGACATGTACACGAACGCATCACTCGGATTGGAGCGAAAGAGCGCGTACTCGATCCCTTTTACCGCCAGCGGACTCACCAAGAGCAAATAACAAATCAAAAAAATTAGAATTGGCACAATCAGCGCGCGTGCCTGTGCCCCAAGCGCAACCGCGCGCGCGACGTTCCGCCACCACAGAACCAACAGCGCCAGGCTCGATGCGACCAGCAGACCGGCGAAAGGGAACGCCCAAACATTGACGGGAGCAACATGCCGAACCATTGGGAAACCAGCAATGCCAACGAGAGCAAACCCAAGCGCCGGCGCGATGCCGCACGCGTACACAAATTGTTTTTCGGAACGCGGCAGCAAGGTAAGCGCAGGTCCCACGCCGATCAAGGTCATCAGTGCGAACCACACCAAGACGACTAAACTTTCATAGATCATGCTGAAACCCTATACCGCGCTCACATCCACGTTCAAATAGACATCCTTCAAATTGGAATAAATATCCAACGCTTCCGTCCCCGGTTCGCGCGAACCATTCCCCGATTGTTTCACGCCGCCAAAGGGCATGTGCGGCTCACTACCGTAGGTTCCCCCGTTGAGTGTAACAACACCGGCCTGAACACGCTGCACAAAGAGCATCGCGCGATGAACATTGCGCGTATGGATGCTCGCCGTCAAACCGTATGGGGAATCATTCGCCATTGCCAACGCCTCATCAAAATTCTTTACGCGATACAGCGAGGTAATGGGACCGAAAAGTTCCGTCGTCGAAATCTCCGCGTGGGCGTCCACATGCTCGAGAAGCGTTGGCGCCATGTAATAACCGTCGCGATGCGCCCCGTCCATCAGCCGCGCACCGCCCGCGAGAATGTGCGCGCCATTTTCTTGCGCGCGCGCCACCGCTTCTACCATACACCGCAATTGTTCCGCGTTGATGACGGGGCCAAAATCATCTTCGTCCGCTGTGCCCACGCGCAATTTTTGAATGCGCGTGACGAGCATATCACGGAACGTTTCATAAATGGAATCAAACACAATCACGCGTGTCGCCGAAGCACAGCGCTGCCCCGCATTGCTGAACGCGGAAAGCAAAACCCACTTCGCCGCGTTTTCCAAATCTGCATCCTCGCACACCACGAGCGGATTCTTGCCGCCGAGTTCGAGGGACACACGCCCCAGACGCTCACCCGCTGTCCGCGCAATAATTCGTCCGACAGCGGTTGAACCTGTAAAACTGATCACGTCCACGTTGGGATGCGCGACGAGCGGCGCGCCCGCTTCCTCCCCGAATCCCTGTGTGATGTTCAAAACGCCGCGCGGCAAACCCGCTTCGTGCGCGATATTTCCAAAGAACCACGAAGTCGCGGGCGTATCTTCCGCCGCTTTCAAAACGGCGGCATTTCCGCAAATCAAAGCGGGAAATACTTTCCACGCCGTATTCGCAATCGGTGTATTCGCGGCAATGATGAGACCGGCAACACCGAGCGGCTGCCGCACGGTCATGGCGTAACGATTTGGCACACCGCTGGTTGTCGTGCGTCCGTACAACCGCTGTCCTTCGCTGGCGTAAAAAATTCCAAGCTCGATGGCACCGTCCGTTTCCCCGAACGCGAGTTTGTACGATTTGCCCGTTTCGAGCGCGACGATGTGCGCCATCGTTTCGCGCTGTTGTTTTAATGCCATCGTGACATCGTGCAAAATCATGCCGCGCTTGACGGGCGGTGTCTCTGCCCATGCGCGCTGAGCTTGGTGTGCCGCGCGTACCGCATCGTCAATGTCCGCCGCGCGTGAACGCGCAACTTGTGTGATGACGCGTCCATCATGCGGATTCAATTTTTCAAATTGCTCTTGCGCGCGCGCGGCAACTTGCGCGCCGTTGATGCAATTGGGAATGAAATGAGGTACGAGGTCTGACATATAATTTTACCAAGCCGTGAACCCGCCATCGAGGACGAGATTCGACCCCGTCATGTACGACGACGCATCCGAAATCAGAAAAATCACCGCGCCGTTATACTCGTCCGCGCGCGCCATGCGCCCCAACGGAACCTTTGAATTGTAATTTTTCAAAAATTCCTCGTCTTGCGAATTGAATACGCCCGCAAACGTCAAGGTATTTACGCGCACATTTCGCGGTGCCCAGTACGTGGCGAGATACCGCGTGAGGTTCAAGAGCGCGGATTTGGAAACAGAATAGGCAACCGGTTTAAAAAACGGCGCGCCTTCGCGCCGACGATAGTCGTACAAACGTTGATCGGGCGAGACGAGACCATAGACGGAACTGATATTGATGATCGAACCGCGCCCCGCGTGCGCCATCGCGCCGCCGAACACTTGGCAGCAGTGAAAGACGCCTTTGACATTCACATCCATCACCCTATCCCACGACGCATCGGGGTACGTTTCAAAGGGTCCGTTTTCCGATGCGGGCGCGTTGGGGGGTGAATCCAGCGCGGCGTTGTTCACCAACGCGTGGGGTGTGCCCCAGCGCGTTGTGATGTGTTCGAGCGCATTTTGGACGGACTCGCGCTGCGTCACATCCGCAGGCACAAAAAATAAATTTTCGTTTTGCGCGTGTTCGCCGAAGCGTTCCAATGTGCGCGCGGCATCGGAAATCAAATCCAAAACGGCAACCTGCGCGCCACAGTCCAAAAGGGCTAGCGTGAACTCTTTACCGAGTTGCCCCATTCCGCCCGTGACCACGACGACGCGGTCGCGAATCTCGAAAAGTTGTGCTGCGTTCATGTGTTCAGTGCCGTGTCATGAATCATTTGTGTGATCAGATCACACACTTCGCGTACTGCGCCATAGCCGCCGCGCGTTTGTGTGCAATAGCGCGCGAGCGTGCGGACGGCGGGATGGGCGTCTTGTACCACAATCGGAAAACCCACCGCGCGCAAACATTCCGCATCGTTCACATCATTTCCCACAAAGGCAATGTGTTCCATTTTTATTTGCATCTCGCGCGCGAGAGAGTCCAGCGCGGCAAATTTGTTTTCGACGCCCTGAACACAACGCACGCGCAGTTTTGCTGCGCGTGCGCGTACGACAGGATTCGTTTCGGTCGAGAGAATCAGCAGCGCCAAACCTGCATGCTCCAATGCGCGCAAACCGATGCCATCGCCGCGCCAACACCGCACCGCTTCGCGCCCATCTTCAAAAACATACACCGCGTTGTCGGTAAAAACGCCGTCGAAATCAAAAACAATGAGCCGCAGCGTTTGAACCAGCGGCGCCAAGTCGTGTGCCGCGACGAGCTCAGCGCTCACGCCGTACCATCCAAATCCTCAAACGTGATCGTTTCATCGGGGCGCAGCGCGCGGCGCGTGGCGCGTCCCACCACCTTGTCGAGTTCGTAGGGCGGCAAACCATCGTTCGGGGATTTGATCGCCACATCTGCGCGCGTCAACACGCGTCCTTGTGGAATTTCGCGCGCGGCCACCAATTTTTTTGCCATTTTGTACAGCGGTTTATTTTCAGAGGGCAAGCGGCGTTTCTGGTCATCTCCCAGCGCGGCGCGGGCGCGCTGCAAATCGCGCACAAGTTTTTTCATGCCGACGGGTTCCAACGAAAAGGCGTGGTCCGTCCCGCGCCATGCGCGATTCAATGTAAAATGTTTTTCGATCACGCGCGCGCCAAGCGCATAGCCGACAAGCGCCATCGCGATGCCGTTTTGGTGATCAGACAAACCGATGACCACGTTCGGAAATTTTTGGCGGAACGATTCAAGCACGCGCAAATTCATTTCTTCCGGTTCCACGGGATAGACTGCTGTGCATTGCAACAAACACAATTGCGAATTGAGCGGCATAATGGTGTCATACGCGCGTTGCACGTCGTCCATCGTGCCGCCACCCGTACTCACAACCAGCGGTTTCCCCAAACTCGCCACATGTTTCAGCAACGGCGTATTGACCAAATCACCGGAAGCGATTTTAAAGGCGGGCATTTCGAGTTTTGCCAAAAAGTCTGCGCTGTTGAAATCGAACGCCGTTGCAAAAAAGGTGATCCCGAGCTCTGCCGCATACTGTTTTAATTCAAGGTATTCGTCGTACCCAAATTCCAATGCTTCGCGATGCGCGCCGTACGTATCGCCGTAACTATTTTCGCCGAGATAGGGTTGTTCGTACAACTCGCGCGTGAACAAGGTGCGATTGTCGCGCTTTTGCAATTTGACCGCGTGGACGCCACAATCCTTTGCGGCACGAAACAGCGCTTTTGCTTTTTCTACCTCGCCTTGATGATTGTGTCCGATTTCGGCAATGACATAGCACGCGCCTTCGTCGTGAATCTGAACGCCGTCAATCTCAAGCTGGCGCATCGTCGCCTCGTTTTTCAAGGAGGTATTGTCCCGTATAAACGTACCACCCCATGCAGTCCGAATGTTGGGCAACGAATTGATCCACCGCCGCTTTCAAGCCATGACAGGTAACAAATCCATAGTCATCAACGACAATGGCACCCTTCGCGCATAATCGTGGCCAGAAAAATTCGAGGCAGGCGCGCGCCGATTGATGGAGGTCAACGTCAATGTGGACGCAAGAAAATGTTTGGTTTTCGACGACGCCTGCCGATTCCGGAAACACACCTTGATGGAGATGGACATTCTCAAAAGGACTGAGATAGTGTTGGACGCTTTCCAAACTCGTATCTCCAAAAAGCCCAAGCGTATGCGGCCCGTCAATCTCGTGGGTGATGATGTCTGGATGTCCTGCAAAGGTATCAAAGGCGTAGATAGCCGGCGCGCAGCGCCAATATGCGTACGCGCGCGCGAGAAAACAGGTCGAACCCCCCCTATAGATACCGACTTCCGCAACGGGATGATTCAAGGCGTGTGTATTGCGGGTGGCTTGCCACAACGTGTACAAGCGATCATAGTCCAACAAAGTTCGTCCTTCTGCAATGACTTGCGCGGCGACTGCGCCAAAGCCCGGTTCGGTCCGAAAATCATAAAGTTTATGGGCGTTGGGAATAAGATACTGGGGGGCTTGTATAACTTGGATGCCATCCACGTGAGACAGGCTTGGAGCGCCTTTGGGCTGTTTGTGTTTCGCGACGGGAGGGAGTGAGGACCAAGTTCTCCGGACCTCATAGCCAAAAACGCGCAAGCAGCGGTTGGCGATAGATTTTAACGAGCCATGCAGATTGCCTGAATTTGAACGCTCCATTTTGAATTCTCTCTGGCACACCCTTGCCCCAGGATCAATTTATCAGGACTTGGGCATGTCCCGAAGAATTGAGGGAATTGAGGGATGACACCTGTGCGTAAGTCCTATTTATGTTTACGCGAATGAGTGAGCGAGGTCGGACGGTTGCCGCGTGCTTTCAATTTCCCAGACTGCCTTGGGCACGATGATGCCATCCGAAAAAATGACTTTTCCGGTGCCATAAACATCTGTTGGGAAAATTTCAAAGGATGCCACATTCGTAATCTGATCGAGGCGCTCGCCTCCAGAGTATTTCTTGAGTGAAACCCGATCCAGCAAATACGTCCCGGGGGCAAGCCAACCCAGATCCCACTCGCAGCGGATTGTGCACGCGCCGCTTACAGTGACAACCTCATTGTACATAAAATGCGTGGTCAAGACGCAGATCGCTTGCCCATGCCGTTCGATGCTGATCGCTATAAAGGGATCGGTCAACATTTCTTCTTGTAAATCCAGTTTGAGTTCAAACGTAATTTTTTCACCCAAGCGAAAGCGGCTCGTCTGGATATTTTTTTCGTTGCAAAGATTTAAGGAGGTGAAAAACCTTTGGCGCGTGACGCGATTGGGATGATTGGCGAGGTCCACGCTGCCTGAACCTAACACGGTCTCCTGATCTTCATATTGATTGACCACAGCGGTAGGTGAACCATCATGCGTGATCATGCCGCCTTCGAGGAGGACGACACGCTGGCACAAGGCCTGCACGGAAGGCATCGAGTGACTGACAAATAGAATCGTGCGCCCCTCGCGCGCGACTTGGTTCATTTTGCCCATACATTTCCGTTGAAAGGCCAGATCGCCGACGGCAAGCACTTCATCAATCAATAAAATTTCGGGGTCCAGATGCGCGGCAACCGAAAAGGCGAGCCGCACGATCATTCCACTGCTGTAGCGTTTGATGGGCGTGTCAAGAAATCGTTCGACGCCGGAAAATTCGACGATCTCGTCGAGGCGGCGATCGATCTCGAATTTTTTCATGCCCAAAATCGTGCCGCTCAAATAAATGTTTTCACGCCCCGTGAGTTCGGGGTGAAAGCCCGTTCCGACTTCTAACAAGGACCCCATGCGTCCGTGCAGCACCGCGCGCCCGGCAGAGGGATCGGTGATGCGTGCCAGAATCTTGAGCAGAGTGCTTTTCCCCGCGCCATTTTTCCCAATCACCCCGAGGACTTGGCCGCGTTCGACTTCAAAAGAGATATTTTTTAGCGCCCATAAAATTTCTTGATCGGTGGGCGGGGTCAACATTTGGCGCAGGTAGCCAAACGGTTTACCGGCAAGAGCAACCAGACCCGCGCCACGCGAAGTGGGCGCCGCTTCCGTTTTGCCGATGCGATACACTTTGGACAAATTCTCAACACGAATCATTACGTCAGACATAGTGGTGTGAATATCCCTTAGGCGATGTCAACAATGTTGCGCTCGACGCGCTTGAAAATGAACAAGCCAACGAGAAAAAGCCCCACCGCCAGCACGGTGGAAATGCCGAGCGTGAGCCATTGGGGTGCGGGACCCGCACTGAGCAACGCGTACCGAAAGCCGAGAATCACATTGGTCATCGGGTTCAATTCATACACCATGCGCCACTCTTGCGGAATCAATTCGATGGAATACACCACAGGCGAAGCGAACATCAATGCGCGCATGAAATAACCAATGAGATTTCCAACATCGCGATATTTCACCACAATCCCCGAAAAGCACAACCCAATGCCCATGCCCGTCAGAGCCGCGATCATCAGATACAACGGAACAAACACAAGGGTCCAATTGGGCGCGAGCTGCGAATAAAACATCATGCCAAAGAGGACCAACATCGCGATTGCCAAATCGAGCAGACTGGAAAGGATGCGCGAGAGGACGAGCGTAAGACGGGGAAAATAAATCTTGCCAATGAGATCACGATTGGTCAACAGACTGGTGAGACTGCCGCTCACCGCATCGCCGAAAAAGCCCCACGGCAAAAGACCGGCGTATGAAAAGATGGGATACGGAATGCCGCCTGTCGGTAATTTCGCCACCACACCAAAAACCAGAGTGTAGAGGACCATCGAGAAAAGCGGTTGAATAAAAATCCACAGCGGACCCAGCGCGGTCTGACTATACCGTGTCTTAATATCACGCCACGTCAGGAAATAAAGTAGATCGCGATAGGTCCAAATTTCGCGCAGATTGAGCGCGCTCCATCCGCTGGCAGGTTCGATGAGGATGGTGATGAGCGCCGCGTCGGATTGTCCTTTGATCAATTCCGCGGGCTTGCCGTTAAAGGAACTCGAAACCGTTTTTTGCATTGTCATTCCGTATCCACCACACACAAAAAATCTTGCAGGAATCCAATTCGCGTGCGACCTTGCGCAAGAGCTTGCGAAAAAAGATTTGCAAAACAGCGGCAAGTATAAATCCATTAGACCCGATGTCAAATTGATTGATGCCGCAGCGCAAATTATTCTTGAATGAGCGTCACTTGGACCGCCACATCCGTTTTCAAAGGCGCAGGCAACGTCAGCCGTAAGGTGTCTGTTGCCGTCAGCGTTTCAATGTGCGTGATCGGTGTTTTGGTCGGCGCGGTCTCCCACCATTCGACACGATACGCGCCTGCCTTCATGCCGCGCAGCGTGATTATACCAGAGACTGCAGGAACGTCTTGTTGATTCACGACGCGATCCCACGTATGCGCGCGATTTTGAATCCACAGATGCGCGCGTCCATTCACATCATCGCGTTGTCCCCATACGCGTAAATTCGGATCAGAAGTTTCCGCGTTCGCGTCGCGATAGTTGCCATTGTTGAGCGGAATATCCCACATAAATTCTTGGAACGTTTTGTATTGCCAAAACAGATCGCCCTTGCGCCCCGTTTTTGGATTGTCCTGAATCATCTCGCTGCCCCACCACAGCAATTCGTACATGCCGCCCGCGTTGATCTGTCCCCAGATCAAATTGTGCAGCCACACGCCCTCGCGATCCTGATTCAATTCAAACAAACCGTTCGGGAATTTTTTGGAATTGATGCCCCCCTCCGCGCGAATCAACGGCATCCGCGCGGCGACGGGGCTATTCGCGCCGAGCAATTCGCTGTACGCTGCCGTGTACCACGCCGTATCAGTGGTGAATGAATTTCCATCGAACGATCCAAGAATCGGCACGACCCGTCCCGAAGGTGTCACCAATTCCAGATCATCAATCCATACCCCGCCGCGCACACCTTTTGAGTTGCCGACAAACAAATGAAATTCGCGCGGCGCGCCCGCACCAATCTCGATGGGATGCGTGATTTGCGTCCAATCAAACGTTTCCAAGTTAGAGTCACATTCAAAATCTGTAATTTGCGCGGTGGGGTTGTCTTGCGGTTTGCCCGCTTCCAAGCCATCATCGAAAATCCACCACACCCGCGCGCCGCTCCCGTTTTCGCATTGGGCGCGCACATTTTCGCCTTTAATCCAATAGCGCACACGCCATGTGCCTTGATCATTCAAACTCAAACCACGCGGCGTCAATTCTTGCTCGAACTCTTGAGACGCGTCGAGATTCAATGACGTAGGCGCGGAGCGAACATAGTCCGCGCGCGTTTCCAAATTTTCCGACGGCACAAAACTTGCATTGTCGCCCCAGCCCGTCAAAATGTACGCGTGCAAATCCGCGTAATCCACAGCGGGATACTTGGGATTCGCCCAAAATTGCGCGGCGGGGTACGAATGCCAAAAGCTCGTCGTGACCAAATGATGCGATGGATCGTTTCGATGAAAATAATTTGCCATCGCGTCCGCCGCGTCGTAATGCAGCGCGAGAAAGGGATCGCCTTCATTGATAAATTCAAAGGAATGAATCGCCGTGCTATAGCCCCAACGCGCGATTAGATACCGCCACCACGCTTGATGCAGCCAGCGCACTTGGGTAAAGGGCGCGGCGTAAAATTTGTAATTGCCCGGCTTGTCGGTGATGCCGCCCGCTTGCGCGAGATGATTGCGAATCCACTCGCCTTTTTCATCCGTCACAAGTTTCAAAAATATCCCGCGCTGTTCCGCCGCTTGCATGAATTGATCCCACTTGAACGAATTCATTGGATCAAATTCATACGCACTGTCGGCGCGCGGTTCGCGCAGCACATTCACGCGCGCGGGATCATCGGCGCGGTACACGCGCACATTGTCAACGAACGCTTCGCCGCGTGACTCATCCAGATTCAACCAAAGGTACGGCAGCCAATACTGATTGTTGCGCGTCGTAAAATCGCCTTCCACTGTGATCCACTCGGTTGTGCCTGTTACCGGAGGATTCAGCGCAACGCCTTGCACGCGATAACAATGATCGGCAAATCCACCCACGCGCATCAGAAAGCCGCCCGCTTTGCCCGGGAGCGCAGCCACATTTTTCAATTTCACGCGCGCCGTCACATGATATTTTGTTTCGGGCAAGACAGGCACATCTTCCTGATGAAAGTCTGTGAACACACACGGACGCTCGTTGTAGAGATGCAGCGCGAATTGGCTATCGGGCGCGGTCTCTTGACTCGCCAACGGCGCAGCATACGTCGCCAAACCGGGCGATGTCCACGAAGACCACGCCGCGCCGTTGATGCTCGCGCCGCTCAACCACACGCGCACAAAATTAATCCCATTCAGCTGCCATGCGCGCATGGATTTTTCCAAGTTGGGAAGCGCATAAAACGCGACATTGTACCCTTGCGCGTGAAACGGCGCCCCGTTTTGAAATTCAAAGTAACGCGCGTCCGTTTCACTCACGCGCACAAAGCCGTTGCGCGCGTAGGGCGATTCACGCACACCGCCATAACGTTCCCCTCCGCCTTGCGACACAAAAAACGTTTCTGCGGGCGAAAGCGTAACGCCGTTGCGATCCACGACGCGCAACCGAAATTCCCACGCGCCCGCCGTTTGCGGCGCAAAGCGCGCTGCCCAGCGCGGCGCGCCGTTCGGGACAAAATGATCTTGGTTGTTGCGAAACGAATACTCGTACATCTGATATAAAAACGCGGGTTGTATGATCGTCGTCTTCCACGCATCACGCGAAAACAGCGCGTCCACCGTCACGCCAATCGCGCGCGGAATGCCCGTCGGCGGTTGCGCGTCGAACGGCAGGTACAAACTTGACGCCACCGTTTCCACATCAAATTGAATTTCAAATTTTTCAAACGCGACCGCGTGTGCGGTGACGACGCGCACGTTTGAAATTTCAGGCAGCGGCGTGTCCGCGCGCAGCGGCTCGGCGCGCGCAAAGGACGCGTTCGTCAGCGCGGACGCAAACACGAGAACGAGAAAAACGCGAACGAGTTTCATTTCTTTTTCAAACGCTCAATCACCGTGACGGCGTTTTGCGCGAGCGCGGGTTCCTTTTTCTGCCCCCACACCCCCGCCGCCGTCTGCAATTCAATGGGCGCTTCGTCAATCGCACGTAACAATTTTACCGCTTCATCCAACTTGCCCGTCCACACATAAGCATAGCCCAACGCTTTCGCCGCCGCGCGATTTGTCGGATCCGCGCGGTGCGCGGTTTCGATGTGTTGGATCGCCGCATCGAAATCACCGCGATCCAATTCGATGATACCGAGCCGCAAATTTGCGACGCGGTTGTTTGGATCGCGCGCTAATGCTTGCTCAAACAATTCGATGGCGGGATCCAAATTCACTTGCCCGCGCACGATCCGCAAAATGCGATCGGAAAAATGATACTGCGGCAATTCGATTTGCGCTTGACGCGCCGCGCCGCGATTGGCGTCCCACTGCGCGACAAGTTCAGTACGACGCGCAAAAATAAATAACGCGCTCAACGCAATCAGTGTAACGAACGCGCCAGCCATAACGAGACGCGCGCGCATCGACGAGAGGATCGGTTGCGGCGCGGGCGAATCATTCAACACGCTCACCGCCAATCCAAACGGAATAAACATCAACGGCGCAACGCGGCTGAAATAAAACAACACATCCACGACGCCATGCAGCAGCATCAGTGTCACCGACGCGATGCCCGCCAGCGCGAGCCAACTCATTCCTTCGCGCCCCCGCCACACCCAAACATAAAACGCAAGGATCCACCACGCAAATGCGACAATGCCCAAGAGTCCTTGCTCGATCCAAACTTGCAAATACACATTGTGCGCGTGCGGCAAAAACAAAACATCAATCAGCAGCGTATAACTCGCGTAATTCAGCGCGAACGTATCCAGCCCGATGCCCGTGAAACTAACATCCTGCCCCAAATGAAACGACTGTTGAAAAATTTCCGAGCGCGGCACGCCATTTGCAGAACCGAGCAAGGTGTTGATCAAAGCTCTCGCCGCGCTGCCCCCAATTACGAAAAATAAAATCAGCGCGGCGAGCGCGAAATTGATCAACACAGCGAGCGCGACGTTTGGCGACAACTGCGCGCGCTTGGCAAGCCGCAATGCAAGCCACATCAGCACACCCATAAAAATCACAATCCCAAACGACAACATCGCGCCGCGCGAAGTTGTCATCGCCAATCCGAACGTAATCCAAAGGGTGATGAGAAGGGACGCAATCGCGGCGAGGTACGCGCGCCGACGAATTGCATCCCAACTCGCGCCGATGCCGAATGGCAAACCAAGAAGCAAAATTCCCGCGAATACATTCGCGTGCGGCACATGCAAACCAAATTGCGGCGTGAGACGATGCAGCGCGAGTCCGATTTGATTGACGATGCCCAATTTCGCGGGCTCGCGCGCAAAATCGTGCTGGGTCACGAAATAGAGCGCCGCGCCCGCGCAAAATAAAAGCAAGCCCCACACCACCGCCGCGCGCGTCCATTGGGTTTCCAATGACGCGATGACCAAATATAACGCGACGCCGCCGCACAACAACCAAAATTTTTTCCAACTCGCCGCGGTGTCGTACGAAACGGCGATGCTCAACCAACCGCTTACCAAAAAAAGCGCGAGCGGCACAAGCAGTGGCACGCGCACCATGCGCACATTTTTTGACGCGATCAGAATGACGAGCGCGACGGCGATGAGGATCAGCGCGGGAGTTGTATCTCTGCTGCGCGCGACCAAAAGAAAATTCCCAAACGCGATGACCGCGAGCAGAGCAAATTCCGTCAAACTGTTGCGATCAAGTCGCCGCGCTGTCGAATGGTTCACGGCTGGATCGCAGTGGGGGACGCGGGGATTGTTTCGTTGGGCATTTCAACTGACGCGGTGGAATCCACCAAATCGCGCTGTGCCGTCGTTTCGCGTTTCGCCAATTCTTCCAACACGCGAATCACAATCCAAGCCATGCCCAATTGTCCGCCGACGAAAATGAGGAGCGCGCCGAGCAAGAGCCACAGCCACAATTGTTCGAGCGAACCATTTTGCAAGAGCATCCAGAAAACAACCGCGCTCAACGCAATCCCGATACTCGCAACCGTGACGCCGATCCAACCGAACGCGTAATCTAACGGCGGATCAAAAATGACGCGCCCAAACATGCCGCGCTGGACGGGACGCCGCGTAAAAATCGCGATCATGTAACTGAACATGACGCCGAGCGAAAACACGCTCACACCCGCGACTCCAAAGACGAGCATGATGAACGCGGCGATGGGCGCGAGCGTTTTCAACAAAACATTGCCGCTGATCCAATCTGCGATCAACAGCAATGCCAACATCGCTGCCACCGCGCCCAACGCGAGTCCGATGATGCCCCACACGCGCACGGGATTGTACGTCATTGTCGTCCACACAATCGTATTCGTAAAACGCATCCCATCGCGCACAACCGACAACTTGGATCGCCCAATGCGTTCCGCGTAGGCGATTGGCACTTCGAAAATTTTGAGATGTTCGTGCAGCGCGCGCGTCGTCATCGCGGGCGTAAAATCCAGACCATCGGGCAGGGGATAGAGATGCGGCAGTGCGTCGCGTTTGATCACGCGCATCCCGCTCGCGCTGTCCTGCACGCGCACGCCGCTCAATACGCTCAACATGCGCGCGAAGGCGAGATTGCCCACGCGCCGCGTCAACGGCATTTCACTCGCCGCGCCGCTCATGCGCGAGCCGACGACGAGATCGGCGTTTTCGTTTTCCAATGCCACGCACATTTCGGGCAGCGCTTCGGGCGGATACGTTCCATCCGCGTCAATGAACGCGAGATACGAACCGGTCGCGTGACGGAAACCTGTTTTCAAAGCTGCGCCGTAGCCGCGATTGACGAGATGACGAATCACGCGCGTCTCGGCGCTTTGCGCGGCGAGGGACGCGGTATTATCTTTCGAGCCGTCATCCACGACGAGAATTTCCAACGCGATCCCGCGCGCAGTTAACGCGGGGCGCGCCGCGCGCACGCGTTCGATGATTTGGACAATGCCATCTTGTTCGTTATAGGCGGGGATTATGACAGAGAGTAAGGGATTCGTGCGCGTCATGCGAAAGGGTGTACGCGTTCATTACACAACAAATTTCGCCGCGTTTTGATTCGCAGGCGAAATGAGGGGCGCGTACGGAATAGGAGAACGCAAACGAGTATAACCGTCTCAATTCAATTGTCAAAAAATTTTGGGATGTGCGAACGTGCCACGCATTTGCGCAAATGCGTGGCACGTTCGCACGTATGCTATAATCCGAACGAAAAAACGCGTGACCTTAAAGGAGGAACTATGCACGTTTCCAAACGGCAAAATGGCATTGCACTGGCAATTTTTGCAATTTGTTTGACCGCGCTCGTGATGCTGGCAGTAACAAGCACAACGTGGGCTGCCCCCGGCGCGCAAGGCACTGTCCCAACCGCGCCCGCACCAACTCAATCTGCGGGGACACCAAGCGGTGGTGGTAGCAGTGGTACTCCGGTTAGCGGCACTACTGGCGGTGGAGATTCAGGCGGCGGCGCACAAGCAACCAGCGTGCCATCTGTCCCCGGTCCTGGCAGTGTGTGCGCGATCAGTGAAAGCGGCGCGCAGTGCGGGGGTGGTGACATGATCGTTGTCGTTGGCGCGGGGGCAGTTGGCGCGGGTTCGGCGTTGACGATTGAAGGACCGTTTGGGCAGCCGCCTTGCCCCGCCTCGCCGGTCGGCAACAATTTTTTGAATCGCTGTTATCGTTTCACCTGGATTGACACGAACGCGCAGCCGTTGACTAAAGTGAGTGGACCTGTGCAATACTGCATCGCGTATGGACAGGAACAACTCGCGGCAGCGACAAATAATCCAAATGCGTTCTTGATCGGTCTGGCGGGCGAGAATGGACAATGGACGCTCGTAAAACCGAATCTGGATGCTGCGGGCGGACGCGTGTGCGCGACCTCGGATCAATTGATCAGGTGGAGTGCGCTCTTTGCGCCGCAGACCAGTTCCATCCTTTTGCCGACGACGGGCGAAGGGTTCCAGCTGTGGTGGATCGTGCCAATCGCGCTGGTTGGCGCGGCATTGTGGTTCGGCGCGTTGCGTTTGCGGGCAAAAGGGCGTTAGACTTTTTCAAACAAAAAAGCGGTTCGCATTATGCGAACCGTTTTTGTTTGAGCCGACGATAAGGCAAGCGGCGCGACACATAGGATCGGATTCGAGCATTTATGCGGTTATTACCAATGATCCCGCGAAAGCGTAAAATCCGATCATCCCCATTAATTTTGCTCGCTCTATCAGAAGGGTATCTCATCCTCATCCGCGAGCCACGCTTGATACACGCGCTCCATCTGCGCGATGTGTTCAGGCACATGCCGCGTGTACACATCCAACCAATCCTCCATCTTCATCGTACCATTTTCAGGATGATGAATCGTGTGCGTCCAAACCTCATCGGGCAAATTACGAATGAGTTTGTACGTATTGCCGCGCAGCCAGCGAAACAATTTCACCGCGTCTCGAACCGATTGCGCGTGATAGTCCAATTTGCTCGCCCAGCCAAATTCATCGTACGCGCTCACGGTTGAATTTGGCTGTGCAATGAAGTGCCGCGCGCGGACAAATGAACTGGCTTCGCTGTCCGTGATATGCACAAAAATTTCGTGAATGGTAAAATCTTGCGGCGTGGGACGATACTCCCACATTTCGCGCGGATACCGTTTCAGCGCGTTTTTGAGCATGTCATACGCGCTGCCGTACAAAACAAGTTTTTGGTTTCGTTCGTCGGAGGTCATTTTTTCTCCTTTGACATCTCCCCCCACTCTCATTACAATCGAATCCATCCTATCCGAAAAATCATCATGCACAAACTCGAACTTGACACGCCCGCGCTCGTCATTGATTGGGACATCATGCAGCGCAACATCAACGCGATGCAAAAGGTTGCGAATGACGCGGGCATCAAGCTTCGTCCGCACACCAAAACACACAAGACGCCGCTCATTTCGCATTTGCAAATCAAGGCAGGCGCGCAGGGCATCACCGTTGCGAAATTGGGCGAAGCAGAAGTGATGCACGCGGGCGGGGTGGATGATATTCTGATTGCGTTTCCTTTGCAAGGCGCGCCGAAATTGGAACGACTGCTGCATCTCGCCGCGCGCGCGAACGTGCGCGTGTCGCTCGATTCGCGCAAAGTTGCGCAAGATATTTCGGACGCGGCGCAAACGCGCGGATTGAAAATTGGCGTGTATGTGGAAGTGGATGTGGGACTGGGACGCGTCGGCACAGCGCATCACGAGGGCGCGCGCGATTTGGTGCGCGAAATTGTGGAATTGCAGGGAATTGATTTTCTCGGCATTATGACGCACGCGGGGCATACGTACAGAGCGAAATCATTGCAAGAAATTCAGCAACTTGGTCAAGAAGAAGGCGAGTGGATGGTGGAAACGGCGGAGATGATTCGCGCGGATGGCATCGAGGTGCGCGAAGTGAGTGTGGGTTCGACGCCCACCGCGCGTTTTTGCGCGAACGTGAAGGGCGTGACAGAGATGCGCCCCGGCACGTATGTGTTTTACGACACGACACAAGTGTTGAAATACGCGTGCGGGTGGGAAGATTGCGCGCAAACGATTCTCGCGACGGTGGTTGCCAAACATCCTGATCGCCTCATCTTTGATTGTGGCAGCAAAACGCTTTCCTCCGACGGCGCGCCGAATGGATTGTATGGAACCGTTAATAATTTCCCTCATATTGAAATTTGGCGATTGAATGAAGAACACGCGACGGTGCGGATTGCGGGCGATGGCGCGCTGCCGAATATTGGCGACAAGGTAGAGATCATTCCCAATCACGCGTGCGCGGTGATGAATTTGCACGATTCATTTATGGCGGTGAGCAAGGATGAGGTGATGGGTGAGTTTGAGATTCAAGGACGTGGGAAAATAAGATAGGGGACGAGAAACGAGAAACGAGAAACGAGAGACGAGAAACGACAGGACCTTTTCGGAGTCAAAATGAAATTGCGATTAAGCATATTATTGTTGAGCGCGTGTGGGTTACTATTTTTTGCCGCGTGTGCGGCGAACGCAGGCGGGCGCGTGATTGGGGGACAACCGATTGCGATTGGTGAGTTGCCGACGTATCCGGGCGCGGTGGAATTGAACGCGGGCGAAAGCAAAATCATTGAACCGATTTTTGGACCCGCGCAGCGCGAGACGCCGCCGTTTATTGGTCTCGGCATCGAAGTCGTGAAAACGCAGCGCAATTTTCGCGTGCCGCAAGAAACGAGATTCAATCAGGTCAAGGAATTTTACGCGGACAAGTTGCAAGCGGGCGGTTGGCGCGAAGATGCCGCGATGCGCGTCTTTATCAACAATGCGAACGAGCAAATTGAAAATGTGCAAGGCGCGATTTGGGTGCGCGTGGATCAGACGTTGTTGCTTGTGATGGCGACGGATCCGTCGAATGGGGAAAAGGAAGTAACGTTGTCGTTGGCGACGCATTGAAAAGGCGTACAAAAACCAAATTCGATTTGAAACCCGTTTTTTTGCAAAAAACGGGTTTCAAATCGAATTCAAACTTGCGCGACCTCTTCGCCCAATTGATGAATGCTCGTAAAAACGCGCTGCGGGGACACTTGCGCGAATTGTGGAAGTAAGTAGTGCACTTCTAAATTTGGCGCGGAACGGTGTACTATAAGCCGCGTCAGCGTCATGCCTTCGAGCGTGGTTTGCACGATGAGGCGATTGACGGTGTAAGGGGAAATGTTGCCGCGAATGTCTGCGGTCATTGTGTTGGCAAGACCGCCTTGCACCGCGGTCCATTGACCCGTGCCGGATCGTTTCAATTGTTCATCGGGTAAGACGAGGGGACTGTGCGACACAAGATCAAAACGCGGTGCGGCGCGCATTTGGGCGAGAACGATCAGTGTATCTTGCTTACGCGCGTTTTTTTTCCAAAGCCACCAGAAGGGAATTTCGCGCGGCACAAGATCGATCACCACTTCGGCGGAACGAAACGGCTCTTTGGCTTTGGGGACATGAATGTGCACATGTGAAACACCCGTCCAATTCAACGCCGCTTTTTCGCCGACGATCGGCAGCCCTTGTTCCAACCATTTTAGCGCGCGGCGTCCGCGTCGAATGTTGTACTGCATTCCAACAAAATACCAGCACAACAAGGTGAGCAGGATGACGAGAACGATTGTGACGAACGGCGAATCAAACATGGGGACGCAAAAAATTATAACATTATTTACGTAGTACGAATCACAAAGGAGTGAAGGAATATGATTACCCAAACATTACCCGCGACGCAGACCGCCGAGAGCGATGCGGCGCGCGACACGTTGACCGTTACCGATAATCGCACGGGTAAAACGTACGAATTGCCAATCACCGACGACACGATTCGCGCGGCGGATTTGCGTCAAATCAAAATCAACGCGGACGATTTTGGAATGATGACGTACGATCCGGGATTGCTGAATACAGCTACGACGCGCAGCAGCATCACCTATCTGGATGGCGACAAAGGGATTCTGCGTTATCGCGGCATTCCGATTGAACAACTCGCCGAACACAGCACCTATCTGGAAACCGCGTATCTCATTCTCAATGGCGAGTTGCCGAATCAAGCGCAGTTCGAGGATTGGGAATATCGAATTATTCATCGCACCTTTTTGCATGAAAGCATCAAGGTGTTGATGCAAGCGTTTCGGTACGACGCGCATCCGATGGGCATGTTCATCAGCACCGTAGCTGCGCTCTCGACGTACTATCCCGAAGCGAATCAAATTCACGATCCAGAAATTCGCCTCAAGCAAATCATTCGGCTCATTGCCAAAGCGCCAACGATTGCGGCGTACTCGTACCGCCATCACCGTGGGCTGCCGTATGTCTATCCCGACAATGATTTGTCGTACCCGGGAAATTTTTTGCGAATGTTGGACAATATGACCCCGTACAAATACGATCCGAATCCTGTCACCGAACGCGCGCTCGATGTGTTGTTTATCTTGCACGCGGATCACGAACAGAACTGCGGCACGAACGCGATGCGCGCGATTGGTTCCTCACATGTGGATCCGTATTCCGCGATGGCGGGCGCGGCGGCGGCGTTATATGGTCCGTTGCACGGCGGCGCGAATGAAGAAGTGCTTCGCATGTTGCAGCACATTGGCAATATCAAAAACGTGCCGGACTTTGTAGAGCGCGTGAAAAAAGGGGAAGGCAGGTTGATGGGCTTTGGACATCGCGTTTATAAAAATTACGATCCGCGCGCAAAAATTGTCAAACAGACAGCGGAGCAAGTATTCAAGGTCACAGGCGTCAATCCGCTGCTCGAAATCGCGCTCGAACTCGAACGCATCGCGTTGCAAGACGAATACTTTATCAAACGCAAATTGTATCCGAACGTGGATTTTTATTCGGGCTTGATCTATCAAGCGATGGGTTTTCCCCTCACCTTTTTTCCCGTACTCTTTGCCATTCCGCGCACCGTCGGCTGGCTCGCGCAGTGGCAAGAAGGGTTGACCGACCCCGAACAAAAAATCGCGCGCCCGCGCCAGATTTATACAGGCGATCAGGAACGCGATTATGTGCCGATGAGCGCGCGAGGGTAAAGGGCTGCCAACGGATTTGGAAAACGGATAAGCGGATAAACGGATAAGCGCGCGCGACTATGCGCTTATCCGTTTATCCGCTTTTATTATCCGTTGGCAATCCGTTTACGGTATTGACTTGTCGTGATGCGTCAAAATTTCCGCGCCGTCTTTTTTCACCAGCACCGCATCTTCCAAACGCACACTCGTTTCCTCTGGAAAATAAATCCCCGGTTCCAACATAATCACCATATTTTCTTGCAGTGTCATGTCGTTGTACGGCACGATGCGCGGGTCTTCGTGTGAAGTTACGCCGAGCGAATGTCCCGTGTGATGCGGATAGACGGGATAATTTTCCTTTCGCATAAATTCGCGCACTTGGTGATCAATATCACGCGCGACGGCACCGGGCTTGACCAACGAAATTGCGAGCTCGAGCGCGCGCTGCGCGGTGGTGTGCATCGCGCGTTGTTTTGCCGATGGTTCGCCCGCGTAATACGTCGCGCACGAATCGCTCCAATAACCGTGCAGGATCGTGGATAAATCCACAATGACGGAATCGCCCGCGTGAATTTCATAATCCAAGGGCCACCCGCCGATATTTTCTTTTCGATACCCCACGACACAATCGTTTCCCAACGGCACGCGTTGTCCCGCCGCGCGTTCAATTGCCGCGTGCGCGGCGTTCCACACCTCGATTTCGCGCGCCCCCACTTGCACCGCTTGTCGCGCCGCCGCATGTCCAATGTCCGTCAGACGAAAATTGTCGCGCATTTTTTGTAGTTCTTGAGTCGTTTTGATGCGCCGAAAATGATCGAGCCACGTATCTGTCGGAATCAATTCCGCCGCGCCGATTTCGTGTAGCGCGAGCGCTATGTCCGCAGGCGCGTCGCGCAATTCGATGCCGATTTTTCCCGACAATTTATTTTGCGCGACACTGCGAAACAATCCGCGCAATTTCACTTGTCCCGTCAACGGCTGCTTCACCGTATATCCCGTATAACTCACCAGCGCGCAATTTTCCTGCCGCGCAAATTCGCCCGCGTTCACTTCTTGCCAATCCAAAACAATGAGCGTCCAATAGCCATTCTCGTACCACACCATCGGCGGTCCGCCGAGAAACGCGCTAGTTCCTGTTTGAATCGGCGGGGCAAACCCCGTCAACCATTTCACGGTAGCGAGGTTTGCAAACAGCGCGCGTTCGATGTTGCGCGAGCGGAGGAGGGCGTGAGTTTGATCACGTTGGGGTTGGTGTTGCATATTAGAATATTTTCCGATCACAATGATTCGTCTGAACTCAGGTACGGAGGAAAGAATATGGGAATAGTTTCTACCGGCTCTGGCTGTAGAGCTTCATCTGTGTATTCAGATAGAACATTGATTAATGCGATTGCATCTTCGACATCTTGTTCGTTCAAATCTCCTGATTCTTTGTAGAATTTGACTGGGTTATGTACGAGAGAACCTCTAAGCGTGATGAGTTCGTCTAGTTTCTGACCCGCATTTAATGTAGTTTCGTTGCCTCCACTCCATCGCTCGACTAAATCAAAGTCGAGATACTTTGTTGAAATAGCTCGAATATTTTTCCGATCTGGCGTATTAATTGCCATGAGTTCAGTACGAAAATATTCTTTGATTACGTCCTTCCAAGAATCGGATGTCCACATTGCCAAGTCTGGCGGTTTAGGTTGGTTAGATAACCACACTTTTGCGACAGAGTTGAATGTAGAAAGCAAATCTTTTGGCTGGGTTGCCTTCGCGAGTTTTCGTGTAAAGGCATCTGAAATCATATCTTCAATGTAAGTCTCCCAAGCTGTAACACTCAAAATTATCCCCGCATGCAGAAAAAATTCGAGACCCTCCATAGCACCTGGGTCACCGTCAGTGTCGCGTAAGTCTTGGATGTATATTCTCAAGAGCATTTCGACAGCTTTTAACTGATATTCAAGATTATCCCGCATCTCTGTTGAGATCTTTTGGGGCATGGTAACCTCAATTTGCAGAATGGCAACTCGTGTTTTGATAAGTTGGCATCGATTGATCGCCGCCCTCAATAATCAATATCGGTTGTTTGCCAAATCGTTCGCGCATCTGGAACAAGAGCTCGATGGGATCAGACCCTGTCCCTATAATTTTTTCATTTAGCGCCGCCACAAATTTTCCAACATATCGTTTGCGCTCCTCCGCAGGCAGGCGATACCACGCGTCTGCCTCTATGGCGATTCGTTTTTGGCGAAAACGCGCGAGCCGCTGCCGCACCGCATCTGTAACGAATGTTGCCGCGTCAACTCCCTCATCAGTGGCTGCCTTTTCAATTTCCTCAATCAACGTTGATTCTTGCAGTGTTATGCCATTCATACGCAGTTCCTTTGGTTCATCGAATACACGGAGCATTATACTCATAACTCACTTACAGCTTCTATCCGCATGTAATTTGTCCGCCACACCATCCCCATTGTCGCCAACAACAACACCGCGCCGAACAAACCCGTCGCGCTTAATTGCTCATTAAAGATCAGCACGGCGAGAACCGTTCCCATCAGCGGTTCCAAAAATCCGATGATGGTGGCTGTCGTCGCGGGTGTTGTTTGCAAACCGATGAGCAGCAGCGCGTAGGCAATGACGGAAATGGAAATTCCGAGATGCAGCAGCAACGCCCAACCGATGGGCGAATACGTTATCACGAATCCATTGAGCAAGGCGAATGGAATAAACGCGAGCGCGGCGATGAAAAAATAAACAATGAGCGTTTGAATTGGATGATACCGATTTGCCAGCGCGCGGCTTGTGATTTGAAAAAGCCCGTTGGTGAGCGCGGTCAATAATGCCAACGCGATGCCCAACCAAACATTCGCGCCGAAATTTCCTGTTGGTTGAAAACCGACGAGCAACACCACACCCACAATCGCGCAACCCATCGCGAAATAAATGTTGCGATGCAAATGTTCATGCAGAAAAACGGACGCGAGGATCGCGACAATGACAGGCACAGTGCATAACGTCACCAACGTCGCAATCGTCACATTCACCAACTGCACTGCGCTCACGAACGCGACTTGGTACACCGCCATCAACAGCCCTGCCAAAATCATCAAGCGCAAATCTGCCCAACGGATCGAAAACATTTTCGCGCGCAATAGATAAAATCCAATTCCAAACAACACGGGCAGCGCAATCAACGCGCGCCACAGCGTAATTGAAATCGCATTCGCATCCGAGACGGCGAACAGACCTTTGGTTGCGACACCGATAGAACCAAATAGAATTGATCCGACTGCAATAAATAGGAAACCCCACGACGCGCGGTTCGATGTTTGCGGCGTCATTCTCTTGTTTCACCCTTCATCCCTGCCCCCGCATCTGGGGATGCTCACTCTTCATTTTTCATCCTTCATCCTTCATCCCTCATCCTTCGCCTTTATTCCACCGGATCATAATAATGCGCGTACTGCCAAACACACGCCGCCGTCAATTCCTCATCGCTCCATTTTGAATCGGCAAAACGCGCGGGCGAAAATTCAGCGAGATCAATCAGAGGTTCGCCATCCGCGATCCATTCCGCCATCACTTGCCCCAGCGCGGGCGAAAATGAAAAGCCACTGCCATTGCAGCCCGTCAATGCCCACAAGCCGCGCACGTTTGGCAGCGGTCCCGCGATAAAATGTCCATCGCTCGTCATCGTGAACAAGCCGCCGCGATGTTCTTGAATCGTCGTGTCACGCAGCGCGGGCAAATTATTTTCAACCGTCGCGGTTTGCTTTTCCAGAACAGAGAAATCAAGCGGCGTCTGATCCATCGAAAAATTTTCGCGCGCGTGAATATCTAATGGCAGTGGGTCTGCTTCAAAACCGCCGAGCATCAAACCGCCGCGACACGGGCGCACATACACCGCCGTATCCACAAAACGTAAAATCGGAAATTGCGCGTCCGCGCCCATGATCGGATGCGTAATGTAAAGTTGATGACGCATCGGCACGATTGGCACATTCGTGTTGCCCAATGAACCAAGCGCGCGCGCCCACGCGCCCGCCGCGTCCACCACAATCGGCGCGTCCAAATCACCATTCTGCGTACTCACACCGCGCACCTCGTCATTCACAATCCGAATCGCGGTCACGGGCGTATTTTCCAAAAGTGTGACACCGCGCGCGATGCCTGCGTCCAGATACGCGCGCAGCATTTGAATCGGCTCCTCGATATAAAGATCAGGCGAATACGCCGCCGCGAGCAAATCGTCCGTCTCCAACATCGGCATGCGCCGCCGCGCTTCCGCGCTATCAATGATTTCGATATTTGCGCCCCACGCTTTTGCGTTTTCCGCTTTATGTTTTACGTACCCCGCGTGCATCGGATTGCGCGCGACCATCAAACTTCCACTCTGCACCGCAGGCGACGCAATCCCTGTTTCACTTTCAAAATTTACCAATTTTTTGCAACTCAACATTGCGAGCCGCGTGCGTGTGGCAGTGGATTGAGTGTGTTTGAATAACCCCGCCGCGCGCGGTGACGTTTGCGACGCGGCTTGAAAACGATCCACAAGCGCGACGCGTTTGCCTTTTTGCGTCAGATGAAACGCGAGCGATGTGCCGAACGCGCCCGCGCCGATGATGATGGTATCGTATGACATCGTGTCACCATGTCATTTCGAGCGGAGCGAGAAATCTCTGACTCGCCCATCGAGATTTCTCGTTCCACTCGAAATGACAGCTTTGTCTCATTTGAAAAATGTGCCAACCTGTTGCACAATGACGTTGCAACGAGATCGTTGCGAGAATTATCATTTATCTGTTGGGAATGTCAAGGCGGAATCCATCGCGTAGCTAGCGCTCTCTAGCGCGGCTAGCGCGGCATCCATCGCGTAGCGAGCGCGCTCTAGCGCGGCATCCGTCGCGTAGCGAGCGCGCTCTAGCGCGGAATGGATCTTCCTACGCGCGGCACAATTATGAATCGAGATGCTCCCCGTCACGTACAATTATTCGCCACTTGCTTGATCGAAACGCTGCGCCCCGAAGCGGGCATGGCGGTTGTGCGCGTGTTGGAAAAATTGGGCGTCACGGTGGATTTTCCGCGCGGGCAAACGTGCTGTGGGCAGCCCGCGTTCAATGGCGGCGCGTGGGACGATGCGCGCGCGATGGCGAAATACACGCTCGATGTGTTGTCAAAATCGGATGCGCCGATCATCGTGCCATCGGGTTCGTGTGCAGATATGCTCGTGCATCATTATCCCGAACTACTCGCGTCGGATCCAAAATATGGCGCGCGCGCGGAAAACATTTCGGCGCGCACATTCGAGTTCACGCAATTTTTGGTAGATGTGTTGGGCGTGACGAATGTTGACGCGCATCAAAACGAACGCATCACGTATCACCCCTCCTGTCATCTCTTGCGCGGCTTGCAAATTACGGAACCGCCGCGCAAACTTTTGGAAAATGTTCAAGGGGTCCAAGTCATTGACCTGCCGAATGATACCGAGTGCTGCGGTTTCGGCGGATTGTTTGCGATCAAGATGGCGAACATTTCTTCTGCGATGCTGGATCGAAAACTCGATGCGATTGAAAGCACACGCGCGCAAACGGTGATTGGCTGCGATGTGAGTTGTCTGCTGCACATCGGGGGCGGCTTGCATCGGCGTGGTTTGCAAATTGAATCAAAACATCTCGCGGAGATTCTTGATCCCGCGCCGAAGGTTCAAATCTCGAACGAGATGTATTTGCCGTAACAGTCCTTTCATCCTTCATCCTTCATCCTTCAAACTTTATGCACGCTCCAAACGTAACGTTTCACGAACGCGTAGATGACGCATTACGCGACAAAATTTTGCATACGGCATTGGATCGCGCGACGGGACGATTTCAAACCTTACGCGTCAACGCGTTGGCGTCATTGCCCGATGCGGACGCGGTGCGCGATCGCGCGCGTTTGATTCGCGCGCATACGTTATCGCGGCTCGATACGTACTTGGAACAATTCACGGCGAATGTGGAAAACGCGGGCGGGCATGTGTACTTTGCGGCGGACGCGAACGCGTTGAATGAGATCGTCAACGAAATCGCGCGAACGAATAATGTAAAAACTGTTGTCAAGGGCAAGTCCATGATCTCGGAAGAGACGGAATTGAATCATGCGTTGGAAGGGCAGGGCATCCGCGTCGTCGAAACCGATTTGGGCGAATATATTATCCAACTTGCGGGCGAAACGCCTTCACACATCATCGCGCCCGTCATTCATAAAACCAAAGAACAAATTGGCGAATTGTTACACGCGAAAATTGACATTCCGTACACGGACGATCCCGCGCAAATGACCGCCGCCGCGCGCGCAAAATTACGCGATGAATTTCTCAACGCGGACATGGGCATCAGCGGCGTGAATTTTGGGGTCGCGGAAACGGGAACGATTTGTTTGGTAGAGAACGAGGGCAACGGACGTTTGACCACCACCGCGCCGCGCGTGCATGTGGCGTTAATGGGCATCGAACGCATTGTGCCGAATTTGGATGATTTGAGTGTGATGCTCCAAGTGTTGGCGCGTTCCGCGACGGGACAAAAAATTACCGTGTACACAAATCTCCTCACAGGCGCGCGCCGCGACGGCGAGGGCGACGGACCCGATGAGTTGCACATTATTCTTTTGGACAATGGACGTTCGCGCGTGTTGGGAACGGAGGTCGCGGAAATTTTGTATTGCATTCGCTGCGGCGCGTGTTTGAACGCATGTCCCGTTTATCGCGAAATTGGCGGACACGCGTATGGCAGCGTGTATGCGGGACCTGTCGGCGCGGTGTTGACGCCCGCGCTTGGCGGTATCGCGCAATGGAGTGATTTACCGCAAGCGAGTTCACTCTGCGGCGCGTGCCGCGAAGTGTGTCCCGTGCGAATTGATATTCCGCGCATGTTGCTCGTCGAACGCGATCACGCGCGGCGCGCGGGAAAAATGGCGTGGTGGCTGCGCGCTGGATTGCGCGTGTATTCATTCACCGCTACGCATCCCACATTATTTAGAATTGCCACAACGCTTTCGCGTTGGGGTTCGCGTTTTGTTGCGGGACGAAAAGGGTGGATTCGTTCACTTCCGCCGCCGTTGAATGGCTGGACGCAATCGCGCGATTTTCCCGCGTTCGCAAAAAAATCGTTTCAGGAACTGTATCGCGAATCGCGTCGCGCCGATTTGCTGCATCTTGACGAGGAGCCCGAGCGATGAAAGAGCAATCAAAAAACCTCGTAGCATGTCATTCTGAGCAGAGCGAAGAATCTCTACGCGACAACTCGAGATGCTTCGTTCCTCAGCATGACATCGTCCCCATTTGATTGGAGTTTTCAATGAGAGATGATCGCGCGCACGTGTTGGGACAAATTCGCGTGTCTTTGCAAACCGCGCATCTGCCTGCGGCGCGCGCAACTGTTCCCCCGCGCGTGGTGGCAGGGCAGGGCGAGCGCGCGACAATGATCGAAAATTTTCGCCGCGAATTGGAACCGCTTGGCGGATCGAGTTACCTCGCGCGGAATGATGAGGCAGCGATTGAAATTATTTTGCAAATTTTGGCAGGGGCGGGCGGTCAAGAATTGTTGACGTGGGACGATTCGGAAATTCCTCTGCGCGGGTTAGGGGATGCGCTCCGAATCAATGGTTACACAAGGGAAAAAATTGATCTTCCAAATGATGCGGCGTGGCGCAAAACGAAATTGATGGAACTGGAACGCGCAGCTGCGGGAATTACAGGCGCGTTCGCGGGGCTCGCGGATACGGGATCACTCGCGCTCGTTTCATCGCCAACGCGTCCGCGTCTCGCGTCATTGCTTCCACCCACGCACATCGCGATCTTGGAAACCGCGCGCCTATTTCCAAACATGGCATCCTTTTTCTCCACACATCCAGACGTGATTCGCGACGCGAGCAATTTGGTGTTTGTGACGGGTCCGAGCCGCACGGCGGACATTGAATTGACATTGACGCGGGGTGTGCATGGTCCGAAATACTTGCATGTGGTGTTGTTAGAGTCAGTGGCTTGAAAAAAATCAAAACCCGTTTTTTGGCAAAAAACGGGTTTTGATTTTTTTCAGCTCTCGCTCATAAACGCTACCGCGCGCGCAAACTTACTTTGTGATTGCGCTTCTAGCCCAACCTTTTTTTGCAGCGACTCTACAATTTCCTTCAGCTCTTGGTCATTCCCCGATTTTTTCAACTCGATCTCCAATTCATAAAACGCGCGCTGTCTTGCCCCCGCGCGAAATTTTACGTAATCCAAACTCCATTCCGCAATGACGCGCCCGACTGCGCTCGGGACAAGTTGTGGCGCGGGCGCTTTGAATGTGAAAAACGCGCGTCCATCGCTGCGTTGGCGTACTCTCAAGACATGGCGGGTCTTGAGGAGATCATTCGCGCGCGTATCAAAGAATGTGTCGCGCATGGTGAGACGCGTTGGCGCGCCGAGGGAAAAATCGGCGAGGTGATCGAGCGCGCGTAAGGTGCGCGCGGTGGTTTTATCGGGGACAACGAACTTGGCTTCGATTTCCATTCGCGTATCCAGACCTGACAGGTTTTTACATCATTCGCGTCACGATGCGCGACTGATCTGATACATCACGATTGTGTCACCCAAAACATGGCGGTGGAAACCTGTCACAGTACCAATACCTTCGCCAAAAACCCGTTTTCTTAGATTTCGACAATTCGCTTGAGAATTCCAAATGAGAAAACGGGTTTTTTTGGCACGATTTTTGAATTGGCGAAGGTATTAAGTACATCACCGATCTGCGTAGCGAGGCGTTCTCTAACGCCGCCAATTGCCGTAATTTTCGACACGCCGCGCTAGAGAGCGCTACCTACGCGCCAAAATTGTGATGTACTGTGTCAGGTCTCACGGCGTGCTCAATTTCACGCGCTCAAATTCATTCTTGATGATCGAGTCAACTCTGGCTCTAGCGATCACCCCATTCGTCGCGGGATCGATCAATTCCACTTTGTAGGGTCCGCCGATTGCAAGGTGAAGCGCAAAAAAGCCGTTGGCATCTGTTTGCGCGGACGCGATTTCTTGATCACCATTGAGGACGCGCACCGTGTAACCCGCTCGCGCTGCGCCATTCGCGTCGAGCGCAAAGCCGCCGATCCCTGTGAATTTTCCGCCGACGATGGCGATGCCTGTTGTGTCGTTCAAGGTGGCGGGAAGAAGATCGCCAGAGGTTGATGCGTTGAACAACAAACCTTGCGCGTAATTTTTGTTGTCGTCTTTGCTAAAGCCCGTCGCGCCCTTGCCTGCAAATTCAAATTCGAGCGTGATGATGCGTTTGGACGCGGCGGGAACATTCAAACCAATGGAAATGTGCGACGCGCACGATTGCGCTGCATCACTCGCGTTTTCGATTTGGATGACTGCCTTGTCAGTTACCTCTTTGGTCAACTCTGCATCGCTGAATACTTGAATCGCATTTTGCTCGACGAGGCAGAACGCGGGTGTCGCGGCGGGATTGCTGCTCGCGGGAACGTTGAGCTCGAATGTCAACGCGAGCGGCACATTGCCGTTGTTGTTGAGGGTCTGCACATACTGGAAGGTGTTGGGTTTGATCTTTGTCAATTTGAAACCCGTGGTGCGTCCATCCGATTTGAATTTCGCTTCGAGCGCGTCGAGTTGTTTGTCCTTGTCTTTGAGTTTCGCGTTTTGCGTGAGCGCGATAATGTCCCCGTTTATGTCCAACGGAATTTCTTGCGTCGCGGATTCAAAGTAACCGCCGACAACCGACACCTTGAGCGTATAATCGCCGCCGGGCAAATTACTCACGCTCATTTCCGATTTTCCATCCGCGTTCACCTCATCTGTTTCCGATGCAATCACTTTATCGTTGGCATCAACGATCTGATATTTCACTTTTGCTTTTGAAATATCACCGGGCGATCCATCCTCCTCTTGCGTCACATTCGCAGACACATTCAAATCTGCGCCCGCAATGATTTCGGTGTCGCCCGTATATTCGACGCTCGCCGTTTCGGGATTGACCGTGAGCGACGCATTCGCGGTGGAACCGTTGTAACGCGAGTCGGTGAGATTAAGCATCGTGTTGTCGTGGAGCGTAACACTTTGTCCGAATGTGACCGCGACGTTGTACGTTCCGCTTTTTGTGAGAACATTCCCAAATTCCGCGCGGCTGACGAGATCGGTGATGGCAATGCGCGACGCCGCGTCATTGTCCCCTGTCAAAACGAACGCCAGCGAAATTTGTCCGAGCGCGCGATCAGTCGCGTCGCGCACCGTCGCGCTTAATCCGCTTTCATCGCTGTATTGTGGCGCGGTGGTCGGTGTATCAATCGTCAAGTGAGTGTTGGCTTTGATAAGGTCGAAATCGCTAGAAGTGGATGTAGGCGCGTATGAGCTGTCGCCATCGAAAGATGCTTGCAGCGCGTAATCGCCCGGCAAACCAAAGAGGGAGAGAGTGCCTTGCGCGACGCCATTCGCGTTTGTCATCGCTTGAACATGCTGCGCGCCGAGACCGAATGAGACGGATTGATTCGCGAGCGCGTCGCCGTTCACTGTCAAGGTCGCGCTGACGTTGAGTTGATTGCCGTACGATCCATTCGCGGGCGCGTCCAACGCGAGCTGCGTTTCCGCGCGCTGGGGCGGTGGCGCGAATCCATCGGGCGTGTAATACGCGCCGAGATTTGTCGAGAGCGCGACGAGTCCGACGCCGTTCACCGCTTGCGTGATAAAACGAACATCTTGCGGCGGTGTGGTGGTATTGAACGATCCTTCCCACAAAGTCGAATCGGTATCGTTCTGTTCGAGATCGAGCGATTGCCACTGCCCCTGCAATTCGCCGCTTACGCCCGTATACGTGATCCACACTTGTTGAATCCCCGCTGCAGGATCGCCGACGACGCGCAAGGCAAAGTTGATCGTGTTGCCGTCCGAAGTGGCGTTGATGTTGGCGATGGAGGGTGCGGCGGAAAGCGCGGGAACGTTCCCAGAATTTGAGATCGCCGCGTGGTCGCTGTAAAACAATCGCAGCTGCATCGAATCGTACGTGCGCCACGTGCCGCGCAAGGGATCGTCATTTTTGGAAATGAATTGCGCGGGCATGGCGAGCAATCGCGTCGCGCCGCTGCCACCGCCCAACGCGTCAAAATAGTTGATGTTCCACGGACGAATCGGGAAAAATACTTGTGACGGGAATGGCACATGCACGCCCCGAATTTCAGTCGCGGGCGCGCCGGTCAACGGAATGATATTTTCGAGATCGGCATACGCGCCGCCGCGAAAACCGACGCTGCGTAGTACGGTGTTGTCCACTGTGACATTTTTATTTTCGAGCGGCAGAACGGGTTGTGTTGGATTCGTGGCGACGCCGTCCGCGCCTTCATAGTACGTCGTTTGGATCGGCGAGTTTGTCGAGAGATCGGTGAGCGTCGAATGTTTTTCCGTGAGCGTTGGATTGAGCGTAATGTCCGAAAAAGTGAGACCGAGCGTTTGTCCGGGATTCGTCGCGTAGGGGGTTGTGCTGCCGACGATGGACGCGTCCGTTTCATTGGGCAAACGCGCGCCGGGCATATTCACGCTCATCATCGGCAATCCAAAAATCGTCGCCTCGAGCAATGCTTTCTGGTGAATGCCTCTGAGCTGTGGCGTGGAGGCGAGATATTTTTGCTTTGCGCGCACGAACGCCTGCCCAATCGAAACCGCGCCTGTGCCGCGCCGCAGCTCGCGCGTAAATTCCAAGTACAAACGTTCGCTGTATTCGATCAAGTCCGTGTCGCCGTACTGATACCCGGTGCCTGCTATCAACGTCGCTTTTTTGCGCGCGAACGCTTGCGCCCAATCGGGCTGCTGTGTCACATTCGCGACGGCGTGCGCGTCCACGATGTTGTAGCCCGCGTGACATCCCGCGCTGTAAATCAGCGCGTTGGTGAAATCTACATCGGACTCTAAAACTTCGGACGCGAGAACGCGCGTATTGAAATCCGCTGCGAGTGTGCTGCCTGCCGAAAAATGTCCCGCGAGAAAAAGAATGTCGTGTGGCGAATCGAGCAGCGCGTCGCGCAGATCGTCCGCGTCCCACGACAGCGGATCGCTGGGCGCGAGATTGCTGGGGGCGATCAAAGTGTCGGCGGTTTGATTCATGCCCGCGTTCAATTCAGAGGTGATCGCGTCCGCCGCGTCCGCGAGAAAATCGTACCCCGTCACGAGCGCGCCGTCATTCAACGCAATGTTGCCATTCGCCGCGAGGAACGCATCAAGCATGCCCGTCGCTTCGCTCGCCGTTTCGACGAGACGTCCCACCGCGATTTCGGGAACGGCGAAGGTGTTTGTGCCGAGCGAAAGATTTGTGCGCGCGCCATACGCGTCTTGGGTCAGGACATAACCGAGACGCAAACTTGATTGTGATGCCGTGCTGTCGCGCACGGGAGGAACATAACTCGCTTCGTTTGCGAGCAACGATTGATCGGGCTGGCGGAAAAAGGGCAGCGCCTCATCACTGCCGACGAGCACAATGTAATCGAGATTTTCATTCGCATCGTGCGCGTCAATCACATCTTTAATGGCGGATGCGACCAGATTTTTTGCAAAGGGGCAGTCGGGCATCGCATCGGCTTGCGTGTTCATCTCGGCAACTTTTGCATCGTCGCCCACGTCCACCACGACGCCATCCGTCGCGGCTGCGAGATCATTCAAACGCGTTTCGAGTAAATTCTTTTCCGCGTTCGTGCCTGCGATACGCGCGCGATCCCAAAGGATGATTGTCGCTTTGTTCGACGCGCCGCCGAGCGTTGTATTTTGTGTGGGCAACGAAACGGAACCGCACGCGCCCGTCAACTGCGTGATGGTAATTTTGAAGGGCGCGTTTGTATTGTATGCGCCGTTCTTGCCGCGCACGCGCACAAAAAAATCGCCCGTGTTGTCCCACGTATTCAACACGAGTCCTTCGCTCGCTGTGCCAGAAAACGCAGAGACGCCGATCACGCTGCGCGACTGCGCGCTGGAATACGCGTTGGGCGAAAATGTATCGGGCGAATACGCATCAGGCGAATACGCATCAGGCGAATACGCATCAGGCGAATACGCATCAGGCGAATACGCGTCGGGCGAATACGCGTCGGGTGAGTACGCATCAGGCGAATACGCATCAGGCGAATACGCGTCAGGCGAATACGCATCGGGCGAAAAATTTTCGGGCGAGTACGCATCGGGCGAATACGCGTCGGGGGAATATGCTTCAGGGGAGTACGCGTCGGGCGAATACGCGTCAGGCGAGAACGCATCGGGCGCAAATTCCGCGCCGAGCTCGGTCAATTCATTTTGCGTTTGATTCGAGTTTTGGATGCGATTCAGATCGGTTTCATATTGTTTGCCGATGTCTTTGAACATGGTGAGATCAAAGTCAGCGGGCAGTTCGGTGAGGGTGATAATGATTTTGGAACGCGGGGTGACGCAAAATTTGAACCAGCGCGTTTGATCGGGTTGGACGATATATTCTGTCTCGGTGTCGCTGATTTGCGCGGGCGGCGGGTTGTCAGCATCGGGGCAGGGGATATTGAAGAATTGCGCGGTGATCCACGATTCATTATCGGCGGTGAGCGGAATGCAGCTGGAAAATTCCGACGTGTTGTTAAAAGCATCGGTGGCGGTGGCGGTGATGAAACTATTGGCGGGAACATTTGTGAGTGTGGTGGAAAAATAAATGTTGCCCTGCGCGTCCGTTTGCGCGCTGGCGGAATTGAGAAATGTTTCACCCTGTGCGACGCCGTTGGCACAAGATGTATTTGCAAAAAATTCGAGCGTGTACGTTTCGCTCACCGCGCTGTTGACGCGTCCCTTCAACACCACGTCATTTCCCGACGGCGATGCGACGAGCAGCACGGGAAAATTTTGCGTGCCATTCGCGCCCGCGTCGGCATCGCCCAAATCGTTCGCGCTCGCGCCGTTCTCATTCAGATCAATCCCCAAACCTCCATTACCATAAATTTTATTTTCGGAAATGTGATTGTTGAGATTGGGGTCACCGCCCAGCGCGATGCCGCTGCCGAGATTGTTGAGAATCTGATTGTGTTCGATGAGATTCGATGACGCGTCACTAAAGAGATCGATCCCGTTGCCTTCAAAATTTTTTATGATCAAACCGCGCACGATACCCGACGAAGCTGAGATTGCGATGCCATTCGCTGCCTCTCCCGCGCCCGTGCCATCAAGCTCGATCAACACGTTTGTTTCTGTCGCGTTCGGCTGCGTCAAACCATCAAGCGTCACCGCGTCGGTGAGGTTCGGCAGCGGGCTGGTAAGCGAGATAGTTTGGACGCCCGCGCCGGGAATGTTGAAATGAATTTCATCAGCGCCCGCGTTGGCATTGGTTTGCAGAATAGCTTGGCGCAATGATCCTGCGCCGTCGTTATTCGTGTTTGTGACGACAAGAGGTCCGCTGATTGGAGTGTTGGTGGGGGTTAGGGTATTCGTTGATGTATTGGTCGGTGTGTTCGTGGGTGTATCAGTTGGCGTGTTTGTTGGTGTATGAGTCGGTGTATTGGTCGGTGTGTTCGTGGGTGTATTTGTAGGAATACTCGTTGCCGTGTTGGTCGGTGTGTTCGTGGGAGTATTTGTCGGAGTATCTGTCGGTGTGTTCGTGGGAGTATTTGTCGGAGTACCTGTCGGTGTGTTCGTGGGAGTATTCGTCGGAGTATTCGTCGGAGTGTCTGTCGGAGTATTCGTCGGTGTATTGGTAGGCGTATTGGTTCGCGCTCCAACGTTGACAGTGGCAAAGATCGGATCGGAGGTATTGTAATTGGCGAGCGCGGCTGTGTTGCAGCCAAATTGCAGATCATGGCTGATGCGAAAATTGTGAGTTCCGGGTCTATTCAAGAGTGGAAAGGCAGCGGCAGTGTAGGTATGAGAATAACTGCCAAACGCGCCGGGATGATAGCCGGGAATGCCGTTGTAGGCACAGGTGCT
>Ga0247727_10003315_pt1 | contig 35741 bp, 26 predicted proteins | sample WisWelCaveWW1625_FD_202498 | JGI IMG/M metagenome (GOLD analysis project Ga0247727, IMG submission 202498) | Biofilm microbial communities from Wishing Well Cave, Virginia, United States - WW16-25 | ecosystem: Environmental > Aquatic > Deep subsurface > Groundwater > Cave microbial mat | place...
TCGGGGATCATCCCGAACTGGATCAGGTCGGCGACCTCCATCTGCCGCAGGAGATGGCTGCGCTGCTCCTCCGGGTCGGCGTTGTGCTCCAGAGACGACATGTAGCCGATTCCCTGCTTGCCGACTCGCCGTCCGATGATCTGCTCGAGCTGGGTGAAGGTGCCGCCGACGATGAACAGGATGTTGCTTGTGTTCACCTGCAGGTACTGCTGCTCGGGGTGCTTGCGACCTCCTTGCGGCGGGATGTTGGCGATCGTGCCCTCGACGATCTTGAGCAACGCCTGCTGCACGCCCTCGCCGGACACGTCGCGAGTGATCGATACGTTGCCGGTCGTGCGGGCGATCTTGTCGATCTCGTCGATGTAGACGATGCCCCGCTCGGCCGATTCGATGTTGTAGTTCGCGGCATGCACCAGCCGCAGGATGACGTTCTCGACGTCCTCGCCGACGTAGCCCGCCTCGGTGAGAGTGGTCGCGTCGGAGATGGCGAACGGCACCTTGAGGTACTTCGCGAGGCTCCGGGCCAGCAACGTCTTGCCCGAGCCCGTCGGCCCGATCAGCAGGACGTTCGACTTCTCGATCTCGACCTCGCTCTTGTCCGCGTTGGAGTTCAGGATCCGCTGGTAGTGCTGGTACACGGCGACGGACAGGACCGTCTTGGCCTGATTCTGGCCGATGACGTACTGATCGAGGAAGCTCTTGATCTCGGACGGCGAGGGGCAGGCGCCGAACTCGGGAATCGACGGACCGCGGCGGGCGAGCTCGCGCGGCTTGAGCTCCTCGAGCAGGAGCGTGTTGCACAGCTCGACGCACTCGTTGCAGATGTAGATCCCGGGAGGGCCGGCGATCAGGCTCAACACCTTGCGCCGATCCTTCTCGCAGAAGGTGCACCGTTCGACGTCTCGCGTGCCTCGCCCGCGCGTCATTTCACATTTTCCTGTCGTTCAGGGACGAGCCCGGGTTGGGCTCGTCCGATCAGCGCTTGTGTCGGCGTCCGGGTCGACGACTTCATCGACCAGTCCGTAGGCCTTCGCCTCGGCACCGGACATGAAGTAATCGCGATCCGAGTCGAGCTCGATCTTCTGGGCGCCCTGGCCCGTGCACCGGACCAGGATCTCGATCATCATGCGTTTTAGCTTCTTCAGCTCGGCTGCCTGGATGTTGATGTCCGCCGCCGTGCCCTGTGCGCCGCCCCAGGGCTGGTGGATCATGATCCGGGAATGGGGCAGGCTGAAGCGCTTGCCTTTGGTTCCCGCCGCCAGCAGCAGGGCTCCCATGCTGGAAGCCTGGCCGATGCACCAGGTGGCGACGGCGCATTCTACGAACTGCATCGTGTCGTAGATGGCGAGCCCCGCCGTGATGCTGCCGCCGGGGCTGTTGATGTACATCTGGATGTCCTGCTTGCGGTTCTCCTTCTGCAGGAACAGGAGCTGGGCGACGACCGAGTTGGCGACGTAGTCGTTGACGGTAGAGCCGATGAAGATGATCCGGTCCTCGAGCAGGCGTGAGTAGATGTCGTAGGCGCGCTCGCCGCGGCCGGTCTTCTCGATGACGTAGGGGGGGTTGGGAATGATCTCGGCGTGGGACATTCACGGGCTCCGTGCGAGAGAAGATCCGGCGGAAGTTTTCCCTTTTTCACTCTCGGAAGTCACGGCGCTGGTTCTTAAGAGCCTCCTTGCCTTGACCTCCCGGATGTTGTTCAAGAGGGCGGTAGCCTTGTCCGGCCGCTGGTAGATCTCAACCAGGTCCTGGATCGGGATCTGCATCATCGCCGACATGACCCGGAGCTGGGCCTCCATTTCGGCCTCCGAAACCTGGATGGACTCGGCTTCGGCCACTCGTGACAGGAGGATCGCCGCTCGAAGATCGTGCTCGACCTTGTCGCGCAGCCGGCCCTCGACCTCGAGGAGATGCCTTTCGATCTCCTCGATTGCTGCACTGTTGTCGAGAAGGCGCCGGCGCAGACGCTCGCGCTCCGACTGGATCGCGTTCTCGCGCAGCTTGGGAGGCAGCGAAAACGGATGGCGATCGATCAGCTGCTCGACACACATGTCCTCGATCATCCGGTCGCGCTGCTCGCGGACCCGATCCAGGAGCGAGGAACGAACGACGTCGCGCAGCCCAGCTTCCGTCTTCACGTCTTCAAACTTCGCCAGGAACTCCGCCGAGCCGGCGTCGGGCATCACGACCTTGAGGATCTTGGTGACGATGCAGTCGATCTGTGCGTCCTTGCCGCGCACGGCCGGGATCGGAAAGTCGTCCGGAAGCACGACCGAGAGCTTCAGGACCGAGCCGATCGTCGCGCCCGGGCCCTTGGTCTTGAGCTCTTCGCAGGGAATGCGATCGACCTCTCCGCGCTCCAGGTGAAGTGTCCGGCTCTTCTGCTCCGGGATGCTGCCCCCGTCCGCGAACCGGTAGATGAGGTCGGCCACCAACATGTCGTCCTTCTGTGCAGGCCGGTCCGCGACCTCCTGGACGGACGAGTGCTGCATGCGCAGCTTCTGGATCTCGGTATCGACGTGCTCGTCCGTGACTTCGAAGTCGGGCACGGTCGCCCGCAGCCCCTTGTAGTCCTTGAGCACGAGGGGAGGAAGGACCTCGACTTCAAGCTCGACGCGCACCGCCCCCTGCTCGTCCGGCTTGAGCTGGTCGTCCGCGATCGAAGGTGCCTGCACCGGCCGGAGCTGATTCTCCTGAATGGCCTTCTGGTACTCGCGCTCGACGGCACCGCGCATCGCGTCGGCCTTGACGGCCGCCCCGAAGCGCTTCTCCAGGATCGACATCGGCACTTTTCCCGGGCGAAAGCCGGGGATCTTGACTCGGCGTGAGAGCTGGTGAAGCTCGGACTCGAGCTGCTTTCGCAGGTCCTTCGCCGACACCTCGATCCGGATGGTGCGCTCCGTCTCGCCTCTTCTCTCGACCTCGAACACCATGAAGACCTTTCACCTCCTCGGGGGTCTCTCGAGTGGGAGGACCGGATGTTTTCCTGAATGAGGGGGCGGAGGATTGTACGCACGGGCTTCGCCAAAAGCGAAGCGCGGGGCTCGAGCCGCGCAGCCGAGCTCTCGCCCGGAGAATCCGGCTCTTGAAAGGCCTTGCACCCAAATCAACAGGAGGTCCGAGAAGGACCTCCTGGAGGCATGCCTTGAAGAGGATCTGTCCGCCGCCGGAGTGCCGGGCCGGGAATTCAGCTTCGCTGATTCTTGCGTCTGCGTGCCGCGATCAATGCCATCACTCCGCCGCCGACGAGGGCCATCGTGCCCGGCTCGGGGACGGGTGCATTACGATCGTCTTCCCCGCCGCCTTGATCGCCGCTTCCGTCTCCGTCCTCGCCCGTGTCGCCGTCGGGATCATCGATCGGATCTTCGTTTCCGGCGTCGAGGTCGAGCTCGGGGTCATTGGTGATGACCGGAATGTTCTCCGACACGCCGGAGCCGGCGGAGCTGTCACCGCCGCCCGAGCAGCCGGCGACAAGGAAGAGCGCGAAAGTGGCGAGCAGTGCGCCGGTTCTCGAGGGGAGGGACATGAAGGATCTCCTGGCTGGGTTCGAGGGAGAATCGCGGAACGAGGCGGGGGGTGCCTGAGGTACATTCCGCTTCGGAGTTTCTCGATCGTCGTTAACCTCAGATAACGCACGTGATCGAGTTCGCAAGACGTTCGCACTTTTTTCCCATTCGCGACGTGTTTCGTGGGGACTCTCATCCTTGAGCGAGCTGTTCGACGAACGCCGGAACAAACTTCTAAGCCTCCGCAAGGAAGGGATCGACCCGTTTCCGAGAGCGTTCGAGAACCGGTTGCCGATCGCGGCGGCGCTCGCTCAGGTTGATTCCGAGCCCAAGGTGCGCGCCCGCGTCGCCGGAAGAGTCATGCGGCGGCGGAATTTCGGCCAGCTCCTGTTCGTCGACCTCGTCGACCAGTCCGGGCGCCTCCAGGTGATGGTGCAGAAACAGGCTCTGCGCCTGCATGATTGCGTGCGCAGGTTTCTCGACGACGGCGATTTTCTCGGAGTCGAGGGATCTCTGGGAAGGAGCAAGACCGGCGAGCCCTCGCTGTTCGCGGACAGCGGCGAGATCCTTTCCAAGGCGCTGCGTCCCGTTCCCGAGAAGTGGCACGGCCTGACCGACGTCGAGCTGCGCTACCGGCATCGCTACGTCGACCTGTTCGCCAATCCCGAGGTGCGGCGGTCGTTCGAATTCCGCTCGCGCGTGATCGCGGACCTGCGCTCGATCCTCCAGCAGCGCGGATTCCTCGAGGTCGAGACGCCGATCCTGCATCCGATCGCGGGGGGAGCGCTGGCGCGGCCGTTCATCACCCATCACAACACGCTCGACATGCGCCTGTTCCTGCGCATCGCTCCGGAGCTTTATCTCAAGCGCCTGATCGTCGGCGGGTTCGAAAAGGTGTTCGAGGTCGGAAGGGTGTTCCGGAACGAAGGCATTTCGCCGCGCCACAATCCCGAGTTCACCATGCTCGAGCTGTACTGGGCCTACGTCGACTACCGGGCGATCATGGACCTGACCGAGGAGATCATCGTCGACCTCGCTCGCCGGCACTGTCCGGATTCGCGGACCACTCTCGGCGAGCGCTCGATCGTCCTCGCCGCGCCGTTCGCGCGCCGCCGCTATCACGAGCTGATCTCTGAGCACGCTCTAATCGACCCGTCCGATTCGGAGGCGGTCCGGCGGAAGGCGCGCGCGCTCGACATCGACGAGCGCACCCTGCCGGACGCCAAAGTGCTGAACGAGGTGTTCGAGGAGACCGTCGAGCCCTTCCTGATCGCGCCCACCTTCGTCACCCACTACCCGGCGGCGATCTGTCCTCTGGCCAAGTGCTCCGCAGAGGAACCGGAGCTCGCCGAGCGGTTCGAGCTGTTCATCAACGGCTGGGAGATCGCCAACGCCTTCTCCGAACTGAACGATCCTCTCGATCAGCGCCGGCGGTTCGAGGATCAGGTGAGGAGCAAGGATCCGGAGGTGCCGGGCGAGGTCGACGAGGACTATTTGTGCGCCCTGGAGCACGGCATGCCCCCGGCCGGGGGCCTCGGGATCGGAATCGACCGGCTGCTGATGGTGCTCGGCGGCTTCTTGAGCATTCGCGACACGATCCTGTTCCCACTGCGCCGTCCTCTGGCCTCCGACGGCGGCGAGGGCACGATTGCGCCGTCCGTCGACCCCTCGTAGGGATGACTGACTCGACGCGGAAGGACATCGGTTCTCCATGGAATCCTGGTACATCGCCCTTGCCTACCTGAGGACCCGCCCGATCGCGCTGGTCTCGCTGGTCGGCGTGTTCCTCGGCCTGGGATCGATCGTGGTCGTCGACGCAGTGATGAACGGATTCCTCAGCATCCAGCGCCAGATGGTGCGCGGCACTCATGCCGACGTCGCCATCACCGTGCCCGCCGAGCTGCGCACCGATCGGGCGGCGGTCGAGCGGCTCCTCGAAGTCGTCCGCTCCACCGACGGCGTCGAGCACGCCTCGCGCCGCGTGCAGTCGGTGGCGATGTTCCGCAAGTGGAAGGGCCAGGACCTGTCGCAGATGCGGGGCTTCGGGGGATTTCACTTCGTCGAGCTGGTCGGCATCGATGAACCGGACGAGCGCAAGGTCACCAGGCTCCCGCAGTTCATCGGCGACAGCATCCTCAAGGTCTCGAGGCCCGAGGACCCCTTCTGGTTCGATCCGTTCGACCCGTGGTGGCAGGAGCGCGTGCCGGAGAAGTACCGCCTGCTGCCCCTCGTGCCCGCTCTTATCGGGGAGGGTCTGGTGGAGGTGATGAACCTCTCCGTCGGGGATGTGCTGACGATGTCGACCTGGAGCGACCGGCCGGGTCCGGACGGGCGCTACGGCGCCAAGTCGCGCCCGTTCGTCGTGGTCGGGGCGTTCCGCTGCCAGGACCTGGAGATCGACTACACCCGTGCCTTCGTGCCGCGGGAAGCGATGCTCGACTGGGGGCTCGAGAACGAGGCGCGCGACCTCGTCGTCGCGGCCGGGAACGGGCAGTCGGAGGACGAGGTCTGCGCGCGTCTGCGGAATGCGCTTGCACCGCTCGGTGTGTCGAGCGGGGCGGTCCAGACCTGGGCAGAGCGCAAGGTCGTCCTGCTGCGCGCGGTCGAGAACGAGCGCGCCGTGATGAACATCGTCCTGTTCTTCGTCGTGATCGTCGCGGCCTTCAACCTGCTCGTCACGCTGTACATGATGGTCAGCGAGAAGGTGCGCGACATCGGAGTCCTGCGCTCGATGGGCGCGTCGGCGACCTCCACGGCGCGGCTGTTCTTCATCTGCGGATTCCTGGTGACCAGCCTGGGCCTTCTCCTGGGTCTCGTCGGCGGCCTTGCGCTGACCTGGTACATCAACCCGGTGCACGATTTCATCACCTCTCTCACCGGCCTTCGCCTGTTCGATGAAGAGTTCTACGTGTTCGACCGGATTCCGACCGAGATCGACTACCCGCGCATCGCCTGGTTTGCGGTCAGCGCCCTGCTGTGCACCCTGTTCTTCACGGTGTTTCCTTCCTTGAGGGCCGCGCATCAGAACCCGGTGGAGGCGCTGCGCCGTGGATGACCCCTCCGCCGGCGGGTTGAAGGTCCGGGGGCTCCACCACGAGTACCGCTCGCCGGGCCAGACCCTGCAGATCCTGCGCGGGCTCGACCTCGAGCTTCGAGCGGGCGAGAGCGTCGCGATCGTCGGACGCAGCGGCGCCGGCAAGTCGACGCTGCTGCACCTGATCGGGCTGCTCGACATCCCGACGCAGGGAAGCATCGAGATCGAGGGCGTCGAGGTGGTGCACGCTTCGCGATCGATGCGCGATCGGATCCGCCGTGACGCGATCGGCTTCGTGTTCCAGTTCTATCACCTGCTGCCGGAGCTGACCGCGCTCCAGAACGTTCTCGTGCCCGGGATGATCGGCTGCTCGATCCTGCGCTGGTTGGCGCGGCGCCGCGCGGAGATCGAGCGCGGCCGCCATCTGCTCGAACGCGTCGGTCTCAAGGATCGGGTCCATCATCTGCCCGGCCGACTGTCGGGCGGCGAGCGCCAGCGGGTCGCGATCGCTCGTGCCCTGTTCCGCAGTCCGCGATTGCTGTTGTGCGACGAGCCGACCGGCAATCTCGACGAGCACACCAGCGCCGACGTCGAGGACCTGCTGCTCGAGCTGCATCGCGAGCACCACAGCATGATGGTGCTGGTGACCCACAACTTCCGCCTGGCGGCGCGGCTCGACCGCGTCCTGCGCCTGGAGGGCGGCGTCCTGCATCCGAAGTTGGGGCCGGAGCAGCCGCTACTGGCCGCGGGCCAATTCCTTCCCTGAACCCGGCGGCGGTTTTTTAGGCGAGGAGGAAATCGGTCCGACCCTCCGTGCGTCTGAGGTGCCCCGAGGAACGAAGCCCGGCGTGGAGCCCCAAGGGATTCGTAGCCGATGGTTAAACTTGCCGGCGAATGGAGACGCGCGCGGCGAGCTGGGAGACCGTTCCATGAAGACTTTCCCGAAGTCCTTGCGGGCGTGGGCTCCGCTGGTCGCATCGGCGCTCCTGAGCCCGGGCTGCGCTTCTGAGTCGCGGCAGAGCAAGGAGTGTGTGCTGGACGCGGAGCGGCGCCCGTTCGGTCAGCGCTTCGAGTACTTTTTCGGGATGGTGGCTGAGGTCGATGACGTCATCGCCGAGGACTGGAACCGGGGAACGAGGAATCTTGCCGGGGACGCGGATCGTTGGTGGGAAGGACAGGCGCGCGACGCAGGCGCCACCGCGGACCTGATCATGGGTGCCTTGCCGGCGGCGGCCGATTCCTTCCGGTTGCGGGGCGCTTACCTCGCGGGGGATTTCGAGAGATGGGCCAGCCGCGTCGCGAAGGACACTCGCTGTCTCGTTCCCCGTGCCTGGCACAGTCTCAAGCTCCTGGAGTAGATCTCGAAGGCCGGCAGCGTCGTGCATCCGGGCTTTGTGACAGGAGACAAGGAATGCGCGGTCACAGCCGTTGCCTCGCGCTGGTGGTCCTGCTCGGTGTTCGAGGAATTCCCGACCAGGAGCCCGCGACAGCGAATGCACCGGCGCCGGCCGGTGGCAGCGAGGAAAAGACCTTGAGCTTCCTGGGCGGCAAGCTGTTTCTCAGGGAATGGCGGGGCGGCGACTCGCCGGTCGTCCTGCTCCTCCACGGCGGTCGGTTCCATTCCGGGACCTGGAAGGACCTTGGGACTCTCGATCTTCTGATCCGGGAGAACTGCTCGTTCGTCGCGGTCGACCTGCCGGGGTTCGGGAAGTCGGAGGCGATCGAGGACCTGGACCAGGGGACGTTTCTCGAGAGACTCATCGCCGAGCTTTCGATCGCGCCGTGCGTGGTCGTCGCACCCTCGATGAGCGGAAGCTTCGCCTTCCCGCTGGTGGAAAGGCAGCACCGCGCGCAAGGTGAGACCCAGCAAGGCGGCGCGAGTCTCGTCTGCGGATTCGTCCCGATCGCTCCAGTTCAAGCGCTCGATTACGCGAAAAAGCTGAAGGACTGCGCGCTGCCCGCCCTGGTGCTCTGGGGCGAGCAAGACCAGGTGTTCCCGGTCGAGCAGGCCGATGCGCTCGTCGCCGTCTTCACCAAAGGCAGGAAGCTGATCCTCGCCGGCGCCGGGCATCCCTGCTACCTCGACCGGCCCGCGGACTTTCACCGGGCACTGGTCGAGTTCGTGCGCTCGCTCGCCAAGAAAAAGGCGGCGTCCGAGAAGTGAAAGGCCGGCTCGAAGTGCGCGAGGCCGGGCCGGGTCACGGTCCCTGCTGCAGACTCTTCGGCAGGCCGAGGATCTCGTGCATCAACACCGCCTTTCTCAAGCCGACCTCACGCAGGAGCAGTCTCGAGATCGCCATTTTTTGGGGTGTCACTCCCGCCACAGGGGCAAGGGCCGCAGCCTCGGCTCGGGCGGACGTCGGGTCTTTCGCTGGGCTCGAGACTCTGCGGCCTCCCTCCAGAACCGGGACGACCGCCTTCTGCTTGGAAGGCATGACGTCCGGCAGGGCGCGCATCCCCTCCCGTGTCGGCATGGACCGCGGCGAGGGCGCTTCCCGGGACTGCCTCTGCCGCGCCTGCAACGCCTCCTTGAGACGTCGTTCCATCTCCGAATCGATGGTCCTGCGGGACCGGCGATCGACCGGCGGGGGCGGCGAGGGCGTCTGCGGCGAGAGAGGATCCTTGCTCTTGTTCGCCGCCTTCGTCCACTTCTCCACGAGCTTGGCGAGGCCGCCGAGGATGAAGATCAGCGCGATGATCGCGTCGGACCAGTCGGAGCGGAGCAGAAACATGGAGGGGTTCCTCGAGGATCAGGTCTTGGGCTCGAGCCCTGACTGACCGCCGCCCGAGAGGCTCTCGCGCATCTGCGTGTCCGCCTGCAGGTTCTGGATGCGCATGTAGTCCATCACGCCCAGGCGCCCGCTGCGGAATGCGTCCGCCATCGCCAGCGGCACCTGCGCCTGCGCCTCGACGTACTTGGCACGGTTCTCCATGACCTTGGCCTGCATCTCCTGCTCCAGAGCGACCGCCGTCGCGCGCCGCATCTCGGCGTGCGCCTGGGCGACCCTCTTGTCGGCCTCCGCCTGGTCGGTCTGCAGCTTGGCGCCGACGTTCTCGCCGACGTCGACGTCGGCGATGTCGATCGACAGGATCTCGAACGCCGTCCCGGCGTCGAGCCCCTTGTTGAGCACGTTCTTGGAGATCCGGTCGGGATTCTCGAGCACGTCCTTGTAGCTGCCGGAGGATCCGATCGTGGTCACGATGCCCTCGCCGACGCGCGCGATGATCGTCTCCTCGGTGGCGCCGCCGATCAGGCGCGAGATGTTGGTGCGCACGGTGACGCGTGCCTTGGACAGGAGCTGGATGCCGTCCTTGGCGACCGCCGAGATCATCGCTCCCGCGCCCGCCGGACAGTCGATGATCCTGGGGTTGACGCAGGTCTGCACGGCCTCGAGGACGTTGCGGCCGGCGAGGTCGATGCCGGCCGCGACCGTGAACGGCAGGCCGATCCCGGCGCGATCGGCCGCGATCAGCGCGCGCACCACGGTCGGCACGTTTCCTCCGGCAAGGTAATGCGCCTGGAGCTGGCGCGTGTCGATGTCGATGCCGGCTTGCACCGCCGAGATCTTGGCCTGGGCGATGACCTCGGGCCGGACCTTCCTGAGGGACATCATCATCAGCTCGAACAGGCCGATGTTGGCGTTCGAGAACAGACAGCGGATGTAGAGCCCGATGTACTTGAACAGGACGATCAGGAAGATCAGCGCGAGAAAGCCGGCGATGATCAGGAAGACCGTGGTCAGCCTCTGGTCGAGCAGGAACATGGGGATCTCTCTCCTCTCAGATGACAAAGATTGGATTCATTCGCCGCGCACGCACTCGACGACCACCCGGTTGCCCTCGACCAGGATCACGCGCACCGCGGAGCCCGACTCGATCGACTCGCCGCGCGTGACGACGTCGACACGGCGGTGATCGAACGAGGCGATCCCCGAGGGATGCAGGACGGTGATCGCGGTCCCCTTGCTGCCCAGGAGATCCTTGATGCTCTTGTCCGTCGCCTGGCGGTCCTTCCATTCCGGCCGCAGAATGACGCGTTTGCCCAGCGGAGTCAGCGGCAGCAGCTTAAGCGTCGACAGCGCCGTGGCAGGAACCAGGAGCACGGCCAGCGTCGCATAGCCGATCAGCGCCTCGATGCCGCCGACACGGTAGGCGAACCAGCCTCCGAATCCCAGGCACGAGGCGGCGGCGATCCCCAGGAGCCCCCCCGAAGGGATCAAGACTTCGATGCAGACGCAGAACAATCCTCCGGCGAGCAGCGCGAATCCTTGCCAGCCAAACTCGAACATGTTGCGATCGATTCCTTTTTCAAAGGCTCGTGGCGACGGGCTCGACGACGACCTTGCTGGCGTCGATGCGCACGATTCGGACTGGGACACCAACCTCGATGAACTGGCCCTCCGTGACCGCCTCGAGCTGTCTGCCCTGGATGTCGATCTTGCCGACCGGACGCAGCGGAGTGAGGGTTGAGCCGACTTCACCGCTGCGCGGCTGCCAGGAAGGGTCGAGGTCGCCGCCGGCCGCCGGCGGTGCCACCAGCACGCGCGCGCTCGCGGCCCGCAGCGCGATCCGCTTGAGCAGAGGGATCCGCGTCAAGTAGTGCGACAGAGCGATCATCAGGAACACCGCGCCCACCAGGCTGAACGAGATCGTCCGGGTGTTCTGCCACCACTCCTCGACCGTCCACGTCGGCGCGTCACCGGGAAGGAACGTGCGCTGGAAGCTGAGGACCAGCCCCAGGACGATGAACAGTGTCCCGAGGACCGCCGGCAGGGTGGCGCCGGGAAACATCAGGACCTCGACCAGGATCATCCCGACGCCGAGGACGATCAGGAGGATCTCCGCGATCTCGGCGACGCCCGCGAGGTACTTGCCGAACAGCAGGAATCCCAGGCACGAAAGGCCGACGATCCCGGGCACGCCGAAGCCCGGAACCTTGAGCTCGATGAACAGGGCGATCAGGCCGATCGCGAGCAGCAGCCAGCTGTAGCGCTGGGTGAACTCCACCAGCGTCTCCGACCAGCTCTGGCTCAGCTCGTGCATTGGAGCGTCCGCCAGCTCCAGCATCGAGAGCGCCTCGTCGCGCGTCTGCAGCATGGCATCGATGAACTGGAACTCGAACGCCTCGTGGGCGGTGAGATTCAGGACCGAGCCTCTTTCGTGGATCGTCCTGAGCTTCTGCACCTTTCCGGAATTGAACGTCTCCATCTCCGCCAGCTCCTTGTCGCTGACGATGCGCGGAAGGTTTTCGTACAGGACCTCGTACAGGGCGACCTCCGGGTCGATCATCGCGAGCGCGATCGCCTGATTGCGGCCCGACCGTTGCGCCTTGGAGCGCACCAAGGCCCGCGCCTGATCGAGGATCTCCTTGCGCCGGGTCTCGTTCATCAGCTCGCCGGGCAGAGGAAACAGCGGAGCGGACGCCGGCAGGCCCGATCCGATCTGGCTGCCCGGTCGCATGTACAGCCGATCGCAGGTGATCGCGATCACCGCTCCGGGACCGAAGGCCCTCTGCCGGACGTAGGCGACGGATGGAATTCCCTCGAGGCTCTCGATCTCGCTCAAGATGCGGTCCATCAACGCGGGCTCGCCGGAGTCGGTGTCGATGTCGAAGAACACCGCCCTAGCCTTGAAGCGGCGGGCGTCGCGGATGCCTCGCACCGTCATCGCCACGCTGCCTTCGCTGAGCTTGCCGTGCACCGGGATGACGACGACCGGGCTCTTCGCGGCGCTGGAATCTTGCGTACCGATTGCGCCGAGGGCAAATCCAGCGAACAGGAGGTCGAGCCCAATCATGGCCGAACGATGGTTCCTTGCAGGAGCGAATGCGAGCGCGAGCTCAGGCGCTGGTCGCGGGAATGTCGGGCAAAAAGAGTACCTTTTGCGGACGGCCGCCACTACCGGGACCGAGGCGAGCGCAAGTAATGTCTTCCGCCACCGACCAAGCGCGAGCACGGGACCGATCCTTCCGGTTGTGTAGGCTCGGCCGAAGGTCGAGCCCGGCCGCGTAGCGGCCGTCGGTGCCGCGAAGCGGCACCTCTGAAAAAAAACCAGCCCGGTTCAAGCATGAGCACAGTGTCCATCCGACCGAGCTTCAAGAAACCACCGCAAGCAGACTTGAGCCAACGAGTTGCGACTGGCAGTCCAGGATGTTCATGAATACTCCGGGCGGGAGATGCCTTCCGGTGTCAAGTCCGCCGACCCGTGCTGAACCTGCCCGCCTGCGGCGCATCGGCCTCGGCTGCATCCTCGGGTGCCTCCTGCTTCATTCCCTCGGGATCTTCTGGGCGCTCCCCAGCCCGTACGACGCCTCTCCGGACGCCCTGCCGGTTCTGCGCACGCTCTACACCGTCGATTCCTACCTGACCGGCAGGGCCGCGGCCGACAAGTATCCGCAAGCGCATCATCTCCTGGTCGGGACCGTTCAGAAACTCTGCTCGTGCGTGCTGCTCTCTTCGGACGAACGGGAGGGCGTCGACCGGCTCGTGGATCGATTCGCGGACCGCCAGCGGAGCGGTGAGGCATCGAGCTTCGCGCGCGACCTTCTGAGCGAAGGCCACGACCTCGCCGGGCCTCTGTCGCGGCTGGTGATCGTCGGCCGGGCGGTGACGATCGCTCTGATGGCGGTGCTGCTCATCGCGCTCCACAGCATCGTCGCGCGCTGCATCTCGCCGAGGGTCGCTCCTTGGTCGGTGCTCGCCGTTGGTCTTGAGCCCGGCTTCGTCCACTATGCCGCGACGGTGAACGTCGACGTTCCGTACGTGGCCTGGTTCGTCCTCGCGCTCCATGCGACCCTGTCCGCGGCCCGCGGCCGCCGCGGATCGGCGGCCCTCGCGGGGGCGTTCTCGGGGTTGTCGGTCGCGACCAAGGACCAGGCCGCCGGTCTGCTGCCCGGATTGCTTTTCTTGTTTCTGCTTCGGTGCAGAGGTCGGAAGTCGATCGGTCGCGGCCGCGCGCTGGTCGCGGCGGCCGGAGGGTTCATCGTCGTCTACGCGTTGACCAGCGGTGCTCTCGACGTCTCGGCGTACCGCGAGCATCTGCGGTTCGTGTTCGGCGAGGGCTTGGACCCTTATCGAAGCGGCGGACTTCTCACTCGTCTTGTCGACATTCCCCGGATGTTCTGGGTCGCGGCAGGACCGGTGGCTTCCTTGCTGGTGCTCATGGGACTGCCGTCGTGGCTCAGGCTTCGGCGCGCCGCCGGGCTTCTCCTGCCGCCCTTGCTCTACCTTTTCGTGTTCGTCCTTCCCGCAGGGTACGTCTATCCGCGCTTCACGCTGCCGCTCGCGCTGGTCGCGGCGTTTTCGGGTGGCGCGTTCCTGAGCGCGATCCTGCGACGAGTTCGCCGACGTGCACCCCGGTGGGTCGCAGTGCTGGTGATCGCCGCCTACGTCCTGGCGCCCCTGCCCCAGGCACTCGAAGTGGTCCGCCTCAAGTGGACGGATCCAAGGTCCAAGGTGGCGGCAGAGCTCGAGTCTCAGCGAGGCGCTGAGGAGAAAGTGGCGCTGCTGCTGCTGCCGTTCCTGGCGGCGCCGGCGCCGCTGCCGCGGCCCCCGTTCCACGTGCTGTCCGGTCTCGAGGAGCTCCTTCGTCGATCGGAAGAGTTCGAGTGGCTGATCTACGCGCAGCACTTCCCGCCGGGGGCTCCGCTGCGCCACCCGTTCGCGGTGGGCGACGTCCAGAACGGGTTTCGAGTGGTCCGGGTGTTCGAGCCCGACCGGAGCTCGTCATTCGCGCGTCACGTCGAGATCCAGCCGCTGCTCGTGCTTCTGCGTCGCGCTGAATGAACGCGACGCGTCTTCCCTTCGGTGACAGTCCAGCAGTCGTCACTTGTCTCTGCTGTCGGTTTCCTCGGAGGGTTCCGGGTCCTGGGATTCGCCCTTCTTGTTCGTATAGCCGAGCTCCTCGAGCAGCTCGCAGATCTCCCTGGAAAGGGAGACCGACTCGACCGGTGGACGGAGCGCGAGCATCGCGCCGCGGTCGGTCTGGTAACGAGCGTTGAGGCGGCCGAAGTCGTTCTTGCGCTCGGGCAGGAGATTGCGGGTCTCCGCGGGGTCCTGCACATGGTCGAACAGGAACGCAGCGCGCTGAGAGGGTCCCTGGTCGATGTTGATCAACGTGAACGGCCGCTCGTCGATCCGATGCTGCCACTGCGGGAACCGGCCGCCCTCGAGCCGCTCCTCGGCGGGTGGAAACGGGCGGAAGTGGGAGGAGTACACGGGTCCCGTGCGCTGGTCTTGAGCGCGGGAGAGGAGCGGCACGAGCGACTCCCCCTGGCAGTCCGGCAGGTTTCTGAGACCACACAGCTCGATCAAGGTGGGCGCGAGGTCGACGTTCCCGACCGGAGCGGATACGCGGCCGGGCTCGAACCGGTCCTGCGGCACGCGAACGATCAGCGGAACGCGCACGAGCTCGGTGAAAAGGCCGTGGCCGTGGCCGCTTTTGCCGCGCTCGTGGAACTCCTCGCCGTGATCGGCGCACAGGATCACGATGGTGTCGTCAAAGCGGCCGATGCTCTTCAAGTGTTCGAGCAGGCGCCCGATGGAGTGGTCGGTGAAGGCGATCTCACCTTCGTACAGCGCTGCCCGTCGTTCCAGATCGGCGGGGGGCGCCTCCTGGGACAAGAGGAGCCGACTCTTCAGAGGCCGCGGAGCAAACCTCTCCGAGAATCCCGGATGCTCGACGAAGTCGCTGTGAGGATCGAAATAGTGAACGAATAGAAAGAAGCGCCGCTCGAGGTTCCGGTCGAGCCAGGACATCGCCTTGGCGGTGACGTCCTCGGAGGTCACCCGCTTCTCGGCGGGAGCCATCGACTCGCTCCGAGCCGGGTCTTCGATCGGCGGGGCGTCATCGTCGGTCACCATCCCGAGGTCGTCGTAGGAATCGAAACCCTGGTCGAAGCCCCAGAAGGAGTCGGTGAACGTCCCCGAGACGAAGCCGGCGGTGGAGTATTGAGCCTCGGCAAAGCGCTCGACGAAGGTTTCATGGCTGAAGTTCAGCCGATGATCACGGTGGACCACTCCGTGCGCCTCTGCGTACAGGCCGGTCAGCATCGACGCATACGAGGGCAGCGTCCAGGAAGCCTGGCTGATCGCGTGCTCGAAGAGGACCCCTTCCCTGGCGAACGCGTCGATGCAGGGTGACGTCGGCCGGTCGTGACCGTAGGCGCCGAGGTACTCGGCGCGCAGCGTGTCGACAGTGATGAAGAGAACGCTGGGAGGCGACCGGTCGTCGGTGCGCGCATCGAACCGCGGATTGGAGACGAGCCACGGGGACTTCTCGTCCCGGAGCCGGCCGTCGATCAAGAGCTCACAGCTCCATTCTCCGACTGCGTCAGGGACGCCCTCGATCACGAATGAATGCCAGCGCGCACAGGAGGCGGCGTTCGACTCAAGGGCGTCCTCCACCGGACTCGCCGCGAGCACCCGTGTCGTCGTTCCCGCCGTCAGCTTGAGCTCGATCCGGCCAGGCCGAAGATCGCCGCTGCTCGTGCCGGGGCCCTTGCGCGTCGCGACCTCGAGCTCGATCTTTCCGCCGGACTTAAGATCGATCGTCGGTCGCTCTCCCGGCATCCACAGAGGGCGAGAGACGTTTCCCACCGAGAAGCGCATCTCCTTCTGCCCGGGCCTGAGCGGAATGAGCCGCGTGACCATCAAGGCCCGATCAGCGTTGGAATCGGGCATCGCGGCGTCCGTGCAGCCTGCCAGGGCGAACGCTGCGAAGAGCGCGAGCTCTGGAGCCAAGGGCACGATTCCTGCCGCGTCCGACCGGTCGTGGAGGACGAGAGAGTTCGGGCCATTCACACGGGGAGGAGCCCTTCCCTGCTCGGTTTCTGCGAAAGTGTGGTACGGAATGGTCATCGCGGGACGATGTGCTGGCCGGGGGGCTTCACTCCGAACGTTCGAAACTTCTGATCGAGGTCCTTGCGCAGGTAGAAATACAGAAACTGCTTGCGTCCCTGGACGGTCAGCCCGTCGATCGGCATCGAACGCGGCAGATAGTTCTCGACGGGACTTGGCGCCATGAGCGTCGTCGCATCCGCGATCTGCGGATGCCACAGGATGAGTTCCGGCTTGAGATCTTCCAGATGGGCCTTGGTCGCCTGCTTGTTGTGGCCGGGTCGATCCAGCATCCATGGGTCGGACTTCACCTTGGCCGTGTAACGATCGCACAGTCCGGACTGGTCGATCGAAGGGAGCTTGGACCAGTAGGGGATCGCGCCGGCCGCGGTCGTCGCGATCGTCGTTCCCGGCGGCATCAGCCGGCCGAGCGCCTGGCCGGCTTTGCTCCAGAGGAAGGAGTTGCGTTTCATCTGCGCCTGGGAGGAGATCATCTCCGCGGGACGCTCGCCGCGCACGCTCTGGAGGGTGGGAGGGATTTGAGTCGCACCGAGCGCGCCGACCAGGAGGACTTGAAGGGCTGCGCGCAGCGAAGGGCGCCTGACCCATCGCTCGAGCGGGAGCAGGCGGGCGGCCTCCACCAGCGCCACGGAGGCGAGGATGGCGGCGATCGGCAGCACCGGAACGACGAAGCGGTAAAGCGCCATGTAGTCCCCGCCGGCCCAGCCGACATAGGCGAGGTAGGCGAACATCGAGAGGACGAAGTGACAGAGAGCCGAGCGCATGGGCTTTAAGCGCCGGTGAAACAGTGAGACGCAGACGCCGAGCGCGGTGATCGCGGTGAGCGGCCAGTACTCGCGCGCAAAGATCGTCAGGTATCGGGAGCCGAGCTCACTCTGGATCGCCGAGCTGGCCTTGACGTAGAAAGTGTTCGGCAGCCAGTCTCCGTAGTAGCTGCGGCGCCACAGCATGAACGGCACGAACAGGGCTGCAAAACCGCCGAGGACGAGGCCGCCGCGCACCATTAACTGGCGCCGCGGCATCGTTGCCGCCTTTGGCACCAGACCTTCGAGCAGAAAGTGGAGCCCGGCGGCGGCGCCGAACACTGCGCCGTCCGGTCGCACCATCGTGGCCAGCGCATAGAGGCCGCCCGTGGCGCAGCTTCGAATCCTTGATGCCCGGCTGTTCTCGTACTGCAGAAGGGAGAGCAGCACCATCCAGGTGAACAGCCCGCTTTCCATCCCCGAGGTGCACCAAAGAGCGAGCGGTCCCTGGAACGCGAGGAGGGCGATCGGGAGGATCGCGGCCTGCCGGTGATCAACCGGGAGCACGATGCGCGCAAGCAGGAAAGTCGTACCGAGGATTCCGAGCAGCGAAAGGGCGCCGAGGAACAGCGAGAAGCCTGCTGGCATCCACCCGAGCTTGAGGCCCAGGGCGAGCAGGATCACCCACAGGAAATTGGTGTAACCCTCGACCCGCTCTCCCTCGTTGAACACCAGGCCCTTGCCGGAGGCCAGGTTCTCGGCGTACCGGTAGGAGATGAAGGAGTCGTCGCAGAAGAACTGGACGTACCAGACGTGCCAGGCGGCCGTGGTGATCACCAGCGCCCAAAGGGCGATGGCGGTCCGTTCCTGCCGAAGGAGCTGCCTCAGCCTCAATGCGGCGTTCTTCATCGATCGACTGGAGAAGCGGCCTCGTCGGGAATGACGAAGCGCGACGGGGACGAGGACGCGGGCTTCTCGAGGGCAGCGTCGAGCTGTGCGCGCAGGGTGCGCGTCAGGGTGACCTTCTCGACCGAACGATCCTCGGTCTCTGCCGGGTTGAGCACGAGGTGGTACAGCGCGACCGAATCGTCAGTGCCGCTCTCGAGGACGACCAGCTTGAACGGCCACGCGATCCAGACGGCGAAGCGTTCCCCCTGTTTCATGCGCGCGCCGCGCACTCGACAGTGATTCTCGCATTCCTCCTTGAGCCAGGCGGACAGCTCCTCGTGATCGGCCGGCTGCGCCTCGCTGACCTCGCGGCTGCCTTCGTCCCACTGAAACAGCCGCAGCCTCACTTCGCGGTCGTCGTTGGCGAGCAGGATCCGCCAGGCCTCCTTGCCCTCCACGGCGCTGTCGCGCAGGTAGCCGATCTGAAGGAGGAGCTGGCGATAGGTGTCGATCATCTCCTTTTGCACGACCCGGCCCCTCAGTTCCTTCGAGCGCAGCTCTTCGGTCCAGGCCTCCAGCACGCCGCGCATCGAGGCCGCGCGCGCCGACTCCTTCAGGGCGAGGTCGTCGTTCTCCAAAGGATCGTCGGCCAGGGAGTACAGCTCGATCGATGCGCGGTCCTGGTGCACGATCAGCTTGAAACCATCCTCGATCAGCGCTCTGCGCCGCGCGACCGCGGCCTGATTGTGCAATAACTTTTCCTTGTACTCGGCTTCGCGCTCGCGCAGGAGCTGCTGAACGATGTCCGGATGGTCCTTGGGGTCGCGCTGGCGGCGGCCGGGTCCGGGGGGCTCGTCCAGCTTGAACAAGCGGTAGCTCTCGACGCCGCTCTGGGCCTCGTCTACGAACAATCTCCACGGAGCCTGCTCGATCATCTTCTTCTTCCTGGGCGGCTGGCTGGTGGTCTCCACGGAAATCATGGCCCTCGAGCTGCCGGCGTTCGGTGCGGACGGGCCCTGCAGCACGGCGGACAGCGCGGCCGCCCTGCTACCCGCGGGGGCTTGCCGGATTTGCAGGACGTGGAGCAGCAGGTCCTTGAGATCGTGGAGCTGTACGAGGTCTCCGCAGGTTCCCTTCCGGATTCCCTTTCCCGCGATCAGCAGCGGGATCGCCACGGTCTCCTGGTACAGAGGAAGCGTATGGCCGATCCAGCCGTGCTCGCCCAGCTCCTCGCCGTGATCGGCGAGGATCACGACCAACGTGCGTTCGCCATGGCTGCTCCGCTCCAGCGTCTCGAGCACCCGGCCCACGTGGTGATCGGTGAAGGCGACCTCGCTGTCGTACAGCGAGCGCAGTCGGTCGAGCTCCGCCGGGCTCATCGCCGGCAGGGCCTTGCGCAGCTCGAAGATGTCGGCTCCGCTGTACACTCGCTCGGTGTCCTCGCCGCCGAACTCGAAGCCTGGGTGCTCGAAGTAGTTGTAGTGCGGATCGAAGTAGTGCAGATACAGGAAGAAGCCGGCGCGAGCCTGGGTCTTCAGCCATTCGATCGCGCGATCGGAGATGCCCTCCGAGTTGATCTCGGTGCGGTCGGCGAGGCATTCCTGGTCGAGGTCGTCGAAGCCGCGTTCCAATCCGAACAATGGGTCGAAGAACCGGTTGCCGACGATCGCCGCAGTCTGGTATCCGGCCGAGTGCAGAACCTGAGGGAGGAGCTCGGCCTCGTCCGAGATCGGAGTCAGGAAATCCACGGCGCGATGGACGTCCGGCGGCAACCCGCTCAGCAGCGAGCACACGGAAGGCAAGGTCCAGGGGGCGTTGGCGTAGGCGGCGTCGAAGCGCATTCCTTCACCGGCCTGCGCGTCGATGGATGGAGAGGTGTCGCGGGAATGACCGTAGCACCCCAATCGATCCTTGCGCAACGTATCGATGCAGATGATCAAAAGGTTGTCGCGTTCCTCGCCGCCCGATTCACCGCCGCAGAGAAGCGCGGGCAGCGCGATGATGAGAGCGCCGGCAGCAACTGAGGAACGGCGAAAGCGGCAAGAACGAGGCAATCTCATGAAATCCTGGCGGATGAAGTCCTGGTCGTCCGGGCGCCGATGGGACCCCGGGCTAGACTGGTTGCGCAAAGACGCACGGAGGGCCGAAGGTAGCCCGCTCGGCGTCCCTCGTCAAAGATCGATGCCGACGACGGACGTCCCGTTGGAGTCGAGAAAAGAATGCACGGTCTGAGGCGAGGATGGTCGGCGGTCGCTTGCCTGTGGTCGCTGCTGCCCTCTCTCCAGGGAGCGGCGGCGGGGGTGGGCGAAGAGCCGACGCCGCCATTGGGCAAATCCGTCGAGCTGCTGCTGACCCGTCTTGAAGAACTGCGGATCGACTCCCCGATTCTCAAGATCGTTCCACCCGGTCGGGTCTCGGTCGACCTCGGGGAGCTCATCAAGGTCGGGGAAATGGTCCTCCCGGGGGAGGATTCCGCCGTGCGGGTCTACGGGCTGCCCGCCAGCGTCGAGGTCGACGACCAGGGCCGGCCGGCGGACCTCGTCCTGCTCGACCCCGCGGGAAACCCTCTCGCCGGAGAATCACCGGTGCGCGTGGTTCCGGCCCTGCTCAAGCTCGAGTTTCACCAGATGTCCTGCTGCGATGGTTTCCAGCGCCGGCGCACGGCGCTCGGCCGGATGAACGTGTGTGTTGATCGCACTGCCGAGATCGCAATTCCAATGGTGCGTCATGGCGGCAGGCTCAGGGTACGTTTCCACGCTCAGCTCCTTCCGCGTTCGGTCGATCCGACCGGCCTGCCATCGGGTCCGCCGCGGATCACGCTGAGGATCGGCGAGGAGCAGTTTGCACAGACGCTGGGCCCGCAGGGGAAGGCTTTGTTCGACTTCACCTTTCAGGCGCACTTCGGTCCGCAGGAGATGACACTTCAAGTGGATCTTGGCGCGCCCAGCCTGGGTTCCGCCTATGTCGCCCTGCAGACTCTGACTCTGGAAGTGGTCGATCACATCGATCGCCTGCTTCTGCCGCTCTCCCTGGCGGTGAAGGGAACCGTCGTTTGCTATCGAGCGGCGCCCGTGCAGGATTCGGTGCTGCTGTCAGCTTCCGACGACGCCCCCGCCGAATCGGTGCAGTGGCAGGGCAGCATGCTCGCGGGTCGCGCAATGATCCGGAGCGCGCGACCGCAGGTCATGGAGCTCTGTCTCGACGGACAGAGGGTGGCGTCGACCCAGGGTCCGGCTCAAGAACTGGAGTTCGAGGTCAAGACCTCCGGTCCGCATCGTCTGGAGCTCTTGTTTCCACAGAAGTCGCGCGGGAGGGCCTGGCTGGTGCAGCCCCTGGCCCGGTTCGCACGATTGCTGAATCCAGCGACCCCTTCCGACGACCTCCTCGCGGGAGTACGCGGCGTGGATTCGATCGAGAGTTTCCATCCTCTGGTGCGGCACGTGAGAGTCGAGGGCGACGCGCGCCTCAGTCTGATCGCCGCGCCCTCCACCGAGGCGCGGGTGGAGGTCAAGGACCTGAGGAACGCCGTCCTCGAGTTTTCGGCGGCCACGATCGCGCTCTCCGGCGAGGACGTCGGAGCGCGCGCGCCGCTGACCCTGGAGGTGACGCTGTTCGACGGAAGCTTTGAGCGCGCGATCCTGAAGGAGGAGATCACGCCGCGGCAGGACTGGCGCGAGCTCCGGGTGGATCTGTCTCGCCTTCAGCTCGACGAGGCGAGCCTCTGTTTCAAAGTGAGCGCGAAATCTTCGTCGCTGGCCGTCACCCGGGACGACATCTGCGCCATCGCCGAGCCGCGCATCCTGCGACCCTCCTCGAAGCAGCCGCCGAATCTGTTGATCTACCTGGTCGACACGCTGCGGGCGGACCACGTGTCCGCCTACGGATACTCGCGGCCGACGACTCCCAGCATCGACCAGCTCGCGCGCGAGGGAATCCTGTTCGAGCGCGCCTACTCCCAGGCGCCCTGGACCCGTCCGTCGGTGGCGAGCCTGATGACGGGGCTCTTGTACTCGTTCCACGGCGCGTCCAAGGCGAACGGACTGTCGCCCGAGCTGTACACGCTCGCCGAGCGGATGCGCGACCGTGGCTATCAGACGGCGGCGTTTCTCGCCAATCCCTACATCCACGGCCAGAGCCTCAACTTCGAGCAGGGCTTCGGCACTTTCGTCGCCCTCGACCCCGAGGATGGCAACGAGCGCGCGAGCAACCTGAACGCCGAGGTGATCCCCTGGCTCGAGCGGAATCACGACCGGCCGTTCTTCGCCTATGTGCACTCGATCGACCCGCATGCCGAGTACGACCCTCCGGCGGAGACCAAGGGAGTGTTCAATCACGGCTACGAAGGGACGCTCGCGCCGGGCAGGACGCACGGCTCGGTCCTGGATGCGATGGAAGGCCTGACCGAGGCCGATCTGCAGTATCTGCTCGACCTGTACGACGAGGAGATCCTGTTCAACGATGGCGAGATCGGAAGGCTGCTGCAGTTGCTGCGTGATCGATCTGTGTACGACGACACCATCATCGTCGTGCTGTCCGATCACGGCGAGGAGTTCCGCGAGCACGGCGCCTTCGGCCATGGCGGGCGACTCTGGGAGGAGCTGATCAAGGTGCCACTGATCGTCAAATGGAACGGCGGTCCTGCGGCGCCCCATGGCATCCGCGTGCCCGACCCTGTCCGGGTCATCGATGTCCTGCCCACGCTCGCCGACTGGCTTCAGTGGCAGGAGACGCCCGACTCATTCCAGGGCGTCAGCCTGCGCGCCGGGTGGACCGGGCAGGATCTGCCGCTGCTCGAGGTGATCTCCGAGGAGGAGCCGCGGCTGCGCTGTCTGGTTCAGGGCGACTTCAAGATCATCGAGCAGCTCGGCGATCCCTCGAAGAGCTTCCGGCGCGAGGAGCAGATCTGGCTGTTCGACCTCGACAATGATCCTTCCGAGCAATTCAATCTTGCCCTGGTCGAGGACGATCGGGTCGGTCCATGGCGCGAGAAGCTCCATCAGGCGCTCCGGACCTACCAGGAACGGGGCTTCCGTGCGCCCGCCGGATTCGCCACCCGGATGACTCCGGAAGAAGTCGCGGCTCTTCAACAGCTCGGTTATCTCGATCAGGAGCAATGATCGCCCGCGCTCAAATCTGGGTCGCTCTTCTCGCCGGCGTCGCGTCGCCGGTTCGGCGGTCCGCTGCCGACAACCCTTCGTCGGTCGAGCTGCTCCTTGAGCGAGTGCCTCAGGCTCAGATCCGCTCGCCGGTTCTCGAGTCTTCTCCGGTCGACGAGGTGACCTTCGATCTGAGCGCGAGTGCGGCGCCTTTCGAGAGGAGGGTCGAGGGCGAGGAACCATTGAGAATCCATCCGCTGCCGGCCGCCGTACTCCTCGACGAGAAGGGCGAACCGGTTCAGGCTCGGTGGACCCGGGACGGGCATCCGGTCGAGAGCCCGCCGTCCGTGCGTTTCATCCCGTGCGTGCAGGTCATCCATTTTCTGAGCGAGCCGTGCTGCGCCGACCTGCGCCGCCGGCGCGATCCGAACGGAGACACGCTGGTCGGGATCGATCGATCGACCGTTCTCTCCGTTCCGATCGTTCGCCATGGCGGAAGGCTGCGGCTTCGATTCGAGCCGTTCCTTCTCGCCAAGAAGGACGGGTTCGGGGCCCCCGAGAAGCAGAATCCGCGCGTCACCTTGCGCCTCGGTGACGAGCCGTTCACCGAGTCTTTTGACCGCAGGATGGCAGCCTTCGACGTGAGCTTCAAAGAGCACGTCGGTCCGCAAACCCTGAGCATCGAGTTCGACATCGGATCGGAGGTCCTGGTCGGCGATCACGTGGCCTTCCGGACTCTGACCATGGAGATCGAAGACCGGCAGGACCGTCTGCTGGCTCCAGCGTCCGCCTCGGAGGAAGGGCTCGTCCTGTGCTACCGGCCGGCGCCGGCCTGGCATGCGTTTGTGCTGCCTTCCGCCAGTCAGAACCGGATCGTCTGGGAGGGCTTCATGGTCATGGGACGCGCGCTGCTGCGCTGCGTGCGTCCGCAGCCGCTCGAGATCCGCCTCGACTCCAACATGGCGGCGTCGGTGACGCAGCCGCTGGAGGAAATCGAGTTTCAGGTCGATCGTCCGGGACCGCATCGACTCGAGATCGAATTCCACGAACCGCCCCGCAGCCGGGTTCACCTGGTCCAGCCTCATGTCCTGTACGGCAAGCTCAATGATCCGGAATCCACCTTCGACCAGTCGATCCCCGCGGTCCGCGGACTGCAGTCGCTCGAAAGCTTTCACCCGCTGGTGCGCCACGTTCGAGTCGAAGGCGATGCGCGACTCAGCCTGCTGATGGTGCCCGGCACGGATGTCTCGCTGGAGGTCTCCACGGGCGGCCCCGCCGTGCTGGAGTTTGCCGCCGCCGTCGTCCGTCTCCCGGAAGACTCACGCATCACGGAGCCGCTGACCCTGAGCGTGTCGCAAATCACGGGAGCAACGGAACAGGCGCTCTTCTCCCAGGAGCTTCGACCGAGAAAAATCTGGCAGGAGTTCAAGGTGGAGCTGTCCGCCACGGACCAGAGTCCGTGCAGAATGCGCTGGCAGGTCAAGGCGACTTCCACGGGTTCGGTAGGCAGCACCGACCTGTTGTGCGCCGTCGCCGAGCCACGGATCGTTCGTGAGGATCAGACACGGCCGCCCAATCTCCTGATCTACCTGGTCGACACTTTGCGCGCCGACCATGTGTCGTGCTACGGCTATCCCCGAGCGACGACGCCTCATCTCGACCAGCTCGCCGGCGACGGGGTCGTGTTCGAGCGCGCCTACTCGCAGGCTCCCTGGACCCGGCCTTCGGTCGCCAGCTTGATGACCGGTCGGATCGGCTCCTTCCATGGCGCGACTCGCGACCGCGGGCTGTCGCCGGAGCTGGTGACCCTGGCCGAGCGGATGCGCGACCGGGGCTACCGGACCGCGGCCTTTCTGGCCAATCCCAATGTGCATGGAAAAAGCCTCAACTTCGAGCAGGGGTTCGGCGAGTTTCACACCCTCGACGAGAGCAACAGCGACGGCCGCGCGGACGATCTCAACGGGCAAGTACTGCCGTGGCTCGCGGAGCACTCCGACCAGCCGTTCTTCCTGTACGTCCACAGCGTCGATCCGCATGCACCGTACGATCCGCCGCTCAGGACTCGAGGTGTGTTCAACCGCGGCTACTCGGGGCGACTGACACCGCACCGGACGAGTCGGCCGGCCCTGGAGGCGATCGCCGAGCCTTCGAAGGATGATCTTCGTTACCTGCTCGACCTCTACGACGAAGAGATCCTGTTCAACGACCAGGAGATCGGGGAGCTTCTCGACGCGCTGCGGCGGCGGCGCTTGTACCACCGCACGATCATCGTGGTCCTGTCCGACCACGGCGAGGAGTTTCACGAGCACGGCGGCTTCGGCCATGGCGGGCGGTTGTGGGAGGAGCTGCTGCGGGTGCCGTTGATTCTCAAGTTGAGCGGACCCGACGCCCCGCGAGGCGTCCGCGTGAAGGATCCGGTGCGGGTCATCGACATCCTGCCGACGCTGGCCGATTGGCTGTGCTGGGATTCAAGCGGAGATCCGTTTCAAGGAGTCAGTCTGCGGGACTGGTGGAGGGGTCAGGACGGGCTGCCTCTCCTCGAAGTGGTGGCGGAGGAGGAGCCGCTCAAGCGCTGTCTCGTCCAGGGAGGCTGGAAGTTCATCGAGCACGTCGATCCCGCCGGCGGCCCGACCGAGAGCTGGCTGTTCGACCTCGGCAAGGATCCTTTGGAGCGGTTCAACCTGGCCGAGCAGCAGGCCGAGCTCCTCGAGACATGGCGCGCGAAGCTCTCGCAGGTGATCCAGGCCTATGAGCAGCGCGGGTTTCGCCTTCCCAAGGGCTTCGCGGCACGCATGACCAGGGAAGAGATCGAGGCGCTCGATGCGCTCGGTTACGTCGAGGGCGAGCGCTGAGAGACCTCTGGTGCGGGGATGCGCGGCGCGATCGCGAGTTCTCAGCGATTCGAGCCGAAGGAGAGCTCGCGGGTCTCGCCAACGCGCAGCGCGATCGTCTCGGTCTTCTTTCCTGTGTCATCGGACCAACGGACTTGAAGCTCGTGGTCGGCCGGAACCGTGAAGATCATGGACGTGCCTCGGTGGAGGCCGTCCGCTTTCACCGTGGTCAGTCCGGCCGTGACTCGAATATGTGCGTGCTCGAAAGGACCGGCGTAGGTGAGGCGCAAGTGGGCGCCTGGAATCATCTCCACCCGGACGTCGCGCAGATCCTCTCCAGCATGTACCTCGAGCCCGCGAGTGATTCCGATCAGGCCGTCTGGGGTCGCTGCACAGATGTCGTACACCCCAGGAAGGAGCCCACCCGCACTGAAGTCGCCAGCCTCGTCGGTCTGTGACCACATCAGGAAGAATGGGTCGGCTGTTGGTCGCGTGATCCAGTAGTAGGCAAGCGTGGTTTCTTGAGTCTGACCAATCGCGATGACGACTCCGGAGATCACGCCACCTTGACGCAACACCAGCAAGACATCTTCGCTCCCGGCCTTCGCAGTGACGGGCAGAGAGTCCGCGAGACCGTGGCTTCCGCCGGCGGTGATCTCGTACTCGCCGGCTGCGACCGGACCCAGAGTGAACCGACACTCCACGTTCGACTTGACCTGAAGGAATCCGTGCCCGTCTCTCCATTCAGCTCTCAAAGAACACGGAAACTTCACGGGCTCTCCTTGGAAGTCCACGACGCGCCCGCGAATCAGCAGTCCTCGTTCCACGTGGAGTGTGACCCGATGGTCGATCACATCGGCCGGGATCTTCACGTACGCCGCCTTCTCGACCACTTCCTGCCTCGCTTCGTCGGGTTCGATTTCCCACCAGTTGGTCCGCGAGGGCGATGGACCCAACCACCATTCGCCCGCAGGAACATCGTCGAATCGAAATGCACCAGTCGTGTCCGTCCGGGTGCTCTGCACGACCTTTTCCTGGTCGCCGTTGTAGTAGAAGCAGAAGCCTTCTCCTGGCGGTCCCGCTTGAGCCCGACGAGTGAGCCAGAGCAAGCGTTGCGCGACCGGATGATCGAGCTGATCGAGCAGGATTCCTCGCAGAGTGCAGCCGGCGCCGATCGACCATGCGATCCGGCGTGACTCTCCCGGCTCCAGGCCCAGCGAATCGGGAGGCCGAAACAAGGTCTCCTTCTCCGAGCGAAGCTCGAGCTCGAACGGCACTCTCGATGGAAGATTCGCGAGACGATACGTTCCAGTCGGATCGGCCTTCGCTGCCCATTCCGCCATCCCGTCGCCGATGAGGGCCCATCTCATCGCGTCGTCGCCACCAATCTCGTACAAGTCGGTCCGAACGTGAAGCGTGCCGTTCAGCACAGGCAGATCTGCACGATCTCGAACCACGACTTCGAGGGAGGCAGTCCGCCACAGGCGCGCGATCCACGGGCTCCGCTCTGAACCGCGCTGCGAGTCCGTGACAAAGAGGGCGGGACTGAAGCCGTCGGCGGCGATCTCGTAGACAATGCCCCATTCGGCCGGATCGAACAGAGTGCGCTCGGGAGGTGCAACCGGAGTGATATGGCTCTCGGTCGTCTCCTCGATTCGGCACGGAACCCTGAAGTATCCGGACCCATCCGTCTCTGCGACCGCCGCAGGACCCGGCCCAGCGGACTTCAAGCCTGCAAGCTGGATCTTGTCGAACACAAGGATGCGAGCACCGGCGATCGGCCGCTCGTCGACGGCAGAGATCACTCTTCCGAAGAACCACTCCGCGGACTCAGGCGATGAGACGGAGGGTTCCTCCCGTTTTTTTGTTACCTCCGCGATCGGGTCGGGAGGCGGATCCGCCTCGGATCGCTCCACGTCGATCGCGACGTCTTCCAACGGTGAAGCGGGCGCCGCCGGCGGTTTCGCGGATGTGGCCGGAGTGTTTGCGGGAAGAGAAGGGCCGTCTTTTGAGGAGCCAACAATCCAGATCACCGCGACCAGTAGCAGCAGGCCAGCGAGGGCCCACGTCGTGTTGCGAACGATCCTGGAATTCACGGCGGGTACGCCTCTGAAAGTGCGTTGCCTGGCGCGCACACGATCACTTCGAGCGTCAGGGCCGCTGACAGAAGAATAGGCTTGCCGGCGTAGACTTGGGATGAGGAACGCGGACCCAGGTCTCGGCCAGAGGAGATGGACATGCTCAAACCCGGCGACGTCGCCCCCGATTTCAAGGTCATGAACCATCGCGGAAGGGAAGTCAGCCTGTCCGCGCTGCGCGGCAGACAGGTCGTGCTGTGGTTCTATCCCAAGGCCGACACGCCGGGCTGAACGAAGGAGGGCTGCGGGTTCCGTGACCGAATCCGCGACTTCGAGAAGGTCGGCAGCGTGATCCTGGGCGTCAGCTACGACAGCGTCGAGGACAACCGCAAGTTCGCCGACAAGTTCGAGTTCAACTTCGACCTCCTGTCCGACACCGACAAGAAGATCGCGACGGCCTACGGAGCCTTCGACGCCGCCGCGCCCGACTACGCGCGCCGCGCTGCGTTCGTGATCGGCAAGGACGGCAAGGTCGCGCATGCCTGGGAGAAGGTCAAGGCCGCGGAGTTTCCGGGAGAGGTGCTGCCTCTGCTGTCTCCCAGATAAGGTGCAGTGGAAGCGAGATGCACCCATCGGGCGACCTGCTTCACCGCATTCGGACATCCGCCCGCGAAAACCGGTTTCTTCGACCACAGGCGACACCTGGCACGAGTTTGACGTCGATTCTTATCGATGTAGACTCAGTAAGACGAACCGAGCATCGATCGGAGCGGCGCATGACGACGATCACCATCTCTCCCAAGTTTCAGATTGTGATTCCCAAATCCATACGGGATCTGCTTGGGCTTCGCCCTGGCCAGAAGGTGCAAGCCATCGTCTTTGAGGGCCGCATTGAGTTGATCCCGATTCGGCGGATGAAAGAGATGCGCGGGTACCTCCGTGGGATCGACACGTCGGTTGAGCGCGAGGCAGATCGCCTGTGAACGTGGTCGATTCTTCCGGGTGGCTCGAGTACTTCGCGAGCGGGAAGAACGCGGGTTTTTTTGCGCGGGCGATCGAGGACACGCCCCGGCTGATCGTGCCAACTCTGAGCTTGTTCGAGGTATTCAAGCGCGTGCTAATCCAGCGCGGCGAACCCTCGGCCTTGCAGGCAGTCGCACTCATGCACCAAGGCCGCGTTGTGAATCTGGATGCTCGCCTTGCGCTCGAGGCGGCGCGCCTGAGCACCACCGAGCGCCTTCCCCTCGCGGACAGCGTCATTCTCGCGACGGCTCGATCGTTCGGCGCAACATTCTGGACCCAGGATTCGGACTTCAAGGGGCGCAAAGGTGTTCGCTATGTGTCCCGCTAGCCAGACTTCTTCACCCGGTTCACCGTTTCCGGCGGAGAGTCGTGGATTAGCCAGATGGATCCGCCCGCAAGCCGTCTCCGGGAATTTCTGAATTGATTCCAGCCTGACCGCCGATCTTTCGCGGAGGGCGCAGCGATGACTCTTCGTGCAACGCTTCGATGCGCGCAGGAGCTGTGGGTCGACCGCGAGAGGATCAAGCTCGACGAGCACGGCGCCGCGCTCGACGGTGTTCAGGTCGGTACGAGCGGCGTGTGCGCGCGCGAGCCCGAGATGCTCGAAAAGCTCAAGTGGTGGGCGAACTGCACCGGGATCACGGGAGCGCCGTTCGACAGTTTCCTGACTCTGCGCGGATTGCGGACGCTCCACGCAAGGATGCGCGCGCATCTGGAGAATGCGCGCCAGATCGTCGATTGTCTGGTCTCGAGCCCGGTGATCCAGAGGGTCTACAAACCTGAAACCCGAAGGGAAGGCGGCGCTCTCCCGGAAAGTCTTCCTAAGATGCGCGCTGCTCATCCTCGGAGAACCTGGCTCATGCCGATTCATGACTCGCGTGCCACGCTCGCTGCCGTCCTCGGATTCGTGATCTTCGTGGATCTCGCCGGATGCCGCGCCGCAGTGCCGCCGGCGGCGCTGCCGCAGTCATCCAAGGACGTGACGCGAGCGCCGGTGATCCGCTTCGGCGATCCGCCGGCGGAACAGGAGGAATCGGCGTTCTTTCCCGGCGCGAGCTACGACTCCGCAATCAGCTCGCCGGAGACGATTCTGGGTCAGACGCTCGGGACGCGCGCCAGCCACGTGCAGGAGATCCTGCGCTGCTTCGAGCGCTGGTCGAGCGAGAGCCCGCGCCTCGAGTGGAAGGAGATCGGCCGGACGCACGAAGGACGGATGCTCGGTCGCGCCGTGATCGCGCATCCCGATCTGCTCGCCCGACTCGACCAGATCCTGGAGGATCGATCCCTGCTCTTCGACCCGCGCGGGCTCGACGACGCACGTCAAGCGCAGATTCTGCAGTCCATGCCGGCCTGTGCCTGGCTCGGCTACAGCATCCACGGGGACGAGCTGTCGGGCTGCGACGCCGCCCTCGCGGTCGCCTACCACCTCGTCGCTTCGACCGATGCCGACGTCGAGGATCTGTTGCGCGAGGTGATCGTCGTCATCGACCCCTGTCAGAATCCCGACGGCCGGGAGCGCATCCTCGCGATGGTGGAGCAGGGCAGCGGATACGTACAAAACCTCGACTACGCCAGCATGCAGCGCGGACGCTGGCCGCATGGCCGCGGAAACCACTACCTGTTCGACATGAACCGCGACTGGATGGCGGGCACTCAGCCGGAGACGCGCGCCCGCTGGTCCGAGATCCTGAGGTTCGCGCCCCAGCTCCTGATCGACGCTCACGAGATGGGGGCGTTCGACACCTTTCTTTTCTATCCGCAGGCCAGGCCCCACAACCCGTTCCTGCCGGCGCGCGCCTCCCACTGGCACACGATCTTCGGCGCCGATCAGGCGCACGCCTTCGACGCGCAAGGCTGGTCGTACTACACCCGCGAATGGGCGGATGCCTGGGCGCCGTTCTACACCGACGCCTGGGCGGCGCTGTGCGGCGCCATCGGCATCCTGTACGAGCAGGCCAACACCACCGGCATCGCGCTGAAGCGGCCGTCCGGAAGAATCCTCACCTACCGGGAGGCCGTGCACCATCAGGTGACCAGCTCGATGGCCAATCTGCGGACGCTCGAGGCTCATGGTCGCGAGATCCTCGAGGACTACCTCGCCGACCGGCGCAAGTGCTGCACGCCCGAGTCACCGGGCAACCAGCGGACGCTGGTGGTCATCGCCGGCCATCAAGAGGACCGCGAGCGAAGATTCCTCGACCTGCTGCTCTCCCAGGGCATCGAGGTAGAGGTCCTCGAGGAACACATGAGCGCAAGTCAGACGGAGGGCGTGCTGCGAAAGCTCGAATCCGCGCTCGACGTCCCACCCGGGTCCTATCTGATCCCGGCATGCCAGCCGCAGAGCAACCTGGTCCACTCGTTCCTCGAGTTCGACGTGCGCGTCGACAAGGACACGCTGCTCAAGGAGCGCGAGGATCTCGAGCGCAAGGGAACCTCGCGCATGTACGACGACACGGCGTGGTCGCTGCCCCTGGCCTTCGGCCTTCAGGCGTACTGGTGTGACGCTGCCGGCGCGCGCCGCCGAAAGCTCGATCGCGTCGAGTTTCCGGCGGGAGAGGTCGCGCCCGCCGCGCAACCGGCCGCCGTCGTCGGCTGGGTGGTCGACGGCCGGGACGATCGGTCGGTGGTGTTCGCGCGTGCGGCGCTGGACTTAGGTCTGGCGGTGCATGTTTCCGACGAGCCGTTTTCCACCGAGGGCCGGGTGTTCGCGCGCGGCAGCCTGCTGGTGCGCACGCATGAGAACGAGACGAACGCAGCGGTCAAGGTGCAGCAGGCTTCGCAGACCGCGGGCGTGACTGCCTACGCGACCAGCAGCGGGCGCTCGCCCGACGAAGGCCCCGACCTCGGCGGCGGCCACTTCCACCTGCTGGAGCGGCCCAAGGTCGCATTGGTCGGCAACGCGCCGTTCGGCGCCGACAGCTACGGTCATCTCTGGCACTGGCTCGACGTCGAGCTGGGTGTCTCCGCCACGCTGCTCGATGTCCAGTCGTTCCCGGACTATGACCTAAGGCGCTACAACGTGCTGATCCTGCCGCCGGTTTTCGGCGCGCTCAAGGAGGTTCTGGGTGATTCGGCGGAAGAGCTGCGGCGCTTCGTCGAGGAAGGTGGAACCTTGATCGCCTGCGCCAGCTCGGCCGCGGCTCTGACCAAGGAGCCGTTCAAGCTGAGCGCGGCGGTCTTGAGAGAGGACGCGCTCGCCGATCTCGACGGGTTCCACGCCGAGGCCGACAAGGAACGCCGCGCTCGGAAGGTGGAGATCGACGAGTCCCAGGTCTGGGGTGACTCGAGCCGATCCGACCCGACGAACGAGGACCGCTCCAGCGATCCGGCCAGCCCGTCCGCCACCCGTCCGGACGCGACCTCCAAGCTGGACGCCAAGGAGACACCGAAACAGGTCGAGGAAGCCAGGCGCGAGGATCGATGGCGGCGGAGGTTCTCGCCGAGCGGGGTGTTCCTGCGGGCCGAGGTCGACGATCGCCATTGGCTGTGCTCGGGGACTCCGTCCGAAGTCGCGGTGTTCTTCCAGGGGGACGAGGCGTTCTATTCGCGTGCGCCGGTGGTGACGCCGGTGCGCCTGGTCGGTCGCGACCGTCTGCGTCTTTCGGGCCTTTTGTGGCCCGAGGCGCGCGAGCGCATCGAGAACAGCGCCGCGGTCACGCTCGAGTCGCTCGGCCGCGGCCAGGTGATCCTGTTCGCGACGGCGCCGACCTACCGGAATCTCACCCGCTTGAGCGCCCGTTGGTTCTCCAACGCGGTCGTCTACGGCCCTGGACTGGGAGCCTCGGCGCTCCGGGAGTAGGGTCGTCTTCGAAGTCCGGGTTCAGTCCGGCTCCGCCTGCAGCTCGAGCGGGCCGGGAGTGGCGGCTTCTGCGGTCGACTCCATCCGGCAGAGCGTGACGATCGCCAGGGCGATGAGCACGGCGCCGGGCAGGGTGATCCAACCGGGCACCTGGCCGAAGAACAGGTAATCCAGAAAGAGGCCGACCAACGGTTGCAGAAAGATGAAGCCCGCCATCTGATGGGCATGAACTCCGGAAAGACCGACGTTCCAGAGCCACACGCCCAGGAAGCTGCCGAAGACCGAGAGGTACAGCACCCCGCACAAAGCGGGGAGAGGCGAGCTCACGGACTTGAGCTGCTGGAGGGAGAGCGATGCCGCGAACGGGTCGAGGAACGCAGGTCGTAGCCAGGGGATCTCGAGGGGCAGGAGGACCGCCATCGGCAGCAGAGCGACCCACAGCGCATGCGCGCTGATCATCAGGGAATCGTGGCGACGAAGCAGCGGCTTGCAAGCCACGGTGTACACCGCCCACATCACTCCCGACAGGGCAAGCAGGACGTTTCCCAGGAGTGGGGCCCTCGCCGTGCTGGTGTCGAGGCTCACGCCCGAGGCGACGACCAGGACAGCGCCGCACAGTCCGAGCAACACCGCGACCAGCGAACGGCGCTGAACCGGCTCGCGCAAGAAGAGCAGCGCCAGCGGCACCACCGAGATCGGCTCGACCAGGATCAGGATCGAGGCGAAGCCCGCCGTCGACAGCGTTGTTCCAAGCTGTCCGAGGAACAACGGAAATGCATATCCCGGCACCGCGATCACCAGCAGGAGCAGTCGATCACGGGCGGTCCAGGGTGCTCGTGCTCGGCCGGTCGCGGCGGCCACCAGCCACAGCAGCGGCAACGCGACCAAGGAGCGGAGAAAAGCGATCGTCAGCGGCGGAACCTCTGCCGCGAGCTTCATCGCGACGTAGGTTGTGCCGCCGATCAGATTGGCGACGAGACAGAAGACCGCTGCCCGATTCATGTCTGCTCCCGAAGACTGCAAAGACGGAAGCAGATTAGCGACCGCGCGCGCTCCATGCCTGCAAGGAGTACGTCACTTCGATCGACGGCGGGAACCCGGTCCGGATCGTTCGTTCACGCGCCTTCGGCGTCGTAGGTGAGGATGGTGGGTGCGGACAGCTCCGGTCCGCTGTTGTCGATCACCTGCAGAACGAGATTGACGTCGAACGTGATCCCCGGAGGAAACTGCACCGGCAGGAGCGCCCGGCCGCTGGCGTCGGCACTGCCGAGGGGCAGCAGCAGGTACACCGGCAGGGTGTACAGCGCCGGAAAGCGGTAGTGGTTGAAGGCGAACGACGCAAAGGAGTTACCGGCGGTCGTGCTCTCGATCGAGAAGACGGCGAGCAGCGGAGCGGAGGGGGAGGCGTTTCCGAGGTACAGAGTGTCGCTCAGGAACGACGGCGAGAAGCCCGTGGTGGTCCAGTCGACCACCAGCGGAACGTCGGCGTCGGGAAGGACCGCGAGGCTGGTGAAATCGGCTTCATCGGTCACGCCGTCGAGGCCGAACACCGACGCGTCGGGCGACAGCAGATCGCCGAGGTCGACGCCGTTCAGGCTTCCGATGCCGCCTTGAGTGGTCAGGATGCGCGGGCCGGTGGTCGAGCCGCAGAACAGAAGATGCGGCCAGGACGATCCGTCGCTGCCCAGGAACGTGCCGCCGCTCGGGTCGATCGCAAGGCCTTGCAGGTCATTGATCACCACGATCGGGGCGGAGAAAAAGTCCAGCAGCCCGGACCCGGCGACCAGGGAATCGACCGCCGACTCCGTCAGGACGATATGCGCGGTGTTGTTGCCAAGGGTGCTGATGTCTCCGTCGGGCGCGTACACCACGCTGGCGGCGGGAAAACCGACGATGCCGCCGTCTCCGACGAGCACCGCATCCCCCTGGATCAGCTCGTCCTCGCGGAAGCTGAGCAGGAGCGAGCCGTCCGCGGCGAACGCGAGAGCGTCGATGTCCAGGCCCGAGGTCGTCGCAAGTCCCGCCTGCAGCACGCTGGTGGGGAGGAAGATCTCCACCGGAGAGGTGAAGCCGCCCGCGGTCGGCGGTCGGTCGAACCGCCACAGAGAGCCGTCATCGATCGCCGGACCGTAGGCCTCTCCGAAGTCGTTCTGGGTGCTGAACACCAGGTCATAGAGAGTCGGGTCGGCTCCGGAGAACGACGGGCTCAGCGCCAGCGCGTCGATCTCGTCGACGACGTCGCTCTCGAGGAAGTTGTCGTCGAAGTCCTCGTCGCCCAGCATCGTGTTGAGGAAGCCGATGCTGAAGAACTTGCGGGCGACGACCGAAGGACCGGGGACTGCGTGGATCATCTCCTCGTCGGAGAAACGATCGAGGGGCACGAGACCCCCGGCGCGAGTTGCGGTTTTTTCCGACACGAACAGCAGCGCTGACTGACCGCCCGCCTTGTCCGCCATCAGAATCAGTGCGGACAGCAGCCCGCAGGCAACGAGACTCTTACCCATCGAAGAACGCTCCCTTGAGCAGTCGAGACACTTCCCTTTCTTCTGTCCGCGGATGCGACTCTGACCGCCGCATCCTCGGACTGTCCCCGGTTCAGGATCGGACCCACAAGATAGCTCAGGAAACACGGATGGCTGCCCGAGCCGACGAGAAGGGGCGCACGCCACGCGTGCGCCCCTTGGGTCAAAGGAGTCTGGTTTCGGAGTTGCCGCAGCTGGTCTAGAACCAATGCCGTTCACTTAGCGTTCTCGTCCGGCCCGGGTCGACGCTTGCGGGGGTAGCTGCTCATCTTGATTTTGACCGCACGGGGAAAGCTCCGCTTGGAACGTCTCTCCGGCAAGACGTAGCGCTGGAGGTTTGTTCGCAGGTGGATCAGGTGTCGGG
>Ga0247727_10003316_pt1 | contig 35740 bp, 30 predicted proteins | sample WisWelCaveWW1625_FD_202498 | JGI IMG/M metagenome (GOLD analysis project Ga0247727, IMG submission 202498) | Biofilm microbial communities from Wishing Well Cave, Virginia, United States - WW16-25 | ecosystem: Environmental > Aquatic > Deep subsurface > Groundwater > Cave microbial mat | place...
ACACCGTCCCCTCGACTCCCCTCTGGGTACACTCCGATGGATCCCGCGTTGGTGATGCCGTTGCTCGTGCCGACGGTGACGCTCAGGCTTTCCCGCGCGCAGGCGGTGTACGCCGGCGTGATGGCGCCGATCGTCAGCAGGTTGGCCCAGACGTCATAGCCAAACATTTCGCCCCAGCAGTGCGCGCCCGTGGTGGACTGCGTGTGCGCCGAGGCGATAAAATCAGAGGAGGTATGCACATACACGTACTTTTTTTCGGGCAGCTTAAGGAAATCGCCGGGCGGGCGGAAGACCACGTGGAAGTGGCTAACGGCGCGCGGCTCGGTGACGTGTTTGCGAGTTGTGCGGAGGCGCATCCGCGGCTGGCGGGATTTCGCACGTCCACTGTCGCCAGCATCAACCAGGAATTCTCTGCGTGGGACGCCGCAGTTCGTGCCGATGACGAGGTAGCCTTCCTGCCCCCGGTGAGCGGCGGCCAGTCCACGCCCGCGGAAACTGTCGCCGCGGAAGACAGCTACGAACTGGTGCGCACGCCGATTCGCGCGCTGGAGATTGTGACCCGCTGCAAGGCGCCCGCGGACGGCGCAGTGGTCGCCTTTGACGGAATTGTGCGCGACAACTCCCAAGGCCGCCGCACGCTGCATCTCGACTACGAGGCCTACGAGCCGATGGCACTGGCCAAGATGCGGGAAATCGGCGCGGAAATCCACGCGCGGTTCGTCGTGCACGGCGTGGCCATCGTGCATCGGCTGGGACGCCTGGAAATCGGCGAGACCAGCGTGTTCATCGCGGTCAGTTCGCCGCACCGGCGCGCGGCGTTCGACGCCTGCCGTTACGCCATTGACGCGCTGAAGCACACCGTGCCCATCTGGAAGAAGGAATACTTCGCCGACGGAGCCGTGTGGGCCGAAGGTGAGATGCCGCCGGTGAAACCCGCAGGGCCGGGAACGGAATCCAATTCCTAGATGAACAAACGACCGCTCTGCGTCCTGGCTCTGGTCAGTCTCGCGCTTTGCTGGCTGCCGCACGCCGCCGCGCAGGCACCGCCCAAATCGCGACGCCAGTCCAGCGAGCCGCGTATTCGCGTGGAAGTCAACCTGGTGAGTGTGCTGGCCAGCGTGCTGGACCGCAATGGGCGTCCCGTGGCTGACCTGACGCCAGATTCCTTTGAACTGTACGAAGAGGGCGTGAAGCAGAAAATCGAGCGCCTGGAGGCGGAGACCAGCCAGCCGCTGGACCTCGCGTTGATGATTGACTCCAGCCTGAGCACCTTCAAGGAGCTGGCATTCGAGCGCGAAGCGGCTGCCCACTTCATCCGCCAGGTCGTGCGCCCCGGCGACCGCCTGGCGGTGTATCAGTTCTCCGAAGAAGTTGTGCAGCTTGCCCCGTTTTCCTCCGACGTGCCAGCTTTGCAGGCGGCGGTGCGCGCGATGGACGCCGGGACAGGGACGGCGATGTTTGACGCGGTGATCCTCGGCTCGCGCGAGCTGTCCCGCGGAGGCCGCGGACGGCGGCGGGTAATCGTGCTGGTCACCGACGCCGGCGAAACGTCCAGCGCGGGCACCTACGAAGAAGCGCGCAGCGCCGCGCTGCGCTCCGAAGCGCTGTTGTACACCGTGCTGATCCGGCCGGTGAAATCGGAGAGCGGTCGCAACACAGCCGGGGAACACGCGCTGGTGACCATCACCGACGTAACCGGCGGAGCGATGTATTCGCCGGACTCGGCGGAGGAGCTCGACGCCATCTTCGACCGCATCGACCGCGAGCTGCGCACGCAATACCGGCTGGGGTATTACCCGGAGCCGCGACCTCCGGCCGCGAGGTATCGGCGCCTGGAAGTGCGCGTGAGCGGGTGTGTATCCGCACCGACGGAAAAGCAGGCGTCCGCGGAGACGCCCGCGTGCGTGGTGCGCCATCGCAGGGGCTATTTCACCGCGCGCGCGGCGGAATAAAGGAAAACAGCCACTGGGGCACAGAGACCACCGAGAAAAGCAAAGCAGAGTCTAAGGTTCAGAAAGAGAACTATGTCTTTGGCCGAATCCCCGGGTCGTCGTTGTGAGTCCTGGTTCTCGAGTTGAAGAATTCTTTCTCCGTGCGCCCCGCGCCTCCGTGGCGAATCTTGTCTTGTGTTAGGATTCCGGTTCGAAGTATTCCTGGAAGCGGTGAGATGCAGGAGTTCCTGGACATTGCGGTCGAGGCGGCGCGCGAGGCCGGAGGCATTTTGCTGGCGGAGATGGACCGCCCGCGGCAGATCAGCTATAAGGGCGAAGGGTCGACCGACCTCGTGACGCAGGCCGACCAACGATCCGAGGCGGCCATCGTGGCCCGCCTGCGCTCGCGTTTTCCGCAGCACCTGATTGTGGCCGAAGAGGGAAGCGGGGACGCCCCGGCTGCGCAGGGCAGCCGCGAAGGCGTCGCGCGATACCGCTGGTACGTGGACCCGCTTGACGGCACGACGAATTTTGCCCACGGCTATCCCTGCTTCGCCGTGTCCATCGGGCTGGCGGAGGTGGACAGCGACGGCCACGAGGAGTTGCTGTGCGGAGTGGTGTTCAACCCGGTGAGCGGGGAGCTGTTCACAGCGATGCGCGGCGAAGGGGCGTACTTGAACCAGAAAAGGATCCGCGTTTCCAACATCCACACGCTCTCCGCAAGCTTGCTGGCCACAGGTTTCCCACAGCAGAAGCGCACCGAAAGTCCCAACATCAACTACTACTGGCGGTTTACGCTAGCCTCGCACGGGGTGAGGCGCGACGGCTCTGCGGCGCTGGATTTGTGCGCGGTGGCCTGCGGGCGATTCGAAGGCTTCTGGGAATTCGGGCTGAAGCCGTGGGACACAGCCGCCGGCCTGTTGATGGTGCGCGAGGCGGGAGGAATGGTCACGGGAATGAATGGCAAGCCTTATGCGATGGGCGGCCGGGAGATCCTGGCGTCGAACGGGCAGGTGCACGCGGAAATGCAGCTCCTCGCGGCCGACATTGCAGAGCGCGCACCGTTTCCGCCGGCCGTCCCGCGGTAAGTTGCTACGCTACCGCATCCGGAAGACATCCGTGCCTTTTCACCAGAGCCGAATCGTCGAATCTTCGCTGGCTGTGGCCAGCCAGCGGCCGTCGGGGCTGAAGGCGACGGACCACACGGGCCCGGTATGCCCGCCGAGGGTGCGGAGGTCGCGCCCGGTGGAGACCTCCCAGAGTTTCACGCAAGCATCGCCGCCGCCTGAGGCCAGCCAGTAGGCGTCGCGGCTGAAAGCTACGGCATAGACCCCGCCGGCGTGCCCGCTCAGGGTGCGATAGACGCGTGCGCTAGCCACTTCCCAGATTTTCACTTTTTTCTCACTGGTCCCCGCGGCCAACCAGCGCCCGTCAGGGCTGAAGGCCAGGGCATAGACACCACCGGCTCGAGCAGAGAGTGTCTTGGATTCTCCACCGGTTTTCACGTCCCACAACTTCACGCTCTTGTCCGTGCTGCCGGAAGCCAGCCACTGCCCGTCGGGGCTAAAGGCCACGGCGTACACGCCGCCGGAGTGACCGGACATCGTGCGCAGCAGTTTTCCGGATAAGGCATCCCAAATCCTGATGGTAGCGTCCTGGCTGGCGGTGGCCAGCATGGCGCCGTCGGGGCTGAAGGCTACGCCGCGCACCAGCTTGGAGTGGCCGGCCAAACTGTGCAGCTCGCGCGCCCCCGCTACCTCCCAGATGCGCGCGCTCTTGTGACCGGAGCCGGAGGCCAACCATTTTCCGTTTGGGTGGAAGGCCAGCGAGAAAGCGTGGCAGCCCAGCCGCGTTTTCTCCTTGCCCTGCGCGCCTTCCCACAACCGGATGCTGCGGTCCTCGCTCGCCGAGGCCAACAGTTTGCCGTCGGGGCGGAACACGACGGCATAGACCGCCGCCGCGTGCCCGGTGATCTCGCTGACGCAGGCGTGCGTGGCGTTGTCGCCCCAGGGCAGAGGTGGAGCGGGGGCAACGCTGGCGGCCATCTCCGGCTGTTCCATTACTTCCTCGGGGGCGGGCGGCTGCTCGAGCGGCTGCTGTGCCAGCGCGGCCTGAAGTTCGTCCACCGATGCGAATCGCGTTGCGGGATCCTTTTCGAGGCATTTCAGGATGGCCTGCTCGATGGCCTCGGGCAGCGCGGGGACCAATTGGCGCGGCGGCCGAGGCGTGTCGCGGACGTGCATGATGGCCACGGCCAAAGGGGTTTCGGCGTAAAACACAGGCATTCCGGTGAAGAGCTCATACAGGACCAGTCCGGTGGAATAGATGTCCGCGCGGTGGTCGCTGGGCTTGGCCTCCACCTGCTCCGGCGCCATATACTGAGGCGTGCCCACCACCTGGCTGTATAGGGTGGCTTTGGCGCCGATGGCCCGGGCCACGCCGAAGTCCATCAGCTTGACATCGCCGGCGTGATTGACCATCACGTTTTCGGGCTTGAGGTCGCGGTGGACGATCCCCTGCGAGTGCGCCTCGCGCAGGCCGTCGCAGATTTGCAGGGCGATGGTCAGCGCATCGCGGACGGGCAATCCGCCGTAGCGATTGACAATCTGCCGCAGGCTGTCGCCGGCCACCAGTTCCATCGAGATGTAGGCCGTCTGGCCGGCGCGGTTGAATTCGTGGATGCGGCAGACATTACGGTGGCTGATTTTGCGCGCCAGGCGCAGCTCGTCTTTGAAGCGCCGCAGCATCTGGGGGTCGGCTGCAAACTCCGGGCGGAGCACTTTCAGGGCCACGGACTCCCCGGTTTCGCGGTCGCGGGCCTTAAAAACGATGCCGGTAGCCCCGCTGCCGATCTCACCCGCCAACAGGTACCGCGCATTCAATTCCGGAGGCGGCCGAAAAACCGACGGAGCAGGCCGGCGGCTGGGAGGCGTCGAGACCGTGATAAACGAGGTGTTGGTGCCGGGGCGCAGCAGGTCGGCGGGCCGCACACCCGGGGACATCAATTCACCCCGCGAGAACTCGCCGGAGGCCATGACCCGCATATCGGCGTAGGACCCAGGCTCGGTCCAGATGACCTCGAAGATGTCTTCGCGCTCCACGCGGCCAGGGATGCTCATCTGCCCCAGCCATGAACATCGGAAACCGGAATCAAACGAGACGGAATCGCGCACGGAGCGGGAAATCAGGATTTGCGCCGGCCCCGAGCGCAGGGTGATGCGTGCAGCCACGTCCACGGCGTCTCCGTAAAGCCCCTTGCCGTGGCGGAAGCAGGGGCCGGAGTGCAGCCCAATGCGCAGCAGCACGCGGTCCGGCTCTGCCTGGGAAATATTCCGGCGGGAAAGCCGCTGCTGCACATTCACGGCGGCGTGAACCGCCAGGTCGGGATCAAGGAATTCCGCCATCAGGGCGTGGTCCATGGCCTGAACGACGCTCCCACGGAATTCACTGACGATAGCAGCAGCCAGGTTGGCGTGGCGGTGGCGCACAGAGCCGGCGGAGCGGTGCCGGAAGCGATCGAAATAGGCGCTGGTTCCGGCCACGTCGGTGAACATGACGGTCAGCGTGCGTCGATGGCGGCGGAGTTTTTCGTCAATTGCGGCGCGGGCCTTCAGCAGGCGCTCGATGTTGGTGTCCTGTTGTTCCATCCGGGAGGCGGGCGCAAATGTCTGCCCGCAGAGCACGGCGGATTATAGCCGCAGTTGATTTTCTGCACCACGTCCGCGGCGCGCCGCCTGCGCGAACCCCACCGCGGCGGTTTCGTTGACTCCATTCGGAGCGGATGCTAGGCTCCGCGTGGACTGAACTCGCCCGTGATGGAGACCACCTTTCACCCCTCTGCGCGGCCCCGCCGGCACCGCGGACTGCCCCGGCACGTGCCCCGCACGTGGGACCGAATGGTGGAACGCTGGGCCCAGAAATTGCGCAGTGGAGTCGAGGAGTACTCCTTCGCTGCGGCCACGCGCCACGTGGCGCTGGGTCCCCGCGGCGCAGTCGGCCGCGCCGCTCGCCGCGGGACAGGAATTGACGTCACGGAAATCGGCATCGGCATGCGCGCGTTGCCCGGTGCGTTCCACGGGATGCGTGTGGTCCACCTGACCGACATCCACCACGGACTGTACGTGCCGCTGCAAGCTGTGATGGATGTGGTCGAGCTGGCCAACGAGCTGGACCCGGACCTGGTGGTGCTGACCGGAGATTTCGTCACCTATTCCCGTGCGTACATCGAGCCGGTGACCGCCGTGCTGGGTGGGCTCCGCGCCCGCCACGGCGTCGCCGCGGTGCTGGGCAACCATGACTTTCGCGTGGACGCCGATGGTGTGACGCGCGCCCTGCGGCGTGAAAAAATCGAAGTGCTGCGCAACCGTCACCTGACCATTCAGTCCGGAGGCGAAAAGTTCTATCTGGCCGGAGTGGACGACACCGGCTATGGCGCGGATCTGCCGCGGGCGCTGCGCGGGATTCCCACCCTGGCGCCGACCGTTCTTCTCTCCCACAACCCGAAAATCATCCGCCGCGCCTCGCGCTTCTGGGTGTCGCTGGTGTTGAGCGGCCACACGCACGGCGGCCAATTGCGCCTGCCGCTGGTCGGGAGCATCTACGGCCGGTCGGCGGAAAGGTCGCGCTTCAAGGCCGGATGGGACCGTATCGGCCAGACGCAAATCTACGTGAGCCGCGGCATCGGCACGATTGTCCTGCCCTGGCGCTACCACTGTCCCGCCGAGATTCCGCATATCCACCTGCTGCCGCAACCGATTCCACCACCGGCCGGCAGGCCGCACCGCTGAGCCGCGAATGCGCGTCCTCGACCTGATCCGCAAAAAGCGCGACGCCGGGGAAATGACCCGGGCCGAAATCGAGTACCTTGTTTCCGGCTTCACCCGCGAGGAGTTTCCCGATTATCAAATGGCCGCGTGGCTGATGGCGGTCTTCCTGAACGGGATGTCGCGCGCCGAAATCGCTGCGCTGACCGACGTGATGCTGCGGTCCGGCGAAGTGGTGGATTTTTCCGGCCTGCCAGCGAAAAAAGTGGACAAGCACTCGACCGGAGGTGTGGGAGACAAAACATCACTGGTGCTGGCCCCGGTGGTGGCGGCGGGCGGGCTGCTGGTCCCGATGATCAGCGGCCGGGGCCTGGGGCACAGCGGCGGCACGCTCGACAAACTGGAATCCATCCCCGGCTTCAACGTCAATCTGTCGCTGGACGAATTCCGCCGCGTGCTCGAGAAATGCGGTTGCGCCTTGATCGGCCAGACACCTGAGATCGCGCCGGCAGACAAGCGCATCTACGCACTCCGTGACGTTACCGGCACGGTCGAGAACCGCCCGCTGATCTGCGCATCGATCATGAGCAAAAAGCTGGCCGAAGGGATTGATGCCTTGGTGCTCGACGTCAAGACCGGCTCGGGCGCATTTATGAAACGCCAGGAAGACTCCGTGGCGCTGGCCGAGCTGATGGTGGAAACCGGAACGCGGATGGGCAAGAAAGTCGTCGCCCTGATCACGGATATGAACCAGCCGCTCGGCTGCAAAGTGGGCAATGCGCTCGAGGTCCAGGAGTGCATCGAAGTGATGCTCGGAGGCGGCCCCCAGGACCTGCGTGCGCTGTGCGACGAGCTGGCCGGCTGGATGCTATTGCTCGGGGGTCGCGTGGCCACTCTCGAAGAAGGAAAGGGCATGGCTGGGGAGATGATCGCCAGCGGCAAGGCTCTCGAAAAATTCCGCGAGATTGTCCACCTCCAGGGCGGAGATGTCTCTGTGGTAGACCATCCTGAAAAACTCCCGCAGGCCCAGCACCACGCCGAAGTCCCCAGCCCCGCAGCGGGCTTCGTGGCCGGCATCGACTGCGAACAGGTCGGGGTTGCCAGCCTCATCCTCGGCGGCGGCCGTGAACGCAAAGAAGACACCATTGATCCCGCCGTGGGCCTGATGGTCCATAAGAAACTAGGCGATGCCGTGAAAAAAGGCGAGACGCTGTGCACCATCCATTACAATGCGGGGGCGCGTCTGGCCGAGGCGTCAGAGCGGATCTTGAGCAGCTACCGGATCGAGTCGCAGGCGCCACCACTGCCGCCCCTGATCTATCGTGTTATCGGGGTGTGATTGGCGCGCAACCGGGGCGCGCGCGGGGCCATGGGGCGGGCCGTATTTCTTCAGGAGGACGAATGGACCTGCAACGTTTCACCGGCCTTCTGGGCGTGGCCACGATGATTGGCCTGGCCTACGTCTTTTCTACGGACCGCAAGGCCATCCGCCTGAAGACCGTCCTGTGGGGGCTCAGCCTGCAGATCATCTTCGCGTTCCTGGTCTTGAAGTTTGAGTACGGCCGCCAATTTTTTCAGGTGGCCGGCGAGGGAGTGAAATGGCTGATCAGCTTTTCCTACATCGGGGCGGAGTTCGTCTTCGGCAACCTGGGCAGTCCCAAGACGGGTTTTTATTTCGCGTTCCAGATTTCCGCCACCATCATTTTCATCGCTTCCTTCTTCGCCATCCTCTACCACATCGGCGTGATGCAGATCATCATCCGGCAATTGGCCGTGGTGATGACCCGCCTGATGGGCGCCAGCGGCGCAGAATCGCTGAACGTGGCGGCCAGCATCTTCATGGGCCAGACCGAGGCCCCGCTGACCATCCGACCGTTCCTGGAGAAGCTGACGCGCTCCGAGCTGATGGTGGTGATGACCAGCGGGATGGCGCACGTCTCCGGCGGCATTATGGGCGCCTACATCCTGTTCGGCATCGAGGCCAAGCATTTGCTCACGGCTGTGATTATGACGGCGCCGGGCACCCTGCTGATTGCCAAGATGCTGGTGCCGGAAACGGAGCAGCCGCTGACTGCCGGGCGAGTGGAAATGGCCGATCTGGAGCGCGACGCCAATATCCTGGGCGCGATCGCCCGCGGCACCGGCGACGGATTGAAGCTGGCCATCAACGTGATGGCCATGCTGATTGCCTTCATTGCGCTGATTGCACTGACCAATGGAATCATGGGCGGAATCCACGACGGGTTGGCGTTTTACGGCGTCAGCTGGTTTCCGCAAACGATCGAGCAGGTGCTCGGCTGGCTCTTCCAGCCTGTGGCCTTCGTGATCGGCGTGCCGTGGACGGACACCTCGGCCATCGGGACGCTGCTGGGCAAGCGGATGGTTCTGAATGAATTCCTGGCCTTCGCCGACCTGGGCAAGATGAAGGACGTACTGGACCCTCGATCGTTCACCATCGCCACATTTGCGCTGTGCGGGTTTGCCAATTTCAGCTCGATCGGCATACAGATTGGCGGCATCAGCGCCCTGGCGCCCGGCCAGCGCGACCAATTGGCAAAGCTCGGCCTGCGCGCCATGCTGGCCGGCACCATGGCCAACCTGGTGTCCGCCTCGATCGCGGGGATCCTGCTTTGAGCGCGAAGAAAAACGACGACTACGCCCGGGCCGATCGGGCAGCGCGGCTGCTCCTGTCGAAAACAAAACTGCGTCCGCGAATCGGGCTCGTGCTGGGGTCTGGGCTGGGCGCGTTTGCCGACGAGTTCGAATCCGCCACGCGCATCCCCTACGCGACGATTCCGAACTTCCCGCGCTCCACGGCCATCGGGCATGCAGGGAAATTGGTCATCGGCAAGGTGGGTGGCGTCGCGGTCGCCGCGATGCAGGGACGCGTGCATTTCTACGAAGGGTACTCGATGAAGGAAGTTACCTTCCCGATGCGCGTGATGGCGAGGATGGGCATCCGCGCGGTTATCCTGACCAACGCCGCCGGAGGAATTAACACCAGCTACCAGCAGGGGTGTCTGGTGGTCATCGGTGACCACATCAACCTACACGCCAGCAACCCGCTCACCGGCCCCAACGACGAACGCTTCGGCCTGCGATTTTTCGACATGACCACCGCGTACGACAAGACCTACCGCGGCTGGGCGCTGGCGGAAGGGAAAAAACTGGGCATGGCCATTCACGAAGGCGTCTATTGCATCCTGAACGGGCCGAGCTATGAGACGCCGGCGGAGATCCGGTTGATGCGCAGTGCGGGTGCGGACCTGGCGGGGATGTCCACAGTGCCGGAAGTGATTTCCGCGCGGCACATGGGAATCAAAGTGCTGGGAATTTCGTGCGTGACGAATATGGCCGCCGGCATTCTCGACCAGCCCATCAACCACGTGGAGGTGCTCGAAACCGGCGAGCGGGTCAAGACGCAGTTCATCGGCTTGCTGCGAGCCGTGATCCCGCGCATCGCGGAGGACCTGCGATGAGCGAGCAGGAAAAACTAATCGCCGCGGCGATAGCGGCGCGGCAAAACGCGCACGCGCCGTATTCGAATTTCCGCGTGGGTGCGGCTGTGCGCGCGAAGTCGGGGCGGATCTACACGGGCTGCAACGTGGAGAACTCGACCTATGGGCTGACCGTGTGCGCGGAACGGGTCGCGATTTTCAAGGCTGTGTCGGAAGGGGAGCGCGGGTTTGAGGCTGCGGCGGTGTGCACGGATGCGGAAATGCTGACGCCGCCGTGCGGCGCGTGCCGGCAAATTCTCTGGGAGTTCTGCGGGGACATCGAAGTTACGCTCTCCAACCTGGCTGGCAAGACCGAGACCCACCGCATGTCGGCACTCTTTCCGAGGCCATTTGACAGTTCGTTTCTCTAAAGGGGAAGCAGAATGGAAAGGAAGAAAGAGAAATGGGAGATGGGTAAGACAAGAGCCTGGGCCAGACACCGCTCAGGTTGGTGGCGGCCGATTTTCCATTGCCCAATTTCTATTATCCTTCTCCTGGCCGGCGCGGCAGCGGTGTTCGCGCAGGGGAAGGGACAGGCCAGGACAGAACGCGCAGACCTGATCGTCAGCGGCGGGACCATTGTGACGATGGACGCGCAGCGGCGGGTGATCGAAGACGGGGCGATTGCCGTCCGCGGCGACGCGATTGTGGCCGTGGGGCCGCGCCTCCTGGTCGAGGCCAAGTACACAACCACGCGGCGGATCAACGCAGCGGGGCGCGTCGTGCTTCCGGGGCTCATCAACGGCCACAACCATGCTCCGATGGTGCTGTTCCGCGGCATCGCCGACGATCTCGAGCTGCATGAGTGGCTGACCCAATACATTTTTCCCGCCGAGGCGCGTAACGTCACGGAAGATTTTGTAACCTGGGGGACGCGGCTTGCGCTGATGGAGATGATCCGCAGCGGCACCACGACCTATGCGGATATGTACTATTTCGAGGACGCTGTCGCCCGCGAGACCAAAGCCGCGGGGATGCGCGGGGTGTTGGGAGAGACCATCATCGATTTCCCCGCGCCGGACAACAAGACCACCGACCTGGCACTCGAATACACCGAAACATTTCTCAAGAAGTGGCGGGGTGACGCGCTGATCCGCGCGGCCATAGCGCCGCACTCCGCCTACACGAATTCCGAAGCCACGCTGCGCCGCGCAGCCGATCTGGCGCGGAAGTACGGCGCGCCCATCCTCATCCATGTCTCCGAAACGCGCAAGGAGCAGGACGACATCCACGCCAAATACGGGCTTTCCCCGGTAGATTATCTCGACAAAATCGGCGTCCTGGGGCCGGACGTGCTGGCGGCGCACTGCGTCTGGGTGGATGCCGCAGATATCGCCATCCTGGCGCGGCGCGAAGTGGGCTGCGTGCACAACCCCTCGAGCAACATGAAGCTATCGAGCGGCGCCGCGCCGGTGATGGAAATGCTCGCCGGCGGGGTGCGTCTTGGTCTGGGCACAGATGGCCCGTCGGGCAACAACGACTTGAACATGATGGAAGAAATGGACCTGGCCGCCAAGCTGGTGAAGGTCACGCGGATGGACCCGCGCGCGCTGTCGGCACTCCAAGCAGTCGAGTTGGCTACCATTGGCGGAGCCCGCGCGCTCCACTTGGAATCACAGCTCGGCTCGCTGGAAGCAGGGAAAAAAGCGGACTTGATCCTGTTGCGCGCCGACGCGCCTCATGCCGTACCGATGTACAACGTCTATTCGCACATTGTTTACGCGCTCAAGGCCAGCGACGTTGAGACGGTTGTGATTGGCGGGCGAACGGTGATGCTGCGCCGGAGGCTGCTGACGCTCGATGAGCCTGCTGTCCTGGCAAAAGCGAAGGAGTACGGAAAAAGGGTGCAGACCGGGCAGGCGGCCGGAAGGTAAGCGCCTCTCCAGCTTCGTTCACCCGCTTGGCTTCTGAATGGCACGCGAGCGCTGCAGCTTGACGGCTGTGGTCCGCAGCGTTTCCGGGATGTTCTTATTCGAGCAGAGGAACTTCAAATCCTGGGCGTTAAGCCTGGCGAGCATGTGCAGCGACACGTCCAGCGGCGTCTTGGGGTTGTTCATCAGCTTTTTCACGACGGAATAGTTTTTGGCGAAATTGCGGTTACCGGCGATCAGCCGCAGGATTTCGTCGTTGAGTGTGGTCATCGAAGCGAAGGATTCGACTTCCTGGTCGGAGAGTCGGGGCGACTGGATCACCGCACGCTGGACCATCTTGTTGGAGTCGCGGATCAGCAAGGTGCGCTCATCCTTGCCGCCCTTGAGCGCCAGTTGCACGCGCTCGACCACCTTCATCTTCGCGACGCGCTGAAACAAACTCAGCCGCCGCCCTTTGTCGGCCTCCGGCAGTTTTGCCGCGTCGGCTTGCGCCTCCGCGTCGGAGTAGGCCTCCTCCAAGCCGTCCTTCTGGAGTTCCTGGAGTATGTTTTTCTGCGCGGAGGAAAGTCCGGCGCATGGCGCCAGCGCGGTCACCAGCCCGGGAGCAGATGTCAGCCGGTCCAAATCTTCGATCAGGGCGTTCAGCGCGGTGGTCAGGTAGGGCGCAACTTCGACCATCAGCTCGGCCGGACACGCCGGGTTGTCCACCATGGAGTCGGCGATGCCGGGCCTTTCGGCCAGGTTGGCAGTGCAGTATTCGAACAGCGGCAGGACGGCGTCCGGTTTCTTCAGTGCAGCGATGAAGGCATCCAGCGGGACGGTGACCAGGGCTTCCGCGGCGCGGTTGGCAATGGATTCATCCTTGTCGCGCGCCAGGATGGTCAGCAGCTCGGCGCGGACTTCCGGAGCGAGTCCGGCGCCTCCACTGCACACGACCATTTTTCTTTCTTTGGTGACGCGCCCCGACCGGACTTCCTCGCGCAAGTCGCCGCTAATCTTGTCCTCCCACCTGTTTCTTCAGGTCGCTTCGAGTCAGGACCAGCCGACCGGGTTCGCCGGGAGTACCCAGTGCCGGCATCGCCTGGCCGTTCATCTCCAGCAGAACCGCCGAGGAGTTTTCGGCGGCCACCTCGAAGCGGTCTGTGGCTTCGAAGCGCTGGCTTTCGTTGGCACTCATGGTCCGGTTGAGAACAGTCTTTCCGTCGGCCACCACCGTGACGCGCGTGGCGGCGCCGACGCTAACTTGCAACTCAAGTTTCGCGGGCTCTGGCGTCGCGCCGGTCGCTCCGGCCCCATCGGCCTGCGGCGAGGGCGGGGGCAAAGGCGACTGGACGCGCGGCGCCTCCGAAAGCGGAGAACGCCAGGCCTCGACCAGGGGAGCGTATTCGAGGTAGGCAGTCCAGCCTGCACCTGCCACGGCGGCCAGCAACAAGACCATCAGCCACGGTCTGGCGGAGCGCGCTGTCCGGGTCACAGGAGGCGGCTGTTCGGACCATACAGCCATTTCCGTCTTATCGCCGGCGGCCATCGTATATTCGGAGACCAAAGCTTCTTCGTCCAGACCCAGAAACTTGGCGACGGCGCGCACAAAGCCGCGGTTGAAAATGCCGCCAGGCAAGCGGTCCCACTGCTCTTTCTCCAGGGCCTCGAGGAACCGGGTGCTGATGCGCGTGGCGGCGGCAATCTCGTCCAGAGCCACGCCGCGCATTTCGCGCTCGCGCCGCAGGTTTTCGCCGAATGGGCTCTTGGTCTTCACCGTGTGGGTGCAGCCTTAACGAAACTGAATATAGGCGTGCGGCACAGGGGTGTCAATGCGTGGCACGCGGCGCCTGACCGCGCCCCTGCTGGGAAGAAAACGTTGCGTATTGCGCGGGGGAGAGAGGGCTGCGTATAATACGCCGCGTCCGGTGGAGTGCGTTTGTTCGCTCCGGCAGTGCCGCCGGAAAGGATTCGAGTCTGTCCGTGGACGAAACTAGCCGCTTACCTGCCGCCGAACGCCGCGGCCCGGATGGGTCGCCCTCGGACCCGCGTGAGGCGAGCGAAGTCGCCGTCTTTCACGAACTGGGCAAGGCCCTCACCTCTACGCTTCAACTCGACCAGGTTCTCCGCACCATCATGGAGAAGATTGACGAGTTCCTGAAACCGGACACGTGGTCCCTGCTGCTGGTGGACGAGGCCCGTCAGGAGCTGACTTTCGAAATTGCCATCGGCAAGGGTTCCCAGGCGCTGAAGGACATCCGTATCAAGATGGGCCAGGGGATCGCGGGCTATGCCGCGCAGACAGGCGAGCCCATCATTGTCCCGGACGTCTCCAAGGACACCCGTTTCTTCAAAGAGGCCGACGAAAAGACCAAGACGGAAACGCATTCTGTAGTGGCCATGCCGGTGAAGTTCCGCGATCGCTGCCTGGGGATTATCGAGCTGGTGAACTGCATCGGCCCGGCGGGGTTCAACCATCGTGACCGCGCGCTTCTGGAGGCACTGGCTGAGTACGCGGCCATCGCAATTGAAAATGCACGACACGTGCAGCGCATCCACGAGCTGACCATCACCGACGACTGCACAAACCTCTACAATGCCCGCCACCTCAACTTCATGCTGGAAACCGAGATTTACCGGTCGCAGCGCTACGGATACGAGTTTTCGCTGATTTTTATCGACCTCGACCACTTCAAGCTGATCAACGACACCCACGGCCATCTGATGGGCAGCAAGATCCTTTCCGAAATCGGCGCGATGATCAAGAGCCACTGCCGGTTGATTGACTTTGCCTTCCGCTACGGCGGCGACGAATTCGTTGTCCTGCTTCCGCAAACGGCCAAGGACCATGCCTACATCGTGGCCAGACGTCTCCATCGCCTGATCCGCGAGACCACCTGGCTCAAAGATGACGCCCTCAACATCCGCATCACTGGCAGCGTGGGCCTGGCTTCCTATCCCTCCGACGCCAACACCAAGGCCGACCTGTTGCACCTGGCCGATGAGGCGATGTACCTGGTCAAGAATACCTCCCGTGACAGCGTCGCCGCGGCGAATGTAGGCTTGCTCCCACCGGCAGTGGAAAAGAAGCCGGAGACAAGCGAAGCCTCGCGCGAAGAGCGCCGCTCCACTGCGGACCGCCGCCGCACCCAGCAGGACTGAGTGCCCTGTTCCCGCGCTGTTTTCCACAGGCCGCGCTGTTCGTCTTGCTTCACCTTTCCCCGCGTGCTACGCTGCACCCGGATTCCGCGCCGTGCAGGGCGACCGGCGGAGAGGACTGTATGGCCAACGAAGCGCTGGGAATGATTGAAACGCGCGGCTTGGTAGGCTCGATAGAAGCCGCCGACGCGATGGTCAAAGCCGCCAATGTCATTCTCATCGGCCGCGAATTCATCGGCTCCGGATATGTCACGGTGATGGTGCGGGGCGACGTGGGCGCCGTAAAGGCCGCAACGGATGCCGGGGCCGCCGCGGCACGGCGAGTGGGGGAGCTGGTCTCTGTGCACGTGATCCCACGGCCCCACGAGCACGTGGAAAAGATTCTGCCCGGGTCGAAGAAGTAGTTTCGCGGCGCCCTCTACATCCCGGGGGGTGGATTCCCGCTGACAGGGTATCGCATTGAGTCTGCGCGACCGTGATCTAATATCCATCCAGCAGGCCCGGGAACTGACCGCGCGCGCCGCGGAAGCCCAGAAATCCTTCGCCAAATTCTCCCAGACGCAAGTGGACGCTGTGGTCGAGGCTTGTGCCGCGGCGGCACTGGAGGCCTCCGAACAACTGGCCCGTCTCGCCGTGGAAGAAACCGGCTACGGCAACGTCACCGACAAGATGATTAAGAATGAAGTCGGCGCGGTGCTGGTGCCGCGCGCACTGCGGGGGATGAAGACCGTCGGCATACTGCGCGAAGACACGGAAAAGGGGATCGTCGAGGTGGCCAGCCCGGTGGGAGTGGTGGCGGCCATAATCCCCTGCACCAACCCGACCTCCACGGCCATCTATAAAATCCTGATTTCAGTCAAGGCGCAAAACGCAATCGTGGCCAGCCCGCATCCCAGCGCGACGCGTTGCATCTGCGCCACGGTTGACGTGCTGGCGCGTGCCGCGGCCAAAGCCGGCGCCCCGGAGGGCCTGATCGCTTGTATGAGCGAGACCACGCTTCAAGGTACGCAGGAGCTAATGCGCCAGCGCGCCGTCGGCGTCATTCTGGCTACCGGCGGCACCGGACTGGTCCGCGCCGCGTACAGCTCCGGTAAACCGGCTTACGGCGTCGGCCCCGGCAACGTGCCTGCCTTTATTGAACGCACGGCCGATGTCCGCAAGGCCGTGGCCGACATCATTGCCGGCAAGACTTTCGACTACGGGACCATCTGCTCTTCCGAGCAGGCCATCGTTGCCGAGGAAGCCGTGGCGGAGCAGGCCCTTGAAGAATGCCGGAGGCAGGGCGCCTACTTCCTTTCGCCTGAGGAGATGCAGAAGCTTGGAGCCGTGTTGATCGACCCGGTGCGTCACATCCCCAACGCGAAATTCGTGGGTCGCCCGGCAACCAGGATTGCGGAGCTGGCGGGATTTAAGGTCCCCCCGGCCAGCCGAGTTCTGATCGCGCGCCTCCAGCCGGACCAGGTGGGGCGCGAACATCCGCTCTCGGCGGAGAAACTTTCGCCCATCCTGGCCTTTTTCGTGGTGAAGGACGCGGCGGCGGGCATTGAGCTCTGCCAGCGGCTACTGACCTTCGGCGGCGCAGGCCACACCTGTGCAGTCCATTCGCAAAACGAAGCGTTCATCCGCGAGTTCGGCGCGGCCGTCCCGGCGTTCCGCGTGTGCGTGAATACGCCGGCAGTCCACGGCTCTGTGGGATTCTCGACCAACCTGTTCCCGGCCATGACCCTGGGTTGTGGGGCCCCCGGCGGCAATATCACCTCCGACAATATCGGCCCGCAGCACCTGATGAACGTCAAGCGCATTGCGTGGGGGTCGCGCCCTGTCGGGCATCGCACCATCTCCGCCGACCAGCGGATGGCCGGCCCTGCCGCCACAACCGTATCTGCACCGGCCGCCGCGGGGCAGGCCGGGCCAAAGCCTGCTGCGGCGACAAAGACATCCCTAACGGCCGCTCCGCCTGCAACATCTTCGACATCGGCGGCGAATGCTCTGGAGGCAGCGGACAGGCAGTTGATCGCCCAAGTGGTGGAGCGCGTGATGGCGCAGCAGGGCATCTCACGCAGCGAAGTTGCTTCGGCTCCGAACCCGGACGCGGCGGAGTCTGCGCTTCCGACTCCGAAAGAGGTGGCGGCTGCTGCCGCGGCCGCTGCCTTTGGCGGCGCCGCCCAGCCTTCGCTAACGCCTGCACCGGTTCCTGCTCCCTCTTCAGCGCCGGGCTCCGGCCGGGCGCAGGAGGGAATCACCGGACCGAAAATCGCCGGCTTTGTCAGCGAGAGCGATGTGCGGCTTGCCATCACCCGCCAGGAAAAAATATTCATCGGTCCGAAGAGCATCGTCACGCCTTCGGCCCGCGATCTCGCCTCGGCGCACGACGTGCTCATCCTGGCCTCGTAACGGTGAAGCTATCCCGCTACCCTTTTGTATAACTGGCCTCTGGCCGGCGCACTTTGGCCCATCGCTTCTGCCGGTCATACGCGTGCGAGTCCGATAGCGACGATAACTGGAGTCGCTCGCTCCCCTGCGGCTGGCCAATTCACCCTACAATAGGCATCTAACCCCAAGTGGAGTTCAGCACTTGAAGCGAAGTGACGCAAACCGATATGCGCGTTGGGCGGCGGGCTCGGCGCTGGCGCTGACGGCCCTCGTTGCCGTTTTCTTCGGCTGGCGCTGGTGGCAGGCCCGGCAGGCGGTGAAGCTCCTGCCGCCTCCTGTGCCGCAAACGGTGCAGAAACGCTCCGCCGAATTCTCATTTTCGAAGGTTGAGGGCGAGCGCACGCTGTTTACCGTGCGGGCGGCCCAAGCCACAGAGTTCAGGGAAGGCGGGCGAAGTCAGCTCCTGGACGTCTGGATCACCATCTACGGCCGTGCCGGCAAGCGCTTTGACAACATTTATACGCGTGAGTGCACCTACCTGCTGGGAGCGGGCCGCATCCAGTGTACGGGCGAAGTCCAGATGGACCTGGAGAGCGCGGTGGAAGCGAGGGAACGGCCTGGACAGCGCGTGCTGCACGTCGGTACACGCAATGTCATCTTCGAGCGCGAAACCGGCGAGGCCTATACGAAGGAACCTGTGGTGTTTCGGTTCCCGTACGGTCATGGCCGCGGCTCCGGCCTCAGCTACAGCACGCGCCGCGCGCTGTTCCGGATGCACGGCGAAGTGCTGCTCACGCTCACCTCGAACGGCCCGGACAGCCGCGTCGGCGATCCGGTCGAGCTGACCGGCTCGTCTCTGGAGTATGGCCGCGCCACAGGAACGATGCGCTTGGAAGGGCCGGTGCGCGTCCGGCAGGCCGGGCGTGAACTGACCGCCCAGGCCCTGACGCTGGAAATGGACGAGCAGTTGCGCGCGCACCGCCTGCTGGCTACGGGCAAGCCGGAGTTGCGGGTGGTGGAAACGGCAGACGCGAGTCGGCGCGAGACGGCTTCGCTGGCTGCGGATCAGTTCGCCGCTCATTTCAACGCCGAGGGATTGTTGGAGCGCATCATCGCCGAGGGCGATGTGCGGGGCAGCCGCAGGCTCGGCCCCGGAGAAGACCATCTCTCCACGGCGCGGCTGGAAATCGAGTGTGAACCCGGGAACAATCAGCCGCGCGTGATGAAAGCGTCGGGTGGTGTGCGCGTGGAATCGCGCCTGCCCAACCAGACGCGCCGGCTCGAAACTGCTGCTCTGCAAGTGGACGTAGCGCGCAGCTCGCGCGGTCGGCGACTGGCCGGCGCGCGGACGCTCGCACCCGGAGTTCTCGAATGGGTTACGGACGACGAAAGCACACGCGTCCGCGGCGCGCAGTTAGCCTCCGCGTTCGGCGAAGACAGCCGCGTCAGGCGGCTCACGGGTTCAGGTGGAGTGGAAATCGAGCGCCGCTTCGGCGGCCGGCCGGCACAGCTGACCGCCGCGCGGGAACTGGAGATGGCCTTCAATCCCATTGGGCAGTGGACGGAGTCGAGCTTGCGCGGGGCCGTGCGCTTCCGCGAAGGCCTGCGCAGCGCCGAAGCCGACCGGGCCCGGCTGCTTCGCGCCACCGAGCAGACCATGCTTGAGGGAAACGTTGTCGTAGCGGACTCCCTGACCCGCACCACCGCCGGGTCGCTCGTGATCCACCAGCGTACCGGTGAAATCCGCGGGGAAGGGGGCGTACACACCAGCTATCTGGGGCGTGAACGCGACGCCATCGCAGACTTGGCGCCGCAGCCGGCGCACATCACGGCCGAGCGGTTGGTGGCCACACGCGAAACGGGGCAGGCCCTGTACTCCGGCAATGCACGTCTCTGGCAGGGCGATTCCGTGATCCAGGCTGCGGAGATTGATCTGCAGCGCAATGGGCGCAGGCTCGACGCACGCGGTTCCGTTACCGCGCTGTTTCCAGAAACCTCTGCGCCCGGAGAATCCCGGGCGGCGCTGCTGTGGACGGTTCGGGCCGGATCGCTCTCCTACTTCAGCGAGCAGGGACGCGCGCATCTTCAGAGGGACGTTCGCGTGGAATCCTCCAACGGGCGCATCAGGGCGCCGCGGCTGGATCTGTTTCTGTCTTCTCCCCAGCGTGGCGCACGGCACCTGATTCGCGCGGAAGCCAGCGGCGGGGCCACGGTCCAACACAGCGTACGGCGCGGCGAGGCGGAACGCGCCGAATATGACGCCGCGGAGGGCAAATTCGTGCTCTCCGGCGGCTCACCGACCGTTTATGACGCAGCGCGCGGAGCCACAACAGGCCGAAAATTGACCTTCTTTCTCGCCGATGATAAAATTTTGGTGGAATCGGACGCAGGTTCCCGAACGCTGACCAGACACCGGGTTGAGAAATGATTCCCTATGCCGATGCTCCAGGCCCTTGAGCTGAGCAAGTCTTACCGGGGCCGCAAAGTTGTTGACCATGTGGATTTGGAGGTCGGGCAGGGGGAAGTCGTAGGATTACTGGGGCCCAACGGGGCAGGGAAGACCACAACTTTTTCCATCCTGGTAGGTCTGGCGCGGCCCGATTCGGGCCGCGTTTTGCTTGATGGGGAAGACATCACCGACCTGCCAATGTATCTCCGGGCGCGCAACGGCATCAGCTACTTGCCGCAGGAACCCTCCGTATTCCGCAAGCTGAGTGTGGAGGATAACCTGCTGGCCGTGCTGGAGACGCTGCCCTTGACTCCGGAACAGCGCCGTGACCGCGAGGAGGAGCTGCTCGCGCAGATGGGCCTGGAACGCCTGCGCTACAATCAGGCCTATACGCTATCGGGGGGCGAGCGCCGGCGGTTGGAAATCGCCCGCTCGCTGGTTTTGGAGCCGTCTTTCGTCCTGCTGGACGAGCCGTTTTCGGGCATTGACCCGCTCACCGTGGTGGACATTCAAAAGATTATCGCCGGGCTATCACAGTCGGGCATCGGGGTCCTGGTCACAGACCACAATGTGCGCGAGACGTTGCGCGTCACCCACCGCGCCTATATCATTCACGACGGCAGGATTTTCCGCGCGGGAACGCCGCAGGCCCTGGGAGCCGATGCCGACGTCCGGCGCGTGTACCTGGGAGAGAGCTTCACCATCCACTAGCTCAGCCCAATGGGAAACTGGCTCCAACCGAAGTTGCATCTCCGGGTCGCGCAGAAGCAGATCCTAACACCGGGGCTCGTGCAGATGGTCAGCGTGCTGGCCCTAAACCGCCTGGAGTTGCGGGAAATGATCAACCAGGAGATGATCGCCAACCCCGTGCTGGAAGAGGTGGGCGACGACGGTCTGGCCAGCGAGAATTACAGCGACGAAAACTTTGTCCAAGCAGAAACTGAAAAAGTCCCCGAGGCAGAAACCGCCAACCCCTTCGACGAATTCGACGCCGCCGGCTTCTTCAACCAGTACCTGGACACCGGCGCGGAGAATATGCGCGAGCGCGAGGAGATCGAGCGGCCATCGTTTGAGGCCTTCCTCTCTTCGCCGCAGCGCCTGGCTGATCACCTGACCTGGCAACTGGGGATGAGCGTGTGCAGCGACACGGTTCGTGGCATCGCCGAAATCATCATCGGCAACCTGGATGAAGACGGGTACCTGACCGTATCGCTGGACGAGCTGGCGGCCGGCGGTGGACATTCCATGGAAGACGTGGAAGAAGCCCTCGCCGTGGTGCAGGAGTTTGACCCGTTGGGAGTGGCCGCCCGCGACTTGGGCGAATGCCTGGCTCTTCAGTTGCAGACCCTGGACCCGCAAAACACTCTGGCAAGGCAGATCGTGGCCGATAACCCGGGACCAGAGGAGAAACGTCACGCCTTTATCAAGATGCTACAGAATAATCAGCTCCGCGAGATTGCCCGCGCCCTGAACCGTCCGGTCGAGGCGGTGGCCCGCGCTGTGGAGGTGATCAAGCGGCTGGACCCGCGGCCGGGCCTGCGCTACAACAAGACCGAACCCAGGGTGGTCGAGCCGGACGTTTCCTTCCGCAAAGTGGACGATGTTTGGCAGGTCTTCCTCAACGACGACGACGTGCCGCAACTGCGCCTCAGCCCCGTGTACCGCCGGCTGCTGGCCCGCGACAAAAACCCCGACAAAGATGTCCGCAACTACGTGAAAGAGCGCTTTAACGCCGCGCTCCAGCTTATGAAAAACATCGAGCAGCGCAAGCACACCATCATTCGCGTGTGCCAGTCCATTATTCGCCGCCAATCCGATTTCCTCGATTTCGGAATGGACCACATCAAGCCGATGATGATCAAGGAAGTGGCCGAAGAGGTGGGAGTGCACCCCTCGACGGTGAGCCGGGCGGTGGCCAACAAGTACGCGCACACCTCGCAGGGCGTGCTGGAGCTGCGCTTCTTCTTCTCCGAATCCGTCAACGGCCCGCAGGGCGGCGGCGTCTCGCTGATGACCCTGAAACGGCGGGTGAAGAAGATGATCGAGGAAGAAGACACGGCCCACCCCCTAACAGACGACCAGATCGCCAAACGGCTGGACCAGGAAGGCATCCACGTCACCCGCCGGACGGTCGCCAAGTACCGCGAGGACCTACGCATCCCCAGCACGCATCAGCGCCGGGTGAAGTCCTGACAATGCATGGCACTGCCAAGCGGGCCGCGGCGCGTCATTCCCGCCAGCTGGTCGTGCTTACCGGGCTGAGCGGCTCCGGAAAAGGCTCCGTGCTGAAAACCTTCGAAGACCTGGGATTCTACTGCGTGGACAATCTCCCGGTGGACCTGATCCCCACGTTCAGTGAGCTGAGCGCCGAAGGCGGCGAGATTGAGCGCGCCGCGCTGTTGGTGGACGCACGGGAGGGCGAAAAACTGCGGCGCTTCCCGGCGCTGTTCCGCCGCCTGCGCCGCGACCACCCCGCCACACTGGTCTTTGTCGAAGCCGGGGAAGAAGCGCTGCTGCGGCGATTCAGCGAGACGCGCCGGCCGCACCCGCTGGGCCGGGAGATCAGTATCCGCGAGGGCATCCGGCGCGAGCGCCGCCTGATGGCCCCCATCCGCAAGCTTGCCGATGTGGTGATTGATACCACCCGGTTCAACGTCCACGAGCTGCGCCACTTCATCACCGAGCGATTTCAGAACCCCGACCGCCGGCCTCTGCTGGTCTCGGTGGTGAGTTTCGGGTTTCGCTACGGCGTGCCCACCGACGCTGACCTGCTCTTTGACGTGCGCTTCCTGCCCAACCCGCACTTCGTGCCGCGTTTCCGGCGGCTCTCCGGCAAAGATTCCCGCGTCGCCCAGTATATCCGCTCCTTCCCGCAGACCGACGAATTCCTGCGGCGCATAGAGAGCCTGCTCGAATACCTCCTTCCCCACTACGTACGCGAAGGGAAGAGTTATCTGACCATTGCCTTCGGCTGCACCGGCGGCCGACATCGCTCGGTGATGATGGCCAAATCCATTGGCCGCTCGCTGGGGAAAAGGGGCTACGCGGCCAAGATATTCCACCGCGATGTGGAACGCACCGGCACGTAGCGCCGCCGCGTGGGGCACTGCGCGGCGCCTGCATCCGTGTGGTAGGAGTTGACAGGGTGGTTGCAACAAGCAATCTCGGGCGCCTGCTGGGCTGGGTGCGACCTTACGCCGGCCGGCTTTCCCTGGCCGTGATTCTCATGGCCGTGGTCGGGCTGACGGAGGGCGTCACGGCGTTGATGCTGGTGCCCATCGTGGACTATGTGCTGAACCCCGCCGTCTCCGGCTCGAGCTTGCTGCTGCTCAAGCTGCCGTGGATGGAGCGCGGCATCTACCTGAACGATTTTTTCCCACCGGGCATCCAGCACGCGTGGACCGTGGTGGCCATTTCGCTGCTTGTGCTATTCCTGGTAAAGGCCCTGGCCGAATTTTTCGGGAATACGACCATCCAATACGTGGGCCACGCGGCTGTGGCCGACTTGCGCAACCGAGCCTATGCCACCGTGCTCCGCCAGCCCATCGGGTTTTTCCAGCATCACCCGACGGGCCGGCTGATGTCTGCGGTCATCAGCGATGTGGAGCGCGTGCGCGGCGCGCTCTCGGAATGGCTGGCCGACTTCTTCCGCCAATCGTTCACACTGGTGTTTCTGCTGAGCGTACTGCTGCTGACCGACTGGCGCCTGACGCTTCTCTCGCTGCTGCTCGTGCCGCTGGTTGTCGTGCCCGTGCAGAAGCTCGGGCTGCGCATCCGGCGCTCAGTGGAATCCAGCCAGTCCAGCCTGGCCGAACTGAGCCAGATCCTTCAGGAGACAGTCAGCGGCAACCGGGTGGTCAAGGCCTTTGGGATGGAGGAATTCGAAATCGGGAAGTTCCGCGACGCCGCGCGCCGCCTGCTCCGCGAGAATATGCGCTCGGTGCGCGCCTATGCGCTTACTTCACCGATGATGGAGCTGCTCGGCGCGGTCGTGCTGGCCCTGGCGCTGCTGTACGCCCGCGACCAGATCCGCTACGGCCGCATCACCCAGGGGATGTTCATCGCCTTCACCTACGCCCTGCTGAAAGTCTATGAGCCGGTGAAGCGACTGGGCGGCATCTACCATCAGTTCCAGCAGGCCCTGGGCGCCACGACGCAGGTGTTTGCGTTCCTGGACCTGCCGGAAGAGACTAGCGAAGTCCGGGGGGCAAGAACCCTGCCGCCGTTTGCCCGGGGAGTGGAATTTTTGGACGCGGGATTTGCCTACGAAAGCGGCCCGCCGGTGCTGCGCGGCATCAACTTGACGGTACGCGCCGGGGAAGTGGTGGCCATCGTGGGGCTGAGCGGGGCGGGCAAGACCACCCTGGTCAACCTGCTGCCGCGCTTTCACGCCGCCACCGCAGGAGCGGTGCGGATTGATGGTTACGATGTGCGCGACGTTACCCTGCGTTCGCTGCGCGAGCAGATCGCCATCGTCACCCAGGAAACCATCCTGTTCAACGATTCGGTGTGGAACAATGTCTGCTACGGCCGCCCGGAGATGTCCGAAGAGCGGGTGGTGGCCGCGGCCAAAGCGGCGCTGGCCCATGAGTTCGTCGCCGAGCTGCCGCAGGGCTACCAGACGCGGCTGGGCGAGCGCGGGCAGCGACTCTCCGGCGGGCAGCGCCAGCGGCTGGCTATTGCCCGCGCACTGCTGAAGGATTCGCCGATCTTGATCCTGGATGAGGCTACGTCCGAGCTGGATTCCGAATCAGAGATGCTGGTGCAACGCGCGCTGGCCAACCTGATGACAGGCCGAACCGTGTTTGTCATCGCCCATCGCCTCTCCACCATCCGCCGCGCGGACCGCATCGTGGTGCTGGAAGATGGCACCATCCGTGAGATGGGCACGCATGAGGAGCTGTTGGCGAAAGGGGGCTGCTATGCGCGGCTCTACGAATTGCAGTTTGAGGATGCGCCGGAACTGGACGGCCATCCAGCGGGACCGGTGACCGGATGACCGCCGCGACGCCCCGGTCCATGACTGGCTTCGCCCAGTCCCGCATCGAGGAGAACGGCTGGGCCCTGCGCATCAGCCTGCGCAGCGTGAACCACCGCTACCTGGACCTGCACTTGCGGCTGCCGGAAGGATTCGAATCCTACGAATACCCGCTTCGCCAGCGCCTGCGGCAGCGCCTCCGCCGCGGGCACGTGGACCTGAACCTGTTCTTCGAAGCGACCGGGCCGGCCGCGGTGCACGTCCACCGCGAAGTGGCCGCCGCGTACCTGCGCGCCGCGCAGGATCTACAGCGCGAATTCGGAGGGAAAGCGGAAATGGACCTCGCCGCTGTGATGCGCCTGCCCGGTGTGGTGGGCGCGGCCGTTCCTGGTGAGGAGGAAGACCAGGGGCAACTGGGCAAGCGCATTCTGGCCTGCCTGGATGAGGCCCTGATGCGACTGGATGAAATGCGACAGTCGGAAGGGCGGGCGCTGGCCGCAGACATGGCCGGCCGGCTCCGGCAGATCGCCGACAGCGCGACGCGGATCGAGGGGATGGCCGAGCGTCTGCGGCCGCTGTATGCGCGGAGGTTGGAAGCGCGCCTGAAGGAACTGCTCGCAGGAGCGCCCGTAGACCCCCCGCGCATCGCGCAGGAAGCAGCGCTGGTGGCCGAGCGCGGCGACATCGCCGAAGAGCTGGCGCGGCTGCGCAGCCACCTGCAGCAGTTCGAAAAATTGCTGGCGGCGCCGGTCGAAATCGGCAAGAAACTCGATTTCTTGCTGCAGGAGATGCAACGCGAAGCCAACACGATGCTCTCGAAAACGCCCGGGGTGGAGAGCGAAGGCCTGGAGGTAACGTCACTGGCATTGGAAATCAAATCGGAAATTGAAAAGCTGCGCGAACAGGCGCAGAACATCGAGTAGAAATGGCCAGGAGCAACGAGCCACTGGTATTCATCATCTCGGGCCCCTCGGGCTCCGGGAAATCCACGTTGGTCGAGCGCATCCTGGAGCTGCCCGATATGATGTTTTCGGTCTCGGCCACCACCCGGCCGCCGCGGGCCACGGAATCCAACGGAAAATGGTACAATTTCATTTCCGAGGAGGAATTCGAGCGGATGATCGCGGCGGACGAATTCCTCGAGCATGCCTGCGTGTTCGGAAAACATCGCTACGGCACGCCGCGCAAATGGCTGGCAGAGGCCCGGGCGCGGCATTGCGACCTGGTGCTGGAGATTGACGTGCAAGGCGCCGAGCAGGTGAAAAAGAAGATCCCTTCGGCGTTCCTGATTTTTATCCTGCCGCCTTCCCGGCAGGACCTGGAGTCGCGCATCCGTGCCCGGGCGCAGGATTCGGAGGAAGCCATCGCCCGGCGGATGGACCGCGCGCGCCAGGAGATGTTGCGCGTCACCGATTACGACTACATCGTAATCAATGATGACCTAGAACGCGCCGGACGCGAAGTGCAGGCCATCGGCAGCGCCGCGCGTAGCCGCAGCGCCCGCAATGAACGCCGCGTGCGCGCCATTCTGGAATCGTTTGGAGGATAGCACTCTTATGCCCGTGCACAACACAGCTCCGGAAAGCAAATTCATCTATGTAATTGTCACCTCCCGCCGCGCCCGCCAGTTGCAGAGCGGGGCACGGCCGCTGGTGGACCTGCCGCGGGCCCGCAAGCCCACGCGCATCGCGCAGGAGGAGCTGCTGAAGGGCGTCCTCGAATACGAAGTGCCGGAGCGCCCGGAAACCGCCGAAGAGCGCGAAAGTCGACGGCGAAAGGGTTAGCCCGCAACGGAGAATCATGAATATCGCACTGGGCGTAACCGGCGGAGTTGCGGCGTACAAGGCCGCGGAGCTGGTTCGCCGCCTCCAGCAGGACCGCCTGGACGTGCAGGTGGTGATGACCCGTGGCGCCCAGGAATTCATCGCCCCGCTGACCTTCGCTGCGCTCACCGGCCAGAAAGTCATCAGCTCGATGTTTGGCGCGTCGGCCGGGGAGGCCGCCAATGTTGAGAGCGCCATCGAGCACATTGCTGTCGCCCAGCGCATCCACCTGCTGCTGATCGCTCCTGCCACCGCCGACGTGCTCGCCAAAATGGCCTTCGGTGTTGCCGACGACTTCCTCACTACGCTGTACCTGGCCACGAAAGCCCCGGTGATTGTTGCCCCGGCGATGAACGTGATTATGTGGGACCACCCCGCGACGCAGCAGAACGTGGCCACGCTGCGCGCGCGCGGCGTGCGGGTGGTCGAGCCCGACGAGGGTTACCTGGCTTGCGGGATGACCGGCGCGGGCCGCCTGGCCGCCACCGAGACGATCGCCCGCGCGGTCTGCGACACGCTGGGCATCCGCTGCGACCTGGCGGGGGAAACGGTCCTGGTTACCGCCGGCCCAACCTGCGAAGACCTTGACCCCGTCCGCTTTCTGACGAACCGCTCGTCCGGCAAGATGGGCTATGCCCTGGCCGAGGCCGCGGCGCGCCGCGGCGCCCGGGTCATCCTGGTCAGCGGCCCGGTCAAGATCGAACCGCCGGACACCGTTGAGGTCGTAGCTGTGCGCAACGCCGAGGAGATGCACCGTGCCGTCCTGGCGCGCGCGGCCGAATGCACGGTGGTCATCAAGGCCGCCGCGGTAGCCGACTTCCGTCCGGTTGCGCCGCAAAGCAAGAAGATCAAGCGCGCCGCTGGCCGCCTGACGCTGGAGCTCGAGCCCACGCCGGACATCCTGGCGGATGTGGCCCGCGAGAAGGGCGCGCGTATCCTGGTCGGTTTTGCCGCGGAAACAGATCGCATGGTCGAAAACGCCCGCGAGAAGCTGGCCCGCAAGGGCGTGGATATGGTGGTCGCCAACGATGTCACCGCCGAGGGCGCCGGCTTCGACCTGGACACCAATATCATTTCCATTTTTCATCGCGACGGCCGGCAAGTGGACTTGCCCAAGCTTTCCAAGTGGGACGCCGCCAACCGCGTTCTCGACGAAGTGCTGCGGCTGCGCAACGGCAATTCGAGCTCTTCCTGATGGACTCCGCATCCCGCGCAGAACTCGAAGCCTGGCTGCGTTATTTCGACGACCTCGGCATCCAGTCCTTTTATTCGGACCGCAGCCTCCCGCATGCTGCTCCACGACTCGCCTTGCCCGTGGAAATTCCGCGGCTCGCTCCGTCCCTGGGACCACCTCCCTCGGTGCCGCGCGCGGTCCAGCCCGCGCCCGCCAGATATGTTATTCCGCAGCAGGCGCCGTCGCTCTTTGATGCCCCGGTGAAAATCGTCAAGGACCAAACCCTCGAGGATGTCCGGGCCGACCTTGGCGACTGCACGCGCTGCAAGCTGTGCGAGCGCCGCACGCACATCGTCTTCGGTGACGGGAACCCGCGCGCCGAACTGGTCTTTGTGGGCGAGGGACCGGGACACGACGAAGATATTCAAGGGCTGCCGTTTGTCGGCCGCGCCGGCCGTTTGCTGACGGACATGATTACGGCCATGGGCTTGGAGCGCCGCGACGTCTACATCTGCAACGTGATCAAGTGCCGTCCTCCGGAAAACCGGCTGCCGGAGAAAGACGAAGTCGCCGCCTGTTCGCCATTTCTTTTCCGTCAGCTCGAGGTCATTCGGCCAAAAGTTATCGTGGCGCTGGGCGCAAGCGCGGTGAAGACGTTGCTGGGCGATGGTTTCGCCATCACCAAAGTGCGTGGGCAGTGGTTTGACTTCCGCGGATTCCAGTTGTTGCCTACCTATCACCCGGCGTATCTGCTGCGGAATCCTGCTGCCAAGCCCGATTCGTGGAAAGACCTCCAGAAAGTGATGGCCGTCCTTGGACTGGAACCGAAAAAAAGAAAGTAGAACTCCCTACGCAGAACTGAGAACCCAGGAGCCTGGCCCCTTCCGGGACGGACCTCATCCCTCAAACCTTTTTCCTGTCGCCTGTTAAACTAGCAGCCGAATATGCCGCCTTCCTTTTGTGAAGTGGCGCTCCCCGTTCCCGTCCAGTCGACTTTCACCTACCGTATCCCGGACCATCTGAGTGCCATGGCGCATCCGGGAAGCCGCGTCGTGGTGCCCTTCCGCAACCGGTCGATGGTCGGGGTCATCCTCGAGAAGTCAACGCCGCCGGGGGAGGGATTCCGCGTCCGCGAGATTACCGAAGTATTGGATTCGCAACCCGCACTGACGCCGGCGCTGATACGGCTAGGGCGGTGGATGTCCGGCTATTACCTCGCTCCGCCGGGAGAGGTGTTTCGGGCGATGCTCCCGCCGCAAGTCGAGGTCCGTGCGCGGCGGGTTTACTCGATTAAGACGGCCGGACGCTCGCGCCTGGCCAGCCTGGCGGGACAAACGCGTCGCGGCGACGAGGACGCCGTGGAGCTCTCCATCCTCCAGGCCCTGGCGGACGCCGAGAAACCACTTCCCATCTCGCAGCTCGGCAAGCTATCGGCGGCGGGCACGCCGCTCACGCGCCTGGTGCGCGCCGGCGCCGTCGAAGCCCACGAAGTCTCCCGGCATCGAAAAACTCGGATGCTGCGAGTGGTGGCCTGGAACCCGGCGGCACAACAGAAACCGTCGAGCGGAGCGGAGAGCCGCCTGCGCGAACTGCTGACCGCGGTCCGCGGTCCGATGCCTCTGCCGCGCCTGCTCGAGCAGGCGCGAGTCGCCCGGAGCGTGGTCGAGCGTCTGCTGGCACTGGGCAAGCTGATTGCGTGGGACGAGGTGCCCAGCGAAGAGCCGGACCCATTGCTGGCGGAGTTCACCCCTCCTGCGAATACCCTGAATACCGGGCAGCAGAGCGCGCTCGATGAGATCACCGTCTGGCTAAAGGAGCGTCGTTTCCTGACCGCGTTGCTGTGGGGCGTCACCGGCAGTGGAAAAACCGAAGTGTACATCGGGGCCATCGAATCCGCGCTGGAGAGCGGGCGCGCGGCGATTGTGCTGGTACCGGAAATTGCACTGACCCTCTGGATCAGCCGGCTGCTCCGCGCCCGGCTCGGCCAGCGGGTGGCCGTGCTGCACAGCGGCCTGCCGACCGGCGAACGCGCGCACCAGTGGTGGCGCGTGCGCCGAGGAGAAGCACGCGTAGTGGTGGGCACACGGTCTGCCGTTTTTGCCCCGGTGGAAAACCTGGGCCTTATCGTAGTGGATGAAGAGCACGAGCCCGCCTACAAACAGGAAGAAACCCCGCGCTACCACGGCCGCGATACTGCGGTTGTGCGGGCCCGCGAAGAGGGTGCCCTGGCCCTGCTGGGCTCGGCCACGCCGTCGCTGGAATCGTTCCACAACGCGCGCGGGGGGAAGTACCGGCTGCTGCGGCTCCAGGGTCGTGTGGAAAACCGGCCGCTCGCTGCCGTGCGCGTGGTGGATATGCGCGAGGACTTCAAGGCCCGCCGCAACCGTCCCTGCGCGCTCTCCCAGGCGTTGCACCAGGCCATTGCCCAGCGGTTGGATGCCGGCACGCAAGCGCTGGTGCTGATCAACCGCCGCGGCTTCTCCTGGATGGCCTTGTGCCGCAGCTGCGGCGCGGCCGTGCAGTGCGAAAATTGCAGCATCTCGCTGACCTACCACAAGCGCCGCGGGCAGATGCTCTGCCATTACTGCGGGTTCCATCGTCCGGTGCCGAAGACGTGCCCCAAGTGCCAGTCGCAGTATGTCTACTTTTTCGGCGAAGGCATCGAGCAGATCGAGGAAATCCTGCGCTCCGATTTCCCCCGCGCGCGGGTGGGCCGCCTGGACCGCGACGCTGTGCGCTCCAAGCGCGTCTTCCGCCAAGTGCTGGCCGCGTTTGACGCCGGGGAGTTAGACATCCTCGCGGGCACGCAGATGGTGGCCAAGGGCCACGATTTCCAGCGCGTGACGCTGGTCGGGGTGGTGGCTGCGGACCTGACTCTCTCACTGCCGGATTTCCGCGCCGCCGAGCGCACTTTCCAGCTCCTCACGCAGGTGGCCGGGCGGGCCGGCCGCGGCGAGCTGCCCGGCGAAGTCCTGGTGCAGACCCACTACCCGCAGCACTACGCCATCCAGTGCGCCACCCGGCAGGATTACGAGGAGTTCTTCGAAAAGGAGCTGCGCTATCGCCGTCTGATGCAGTACCCGCCGTTTGCCGCGCTGGCCACCGTGATCGTCCGCCACCGCAGGATGGAAAACGCGATCCGATGGTCGCGGGCCGTCGCTGGCTTTCTCGAACCGCAGCAGACGCAGGGCCTGCGCGTCCTGGGCCCCGCCGCTGCGCCGTTAGCCCGGCTGAAGCGCGAGTACCGCTTCCAGTTTCTGCTCAAGGCCCCGCGACGCGCGGAACTCAACCAGGCGCTGGCCGCTTGCTTGAAATTCTGTAATGAGCAGGAAATCCCGCGCGGGGCGGTGCTGGTGGACGTGGATCCCCTCAGCCTGATGTGAATGGCAAACGTGCTGCGGGCAGGTCAGCGCGCCCGCAGAGGTGCAGGCATAAAACACAGCAGGAAAATCGCGACGGCCACGCCTGCCCACGCACGGCGCTTGGCGTCAATCGGCTCCCAGCGGTCCGCCAGCCGCGGATGGCGGAAGCCCAGCAACAAGAGCAGCGCTGACCACATCATCCAGCCCGGCCACACGGCGCTGAGCAACAACAGGCCGAAAGCCACGAGCAGCGAAATCTGGCGGTGCCGCCGGCTGGCCAGGGCATAGACAATGTGTCCACCATCCAGCTGGCCGGCCGGCAGCAGGTTGAGGCCCGTGGCAAAGAGTCCCACCCAGGCTGCGCGGCCCACTGGATGCAGCAAAAGGTCCTCGGCAGCGACGCCGGGACGCAGCCATGCGGTCAAAATCCATTCCAGAAGCGGGCGGCCAAACAAGAACGGCGCGTCCATCTCCGCCGAAGGCACCACCGCAGAATATCGGATGGCCAGCGCCAGAGCGGGCACGGCAAAGAGGAATCCCACCACTGGACCGGCCAGTCCCACGTCGAACAGTGCCGTGCGGTTTACAATTGGCGAGCGGATACGGATGAAGGCGCCCATCGTCCCGATGATGGTCGGAGCCGGGATGAAGTAGGGATAACTGGCCGCGATGCCGTAGTAGCGACACGCGAAGTAATGCCCCAGCTCGTGGGCCAGCAGGATGGTGAGCAGCGTGAAGGAGAAGGGAATCCCCGCCATCAGCAGGCCGGGCTGCGCGGCGATATGCTCAATGACGAAAAGCCCGCCTGAAAACGGCGCGCGGTGGCTGGCGAAAGCCAGCGCGAACTCCGTGCCCACAATCAACGTGGAAAAAAGAGTGAGTACGAAGAGCGCCAGAGCCAGTACTCCGCCGGCCGCGTGGGTTCGAGGAGGCGGCGGCTCCGCCCACACGAGAAACTCGCCGGCAGGGCGCAGGCGCTCCGGCTCGACTTCCGCCACCCCGCGACCCTGGCCGTTTTTCCCACTCATAGATGATTGGACGCCGCTGGAGTTCGCTGCGTCGTCTTGCCCTGCGTTCTGGATAGGCCTGGCGCAGCTGCGCGGCGCGCGCGCTTACAGAGTCTGCAGCTCTTTGCCGGGCTTGAAGCGGACGGCCTTTCCGGGCGGGATGCTGACTTCCTGGCCGGTCTTGGGGTTCCGGCCGATGCCGGTTTTCCGCGGCTTGACGTTGAACACGCCAAACTTGCGCAGCTCGATGCGTTGTCCGCGGCCCATGGCATTCTTCAGCGCCTCGAAGACGGTTTCCACGGCCTGCTCGGCCTTGGTCCGGCTGATGCTGGTGCGGATTACCACCTGGTTGACGATATCAATTTTTATCAAAGCAGCCTCCGTCCCGGGGGAAGGCCTATGCTAGAGACGCCGCCGCGGGTTGTCAAGTTTGTGGGCAGCAGGGTAAGATGCGCAGCGATTTTTCTTTCATGCTGATGGTTCCCCGGGAGGCAGGATGACGGTACGGCCAGATCACTGGATACGCAAAATGGCGCTCGAGCACAAGATGATCGAGCCGTTCGAAGACCGCCAGGTGCGCGAGGGTGTGATCAGCTACGGCGTTTCGTCCTACGGCTACGATATGCGGGTGGCCGACGAATTCCGGATTTTCACGAATGTGAACTCGAGCATCGTGGACCCCAAGCATTTTGACTCGCGCTCCTTCGTGGAATTCCAAGGCCCCGTTTGCATCATCCCTCCGAATTCGTTCGCGCTGGCGCGCTCGGTGGAGTATTTCCGCATCCCGCGCAATGTGTTGACCATCTGTGTTGGCAAGTCTACCTACGCGCGCTGCGGGATTATCGTCAACGTGACGCCGTTCGAGCCGGAATGGGAAGGCTTCGTCACACTGGAGATCAGCAACACCACGCCGCTGCCCGCCAAAATTTACGCCAATGAGGGCCTCTGCCAGGTGATCTTCTTCGAATCGCCCGACCAGTGCGAGGTCTCGTACAAGGACAAGAAGGGAAAATACCAGGCGCAGAAGGGGATCGTGCTGCCCAGACTGTGAGCTCGCAGAAACCGGCCGGCGGAAATTCGGATTCACAGCGGCGGGTCGGCGGCAGAGTACACCCCGGCTTTGCGGGCCTCAACGGGGTGCTCCGCCGCAACGAATTTCTCACGGGTCAGGGCTTCCTCGTGAGACAGGTGCGGCGAGCGTTTGGCGGGTGACCGGGTGGGGGGACTCGGCTCCTGTGCGCTGGCGGCGGCTGTTTGAATTGCCATTAGCATAACCAAAGCGGGAAGAATTCTGCGCATCGGACGCTCCGCGGCAGGCCGCAATTCACGACAAATGATGCACGGAAATACAGGCAGCGTAAAGTTGCGAGACCCAGGGCGAACGAATCGCCTGCGCCCCCCGGCAGGTACAGGTTCAGCGCATGTGCACTTCTACGGCTGGGGACTTGGAGTCAGCAGCTTGAGCCCTACCACCCCGGTCACGATCAGCGCAATGCAAGCGAAACGCGCCCACTCGCGCGATTCGTGGAACAGATACATTCCGAATAGCGCGGTCCCCACGGCGCCGATGCCGGTCCAGATGGCGTAGGCTGTGCCGATGGGCAGATGGCGCGCGGCGAGGGCGAGAAACCAGAAGCTGCCGAGCGATGTGACGATGGTGAACACACTGGGCCAGAGGCGAGTGAAACCCTGCGTGTACTTCAGGCCCACGGCCCAGGCGATCTCCAGCACAGCCGCACACAGTAACCAGATCCACGCCACGGGCAGCCACCTCGCTGCGAACACTATGCCGCGGGCGCAGCGCTGTCAATCACGGCGGCGCATACTGCATTCGTTCGCTTGGCGATCAGGCTGAAGCAGGCAGCGGCGCGTCGAGGATTTCGCGCACTCGGGAGGTCAGAGCTGCAAGGGTAAAGGGTTTCTGCAGCAGGCTCGCATCAGTTTCGGCCAGTCCCTGCTGGGAGAGGGCATCGCGGGTGAACCCGGAAATGTACAGGACGCGCATGGCGGGGCGTTGCAGGGTCAGTTTGCGCGCCAGCTCATGCCCGTTCAATCCAGGCATGACGATGTCAGTGAGCAGCAGATCAATTTTCCCGATGTGTGTGGACGAGGAATGCAGGGCATTCTCGGCGTTGCTGGCCGCCAGCACCTGGTACCCGCGGTGATGCAGGCCCTCGCGCACGAGGTCGCGCAGCGAGTCCTCGTCTTCCACCAGCAGCACGGTTTCCTGCCCGCGCAGCGCTGCCGCCGGGTAGGGAAGTTCCGCCCGCGTCCCCACCGGCGCTTCGGCAGACGGCAAGCACACACGGAACTCGGTGCCCCTGCCTGGCTCGCTGCTCACGGTGATGAACCCGCCGCTCTGGCGCACGATCCCATACACGGTCGAAAGGCCCAGCCCGGTCCCTTTGCCGGTGCCCTTGGTTGTGAAAAACGGTTCGAAGATGTGCGACAGCACCTCGGCAGGAATCCCCGTCCCGGTGTCACGGACGGACAGCTCCACGTAGCTCCCGGCTTGCAGGTCCGGGTACACCTGGATTTCTTCCTTCGCCAGCTCCACCCGCCGCGTCTGGACCATCAGGTGGCCGCCCGTGGGCATCGAATCCCGGGCATTGATGGCCAGGTTCAGTATCACTTGGTGGATTTGCACGACATCGGCTTTCGTGTGTGGAGCGGGTTCCGCCAGGCGCGTCTCCAGGCAGATGTCTGCCCCGATGAGCCTGCGCAACAGCGTCTCGGCGTCGAGGATCGCAGCATTCAGGTCCAGCACCTGGGGTTTCACCAGTTGCTTGCGGCTGAAGGTCAGGAGCTGCTGCGTTAGGGCGGCCGCGCGCACGGCCGCCTTCTGCACCTCCTGGAGTTTCGATCGCAGCGCGTCGTCCGCTCGAAGCTCCATCTCCATCTGTTCGCTGTAGCCCAGGATGATGGCCAGCAGGTTGTTGAAGTCGTGCGCCACCCCGCCTGCCAAGCGGCCCACGGCTTCCATCTTTTGCGACTGCCGCAGGTGCTCGTTGGCGATTTCCAGGTCAGCCTGTAGGGCGCAGGTGATCTTCTGCCAGCTCACGTGCTCAAGAAAGGCCAGCAGTCCCAGCCCGGCCAGCTCGACCAGCACCAGGAATTCGCGAGCCTGGCGACTGGTCTCATCCAGTAATCCGAAGGTGTACATGCCAAAATGGAGGATGGGGAACACAAGCGCATAGACTGGGATCAGGCTGCGTGATACCCGCAGCTCGCTGGCATCCGGGCTGTCTGATTCTGCCCGGCCGGTCTCGGTCAGCGCCACCGTGCGCGCCCGCCCGACTAGAATCATCGTCAGCAGAGGGACGTACCAGATCAAGTCTTCGGGAGTTCCCAGGTCCAGGTGATAGAGTCCGGCG
>Ga0247727_10003317_pt1 | contig 35737 bp, 32 predicted proteins | sample WisWelCaveWW1625_FD_202498 | JGI IMG/M metagenome (GOLD analysis project Ga0247727, IMG submission 202498) | Biofilm microbial communities from Wishing Well Cave, Virginia, United States - WW16-25 | ecosystem: Environmental > Aquatic > Deep subsurface > Groundwater > Cave microbial mat | place...
TTGAAAGAGCATGCCGAATTTACGGCGCACTTGAAACAACTCGCGCGTGGTCATGGCCGTAAGCTCATCTTCCTCCACAAAAATTCTGCCTAGCTCCGGTTTCAGCAAACCGATGATGAGCTTGAGCAAAACGCTTTTGCCCGTGCCGCTGCGGCCGATGATGACTTGCGTTTGGCCTTGCGGAATATCAAGCGTTGCGCCGCTGAGCACGCTTTTGCCGTTGAACGACTTGTGGAGGTTGCGAATCGAGATCATCAATCCATTAAACGTGGTGTCTTTGCTACTAAAGCAAAGCTTTTTTGTAAGCGGATTTTACTGTAAGCGGATAAAAAGAGGCTTTATCCGCTTACTCAAAGAAATCCGCTTACAGAACGCTTTCGTTTTCATCGCGCTCATCAGAAGATGATCGTCGCGAGCACGTAATCATTCAACATGATCAACGCGGCCGAGAGCACGAAAGCTTTGATGGTCGCATGGCCCACGCCCTCCGCGCCACCTGTAGTTTGAAATCCGACATAACAACCCACGAGCGAGATGGTGCCGCCGAACACCGTGGCTTTCAACAAACCGCCGAGCACGTTGCGCACCACGAAAGTTTGTTGCACGCCTTCAAAGAACACGCGCGCGGTGAGGCCGATCAACAAATTTGAAACGACAAACGAGCCGAGTATGGCAATGAAATTCGCGAAGATGGTCAAGATCGGCGTCATCGTAGTGGCGGCGAACACGCGCGGCAGGGCGAGGTAGCGCACCGGATCGATGGCGAGCGTTTCGAGCGCGTCGATTTGCTCGGTGACTTTCATGGTGCCCAACTCCGCTGCGATGGAAGCCCCGATGCGGCCCGCGAGCACAATGGCGGTGAGCACCGGCCCAAGCTCGATGAACACGGCGATGCTCGAGGCGGAGCCGATATAGCTATACGGAATGAAGCCTTCGAATTGATACGCGGCTTGCCACGCCGTAACCGCGCCCGTGAACACCGCGATGATCGAAACCAACGGCAGCGAGCGTACGCCGATGAGCTGCATTTGTTCAAACAAAAGTTGCCGATCACGACCTAGCAGATGCGCGTGGCGCATGATGCGTCCGAACAAAATAAACATCGCGCCGGATTGCTCGAAGAAATCTAAAACAGCTCGACCAACGGCGCGAATGGGGCGTTCAACTAACGCGGGCACGTGCGATTATCCTTTTAGTGTAAAGTGAAAGGTGTAATGTTCCGAGGCGCTGCGTGCTTTGCGCGAAGCTCATCCACCGCAGCCCATTCCTTCGCGATCTCAACGTGATCAAGATCAAAATAAGCCACGCGTTTTTCGTGTAAAAGCTGCCAAAAGTCTCTACGCGTCATGCCGAGCAAGTTCGCGGCTATCGCGGAAGAGATTCTCCCCTCTTTGTACAACGTGAGGGCGACCGTTTCTTGCACGCGCGAGCGCAGGTCACTTTCTTGGAAATCTTCCGCGAAAATTTCTGCCGGCAGCTTCCAATCAAAAGATACTTGCACGGTCATATGGTTGCCTCAAAGGTTTTGTTCCTTGCTACTCATTGCCTGCTTCGGTTTGACGTATCCGCCATTCTCACTTGGGCCGTTTTTGCCCTGCGTAATTTTTCCCGCTGCAATGCACTACGTGCTCCGAAATTGTGGCAACGGCGTTTGCTCATGCAGTGCAAAATATTCATTCCGCCTTCTAAAGTCAAGCCTTCATCCGCGGCGTTTCGCCGTATGAGAGGTTTATTACGGCCGCGCGCCGCAACCACGAACGCGGAGTTGCATTCCGTGGGATTTGTGTTATATTCAGCGCGGTGTTTTAACCTGATTGGAGATTTTTCATGCCGCGAGTTTTGCTCGCTCTGCTGTTTGAAAGTTTTCTTTACGCTGCCCTCTTCGCACAAGATCAGCCTGTTGAAAAATTTCCGCCCGTGGTTTTGCCCAACACGGAAGTGCGCTTGCTGCATTCCAATGAAACGCAGATTGATTACAAACTCTATATCAATCTGCCGCAAAGTTATCGCACGAGCGCGCGCGGCTATCCCGTGGTTTACATGCTCGACGCGGACTACTCGTTTGCGCTCGCGAAAAATATTTGCGACCACATTGCCGAGCGCAATCAGCTTCCGGAGTTGCTGCTCGTGGCCATTGCTTATGACGGCCCGCCGAATTATCGTCTCCATCGCACACGCGATTACACGCCGACGAAATCGCTCGCGGGCGGATATGGGCCGGAGTATCAACAACATTCCGGCGGCGGGGAAAAATTTCGCAGCTTCCTGCGCGAGGAGTTGTTGCCGTTCATCGCAAGCAATTATCGCGCGACGCACGAGCGCACGTTTGTCGGTCATTCTTATGGCGGCCTGTTCGGCGCGTGGCTCGCATTTACCACGCCGGAGCTGTTTCAACACTACTTTCTCGTCAGCCCGTCGTTGTGGTATGATGAACATCTCATGTTGCGCATTGAAAAAGAGTTTGCCGCGCAACACGCCGAGTTGCCAATTAAACTACATCTCTCCGTCGGCGCGAATGAAATCAACGCGGAGCGCAACATGGTGGCGGACTTGCAAAGGTTTGCCGCCCAAGTTGAAAGCCGCAATTAAAACGGCCTGAAGCTGCGTTGGCACGTGTTTGAGCGTGAAACGCACAACTCGGTTTTCCCGTTGGGCTTCACGAAGGGGATTCGTTTCATCTATGAAAACTAACGTTGTCTCGTTGCCCACGAAATACGCGAAGCACACAAAAACTTCAAAAGAAAGATTCCCAACATGAAGACTTCATCGCGTTTCTATTTTTGCGCGATTGCCTTGGTCGCGCAACTCAGTTTCTTCGGCTGCAGCTCCGAACAAAAATCTCAAACGCAGGCGGATAAAATGACTGCCAAAACTTTTTGGCTCAACGGCCCTGCCGGACGCCTCTTTGTTGATCACGGTGGAGCGGGCGGTACGCCGGTCGTGATCGTCCATTCATTGGCCGGCAACACCACGCAGTGGGCGCCACAACTTGCGCACTTGCGCCAAACGCGCCGCGCGATTGCGTTCGACCTGCGCGGCCACGGCCAATCCGATCCCGCGCCGAATGAAGATTATTCTCTCGCTGCAATGGCGAGCGATCTCGCTGCGCTCGTCGATTCACTCGGCTTGCAAAAATTCATACTCATTGGCCACAGCTACGGCGGCGGCGTGGTTGCAACGTATGCCGGAAAACACCCCGAACGCGTTGCCGCCCTTCTGTTCGTTGATGCCATCGGCGATGCGAGAAATGCGCCGCGTGAACAAATCGATCCGTTCATGAATGCGATGCGTTCGGAGGCGTATGCGGATGTCGTCGAGGGACATTGGCGCAACATTCTCGTGCATGCGGATAGCACGGTGACGAATGTCGTGCTCGCGAGTTTGCGCCGCACGCCGCGGACTGCAATCGTCAGCGCGCTCGAAGATATTTTCAAATACGATCCGGTCACGACGCTCCAAAATTATCGCGGCCCCATGCACGCCATCATCTCCGGCTTGCCCGATGATCCTTCGGCGCTGCATCATCACCTCCCGCAATTGACGCACGTCATGATGCCGAATACGAGCCATTGGCTACAGATGGATCAGCCGGATTTGTTCAATCAAATTGTGGAGGAATTTCTATTAAGCTTGGAAGGCAAGAATTGATGCTGCAATGGAAGCGCAAAGCGCACGAGATTATTCCCCCCTTGAGGGGGGCAGGGGGGTGTGCTTCAATACGAGTAAGTTGCTTATGGCTGAGAAGCATTAGTGATGCTGCACTGCAGAGTCTGCCCTTTGCATCACTCTTCACTGTGGATGACATCGATGACACCCCCCTGGCCCCCCTTAAGGGGGGAATTTTCCGATGTGTCGCCAAACGTCTGTTCTTGGTTTCCGTGGCTGCTATATTCCTCGCGAGCTGCGCATCGCAGTCCGACAATCCATTAACGCAGCCGGAGAAGTTTGCGGAGGTTTATACCACATTGCAAATCATCGCCGCGCAAGACAGCACGGTTGCAGCGCGCGTGGATTCCATTCTGCAACAACACGATTATACGCGCGCGCAGTTTGACGAGGCCGTGCGGTATTATAACGCGCACGCGGAAGAATGGGCTAAGGTCGTGCAGCAGAGCGTGTCGCGGTTGGACTCTTTGGTGAGGGAAGAAGCGAGGCAAGATTCGCTACGGCATAAAACGGACGGCGCGCATGTGCCCTGACAATCCAATACTCCAACAATCCAGCACTTCAATAATCCCATCCTCACCTCACTCCTTCAGCCTCGCCTTTGCCAACTCCGCTTCGTTGGTGTTGGGATATTGCTTGATCAACTTTTCTAACAAGGCCCGAGCTTCCGCGCGTTTTGATAAAGAGATGAGCGCATACGCGCGTTTGAGCATCGAAGCCGGAACTTTATCGCCCGCCGGATATTTCCCCGCCACTTCCGCGAACTCCGCGGAGGCGCGTACGTATTCGCGCTGCGAATAATAACTCTCGCCGATCCAATATTGCGCGTTGTCCGCGAGCGCGCTTTGGGGATAGCGCCGCAAAAATTCCGCGAAGCCCTGCCGCGCGAGGTCAAACTTCCCCTGCGTCAAATCTTGATACGAGGCATCGTACAACTTGCTCATCTCGGCCAGCGCGTTTTTATCCACCACCGGCTCATTGTTCGTTTGCGCATTCACGGGCGGCTCTTCGGTAGTTGCCGCGGGCAGCGCGCTTCTTTCCGAAACCATGCGCAACTTATTCGGCATGTTCGCGACGCGATTGTTCATGTCATCCAAACGGTCGTCGATGATCTGCATTTGCTGCTGCACTTGTTCCAAGCGCACGTTGAGATCGGCCGTGACTTTGAGCGCATGCTCTTTGGATTGCTGCGACGACTGCTCGGCGCGCACAACGAGGCTGCGCAGCTTGTGCATCTCCGCGCGCAAGGAATCAACCTGGCCGCGTAAACTGGAATTGTCGCTCTCGATTTGCTTGACTTGTTTGGGGGGAATGCAACCGACGGCAAACAAAACCAGACACAGTGCGAGAAAAGAGATGATCGGGCGCATAGGGCATCCCAATTTAATTGAACAGATCGGAGTATATAAGCCTAGCGAGCGAAGTCGGACTTTGCTACAGCGAATTTTGAATGAAAGCCAGCGTCGCGAATAATATTCTTATTCCATTCACAGTGGCTAAGTCCGACTTCCCCGTTACGTTAATTGGGTTCTAATTCAAAATCCGAAACTCGGCGCGGCGATTCTTCGACCAAGCCGATTCACTTTGACGCGCATCGGCCGGGCGTTCTTTGCCATAGCTGATCGTCGAAAGGCGCGCACGCTCCACGCCGAGCGAGGCGAGGTAATTCGCCACGGCTTTCGCGCGTTTGTCGCCGAGCGCCAAATTGTATTCCACGGTGCCGCGTTCGTCGCAATGCCCTTCGATTTGGATATTCGCCTCGGGGCGATTGCGCAACGCGCGCGCATGGTTGGCGAGTTGATCGCGCGCGGAAGCGGTCAAATCGAATTTATCATAATCAAAAAAGATGTTGCCCAAACTCAGCGGCTCCGGCGCGCGCGTTTCTTCGCGGCGAATCTCCGGCTCGGGCTGGCGCTCCGGTTGCGCCACGGGTTCCGATCTTTCAATCGGCGGCTCCGGCTCCGCGGCTTCCGGCAGTTGCGTAACTTTTTTCGGGCAGCCGGAAAGCAACAGCCCGCCTGCAAGCAATGCAAGTGCGAGAACTTTTTTCGAATGCGATTTCAACCAGAAATGAATCATGAAAACCTCCTATTATGAGTTTTGTTATTGGCGGACAAATGTACGGCGCACTTCAAATTGTCGTGTGCATATACTGCGCGAAGGTTAATTCGCAACACTTTTTTTGAAATGTCATCCTGAAAGGACCTTCCCTCGTGCTCGGCTCTCTTCCCGGCGCGAGGGAAGTTTCTTGCAGAATGACAAATAGAAGAGAGCTACAAACCAACTCAAAACGCACATAACCTCGTCACGCCGGATCAATCGTGCGATCAAAATGAATCCAAATAATTCGCGCCGCGCGCGTGATGAACGGCAACAACGGCAAGTAAACGACGAGCGCGGGCGGAATTGTTTTATAGGCCGGCCACCGCGGAAAAACGCCGTATGAGAGAATGACGAGGAGCACGGCCAAAACGCTCAATCCCAAAACATAACTCACGCCCATCGCGCCCAAGAAGTAGCCTTGCTCGCGCTCATATTTCAAACCGCACACCGGGCAGCGTTCGAACATCGTCAGGACGCGGCGATAAATTTTTCCGGCGCGACAACGCGGACACAGGCCTTTGAGCACGGCGCAGAGGCGCGTCGTGGGAAGTTCGTCGTGATGATAGTAGCCGTTGTCGAACATGACCGGCGCAACGTTGTTGCTTGTTATGCTTGTTGCGGGTTGATTTGTAACTCCCCACAAATTGTCATTCTGTAAGAACCTTCCCTCGCGCTGGAAATTGATCCAAGCACTAGGGAAGTTTCTTTCAGGATGACAATGCAAAGTTGGACATTTCAAATTAATTCGGAAGCAGTATAAGCTCGAAGCGGAATACGGAACGAGATGAAAATGTTCAGCCACGGCTTGGCCGTGGCTTGCCCCGGGCTTTAATGAACAACCAATGCCACGGCCAAGCCGTGGCAGATCAAAACTCACAAGGTTCTACTTGCAATCGCGCGTCGCTTCGGGCCGCACGTTGTTCGACCACGACGGACTAGCGCACGTGCCGCGATGCGTGAGGCGGCGCAAATTCTCGCCGTTCCATTCCATCGAATAGAGATCGCGTTGACTGTTGCGCAACGAACTGAACACGAGGCGATTGCCATCCGGCGACCAACACGGGTCTTCGTTGCTGCCGCTCGTCGTAAGTTGCGAAACGTTTTCGCCGGTGACGTCAATCGTCAAAATATTGAACAGACCTTCGACGCGCGAAACGTATGCGATCTTATCACCTCGCGGCGACCACGCGGGCGAATCGTTGTAATCGCCGTAATACGTCAGCCGCCGCAGATTGCCGCCCTCGGCCTCCATCACAAAAAGTTGCGGCCGGCCCAAACGATCCGAAGTGAAAACCAGCTCGCGACCGGTCGGCGACCAGCTTGGCGAAGAATCCACGGAAGGATGAATCGTGAGACGCTGCACTTTTTTCGTGCTCACGGTCATCACGTAAATTTCCGAGTTGCCTTCGTGTGAAGAAGAGAACGCGAGCGACTTGCCATCGGGCGACCACGCGGGCGCGGTTTGTAATTCGGCTTTGTTATAATGAAACGCCGGCTTGCCGGAAACCGCGTCGATCAAAACAATATCCGGCCCGCCGGATTGATAGGAAGTCGTCGCCACGGAAAGGCCGTCGGGCGACCACGTGGGCGTGAGATTCAAACTGCTATTGCTCGTGAGTTGGCGAATGTTCGTGCCGTCATAATCCATCACAAAAATTTCTTTGGCCTTCGCAGCTTCGGAAGAAAAGACGATGCGGCTCTGCGAAATTCCAATTTGACCCGTGAGCACATTGACGATGTCGTCGGCCAATGCATGCACGAGTACGCGCAAGTTGTCGCGGCAGCCACGATAACTTTTGTCGGCGAGCAGCGCGCCCGAGCGGCTGTCAATGAGTTTCGCCGCGAGCGTGAGATTACTGCCCGCGACTTCAACTTGCGGATGCACGGCAAGCCGAAACGGCTCGGTCGGGCCTCGGCTCGCCAACTCCAGCCACGGCGAGTTCGAATCGCCCAATTGTTCATCCGAACGAAACGAGGCAATGACGCTGGACATCCAGAGATCGTTGTCCAAAATCTCGAGCACCTTCTTCGCGTCCATCACACTCGCTTGCGCGCGCGCCGTGCAGTCTTTCAACTCGACCGGGATACGCGTCACGGCATTCGTCTCCGCGCGGAGATGAACTTCGCTTTGGCTGAAAGCGAGAACCGGGGCGAGGAAGAGCAACGCCGTTATTCGTAGAGGAATTTTCATTTTTAAATTTCATGCACGCCTCTCAAAATTGTCATCCTGGAAGGACCTTCCCTCGTGCTTGAAACGCTTCCGAGCACGAGGGAGGGTTCTTCCAGAATGACATTTAAGAGGACGAGCGGCTATTTGAGAATTTTAAAACCAAGGGGCGAATGAGTCCAACTCACCAGTTCGCCACGAAATCAAAGTGTACGCCGAGCGTTTCGAGATTTGAACCCGCGGGCAAGGCGGGCAATGGATTGGCGCCTTGCACCGCGCGCAACGCGGCTTGATCGAAAGCAAACACGCCGGAAGATTTTTCCAATTTCGTGGAAAGCACGCGGCCGCTTTTATCCACTACGAAGTGTACCGTCGCCAAATACTCGCCCTGCCCGACATACGGCGCGCGCCATTGGCTCTCGATGCGAAATTGCAAGAGCGTGAGATAATGTGGAAACGCAAAGTCCGGCGCATCGAGTCGCACACCGCCGCCACCGCCGGTTCCGGTCTTCGTTCCAACCGCCGCGTTGCCGCCCGCGCCGCTGCCGGAAGTTTTGTTCGGCACAGGCTTGGGACTATTGCCGCCCTCTCCTTTTGCAAAAGGATTTTTACTCGGCGTCACGGAAGAAGTTTTAGTTGGCGCGGGCTTCTCAGTTTTGTTCTTCTTCGCCGGCAGAGTGGGCGCAGCTTGCTTGGTTGCAACTTCTTTCGGCGGCGCTTTGGGTGGAGGCGTTAGATTTTTTTTAGCAGGCTCGGCAATCGCATGCGGCGCATCGTTCGGCGCGCCGCTTTGTTTGGGCAAACCTACGGCGCCCTTTTGCAGCAAAGTCGCCGAGATCGTGCGCGGCGCACGGCGAGTCATCGTTTGCGAGTGGCCGAGTTGCAAAAGCATGAGCAGCAACAGCACGTGACCGATTGCAGAGAGGGTGAGGGCTTTGGTTTGAGGTTTACGCATGTTTGATGAACACGAGTTTGTAGTGTCCCCCTCATGAGTTTTGACGAATACGCTCGACAATGTTCAGCCACGGCTTGGCCGTGGCTTGCACTGATGCGCCGATGAACATCAATGCCGCGGCCCAGCCGTGGCAGAGCAAAATTCGATTATCAGTTTTGATTGTCAAAACACATTGGGGTTGTACGCCTGAAGGCGTCACTACGAACAAATCATTTCGTCATCGGCTCCAACACCAAGCTCACGTTTTGAATCCCCGCCTGCCGCACGAGATCCATCACCGCGACGATCTTGCCGTATTCCGCTTGCGTATCGCCTTCGATCAACACCGGTTGCTCCGGCGCGCGGCTCACCAATGCCGATATGCGCTCGCCGAGCACTGCGAGCGCAATTTTCTCGCCGTTCAAAAACGCTTGGCCGCTGCGATCAATCGTCACGAGCACCGAACGCTGCGGCTGCGGCTGCGACTCGCGCACCGCGGCTTTGGGCAAAGTGACTTTCGTGCCCGAACGCATGAGCGGCGCGGAGATGATGAAGATGATGAGCAACACCAGCATCACGTCAACGAGCGGCGTCACGTTGATTTCCGAGACGATTTGCGATCTTCGTTTTTTCACGTTGCCAATTATGCGTGAAGTAAATGTTCAGTTCCGTATTGAAGCGCGCGAGATTATCCTCGAGCTTCGCCAAGCGCGCGGCCAAAAAATTATTGCACGCGAGCGCGGGAATCGCCACAGCCAGGCCCGCGATGGTTGCGATCAACGCCTCGGCAATGCCGGGTGCGACGACGGTCAACTCCGTGCTGCCCGATAGGCCGATGCTGAGAAACGTATACATCACGCCCCACACCGTGCCGAGCAAACCGATGAATGGGCTGATTGTGACCGTGGTAGCCAACACCGACAAGCCGCTCGCCAGCGTGGCGAGTTCGCTCTCGGTCGCGGTTTGCAAACGCAGGCTCACGTCTTTTTCAAACAGATTAAAAGCGGCCTCGGGAGAAATTTCTGACAAATGCGTTTTGCCGGGCATCAGCCCTTCGAGGTGAGACTTGAGCGTCAAATAACCTTCTTCGAAGATGCGCCCGACTGCGCCGCCGATTTCTTTGGCGAGTTTGCCGTACATGAGTTGGAGGTCGGCGGTGGGACGCAAGAGGTTGAGAGCGCGGAGGTAGCCTTCGCTGCACGCGCGCAATTGCCAATACTTGTTTAGAGTGAGCGCCCAACTGGCAATCGACAGCAGCAGCAGCGACAACAGAATGGCTTTGCTAAAAAAGCCTGAGCGGAGAATAAGATCTAAAACACTTTCTTGCAACGACGCTGCTCCATGAGTTGTGATTCAAAAAAAAGTGCGCAAGCTTAGGCAAGATGGCTTTGAAATGCAAGAAAGATTTTCCGCCCGCCACCGCACCGTGAGGGAAAAATTCTTGCGAATGAGGGCAGGCCGGAGTATTGTGGCGCGGTTTCGAAGTTAAACTGCACTGAACCTACTTGGAGTGTCATTCTGTAAGAATCTTCCCTCGCGCTGGGCACACCTCTCAAAACAGGTTGTGTATCGAGTACGAGGGAAGGTTCTTCCAGAATGACAGCATCGAGGTAGAGTCGCCAAACAACGCGCAAGAGTACAATATCAAAACATGCGCCTCACCTATCAAGAGTATCGCCCGCGCAAAATTCTCCACGTGCAGCGACACGTTGACGGTCCGTGGTTTTGGACGAAGTACAGCGCGCATCCCTACGTCGGTTGCCGCAGCGGCTGCGAGTTTTGCTATTTGCGCGGCGAACGCTATCTCGGCAAACGCGATCCGAACACGTTCGACACGCTCATTCATGTGAAGATGAACGCCGCGGAATTGCTGCGCCGCGAGTTGTTTGGTTTGAATCCCGACGTGCTCGCGTGCGGCGATTGGCAACAGCCCGCGGAGGAGCGTTATCGCCTTTCGCGCGGCATGCTCGAAGTCGTGCGCGACTACTCCTTTCCACTATTCATCGTCGAGCGCTCGCCGCTGCTCGTGCGCGATTTGGATTTGCTAATTGAAATCAAACAACGCGCGTGGCTCGGCGTCGTCATTAGCTTCAGCAATCTTGATCACAAGCTGAAGCAGGCGTTTGAGCCGCGCAGTCCGGGCGTGCAACGGCGCTTGCACATGATGGCCGCGCTTGCGCGAGCCGGCGTCTTCGTGGGCGCATCGCTCATGCCCATCATTCCATTTGCCGGCGATGACCACGCACATTTGGAAGAGGCCGTGCGCGCGACGAAAGATCACGGCGGAGCGTTCGTGTTAGCCGGCGGCATGTCCATGTCCGGCGTGCAAGCCGAACGCACGCTGGCCGCAGCCAAGCAATTCGATCCTAAATTAGAAGCGCAATGGCGCAAACTTTATGGCTGGCAAGGCGGTCTTAGCCCAAGTCAGAGTCCGTCGCGGGCATACGCGGCGCGGCTGGGATTGCAAGTGCGCGAGCTGTGCGAGCGTTTCGGCTTGCAAGATCGCATGCCGCGCTACATTCCCCTGGGCCTTTGGCTCTCAACAAGCGCGTCGCAGAAAAACTTTTCCTCAAATCTTACGAATACGATTTGCGGCTCGCGCCGCAGTCGCGCGTTTGGGCCTATCGCAAAGCCGCGTGGACGATTGACGAGTGGCCGCGGAGCATCGCAGAATTATATAACGCCCGCGGCGAGCGCGGCTTGCAAACGTTGCCCGAGGTTACACCGAGCATTGCGGCGGAAATCGCGCAATGGCTGCGATAAGGCAAAACGATTCTTTCCTCTCGTTCCCGTACTCCGTTTGGGAACGCGCTTGTGCTTGAAACTCTGTTTCAAGTTTTCATTCCACCCAACGGTAGCTTGACTGAAGAAGAGAAACAGAGTTTCTCTTGCAAGAGTGTTCCCAAACAGAGTTTGGGAACAAGTAGAAAGGCCTCGCAAAGGAAATTGCGCAGTGGCTTTCTGAGAATGCATTTGAAAAACCTCTAACTCATGTCATTCAGTAGGAATCTTTTTACGCGCTGGCATTCTTCTCCAGAACTGAAAAGGATTCCTTCTGAATGACACGCTTAAAAAGGCGATTGCCGAAGCTGATTCAATGGACTATAATCCCCACAACCTTTCATCTTTTCTCACACAGGAGGCGGTAGCTTTATGAACAGATTCACTTCCCTCGTGTCGCTGCTCTTGCTCTGCGCGGCGTTTGCGCTTTTGGCGCAACCGGTCGCGAACAATGGCGCGAGCCTCGACCTCCCGTATCAAAAGTTCGTGCTCAGCAATGGGCTGACGCTCATCGTGCATGAAGATCGCAAAGCTCCGATTGTCGCGGTCAATGTGTGGTATCATGTCGGCTCGAAAAACGAGAAGCCCGGCAAAAGCGGATTCGCGCATTTGTTCGAGCATCTCATGTTCAACGGCAGCGAAAACTTCAACGACGATTATTTCAAAACCATGGAGCGCATCGGAGCCACGGATTTGAACGGCACGACCAATGAAGATCGCACCAACTATTTTCAAAACGTGCCGACCTCCGCACTCGACATCGCGCTGTGGATGGAGTCCGATCGCATGGGCCACTTGCTCGGCGTGATCGATCAAGCCAAGCTCGACGAGCAACGCGGCGTGGTGCAAAACGAGAAACGCCAGGGCGAGAATCAACCCTATGGCGTTACGCGCGAACTGATTACCAAAGCCACTTATCCCGCGGGCCATCCCTATTCTTGGACGGTGATCGGCGCGATGGATGATCTCAACGCGGCCGCGCTGGACGACGTGAAAGATTGGTTCAAGACTTATTACGGCGCGGCGAACGCCGTGGTTGTGGTCGCGGGCGACATCGATGCGGCCACGGCCAAAGCCAAAGTGGAAAAATATTTTGGCGATATTCCCTCCGGCCCGCCGGTGGCGAGGCATGACGTGTGGATCGCCAAACGCTCCGGCACGCAACGCCAGCAAGTGCATGATCGCGTGCCGCAAGCGCGGCTTTTCAAAATTTGGAACATCCCGCAGCGCGACGCGAGCGATTACGATTATCTAGATTTGGTGACGGACGTGATGGGCGCGGGCAAAAATTCGCGCTTGTACAAGCGCTTGGTGTATGACGATCAAATCTGCACCAACGTCGCTTCTTACGTCAGCCCCAGAGAACTCGGCTCGCTATTTTATCTCGACGCCACGGCCAAGCCCGGCGAAGATTTGGCGAAGATCGAAAAAGCGGTGGATGAAGAGTTGGCGAAGTTTCTCGCCGAAGGCCCGACCGCGGCGGAACTGCAGCGCGTGAAAACGCAATATGAGGCGAGCTTCATTCGCGGCATCGAGCGTATCGGCGGTTTCGGCGGCAAGTCCGACATTCTCGCGCAGAATCAAATCTATGCCGGCAGCCCGGATTATTATAAAACCACGCTGCAGCGCGTGCGTGCAGCCACGGCGCAAAATCTTTTGAACGCGGCCAAGCAATGGCTCTCCGACGGCGTTTATATTCTCGAAGTGCATCCGTTCGCGGATTATAAAACCGTGGCAAGCAACGTCGACCGCACGAAACTGCCGGAAGCAGGCCCGCCACCCACGGTGAAATTTCCCGAGGTGAAGCGCGCCACGTTGTCGAATGGCATGCAAATCGTGCTGGCGGAACGCGCTTCGATTCCGATGGTGAATTTTAATTTGATGATCGATGCCGGTTATGCCGCGGATCAATTCGGCCTGCCCGGCACCGCCAGCCTCGCGATGGACATGCTCGACGAGGGCACGAAACAACGCACGGCATTGCAAATCAGCGAAGAGCTGGCGCAGCTCGGCGCGAACCTGGGCGCAGGCTCCGGCCTTGATATGTCCAGCGTGTTTCTCTCCGCGTTGAAAGCGAATCTCGACCCCTCGCTCGAAATCTATGCGGATGTGATTTTGAATCCCGCGTTTCCGGAAGAAGATTTCAAACGTTTGCAGAAGCAACAGCTCGCGCGCATTCAACGCGAAAAAGTGACGCCGATTCAAATGGCGCTGCGCGTATTTCCCAAGCTGCTCTACGGCGCGAATCATGCGTATAGCAATCCTTTCACCGGCTCGGGCACGGAAGACACGGTGAATAAGCTGACGACCGCGGAGTTGGTGAAATTCCATCAAACCTGGCTCAAACCAAACAACGCGACGCTCGTGGTGGTGGGCGCGACGACGATGAACGAGATCAAGCCCAAGCTGGAAAAACTTTTTGCCGGTTGGAAGAGAGGCGAGGTGCCGAAGAAGAATCTCGGCGCGGTTGCGCTCGCGGCGAAGCCGACAGTGTATTTGATCGACCGCCCCGGCTCGCAACAATCGAACATTCTCGCGGGACACATCGCGCCGCCCAAAGCCAATCCCGAAGAGCTCGCGCTCACGATGATGAACAGCGTGCTCGGCGGCGATTTCACTTCGCGCGTCAACATGAACCTGCGCGAAGACAAGCATTGGTCGTATGGCGCGAACACTTTTATCTGGGACGCGCGCGGCCAGCGACCGTTCTTGATTCTTGCGCCGGTGCAAACGGACAAAACCAAAGAGTCGATGGTGGAAATTTTGAAAGAGCTGCGCGAGGTGGTCGGCAGCCGGCCCATCACCAACGAAGAGTTTGTGAAAGTGCAAACCAATGAGACGCTTTCCTTGCCCGGCTCGTGGGAAACCATGGCTGCGGTGAGCGGCTCCATCTCGAACATCGTGAGCTACGGCTATGCGGACACGTACTATCAAACCTATGCGGATAAGATTCGCAGCTTGAAACTCGCGGAGGTCACTTCTGTGGCGAAGAAAGTCGTGCAGCCCGAAAATCTCGTATGGGTCGTGGTCGGCGATCGCGCGAAGATCGAAGCCGGCGTGCGCGAGCTGAACTTCGGCGAGCTGCGCGTGGTCGATGCTGAAGGCAACCCCGTACAGTGATGAATGAACGTTCGTAGTGACGCCTTCAGGCGTTTTAGCTCATAGGTATCACACGCCTGAAGGCGTCACTACGAGCGCATTAACTAAACGTTCGTAGTGATACCTTTAGGCATTACCTTGTTGCGGGTTGATTTGTAATGTGCTTTCTTTGAATTGTCATCCTGGAAGGAGCTTCCCTGGTGCTTGGCACACCTCATAAAGTGTTGGTTCCAGTTCTAGGGAAGATTACTACAGAATGACCTTCGAAGAGAGTTGCAATCCCACAAGCATGAAAGCTCTAAAATATGAAGACCGCCACCTCCGAACCCAAGCTTACACAAACGCTCCTGCGCGACGTGCGCGGCAGCGATTTCAAGCGCACGCTGCGCCGTGATTGGAGCGAGTTGAAAGAGTTCTATCTCGATCAAGCGCGGCAAGAACGCCTGCGGCAAATGGGGAAATTCCAGCGTTTTTTTGTTGCGGGATGGTGGCTGCTCAAAAGCCTTTTGTTCAAACTCACGCCCGCGCGGCGGCTCTTACTGGCGCTTAGTTTCCTGCTCGTGCTAGCGGCGCATACGATCACTTTTGAAGAGAGCCAGATCATAATCAACAACGACACAAAAATGCTCGGCTTTTTAGTGTTGGTATTCATTCTCATGCTCGAATTGAAAGACAAGCTGCTCGCGCAGAGCGAGCTGGCCGCGGGCCGCTCCGTGCAACGCGCGCTCATGCCCAAGCAAAATCCCAACGTGCCCGGTTGGGAGCTTTGGCTTACGACGATTCCTGCAAATGAAGTCGGCGGCGATTTGGTGGATTATCTCGAGCTCGACGCAAACCGTTTCGGCGTCGCGCTGGGTGATGTTGCGGGCAAAGGTTTGAAAGCCGCTTTGTTGATGGTGAAACTGCAAGCCACTTTGCGCGCACTAGCAGCAGATTACAACTCGCTCGCCGAACTGGGCAAAAAGCTCAACACCATTCTCCGCCGCGACGGCTTGCCTGAAAGTTTTATTTCGCTCGTGTATTTGGAATTGCAATCCGATTCCGGCGAGGTGCGTTGGTTGAACGCCGGCCACATGCCGCCGCTCATTTTACGAAACTATAAACTCACCGAACTGCCGCAAGGCGCAGCCGCGCTCGGCGTCCTCGCGGAGCCTGCTTTTGTTGAACAACAAACCGAATTGCAACCCGGCGAAGCGCTCGTGCTTTACTCCGACGGCTTGATCGAAGCGCGCAACGAAGCCGGAGAATTCTTCGGCGAGCAGCGGTTGACCGACTTTCTCCCCACCCTCACCGGCCTTACCTCTACTGAAATCGGCGTGCGCTTATTAGCCGAAATCGCGCGCTTCGTCGGCGAAGCAAGACCGCACGACGACCTCTCGCTTGTCGTATTGAAGCGCGTGGGCGCCTAGTCCTCCATCGTATAGTTGATCGCGTCATCTTAATTGTCATTTCAAAGAAGCGCATTACAATTGAACGCCGAAGCCGCACACAAAATTCGCCTTGACGCGCCGAGTGAATTTGCCTAACTTTGTTTAAGTTGAACGAAGAAATGGCGGCAAAATTCAAAAACTTCAACTCGTTCAACTTGGAAGCGCGTTATCCGGATTACAAGCTCTCCTTTTACAAGCTTTGCACGCTTGATTTCACAAAGGAGCAATTCGCGCAAATCGACGAGGTGTGTCAATGGTTGAGCAACCAATTCCCGAATCAATCTTCCGCGACATCCGCAAGCTGATCGCCGAGCTGGAAAAAGAAAACATTCGCATCGAGCGCGCGATTCTTTTCGGCTCGCATGCTCGCGGTTCCGCCTCGGAATATAGTGATATCGACGTCGCTCTGGTTTCGCCGGATTTCTCCGGCACGAGGTTCTTAGACAATCAGCGTATGATCAAAGCTACGCTGCGCGTCAATCACGGCATCGAAACCCATCCCTTCACCCGCGAGGATTTTCTCGACTCGCCGTTCGTGCGCGACGAAATTTTGCCGTATGGCATCGAAATAAAGTAAACGAATCTTCTGCCCCTCGCGCCAAGAGTTGAGAGGATTTTGGAAACAATCGTATGCAAACCTATCAAGAATGGCAAAAAATAAATCCTAACAAGGCAAGCTTGCTGGCTACATGCGCGGCGGCGATTCGGCAAGTCGTGCCCGAAGCCGAAGTGATACTCTACGGCTCGGTTGCGCGCGGCGAAGAAACGCCGGCGTCGGATGTCGATCTGCTCGTGCTCGTGCCGCGGGAAGTGACGTACGAGCTTGAACGAGCCATCAGTGACTGCATATATGAGATCGAACTTGAAAGCGGACAAATGATCAGCTTGAATGTACGCCGGAAGCAAGCGTGGCATTCCGCGCCTTTGAGTTTCACTTCACTGTATGAGGCTATTGCACACGAAGGGGTGCGGATATGACGGAAGAAAAGAAACAAGATCTGCGGCAACGGTTGCACCGCGCACAAGAAACGCTGACTGAAGCCCGGACTTTGAAGGAAGCGGGACTTTATATTGGAACGGTCAATCGGCTCTATTACGCCTGCTTCTATGCCGCCTCGGCTTTGTTGGAAACTCGCGGCCTGACTTCCTCAAAACATTCCGGCATCATCGCCTTGCTCCACCAACATTTTGTCAAGGCCGGCATTGTCGCCGATGAGCAAGGAAAGTTTTATCGGTATTTGTTCGATACTCGGCAACGCGGCGATTATAATGATTACCCCGTTTTTACCGCTGAAGGAATCGAAGAGATGTTTAAGTCGGCCACAGAGTTCATAGACGCCTTGTCTCTGCTTACGGAAAAGCAGATGGGTTAGCCTGTTCGAAATACTCTCAACGAGGAATGTTTGTATGCGCACCTATCAAGAATGGCAAAAAATAAATCCTAACAAGGCAAGCTTGCTGACTACATGCGCGGCGGCGATTCGTCAAGTCGTGCCTGAGGCTGAAGTGGTTCTTTACGGCTCGGTCGCACGCGGCGAAGAAACGCCGGAGTCGGATGTCGATCTGCTCGTGCTCGTGCCGCGGGAAGTGACGTACGAGCTTGAACGAGCGATTCGAGATCAAACCTTTGACGTTGAATTAGAGCACGGTTATGTCATTACAACGATCATCCGGCAAAGTACAAAATGGCATGCAGCGCCGTTGAATTTCACGTCTTTGTATCGCGCCATCGAAAGAGAAGGCGTACAAATTTGAGTGAGAAGAAAGGCGCGATTACAATGCACCGAGGTAGTTTTATCGTCGCGCCCTCAATCTGTCATTCAGAAGGAATCCTTTTCAGCGCTGGATAAAGCCCTCGAATGAGGAGTCTTCCCCGCGCGTAAAAAGATTCCTTCTGAATGACAACTTCGAGGGAAATGCTACCTCAATCATCGATCGTCAACCTACAATCTTCAATCCACCCATGCCCGTGCCCTTCCATCCCGCCATTGCGCAATGGTTCGAACAAAATTTTAAGCATCCCAGCCCGCCGCAGGAAAAAGGCTGGCCCGTGATTGCCGCGGGTGAGCACACGCTCATTCTCGCGCCCACCGGTTCCGGCAAAACGCTCGCGGCATTTTTGTGGTGCCTCGATGATCTGTTCCGCGCCGGTTTGCAAACGGACGAGAAAGAGTTCGCGCGCAATCGTGAGGGCGTGCATACGCTCTATATCTCGCCGCTCAAAGCATTGAACAACGACATTCATCGCAACTTGCAAGAGCCGCTTGCGGGCATTCGCGCCACGGCGCAAGAGCTGGGGTTACAATCGCCGCCGCTGCGCGTTGCGGTGCGCACGGGCGACACCCCTGCAAATGTGCGCCAATCCATGCTGCGCAAGCCGCCGCACATTTTGATCACCACGCCCGAATCGCTTTTTCTTCTGCTCACTTCCAAACACGGTCGCGAGATTTTTCGCAATCTGCGTTATCTCATCGTCGATGAAATTCATGCGGTGAGCAACAACAAGCGCGGCGTGCATTTGAGTCTTTCTGTGGAGCGTTTGATGGCGCTCTGCGCGAGCGAGCCGGTGCGCATCGGACTTTCCGCCACGCAGCGACCTCTCGAACGCATCGCCGCTTTTCTCGGCGGGCAAAAATTTTCTGCCAATGAAAGCTTCACGCCTCGTCCAGTAACCATTGTCGATTGCGGCCAGCGCAAGGAAATGGATTTGCAAGTGCTCGCGCCCGTTGCAGACTTCGGCGACTTGCCCGAAGCCTCGGTGTGGCCCGCGGTGATCACCAAGCTTTATGAGCTGATTCGCAGCCATCGCAACACGCTGGTGTTCGTCAACATGCGCGCGCAAACCGAACGCGTTGCCAGACAGTTGAATGAAAAACATCGCGAGCTTATTGGCGACGACAACGCCGAGCTTGCGCTCGCGCATCACGGCAGCATTTCGCGCGAAACACGTTATGAAATCGAAGCGCGTTTGAAAAGCGGCAGCATTCCGGCGGTCATTGCCACGGCTTCATTGGAACTCGGCATCGACATCGGCAGCATCGATCTCGTGGTGCAGCTTGAATCGCCGAAGAGTGTTTCTTCCGCGTTGCAGCGCGTGGGTCGCAGCGGTCACGTGCTCAGCGCCACGAGCAAAGGCCGCCTCATACCTCTTTATCCTTCCGACCTCGACGACGCCGTGAGCCTCACTGCCGGAATGCTGCACGGCGACATTGAAGAGTCGTTCATTCCCGAAAATTGTCTTGACGTGCTCGCGCAGCAAATCGTCGCCGAAGTCGCGATGCGAGAGTGGCCGCGCACCGAGCTTTATCATCTCGTGCGACAGAGCTATTGCTATCGCCATCTCACGCCCGCGGTCTTCAATAACGTGCTCGACATGCTTTCCGGGCGCTATGCCTCCGCGCCGATGCGCGCGTTGCAACCGCGATTGAGTTGGGATAAAGTAAACGATATGCTGATTGGGCGGCGCGGCAGCCGCATGCTCGCCACGATGAGCGGCGGCACCATTCCCGATCGCGGCTATTACAGCGTGTATCTCGAGAACAGCAACACCAAGCTCGGGGAGATGGAAGAAGAGTTCGTGTTCGAGTCGCGCGTAGGTCACGTATTCTTTCTCGGCAACAATGAATGGCGCATCGAGCAAATTCTGCAAGACCGCATCATCGTCGCGCCTGTTGCCGCCGTCAAGCCGCGCCCGCCGTTTTGGAAAGGCGACTCGCTCTATCGCGATTTCGCCACGAGCCAACGCATCGCAACGTTTCGCCGCGAGCTGATGGAGAAGATCGAGCACGGCGAAGGCGAAACCTGGCTGCGCGAAACTTGTCGCGCGGATGAAGACACTGCGCACAACTTGCAAGAGTATCTCTTGCGCCAATACGAGCACACGGCCGCGCTGCCTACGGACAAACAATTTATTCTCGAATCCTTTCGCGACAGCGCGAACGAGCCTCATATGGTTTTGCACACGTGCTGCGGCGGCCGTGTGAACGGCGCGTGGGCGATTGCGCTGGCTGCGGCTGTCGAGCGGCATTATCAGGCCGAGATGCAATACTCGTTCAATGACGACGGCATCGTCATGCGTTTGCTCGACACGGAAAAGGCTTTGCCGCTTGTTGATTTTCTCACGCTTCCGGCGGAGCAAGTTGAAAGCCTGCTCATCGAATCACTCGCGGACTCCGCTTTGTTCGCGACGCATTTTCGTTACAATGCAACTTCATCGTTGCTCTTGCCGCGTTCGAGGCAAGGCAAGCGCATTCCGCTTTGGCTGCAACGTTTGCGCGCCGCCGATCTTTTGCAGGTTGCGCGGCAATTTCCAGACTTTCCGATTTTGCTCGAAACCTATCGCGATTGCCTCGAAGAGGTTTTTGATTTGCGCAGCCTGCGCACCGTCATCGGGAAATTGCAGGCCGGCGAAATTCGCGTGCATCAAATCGAAACGCCGTTTCCTTCGCCCATGGCTTCGGGATTGATGTTTCAATTTCTCGCGAGCAATTTGTATGGCGAGGATCGTTCGCGCTACCCCGGCCACGTTGCGAACGTGAGCAGCGAACTGCTCGCCGAATTGCTCTCGCGCGAAAACATTCCCGCGATTGTAACGCCCGAGCTAGTTGTCGAAGCCGAAGCCCGTTGGCAACATTTAACGCCGGAGACGAAAGCCAAATCTGCTGAAGAGTTGTTGGATGTGATTGAAAAGCTCGGGCCGATTGCGGAAGAGGCGTTACGTGAGCGGTGTGTGATCGAGCCGGCGGTGTGGCTTGCGCAACTGCACGCAGCGAAGCGCATCATGCTTATTGGCGAGCTTCCCTCCCCGCTAACTGTCATTCCGCAAGGAACCTTTTTAAGCACTGGAGATGAAGCTTCTTGGGGAGCAATGGAAGACGTCTCAAGCACGAGGGAAGGTTCTTCCAGAATGACAATTATGAGTGGAGAAGAAGCTCCTGTTGCCATACGGGAAATTCTCTCAAGCGCCGAAAAGGGTTCCTACGGAATGACAGTGAGGGGTGAGGGAAGGCCAGGCTGGATTGCAACGACGGATGCGCACTTGTTCGAAGCGCCAATGAGCGAAGAAAACGCGCGAGCGCTCGTGCAGCGCTATTTGCGCGTGCGCGGTCCGGTCATTTTCTTTCTTCTGCAACAAGCCCTTCATCTCCCCGAAGATTTGTTGGAAAAAATTTTGGCGGAGTTGCACGCCGCCAAGCATCTCGTGCGCGGCGAATTGGTGCAAGGCGTTCCTGAAACGCAATGGTGCGAGCGGCAAAACTTCGCGGAGCTTTATCGCCGCGCGATTGCGTTGCGCCGCGAAGCCTCGGCGCCCGCTGCGCGCGCGACGTTTTATCAATTTCTGCTGCGCTGGCACAAAGCCGGAATGCCCGGTCAAGCGCTTACGGAATTGGCGAAGCGTTATCGCGGTTTGCGTTTGCCTTTGCACTTTTTCGAACGAGAGATTTTGCGCACGCGCTTCGCGGCATCCACGCCGGAAGAATTCAAAAAAGCCTGCGACGATTTTGAGGCGAGCATTGCTGTGGGCGATCTCATCCTCTCCGCGCAGCGCGAAGGCGAGGAAGGGCGGCGTTATCTAAAATTGCAAATGCGCGGCGAAGGCAATTTGCTCACGAGCAAAAGCGTCTTGCTTGAAAGGGTTGCAACCCTCGATGATTCCGCGCGCACGGTGTTTGAATTTTTAAAAGAGAACGGCGCAAGCTTGTTTCGCGATATGACGGTCGGAGCCGGACTCAGCGCCTCGCAATTGGAGCATGGCTTATCGCGCCTTGTTCACGCGGGTTTGGCAAGCTGCGACCACTATCCGGCGTTGCTCAAAATATTGCAGCCGAATACGAGCAGCCTGAAAAACGAAGCTGAAGCTTCGGACTCCCCTTTCCCCAAATCGCCGTGGCAGATGCGCGATCGCCAACGTCGCGAGCGCTATGCGGTGCGCCAAACGATTCGCGAGCGCATGCCGTTGCAAGAAGGCCGATGGTTTCTCACCACTTCGTTCGCGGTGATGGGCAAGGAACTTTCTGAAGCCGAGCGCGCGGAGCGGCAAGCGCGTTTGCTCTTGCAGCGTTACGGCGTGCTCGTGAAAGATTGGTATCGCCGCGAAAGCGATTTGTTGCCGTGGCCGAAGCTGTTCCAAGTTTTGAAACGTTTGGAATGGCAGGGCGAGATTCGGCGCGGGTATTTTGTGGAAGGTTTGTCCGGCATTCAATTCGCGCAACCGGAAGCGGTGGAGTTGTTAGAGCAGTTGCAAGCGGCAACGAAAGCGGGGGCAAAAAATGTGTTGGCAACGAATGCAATCTTATTGAGCACACTCGATCCGGCTTTGCCTTTTGGCGAAGCCGTGGCGTGGGAGATGAAAGATGAAGAGGGAAACAAAATCGCGGTCGTGCGTGCGCCGAGCAATCATCTGTTTTTTGTGGATGAAAAGCCCGTGCTCTATGGCGAGAACTACGGCACGCGCTTGTGGACGCTACAAGTTTGGCGCGAAGAGTTTGTCGATGCTCTTGCGAAGAATTTGAAAGTGTGGTTGCAGCTTCCGCCAACGTTGCGCCCGCGGCAACGCCTTGAAGTGGAGCAAGTCAACGAGGCCGCAGCTTCAACGAGTCAAATTGCCGAGGCCTTCATCAAAAATGGTTTCGAGAGCGAAGGAGAGAAGTTGGTGCTATGGCCGTCAAAGGTGTGAGGGGGTAGCGACCAGTATTTAGTACCTCAATTTTGCACCGTGTCGCCGCCAACCGTCGCTTGATGATGAATCATCAAGCTAGGAGATGTAAGCTAACTAAAGTTGGCTACCACCACACAGGTATTAGTCATCTTTAGATGACTTTCACCTTTTAGCCTGATGGCTTCAGCATCAGGCGGAGTTCGACGACATCACCAGCGCAAAATTGAGGTAGTAAACAGCCATCAGTGGTGAGTTGGATCGCTGCCTTGCTTTTCAAACCAATCGAAGCTATATTTTATCGCCTTAAAAAAAATAGGAGGCATGCCATGAAAACTGTTGAAGGCGTTGTTCGCAATGGGGAAATTCTGCCAAGGGAGCCGCTTGTGCTCGAACGTCAATCGCGTTGCTTGATCACGATCTTTGATGAAGACTTGGAAGAGCTTCACCGGCTTTCTCAAGCCGAGCTTGCGGAGGAGCGGCAAGAACGCTTGAGCACGTTGCTCGAGGTCAATAAACAGTCTCTACTTTCAACCGAGCAAGCGCGGGAGTTGGATCAAATTCTGACGGAAGTTTATCAGCTAGCGGCTAAACGTGCGCGTGCGACTCGGATATTGGAGCACTTGCAAGCAGCTTGAGGGGATATGGCATCGACCTACATTTCACCCGAACTGAAGCAATTAATCTTCGCAGATGCCGGGTATCGCTGCGGCTATTGCCTGACTCCCGCTTCATTCCTACCGGTACGTTTTGAGATTGAGCATATCATTCCCGAAAGCGCGGGCGGAAAAACTGCGCGTGAAAACTTGTGGTTGAGTTGTCCTTCCTGCAATAGTTTCAAAGGCGTTAAAGTCGAAGCCATTGACCCCGATACTCAAAAGATCGTACCGCTCTTCAATCCTCGCAGACAAAGTTGGTTTGAGCATTTTACGTGGAGCATTGACGACACGCGAATTATTGGCAGCACCGCCAATGGCCGTGCTACGGTTGAAGCTTTGAAACTGAACCACAGTTGGTGGCACTCTTGTCGTAGTGAATGGGTATTGCGCGGGGATTTTCCACCGAAAAGAGATGATTTGAATACTTGACCCTCCCAAAACTCGGAGTGTTGAATCTCCAATTCTCCACCGATCCAACACTCCATCACTCCCATCAAACTCAACCAATGCGCTCTCTCCGCCCATGTGGGGTTGGCATTATTGCCAATCGAACACCATGCCGAGATTCAACGTGCGGCCGCGCATCGGGACGAACAAGCCGTCCACGCTCAACGGCACATAGTTGTCGCGATTGGCGAGGTTCTCAATCGCAGCATAGGCCCGGAACGCCGGCGAAAATTGATAAGACGCCGAGGTGTTTACGAGAACATGGCTCGCGGCATTGCGGCGATTGACCGCCAGGGCCGCTGGTAACGTGCGCATGTTGCGATAATAACCCGTCACGTTGAAGTTGAAATTTTGCCGGCTCAAATTGGCGCCGGCATTGAAATAACGGTTGGGAATGAAAAACGTGTCGCGCTCGTTTTCCACGTCGCGGCTGCGGAAGAACGAAGCATTGGCAACAAGTAATTGAACTCATCGAAACGATACCAGCCGTCCAGGTCGAGCCCGCTGACTTCCGTGTTGCCGTTGTTGCGCGCGCGAAACTCGTTCGCGCTCGTTTCCACGTATTCGATCTTATCGGCAAAAACCTGGTAGAACGGCGTAATTTGCACGCGCAAGCCGCCGGCGCTTTTCACTAGAGCGCTCAATTCCAGCGTGTGCACTTTTTCAGATTTGATTTCGGAGCTGCCGTACAACGGCGCGAGCGCGATGCCCAGGCGCTCGTAAATCGAGGGCGGCCGGCCGGCGGAAGCATACAGCGCCTTGAGGGTAAATTTCGCCGAAGGCGTGAGCACCAGCGCGAAACGCGGATTCACGATCGTTTCCTGCTCGCCCGCGAAGCCGTCGTAATAATCCAGGCGCGCGCCGCCCAACGCGCCAAAGGCGGAGGAGAATTTCATGTTGTCTTCCGCATAAACCGAAAGCACGGTGCGGGAAGCGTTCGGCGCGAGCAAATTGGCGTCGGTTTTATTCGGCACGAAACCCGCGCCGTTCCAATTGTAAATCGTGCCGTCGTATTGTCCCTCCCTTTCCAATTTCACGCCCGCCACCCAGGATTGCTTTCCGGCTTGGCGCGTGTAAATGCCCTCGGCAAAGACGTCGTAATTCGACTCGTCGCCGCCCCAGGGGCCGCCGGCGAGATGAATGAAGTTGCTGAATTTCGCGGTCATCGCGCCAAGGTTGATTTCATAATTCGTATTCGGCTTGAATTTAAAATTGGTCAGCCATTCCGTGCCTTCGTAGTTATAAACGTCCGAGTTTTGCGAGGGTAATTGCCCGGAAAGAAAAGCGTCCTGCGCGGCGTGTTTGTACCACGATTGCAGAGTCCAGCGATTGTCCAACGAGCGCAGCGACAGCGAGAAGTTTGCCGCGCCTTTGGTGCCGTCGCGCAGCGTGCCGTCCGGCAATGCGAAACCGCCTTGACCTGCCGTAGCCGGATGCGGCCGGCCGTGATCGTCGTAATATTGCAAGAAGCCGCCGGCGTGCCATTTCGAAAAGGAGCGGCCCCAAAGCATGGAAAATTTTTTGCTCCGCAAGCCTTCTTTCACGCCGCTCTTGTGATTCGCCGCGGCATTGACGTGCATTTCCGTTTTTTCCGCGCTCTGTTCTTTCGTAATCAGGTTGATGATGGTGATGGCGCTGCCGCCGTACAGCGGAATCGGCGAGCGGGGTTAAAATGCGAGGGCTGTAGGGGCAAAGCGAAAACGGCAATATCCGGAATGTTGAATCTCCAATCCTCCAACACTCCAGCTCTCCAATCACTCTAAACCAGCGGCACGAGCGGGCCAAGCTCGTCGAGAAATTTTTCGACGTGTTGCTTCGTCACCTTCTCTTGACCGGTCATGCCGCGGACGAATTGCAGCACCAGATGATTGCCGAAGCGCTGGCGTGGGAGATGAAAGCTTTGGGAAGGAAACAAAATCGCCGTTGTGCGCGCGCCGAGCAATCATAGCTTTTTTGTTGATGAAAAGCCCTCGCTCTAAACGCACAAACCGGTCAAGAGCCTTGCGGATGGCGTCCGTCTCGCTTATATTTATTTGGTACGAGCGCAAACGCTGTGGACCTTGTCGCGACCTTCGACTGCAACGTCGCGAACGCGTCCGCAAGCTTACCCTCGCGGCCGTGACGGTTCTCTAAAACAAATCAACCAGCCCAATCATGAACACTCTACAATTGAACCAGCTCTTGCGCGAGCTTAAACTAGAGTTGCAAAAACTCTACGGCGACCAACTCGTCGCGCTTATTCTTTACGGCTCCTATGCGCGCGGCCAGGCGCACGAGGATTCCGATATCGACGTGGCGATGATCTTGAAATCCTACGAGCGCCCGTATCAAGAAATTACTAGAACAGGTGAAATTGCCTCTCGGTTTTCACTCGACTATGATAGGCTCATTGCGCTGATTCCGTTCCGCGAGAAAGATTGGCGTGAAACGCAATCGCCTTTTTTTGCAAACTTGCGCAAAGATGGGATTGAGATAAAATGAAACAAGAATCTGCTGATTATTTGGAAAAAGCCGCGGAGAATATTCGGGCTGCGGACATGCTCATCGCAGCACAGTTTTTTGAAATTGCCGTGTCGCGCACTTATTATGCGATGTTCTACATCGCTGAAGCGCTTTTGTGCGAAGAAGATAAAAGTTTTTCGTCTCATCAAGCCGTGCAAAGCGCATATGGAAAACTTTTTGCCAAGACAGCCAAGCTTGATCCCAAGTTTCATCGTTATCTGCTGGAAGGCTTTCGCGCTCGACACGTAGCAGATTATGTCAGCAGTACAGAGCTCACCGAGCAAGACGCAATCGAAGCGGCAAATGCAGCAGAGGAATTTTTAACTGCTGCGAAAAAATATCTCACCCACGCGGCTTCAGCAACCACAGAAAATGCGGCAACAAAATAGGCTCACTTGACGGAGACACTTGCGATGCCACATGCAAACGATCATGCAGCTTTGTTGGAAAAACTTCGCCGCGACGCGATTGGCTTGAACACGAGCTACAATCTCGCGAACGGCGAGCGCACGAGACGCATTTATCTCGACAGCACGGCGAGCACGTTGCGCCTCAAAGTCGTGCAAGAAGTGTTGGATCGCTATCTCCCCTATTACTCGAATACGCATAGCGTGATGCATTTCGGCGCGAAGCTTTCCACGCATGAGTATCATTGGGTGCATGACATGGTGTTGCAATTCGTGCATGCCGATCCTCAACTTTACACCGCCTTCTTTCTCGGCAGCGGCACGACCGCGGCCATGAATCGCGTGGCGCGCACGCTGCGCGAGAAACGGCCCGAGCGCGACGTGGTGCTCACTTCGATCATGGAGCATCATTCGAACGATCTGCCGCATCGCAAACATTTTCGCGAAGTGGTGCACGTGCCCGCGCAAATGGCGGCGCACTCGCTCGGCTGCATCGATCTTAGCCGCATGGAGCAAGCCCTCAACGAGCACAAAGGCCTGGTGAATTATATTTCACTCACCGGCGTGTCGAATGTCACGGGCATCATCAATCCCATTCATGAAGTGGCGGAAATGGCGCATCGCCACGGCGCGCTTATCGTCGTGGATGCCGCGCAAATGGCGGCGCACATGCCGATTCACATGAGCGGCCACGCGAATCCTGTGCGCGAGCTCGATGTGCTCGTTTTTTCCGGACACAAGATTTATGCGCCCGGCTCGCCCGGCGTTGTGGTCACGCGCAAGGATTTGTTTGCCGGCATCGAGCCGCAAGAGGTGGGCGGCGGCATGGTCGATACCGTTTGGGTGAATCGCTACACCGTCTCGCAGCATTTTCCGGATCGCGAAGAAGCGGGCACGCCGAATATCGTCGGCACGATTGCTTTGGGCGCGGCGTTGTATGCGCTGCACAAAGTCGGCATGGAAGTGATCGCCGAAGATGAAACACGGCTCATTAATTATGCGCTCGAAAAGATGAGCCAAGTAAACGACCTCATCATTTACGGCGAGACCGATCCCAAACTTTGCCAGCGCACCGGCGCGATTTCATTCAACCTGCGCAACTTCGATCACAGTTTGACCGCCGCGGTGTTGAATGATTATTTCAACCTCTCCGTACGTAACGAATGTTTCTGCGCGCATCCCTACGTGCGCGAGATGGTGATGCTGAGCTTGAGCGAAGAGGCCGAGCGGCTTTCCGATGAAGAGTTGGCGAATCTCGCGGAGCTGCATCGCGGCATGGTGCGCGCGAGCTTCGGCATTTACAACACCGAGAAAGACGTGGATGCGCTCGTGGCCGCGTTGCATCAGATCAGCGCGAATCGCGAGCAGTATAAGCCGCTCTATCATCGTCTGCCCAGCGGCGATTACGTGCATAACACTTTCAAATTCGAGCACGAGAAGTTGTTTTCGGTGAAGGGCGTGGTGGATCAAATCTTTAATAGCTGAATAGCGCATCGCGGACGAGCCGCGCCCAAAAGCTTTCTGTAAGCGGATTTGCTAAGTAAGCGGATAAAACTTCGAGGCTTTATCCGCGTACTTGTTTAATCCGCTTACAGGAATGTCTTTGCTTTAAAAGCAAAGGCTTCACTCTTATTGAATAAAATCCTATGCTGCTTCGAACTTCAGTGCGCTGGTCGCCGCTTCCCGGTTCTCTGCTGATTTTAATTTTAAATTTCTTTCTCGCAACCTCGCTGCCCGCCCAAAATTTTCCCAACGGTTTCAGCTTTTATCTCCCTCCCCACGACACGACCAGCGTGAAGTTTTTGCCGAGCTTTCCATTGCGCGCAATCGCTGCGAATGATTTCGTCGCAGCGACTTCCACGGGAGAGTTTGCCGTGCAAGGTCACGCGCTGCGCTTCTTCGGTACGAACCTCGTGGCCGACGGTGCGTTTCCGCCTAAGAATGAAGCGACTTTTATTGCGGGGCGCTTGCGTAAGCTTGGATTCAATCTCGTGCGCCTGCACCATCTCGATAATCCGTGGAGTCCGTTGAGCTTGTTCATGCAAGGCCAGGACACGCGCCATCTCAATCCGCAAACGTTGGATCAACTCGAATACCTCATCTCGCAGCTCAAAGCCAACGGCGTTTATGTGAACATGAACCTGCACGTTTCGCGCACGTTTCGCAGTGCCGACGGCGTGGCCGATGCCGACTCGCTATGGAATTACGGCAAAGGCGTGACGATTTTTGATTCGCAGTTGCTCGCGTTGCAGAAAGAGTACGCGACGCAATTGCTCACGCACGTGAATCCCTACACCGGCCTCGCGCTGGCGCATGATCCGGTGATGGCCATGGTCGAAATCACCAACGAGAATTTGCTGTATGGCATGTGGCGCGGCAACGTGCTCAAGCCGTTCGCGCACGGCGGCGTGCTCACCGCGCGGCACAATGCGATGTTGAATGATCTCTGGCAACAATTCTTGCGCGCGAAATACGGCAGCACCGCGGCGCTCGCGCAAGCGTGGAATCAAGGCGTAACGAGCGGGCAGAATCAAGTGCGCAACACGGGCTATGAAAGTGATCTCGCGTCGTGGCGTTTAGAATTGCACGGCGCGGCTGCAGCATCAGCGACGCGAGACGCGAGCAATCCTTATCAAGGCCAGACCTCCGCGCGTGTGAATGTCACGGCGATTGACGGCACGAATTGGCACGTGCAATGGGGGCAAGTCACGCTCACGCTGCAAAAAGATTCGGCGTACACGGTGAGCTTCCAGGCGCGCTCGGATCGCAATCGCGCGATCTTTGTCGGCGTGCAGCAATTTAGCGCGCCTTATACTTTCTACACCGGAGCGGATTTTAATCTCACCACGAATTGGCAGCGCTTCGCTTTCAGTTTTATCGCGCCCGCAACTTTGCTTGGCGATACAAAACTCGCGTTCATGTTGGGAGAGGAAATCGGCCATTATTGGTTCGATGAAGTTGCGTTCGGCCGTGCAGCCGTGCAAGGCTTGGAAGCGAATGAATCTTTGGAAAGCGGAGCCGTGCGCCGCCTCGACTTCAACGAGGCCAAGGCGTTTACGAATAACCGCGTGCGCGACATGACTTCGTTCTATATCAAGCTGCAAAATGATTTTTTTGACGAGATGGCGAGCTTCCTCAAAAACACTCTCGGCGTGCGCGTGCCGATTACGAGCACGAACTTGCACGCGGGTTTGCCGGATTGGGCCGTGCAATCGCGCATGGACTATGTTGACAATCACAACTATTGGGATCATCCGCAGTTTCCCAACGAGCCGTGGTCACCCACCGATTGGTTGATCAACAACACGGCGATGGTGCGCGATTCAGACGGCGGCACGATTCCATATTTGTTCGCGGGCACGCGTGCGGCGAACAAGCCTTTCACGGTAAGTGAATACAATCACGCGTTCCCGAATCGCTATCAAACCGAGGGCGTGCTCTTTCTCACCGCTTACTCCGCTTTTCATCGCGCGAACGGCTTGATGTTTTTTGATTACAACGGCTCGCGCGAATGGCAAGCGGATTACCTCGACGATTATTTCGCGCAACATCGCACTAGCGTGATGATGGCGCTGATGCCCTCCTGTGCGTATGTTTATCGCAATGGCTTGATTCGCGGCGCAGGGCAAACGCTGGTCGCGCGTTATCATCCCGATGACGTGTTGCTCGCGCCGAAACGGGATTTGGGTTTTGACCTCCGCCCGCGTTTTCCCGGCAAGCTCGCGTTGCAACACGCGATTGTGACTGAAACCTTCGAGAGCGCCACGCCCGCGGATTTTTCCAACTTTCCGCTTGAGCCGAGCAGTCCGTATGTCACCGATACCGGCGAGATTATTTGGAACACACAGGGCCTGCTGAAAGTGATCACGCCGCGTTTCATCGCCGCCACCGGCTTCTTTAATGACTTTGCGAACGAGCCGCTGGGCGACATGAGATTGCTGCGCGGTTCGGATTTTGGCGCATGCACGTGGCTCTCGCTTTCAGATAAGCCGCTTGCCACTACGCCGCGCTCGCTGCTCACGCTCGTTTCGCAAACGCAGAACACGGGCATGATTTGGGAGAACAACAACACGCTGCGCGATAATTGGGGGCATGCGCCGACTCAGATTTTGCCGCTCGTGATTGAATTGGAATTGCACGTCGAAGCCGAAGGCCTGCGCGTTTATCCCTTAACCGCAACCGACGAAGCCACGGCAGAGTGCAGCAATGCGCTTCTCATTGCGCCAAATATTTTTCGTGTGTTGATCGATCAAACAAAAACGCCAACGTTGTGGTTTGGCTTAGAAACGGTCGGCGGCGCTTCAGAGGTTACGGACGAGGCCCAAGTTTGGGATTATCACCTCGAACAAAATTTTCCCAACCCCTTCAATGCCGGCACGACGATTCGTTTTTCAATGAAGCAAGCTGGACGCGCGCGTTTGGTGGTTTATGATATGGCTGGACAGGAAGTGTATAATGAAAGCATGTTCGCGTTCGCGGGCTGGAATTGTTTTAAGTTTGAGGGAGAGAGTTTGGCTTCCGGAATTTATGCGTATGAAATTGAGGTGGGCGGGTTTTCGATGAAGCACAAGATGCTATTGCTGCGCTGAGGCCGCGTCTTGCTTTTTCGAATAAAAGCTTCTATCTTGCGCCGGTTTTCGACAACCACCGGTCAGTTTCGAGTGCAAAAAATTTGCAGGAGGTGAGGGTGCATAAAATTCACGATCGGGGCTATATCAGGCTCTTTTCGAACAAGGAAATCTTTCGCCAGTTGGTCACCTCCTTTGTGCCGCAAGCCTGGGTGGGAGAATTGGATTTCTCGACCTGCGAATTGATTCCCGGCACATTCGTCGCGCAGGAATACAAAACGACCTTCAGTGACTTGATGTATAAAGTGAAATGGCGCGAGCGGGACTTTTACATTGTGATTCTGCTTGAGTTCAAATCCGCTCCGGCGTTGTTTGTCACTGTGCAAGTGCTGGGTTACGTGCTCGATTTCTATCGGCACTTGATCGACTCCGAGAAAGAGTTGCGCAAGCTGCCGCCGGTCTTTCCTATCATGCTGTACAACGGCGAGCGCGAATGGACGACGCCTTTGGATATTGCCGAACTGATCGAAGGCAATGAAGCGCTCGGAGATTATGCTTTGCACTATAAGTGCTTCCCGATCCTCGAATATGCTTATAGCGCCGATAAGTTAAACGAGATTGGCAATATCGTCGCCACGCTGTTTTTGGCCGAGACCCAACATGATTTTGAGCTGCTTGTGCAAAAGCTATTGGAGTTGTTTGAGCGTGAGGAAGATAAACAAGCGTTGTCGCTGTTTTTGAATTGGTATCGGCAATTGGCTGTTCACGGACGTATTGACGAATCCGATTATCGTGCTTTTGAAAAAATCTATCGCAACCGAGAGGAGGTTCATATGCTGGAAAATGCCATCCGCGCCGAGAAAAAGCAGCTTTGGAAACAAGGAAAATTAGAAGGAGTAGTCGAAGGCAAGCTGGAAGGAAAGCAAGAGCAGAATATGTTGATTGCGCGGCTGATGCTGCAAAACGGCGAGCCGCTAGCGAAGATCAAGCTTTATACCGGTCTTTCAGATGAAGCGCTGCGCGCTGCTGAAATGGAGCAGCTCAAGGTGTCATAGTATCGTGACTGGTTTCAATGCTTTTCGTCGTAACAACTGCCATTGTGTTTTCGAACAAACCTATCGCAACCGCGAGGAGGTTCATATGCTGGAAGATGCTATTCTCGCCGAGAAAAAGCGGCTTTGGGAGCAAGGAAAATTAGAGGGATTAGCTGAAGCCAGACTCGAAGCCAGGTTGGAAGCCAGGCGTGCAGGCGAACGCGAGTGCAATTTGAGAGTCGCGCGACTCATGCTGCAAAACGGCGAGCCGATAGCAAAGATCAAGCTTTATACCGGCCTCCCCGATGAAGCGCTGCGTTCTTTGCAAGCAGAACTGCAAGCTTCATGACGCCTCGCAATAGCTTCCGACCTCCTCGTATTGTTATCCGCAATGCGGGGAGGCCGCAACCTAAAAGCATACTGTAAGCGGACTCTTCGAAGAGAGCGGATAAAACAGTTTTTATCCGTCTTGTTTGGCAAATCCGTTTACAGGTAAATTTTTGCTTTAGAAGCAAAAGCGTTCACTTTATAAGAGACGAACAGAAGCCAGGAGCATCCTATGAACTCACAAGTCGAATTAGAATTATCGCCGCGTCTCTTGCAAAAAATTCAACGCTTGGTCGATGGGGGAGGTTCAAAGATCTCAGTGATTTTTTTGAAACGACCGGACGCTATTATCTGGAGCGGCATACCGATGAGATGTGGGAGCAGTACGTCCAGCACGAAATAAAGGCCGGTCTTTATGAAGAGTACTGTAAACAAATTTGATCAGCTCGATAAAGGCGAGCGAACGGCTTTGGCGCTCTGGCGGTCGCATCAAGATGCGATTCTGCTTTGTGATGATCTGCAAGCTCGTATGTTGGCGCAGGATTTTAAAATTCCCCTCATGGGAACTCTCGGATTGATTTTGCGAGTTGGACAAGTGGGACTGCGCCCCATCTCCGAAGTACGAGCTATTCTCAACGATCTTCCCAAACGCTCCACGCTTCATTTGAAACCCTCGCTACTTCAACAGGTTCTTGCTTCTCTTCCAGACAAATAAGTCTTCGCGAGGCATTGGAGAAAGTCGAACGCGAGAATATCGCGCCCGAAATTTGTCGTCGCATGTCATTTTCAGCAAACGGTATTGCAGCGCCGGAGCAAGCGGGGGCGTGTTGCAGGAAAAAATCGTTTTTGAAAAAAATCTCGTACTGACTTTTTAGGCGAAGAGTCATGCTCTCCATAAAACCACTTTCTTCCCCACTCCTCCTCGCCGACGATGATTTCTCCATCACCGCTTCGCTTGCTCTGTTGTTGAAACAAGCGGGCTATGCTTCGCAAATCGCATCTTCTCCGCGCGAAGTCATGAACCGCATCGCCAGCGAAAGCTTCGCGCTCGTATTGTTGGACATGAATTTTTCGCGGCAAACAACGGGTGAAGAGGGCTTAGCCGTTTTGCGCGAAATCAAAACGCGCCAGCCGCGGCTTCCGGTGATTCTCATGACGGCATGGGGCTCGATCGCGCTGGCCGTGAAAGGCATGCACGCCGGCGCCTCGGATTTCGTCACCAAGCCGTGGAGCAACGAGCAGCTTTTGCACAGCGTGCGCACGGCGTTGGGTTTGGCCGCGGCGAATGCTTCCGCGAAGCCCGCGCAAACGCTCACGCGCGAAGATTTGGAGGCGCGTTATGATTTCAACCAAGTCGCGGGCCGCGATCCGAAATTTTTGCGCGTGCTCGAAATCATCGGCCGCGTGAGCGCGACGGAAGCCTCGGTGCTCATCACCGGTGAAAGCGGCACCGGCAAAGAGCTGATTGCCGAAGCGCTGCACCGCAACAGCTTGCGCAAAGACCGGCCGTTCCTCAAAGTCAATCTCGGCGGCATTCCGACGACGTTGTTCGAGAGCGAAATGTTCGGCCACGTGAAAGGCGCATTCACGGACGCGCGCTTCGACCGCAAAGGCCGCTTCGAGTTGGCGCACGGCGGCACGATCTTTCTCGACGAAGTCGGCGATCTCGATCCGAGTTGCCAGGTGAAGCTGCTGCGCGTGCTGCAAGATCGCACCTATGAAGTCGTAGGCTCGAGCGCGACGCGCAGCGTGGACGTGCGCGTGATTTCGGCGACGAATCGTAATCTCCCCGAGTTGATTGCAAAGGGAATGTTTCGTGAAGACTTGCTCTATCGTTTGAACCTCATCGCCGTACACGTGCCGCCGTTGCGCGAACGGCGCGAGGACATTCCATTGCTCGCCGAGTATTTTTTGCAAAGCCTCGGCAAAGTTTATCGCCGGCCCAATCTCGCGCTCAGTGCACAAGCCAGACAATGGCTGCACGCCTGGCATTGGCCCGGCAATATTCGGCAATTGAAACAAGTCATTGAACGCGCGGTCTTGATGAGCACGAAAGACATGCTCGAGATGGAAGACTTCAATCTCTCGCTGCAAATGCAACAAGAGGAGAGCAGCAAAGACCTTTTGCCCGCGGTCGGCGCGATGACGTTGGATGAAATGGAAAAAGCGATGATCGAGAAAGCCCTGCGCGCGCACGAGGGCAATATCACCAAAGTCGCCGAGGCCTTGGGCTTGAGCCGCGCCGCGCTCTATCGCCGCTTCGAAAAATTTGGAATCACGCCGTGAGCCTGCGCGCGAAGTTCATTCTCTATCTAGTGTTCGTGCATTTCGCCTTTGCCGCGCTCTCGGTTTATTTTTTATGGGAGCGGCGCGTGTGGCTGTTGGCGCTCGAAGCTTTTTTCGTGCTGTCTTTTCTGCGCTCTTATAAACTCTTCAATGCTCTGTTCAAGCCCATCGAGCTGGTCAACACAGGGGTCGAGACGCTCAAGCATCGCGATTTCACTTCGAAATTTCTTCCCATCAAACAGCCGGAGCTGGATCGCCTCATCGACGTGTACAATCGCATGCTCGACGAATTGCGCGAAGAGCGTTTGCGTTTGCAGGAGCAGCATTATTTTCTCGAAAAAGTTTTAGCGGCCTCGCCTTCGGGGATTGTGACGTTTGACTTCGAGGAGGGCATTGCGCACGTTAATCCGAGTGCGGCGAAAATGTTGCAAGCCGAGGCTGCGAGCTTGCGCGGGAAAGCCCTGGCGGAAATTCCTTCGTCTTTTGCGGAAGCTTTAAGCCGGCTGCAAGTTCATGAAGCGCAGGTCTTGCCTTTGCACGGCACGCGCCGCGTGAAATGCCAAAAGTCGCTGTTCATGGATCAAGGCTTCGCGCGCAGTTTTATTTTCATGGAAGAGCTGACGGAAGAGTTGCGGCGCTCGGAGAAGGCGGCGTATGAAAAACTCATTCGCA
>Ga0247727_10003318_pt1 | contig 35734 bp, 48 predicted proteins | sample WisWelCaveWW1625_FD_202498 | JGI IMG/M metagenome (GOLD analysis project Ga0247727, IMG submission 202498) | Biofilm microbial communities from Wishing Well Cave, Virginia, United States - WW16-25 | ecosystem: Environmental > Aquatic > Deep subsurface > Groundwater > Cave microbial mat | place...
GCGCAGCGCGAAATTCTTCGGTGAAAGGATCTGTGGCATCCATTGTTCCCCACGTGCCGGTTGCCGTCCTTCCCGTAAAACTGCTGGTTATGGTTTTGATCGGCGGACCCTCCTCGCCAATACCGCCACGATGAAAATGCGCGGCCGCAATCGCTCCGGTCAATCCCCTGACGGTAATGTCATATTGCAGCCCGGTGGGGGTGGCAACCAACGAGGCGGTGCCTTTGGCATTGTTCGTAAGGGACGGAATTTCTTGCCGGCCCTCCAAACTTGCGGTCGCGCCGGAGCCGCGTTTGAGCCGGACCTGTCCGCGAATTTCACCATCCGGATTGGCAGCCGTGTGAATGTTGATATAAATGTTGCCGGCCAATAGTTCTCGAAGCAATGCTGGAGTTAATACTTCGGGTCCAGCGCCGCCTCTCCAGAGGCCAATGGCTTGGTTATTAGAGAACACAATCGTTTTAACGGGATTGGGATTGGCGCTGCCGGCTGGGGCATTATGAAAGTGAGCGGCAGCAATCGCTCCGGTCAAAGTATCAACCGTAATCGAGTAAAGCAAACCATATTCCGTCAATGTGAGAGAGGCCGTGCCTTTGGCCACGGTCGTCACCGGTGGCACTTGTTGAGCGCCATCCAATTTTGCGCCAAAACCGAATCCGGCATTGACATAAACTTGGCCGCGAATTTCGCCACCGGGATGCATCCCTGTATGAACATTGAGATACATTCTTCCGGTCAACAGCGCTACGATCAAAGAATCATTCAAATCGCCGGCGCCTGAGCCGGTGCGCCAAACTCCGGAAGCGGTATTGCCTTTGAACTCGTTAGTAATGGTTCGTATAGGATTGCCGCTTTCTCTAATCGCGCCCAAATGAAAATGCGCGAGTGTTATCGGTCCGCTCAAGCCATTCACCGTGATATGATAAGCCAGCCCGACACCGCCGGGACTGCTCAACGTAAGCGTAGCTGTTCCTCTGGCAGGCGTGTTAACCGCCGTTGGCGCCTCCTGATTGCCATCCAAACTAGCGGAAAGGGAGGTGCCGGAAACTTGGATGATTTGACCGCGAATTTCACCGTCGGTATTGGCGGCGGTGTGAATGTTGATGTAAATTCGACCGGTCAAAAATGCCGCAATAATAGAATCCACCAACGCCGGTGTATCCGTGCTTTTCCAAGTACCGGTCGCCGAAGTGCCGCCGCTAAAGAGATTGGTAAACGTGAAAACGGGCGGACCTTCAATGCCGACATCGCCAATATGAAAATGGGCCTGAGTAATTGGGCCGCTCAGCCCGTTGACCGTAACAAAAAAATTCAGTCCACCGGTACCCGTCAACGTCAACACGGCAGTGCCAGTGGCGGTGATATTGAGCGCGGGAACTTCTTGTGATCCCGTAAGCGTCGCTTTGAAATTGGTGTGAGCGCCAAAAGCGCTGATGGTCATCAACAATGAGGGTAGAATAAGAAAGCTGAAGCGTAACGATTTTTTCATAACATGACTCCTTTCACAGATTGGTTAAGATGTGTTGTCGATAAAAATAAATTTAGCCGAAGATTATCCTTCAAGAAATGCGCCAATAAAAAGGATAAGTCCGTTGGATGGTAAAATGAATTTACACAGCGGCTTAATAAATTTTCCATCACCTGGGTAACTGATTGAATATTGCAAAAATAGCAATGCAGGTTACTTATGCGGTGCCAATATAGCAACATGAAACTCCCAATGACTAATGGCCAATGACTAATGACCAATGACCAATGACCAATGCTCTGCCAAGACCATAAATAAAAAACCCCGGCGATTTCGAAAAATCAATCCGGGGTCGGGTGAGAGAAGAGCAAAGTTACGGCATAACAGCAAGTCCAACAATTGCCTTTTCAGTGTTAATGAGGCCGGCGCGTGTCAATGCGCCCGTGGTCAAGTTCACAGTCACCAAACGATTTTGGCCTTCGCTTGCGTTCCAATGGCTCATATAAGCTGTGCCTGATGCCGCGATGTCAAAGCCGACCAGATTTCCTCGCAAATTAAAAGCAAGCGAACCGACGGTGTTCAGGGTTCCGTTGTTAGGAAGATTCTGTATCACCAGGACGTCGAGTGCGACATCAATGTCGTAAAGCGTCGTGCCGGTGGCGGGATCGTTGTCAGGATTGGTATAAGCCGCGCCGACTACGGACGGCGTTTGATTGGCATTTGCGTCCGTCGTGGCATAAGCCAATCGCAAGTCCGGTTGAGTGCCGGCAGTGTTCGGATCAAAATCGACAACGGTGCCGAGGTCCGGATGCAGACGCAAATTTAGCCCGGTATTGCCAACCACGCGGATGCGATCTACAGTTGGATTAAAATCGAAGCCGAAGATTTCGCCATCCAGGCCGGGAGAAAATGGCGCGGCGCCTACTGCAGTAGCGCTTCCCGTTGATGGATCGATTATGTATAATCGACTGGAACTGCCCAGGCCATATAACTGTCCATTGAATGGCCGGAAGTCGATGCCCAAAAGTTTCTCGCCTTCCTGCAAGCCGGTCACGCGTATTCGCGCGTGGATGTCCTGCGGATATTTGCTGCTAAATTGCAATAAGCGATTCGTGGCCGTCAGCGCCACCAGTCTGTCTACGGAAGCGCTGCTTCCGGCGTTGGATTTGGTGAGACTATCATCGGCTTGTTCAGCCGAGCTGAGAATTTGCTCGTTCTTTTCACAGCCGATGAACATCAGCGCAACCAACGTTAATGCGGTGAGGATGAATTTGATCTTGTTCATTTCGCGCTCCTTTCAAGGTGGTTTAAGACTCTGCAGCACCGGACAGCCCAGTGCTGCAACTTTTCAAAACTGTTAAACCTCAAATAACTTTCAGTCAACATTTATGCCAGTGCGAAGAAGATGAACGGACTGAGGCGGCGAGAATTGTTTTCTAAGCTTACGGCATTGGCGCCGCGAGGCTGGTGATCGGCTCATTTGAATTAATGACGCCGAGGCGGCTGCACTCGCCCGTAGCGAGGTTTACGGTCATCAATTGATTTCGTTTTTCGCGTTCGTTCCAGAAAACTGCATGCCCTGTGCCTGAGGCCGCAATATCGAAACCGACTTGTTTATTCCTGAGATCGAAACCAAGCGCACCGACGGTGTTCAGCGTTCCGTTATTGGGAGGATTCTGGGTAACTAAAACATTAATCGCGGCATCGATGTTGTAAAGTATAGTGGCTGTCGCCGGATCATTATCAGGATTGGTATAAGCCGCGCCCACCACCCCGGGCAACTGCACGGCGTTGGCGTCGGTCGTGGCATAGGCCAATCGTCCATCCTGCTGAACCCCGGAGGTATTGGGATCAGAATCGACAACGGTGCCAAGATCGGGATGCAGGCGCAGGTTTTGGCCGGTGTTGCTAACGATGCGAACACGATCCACGGCCGGGTTAAAATCGAAACCGAAGACGCCGTCTTGCAAACGAGGGGTGAAAGGACCGCTGCCGACGGGAGCGGCAACTCCGGTCGCCAGATCAATAACATACAGGCGGCTGGTGCTCCCCAACCCGTATAACCGGCTATTGAATGGCCGAAAATCAATGCCGAGGAGTTTCTCACCCTCCTGCAAGCCGGTCACGCGTTTTCGTGAGTTGATGTCCCGCGGCAGGTTACTATTAAACTGCAACAGCCAGTTCGAGGCCGTCAGCGCGACCAGCTTCTGCCCGGAAGATTCGTCGTCGGCGCTATTGGCGGCCGCTGAAAGGTCAGGCTCGCCGCCTGGTGTTGCGGCGTTAAGAATTTGATCATTGTTTTCACCGCAGAGGATAATCAACGCCGCCAGCGCCAATGCGGTGAATTTGATCCTGGTCATGATGCTACGCTCCTTTCCAAAATGTTTTTTTAGCCAAAAAAACTTCGCCATCGCCTCGCTTACTCCTCGCCCAGCCGGCGCTGCAGGGTGTGGAAATTAATCCCCAGAACGCGGCAGGCTTCTTTTTTATTGCCGCCCGATTCTTCGAGAACCAGGCGCGCATAACGCTGAATGATTTCATCTTCAGTCAATCGCTGCATCAGCGCCTCTTGCAGCAGTTTTTCTTCGCCGCGCTGATTGAGCAGCAATAAATTTTTGGCGGAAATCTGCGCCTCCTGGCAAAGCACGACGCTGCGCTCGACGACGTTTTCCAGCTCGCGAACATTGCCGGGCCAATGATAGCGCAACAGAAACTCCATCGCCGAGGGCGCAATGCCCTCAACTGTTTTATTCAACGCCCTGGCATAACGCTGGACAAAATTGGCGGCCAGCAGGAGAATGTCTTCGCGGCGCTCGCGCAACGGCGGCAAATGAATGGGAACGACATTCAGCCGATAAAAAAGATCTTCGCGGAAACTGCCGTCGCGAATGGCTTTTGACAAATCGCGATTCGTTGCCGAAATCAAGCGAATGTCGACGTGAATGCCTTCGGTGCCGCCGACACGCTCGAACTGGCGCTCTTGCAGCACGCGCAGCAATTTCACTTGCGTTGGCAAAGGAATCTCCGCCGCTTCGTCGAGAAACAACGTGCCGCGATTGGCCATCTCGAAACGGCCCAGTTTCTGCTTGATGGCGCCGGTGAAAGCGCCCTTTTCGTGGCCGAAAAGCTCGCTCTCCAGCAGCGTCTCCGCGAGTGCGGCGCAATTGACCGCGACAAACGGCTGGCCGCGCCGCAGGCTGTTGTAATGAATCGCCTTCGCCACCAGTTCTTTGCCGGTGCCGGTCTCGCCGGTAATTAACACCGTGGTGTCGGTTTCGGCGATTTGCGCGATCAAACTAAAAACCCGTTGCATGAGCGGGCTTTTGCCGGTGAGATTTTGAAACGTATATTTTTCCGACAACTCGGCGCGCAAGCGCTGCAGTTCCTCGCGCTCCCGGCTTTTTTCAAGCGTGCGCCGGATTTTGATCAGCAGCTCTTCGTTGCCGCACGGCTTGGTGAGATAATCTTCCGCGCCGCGCTTCATCGCCTCCACCGCGGAGTTGATCGAAGCGAAACCGGTAATCATCACCACCGGGACCGCCGGATCATGCGATTTGATATAATTTAAAAAATCGAGCCCGCCGGTTCCCGGCATGACCAGATCGCTCAGCAAAAGATCAAAATGCTTTTTTTCTAAAAGCACGATGGCCTCATCCGAGGAGACGGCGACTTCAACCAGGTAGCCGTCTTCTTCAAGCAATCTTTTCGTGACGGAACGAAAGGTCTTGTCGTCGTCAACAATTAAAATGCGGTCTTGTCGAATTGATTCAGGCATGATAACCTATTGATCTAACAAAAATTTTTTTAATGATCCCATTTCGGCAATTTCACGGTGAATTTAGACCCTGCTCCCGGCGCGCTCTCCACTTCGATGCGGCCGCCATGGCCGCGCACGATGCCATAACTGACGGAAAGGCCGAGGCCGACGCCGCTGGCGCTGCTTTTGGTCGTGAAAAAGGCGTCGAAAATGCGATCGAGATTTTCGGCCGAAATACCGACGCCGTTGTCGGCGAGGCTCACCGACACCCATTTGTTATTTTCATTGCCGGAAACGGTGATTTCGCCGCCCTCGGGCATCGCATCAATGGCATTCAACACGAGATTCAAGAAGACTTGTTTAAGCTGGTCGCGGGAGCCGAGCGCCGGCGGAAGCTGTTCCGGCAATGCAAATTTGCAACTGATGCGATGTTGCTGTAAAATTTCTTCGGACGATTTAATGATCTCATAAATAATTTGCGCCAGTGAAACCGGCTCGTGTTCGGCCGGCTGCGGCCGATAAAATTCGAGCATTTGGCGCAGCAGCTTCGAGATGCGCAGCACTTCTTCGTGCGCCATGTCGAGAAGCTCGGCCGCCGGATTATTGTTGGCGATTTTTTGGCGCGCCGCCTCGAGACAACTGCCGATATTATGAATCGGATTGTTCAATTCATGCGATAACTGCGCGGTGATTTTGCCGGTGGCCGCCAGTTTCTCCGACTGCACCAGCTCGGCCTGCGTGCGCTCGAGCTGATGCAGCGCCGCTTCCAGCTCGATATTGCGCTGACCGAGTTGCGACATTTGGCGTTTGAGCGATTGCCGCATTTCATCGAACTTGCGAGCGAGGTGGCCGATTTCATCTTTGGTGTTGACGCTGATCGGATGATCATAATAGCCATCGCTCACGGCATCGGTGGCCGTCACCAGCTTTTGCACGGGCGCCGACACGCTGTGCGCCATGACATAACTCAATCCCACCGCGAGGATGATCGACAGCGCGGCAACGCCAACCACGGCCCTTTCGATGGGCTTGAGCAGCGGCGTCAGCGTTTCGTGCACGGAACGCAGCAACGCATAACCTCCCAGAGACTGTCCATTCGCTTCCGACCACGAGACGATATATTCTTCGGAATTGATTTCAATGGTTGACACCGAATCGACTGCAGCGGCGTTTTTCCACAGCCAACGATTGTAAGGCTTTAATGTGGCAAGCGTGGTTGCCAAAATTTTGTCCCCGTGCAAGAAAACAATCTCGCTGTTGGTCAGCCGTTGAAAGTGACTGAGATACGCGCGATCGAGGCGAATGCCAAAAGCCGCCGTCCCCAGCAAAAAAAATTCTCCTCGCGGCCCGCGGTTGGCGATGGGCACGAAGATAACGCGATAAAGCGTCGAGCCCAATGTGAGCAACCCCACTTCCGTCACCGCGAAAGGTTTTCGCAATTGCAGGGAAGCCGGCGTAAACGACGGCCCGACCTGCGGCGCCGCGCCAACCTGTGCCAGCACGAGGCCGTCGCGATCGGTGATCACGAACAAATCACTATGATCGCCATAAACTTCTTTGGCGACGCCCTGAATCGTGTTGGAATCGCCGGTCTCGACCGCAGCTTTGAGATAGGGTGTTTCCGCAACCAAAAAACCGCGTTCCACTAACAGCTCGAGCTGGCGCTGCTGCAGCTCGTCAAAAACCTGGCGCGCTCGCGTGAGATCGCGCGACACATTGCTAAAAACCTGGCGGCGGACAATATAATTGATTACGGCTAACGAGGCGAAAACCACGACCACGATTACGCCGGCGGCCGGAAACAGAATTTTTGTCCGCAGCTTGAATGACATTAGAAAAATACCACGGCTTGCAGCGCCATCAAATCATCGGAAGGATCGCCGTCGCGAACCTCGGCGGTCCGATTAAATTCATAGATCACTTTGACCGTTGCATTGCGATTCAATCGATAGCCGAAACCGAACTCGATTTGCCTGATATCGTAATCCCAGGGCTCCGACAAACGGCGATTGCCATCAAAATCGCCGGGATCGGAAATGCTGTCAAATTGCAATTGGCTCCAACGGCTCGCCACGAAGAGCCGCGGCATTAAAGTGTATTTTGCCTCGACGTAGCCGCCCCACAAATCGAGGTCTTCGGAAAGAAAAGGCGTTGCCCAACGATTATACAAAACCTCGGCAAATAAAACCGCCTGCCCGCGACTAAACGCAAGGTCTGCGCCGAATACCGACTGGCGAAAGCGCTCGGCGCTCTTTCCGGCTTGTTTGAGCTCTTCTTGCACGGCGCTTTTATTGAGATACGGCGCCGAAGAGAAAGAGACACCGGCATCAAATCCCACCAGCGGCGTCACGCGTAAACGCGCCAGAAAATGAAGGCCGTTGCTGTCGTTGATGTCTACCGGATTCGACAGCGCGCCATTGGCAACGGCGACGGCATAAGAAACGGTTTCCCCAAGCGAGCCAGACAACTGCGCGCCGGTGACGTACGCTTCGCGCGACACGACCTTGAGTCCCCAGGTCGGCAACGGAATATGATCGGTGACTTTTTGCAGCGCATTCTGTTTGCCGAGTGCGGTGGTTGGATTGGCATAACGCAGTTGATGGCCCTTGCCGCGTGCAGCGAGCAGCGCCGCATTCGTCCGGGGCAGGAGAAACGAGCTCAACGCCGTTCGATAATTATATGTCAGCGGATAATCGATGAGCGGATTTTCCGAAGCGTAGCGCCGCGGCAAAAAATTGCCGAACGGCGCCAAAAATTTTCCCGCCTCGAGTTGCACGGCTTCGTTGGATTTGGCGCGATACACGGCGGAAAGCGCATACAAGCTCAAATTGAAGCCGCGGACGGTTTGCACCTCGCCAAACACCGTCAGCCGCTCGTTGACCCGCGCTTGCAGCAGCAGCGTTCCCAACATCATAAAGCCGGCATTGCCGCCATTGAGGCGCAACGGCGTATCTGCGGCGCCGCTTTTCTGCCACGTCGTTTGGATGATTCCGCCAATCTCAAAAACCGGCGTGGTTTGTGCCTGCACGCAAGTTTCGATTGAGAAAATTGCCACGCAGCAAAACAGCCGAGCCGCATGTGCCGTGTTTGGATTAAAAAGCATTGATTTATAAATCAGTCAGGGCAGAACAAAATTTAATTCCGTGACGCCGTTTTCTTCTACCACGACTTTTCGCGTTTTTTCCGGCCAGCGTGGATGCCAAACTTTAATCTCATATTCACCCGCGGGAATATCTTTGAGTTGATAATTGCCTTCGTCATCGACCGCCGCGAAGCAGTTATTCGGCAGCACGAGAATAAAAGCGTTCATGTTCGTATGAATGTCACAGTAAACCGACACCGGGCCGGGCTTATTAAAAATCACTTCGCGATACTGGCCTTTGGGATAACGGCCCAGATTAAACGTTTTGGCGCGCGAGAGCGAGAAAACGTTATGATAGACTTCTTCACTGTTCAGGAAACGGACCGTCGTGCCAACCGTGATGGGAAGCACATGCGGAATGAATTGCTCGTGGCGTTGATCCATCACCACCGGCGCGCGATTGGCCTCATTCGGAGAATGGCGAACGCCGGCGAGATAAATAATGGCGCCGGCTTCCGTCGCCGCATGATTCATCTCGCCGGCATGGTGCGATCGTCGTTCCGCATAACGCTGAATAATGGCTCGACTCACAATACTCGTTTGAGACGCCGGTATACGCTCAGCTTTGACGCGACCACGGATTTCGCCGGACCACAACGCATGGTTAAATCCCATGGTCATCGTCAATATCCAGAAGGCCTGCCGTCGACGCAGTGTTAAATACATTGAGTTTTGCAAAAGCTCCTGAAACGGATTAAGAATATGGCAAAAAAATATCTTCAAGAAGTGCGCCAGCCAAGGATGAATGATCGATCGGAATTTAAAATGAAGCTCGTCAACATTTTATTCAAGCCGCAGCCAACTCACACGTGCTTGCGTGTTGCTAAAATTGCAATGATGAAAATACGGTCGATGTAAATATCGCTATCTTTGCCGTCAATTGCCCGCCGAATCCGCCGGATTTGCAGTCGTCGTTATATTGGGAAACCATTTAATCAACAAATCATTTTTGCCGTTCGGTTTGATTTCGGCGATCTGCCGTTTGGCGCCGAGGGTTTCGTGCCACATCACCAAATCGTAGCGTCCGGGCGGTAATGCCGCTAATTCAAATTTACCTTCGGCATCGGTAACCGCAAAATAGTGATGCGGCATCACCAAAATATAGCCGTTCATCCAATGATGTCCGGAGTCTGATCGCAAACGAATCAAACCGGGTTTGTCGAGCTTTTGCATCGCGGTATGATCTTTTTGCGGAAAGGCAAAACTAAACAGCGTCTCTTCGTCGCCGCCAAAAATATCCAGCGTGCTGATTTGATTCCAATTCGGCGCAAATGGCTGCCAACGCGCCTTCACATCGTGCAACATCGGATCGTGATTGTTGATCGTCAACTCGCTGCCGGCGCCGAGCGCCATCACGTGCGGTTGAAAACGACAGGCTTTGATGTCCAGATTCTGCGCGAGCGCCGGCAATGATTCCGGCGCGATATTGGCTATAATGATGAAGACATTTTTCAGTCCGCCTTTTTTGTGGACGATGACCGCTTCGTCCGGAATGACTTCTCCGCACGCGAGGTGATCACGAGAAACCGCGAGCAGGTTCGGCAGGGGCGCCGTGCGATTGTAAAGAACAATGCCTTTGAGACGTGCGGAATTGCTGTAAGCTGCGGCGACGCATAAAACAATGATTGGAAGAAACAACAAGGATGGCACAAGCTTCCTCATAATCAAAACTCCTTTTATCCGTAAAACCGTTTGCGATAATGACCGTATCCTTAAGTTGCCGTGCGAGGAGGCCATAATTATTATAAGAAAAATTCTTGCAATTCCAAGCAAGAATTTTGCCTGGAAAAATGAGTTGCATTTTAACAAGACAAATGAGATATTCTAAATAGAAACTCATTTAAATTTCGGGAGCATAATTATGGAAATCAAAAATAAAATTGCCGTGGTTACCGGCGCAGGTCGCGGCATCGGCCGCGCCATCGCCCTGGCATTATCGCGAGAAGGCGCGAAAGTCGCTCTCGCCGCCCGCCGGCGCGATGAGTTGGAAAAAGTCGCGCAGGAAATTCGTACGTTCAAATCAGACACATTTACAATTCCCACCGACATGCGCGATGAGCAACAAATTCACGCGATGATTGCTAAAACTGTCGAGCGTTTCGGCGGCCTGCATATTCTTGTTAATAACGCCGGATTGGGCCATTTTCATCATGTCGCGGAAATGAGCACGGCCCAATGGGATGAAATGTTCAGCGTCAATCTGCGCGGCATTTTTCTCGCCACGCGCGAGGCGTTGCCGCATTTACGAAAGGCCAGCGAAAGTTTTATCATCAACATGGCTTCACTCGCCGGCAAAAATACGTTTGTTAACGGCAGCGGTTACGCTGCGACCAAATGGGGCCTGCGCGCATTCAGCCAATGCTTGATGCTCGAAGAACGGCAGCACGGCGTGCGCGTGCTGGTGGTTTGTCCCGGCTCGGTCGATACTGATTTTGCGACTGGCCGCACCGGTTCGCCGCATTCTCCCAAAAAAGAAATCATTCGCCCGGAAGACGTCGCCGAAACCATCGTGATGTCCATCAAAATGCCGCAGCGCACGATGGTCAGCGAAATCGATATTCGCCCGACCAATCCGTAACACATGCTTAAACTCAAAGAAATGTTTGTTGATTCACGTTTTATTTAACACGGAGCCGCGGAGCGCACAGAGAAAGCGCGGTGATGAATATATTTTTATTTTTTTGTTTAAAAAGCTTTTCTCCGCGTTACTCCGTGAACTCTGTTTCTCCGTGTTTGAAAAAACTTTTTGATTTTTCGACTGCTGCGCTACGTTTTCAATTTTCTGATTGTCTGAAATTTGATAGTGTGTTTTATCTATATTGACTTTTTGTTGAAAAATTCCGATATTGATGCTGTTATAAATTGTCATCAATTCTCATTCACCACTTACCAAAGGAAATAGGAGGTTGCTATGGCTTACGAGTATAAACTCACTCCGCGTCCATATTCGGATGAAGAAGCCAAAACGCTGCTCAAAAACGTCGTCAGTCCGGAAACCACGGATTGGCATTACAACACGCATCACAAAGGTTATGTGACGGTGTTGAACAATATCGAGAAAGAGCTCGAGACCGCTGATCGCTCGAAGGCGAACGGCAATTACAGCCAGATCGGCGAGTTGAAACGCCGTTACACCTGGAATCACGCCGGCGCGCTGCTGCATGATGTGTATTGGGAAGCGCTCGGCGGCGACGGCGATGCGTCGAAGGGCGCGGATATCAAACGCGCGATTGAAACCGAGTTCGGCTCGTTCGATAATTGGAAAGCCGATTTCAAAGCCTGCTGCGTCTCCGCCAAATTAAGCGGCTGGGGACTGTTGGTTTACGACGCGCTCTGGAGCCAACGCCTGCTCAACGTTCTCGTCGACGAGCATCATTACGGCGCGATTTGGGGCGGCATTCCGTTGATCGCTTGCGATGTTTTCGAACACGCGTATTATCACAAAGACGGCCCGAAGCGCCCCAATTATATTGACAATTTTATTGCCAATCTGCACTGGGGCCGCATCAACGGCCGCTACAAGAAATTTGCGAAGTAGTTATCAAACACGGAGAAACGGAGAAAAATGAGCAAGCACGGAGAAGAGCTTTATTTAATCAATTCTTATACTCCGTGATTCTCCATTTGCTCCGAGACTCCGTGTTAAAAGCATCTCTTTCAATTTTATTTAGGATTATTGCGAGTTTTATCAAAGAAACTATTCGGTCTTGAGAATTTGGCTTTTCTCAAGGCCGATTCTTTTATTTATTGAAGGGAGTTGTTTTTAATATCTTGGCTACATCAAAATCGATTCAGCGCGTCACTTTGATTCCCGGCGATGGCATCGGCCCGGAAGTGAGTCGGGTGGCGGTGAAAGTCATCGATGCTGCCGGCGCGAATTTGGAGTGGGAAGAAGTTGAAGCCGGCATCGGCGTCGCCGAAAAATATGGCAAACCGTTGCCCGATCATGTTCTCGACAAAATTAGAAAAAACCGCGTCGCATTAAAAGGTCCGTTGACGACGATGGTTGGCAAAGGCTTCGCCAGCGTCAACGTCGAATTGCGCAAAACGCTGGATTTGTACGCCAATCTGCGGCCCGTGCAAAATCTGCCCGGCATTGAATCGCGTTTCGGCGACGTGAATCTCGTGGTCGTTCGCGAGAATACCGAAGATCTTTATTCTGGCCTCGAGCAAAAAATTGCGCCCGGCGTCGCGCAAAGCTTGAAGATCATCACGCGCAAAGCCTCGTCGCGCATTGTTAGATTTGCGTTTGATTATGCCGTCACCCATCGTCGCAAAAAGGTGACCGCCGTGCACAAAGCCAACATCATGAAAGTCAGCGACGGCTTGTTTTTGGAAACCGCCAAAGGCGTCTCGCGGCGATACCCGAAAATTAAATATCAGGAAGTCATCGTTGATAATCTTTGCATGCAACTGGTGATGAACCCGTATCAATATGATGTTCTCGTGCTCACCAATTTATATGGCGATATCGTCTCGGATTTGTGCGCCGGTCTCGTCGGCGGACTCGGCCTTGTGCCCGGCGCCAACATCGGCGACAAATATGCCGTCTTCGAAGCGGTTCACGGCAGCGCGCCGGATATTGCCGGCAAAGGTGTGGCCAATCCGCTGGCGCTGATCTTGTCCGGTATAATGATGCTTGAGCATGTTGGGCAAATGAAAACGGCTGATAAAATCCGCAAAGCCGTTCATCGCGTGACCGAAAAAGGCAAAGTTTTAACGCCCGATCTCGGCGGCAAAGCTTCGACGATGGAGATGGCGGAGGCGATTATTGCGGCGATGAACCCGTAGCGCAGACTTCCAGTCTGCGAGCAAGAAAAATTTAAAATTGTTTGCATTCGTGAGGTAAACCATGGAAATTATTTTTGAATTTTCTCCGCCACTTTCCGAGTCGATCAAAGAGATTGCCAATAAGCAATTTAAAGGCAACTTAACGGCAGTCCTCAATGCGGCGCTCGAGTTTTATTTAGATAAAAATGCCCGCAAGCGCCAGCAACTCAAGAAATTGGTTCGGGAGATTCAACAGGAAGTGCAAGCGCGAGGCGGCATTGACGAAAAAGATTTAGATCGACGCATCCGCGAGTATCGGCGTGAAAAATACGCTAAAAGTCGATAGCGGTTATGATTATTAAAACCGTTGTCGACACGAATATTGTCGTTTCCGGTCTCGGGAATCCCTCGGGCGCTCCGGCAAAACTCCTTGTTCGTTGGCTTGATGGTCAATTCGTTCTGCTGTTTTCGAGTTCGGGTGATTCAGGCGATGTCACCGCAGAACGTTAGCTTTACTTGAGCTGTACTTAGGATTTTTTACAACTTCAGGAGGAATTCACTATTATGTATGACATTATCTCACTCTATTTCTATTTACTGATCCTCGCGTTGTGGGTCGGGGGAGCATTTGTGCTCGCCTTTGTCGTCACACCGAAAACCTTCCAATTTGTCCCGTCACAAGGCCGCGCCGGAACGCTCGTCGGCACGTACTTGAAAACGTTTGACATTTGGAAAATATTTTTTATATTGGGATTGGTAACTTTCAGTTTAGTACGCACTTCCGAGGGTTTAATGCCGGCGCCCTCGCCGGCGGAAGTCGTGGCGATTCTCTTCCTGTCCAGCAGTTGGATGGGGCAATATTTTTATCTCAATCCACGCATGGAAGAATTGCGTCAAACCATCGGTTACTTCGACAGCGCTCCGGCTGATTCGCCGCTGCGTTCGCGTTTTGCGTTGATGCACCGGCTCGCAATTTTTTTCATGCTGGGTGATTTGGCCGCTGGTTTGTTTCTCTTGTTCTATGTCGTTTTTCGGTTGCAGTAAAAAATGTTTGCCTGTTAGCCCGTTCGCCAGTTAACAGCGCGAGTAAAACCGGCTAACCGGCAAACAAGCTAACAGGCTAACGATTTTTATGGCTGAATTTCAACAAAAAGGTTTACCCGTCTTCACGCCTCCGCCCGCGCCGGCTCCGCAACCGGCGTTGCCGAATGCGAAATATATCATCGCCGTCGCGAGCGGCAAAGGCGGCGTTGGCAAATCTACTGTCGCGGTAAATTTCGCGATTGCATTAGTGCAAACCGGCGCGAAAGTTGGTTTGCTCGACGCCGATATTTACGGCCCCAACGTGCCGATGATGACCGGCACTGAAGGCAAACAATTGACCGGTGCGCCCTCCGGAAAAATTGCGCCAATTGAAAAATACGGCTTGAAAATTGTTTCTATCGGTTTTGTCAGTCAAGGCGACGCCGCGGTGATTTGGCGCGGCCCGCTGGTTGGCCGAATGATTCAGCAATTTCTCACCGACGTCGAATGGGGCGAGCTGGATTATCTGATCGTCGATATGCCGCCCGGAACCGGCGATGCGCAGCTCACGCTCTCGCAAGCGGTCGCGCTCACCGGCGCGGTAATCGTCACGACGCCGCAGGACGTCGCGCTCAGCGATGCAAAAAAAGGCATCAACATGTTCCGCAAAGTCAACGTTCCGGTGTTAGGTTTAATTGAAAATATGAGCTACTTTGCCTGCCCGCATTGCGGCGAGCGCACGGAAATTTTCTCGCATGGCGGCGGCAAAAACGCGGCAGAAAAATTTAACGTGCCGTTTCTCGGCGAAGTGCCGCTCGATATTCGCATCCGCGAGGGCGGCGATCAAGGCGAGCCGATTGTCGCGCAAAAAAGCGACTCGCCGGTGAAAGAGGCGTTTCGCAAAATCGCCAGCCAACTGGCGGCGCAAGTCAATGCGCCGGAAGCCGAGAAAGAAAAAAGCCTTCTCGGCAAAGTGTTTAAATTTTCGTGAGCGTTATTGACGCTGTGTGATCAGGAGGAAAATTGCTTGTGTCTTTGCAGCATTGATTTTTCCGCGCATCTGAAGAGGATCGTATGACCATTAGCAACCTCCCTTCGGAAAAGACTCCGAAGAAGGGTTCTGCTCAGGAAGACTTGGATATGGTAAATCAGGCTCAAACGGATTCGACACGCTCGCACGCCGATCCGAAGGAGCAATCGTCATCGAAAAAATTGACGATCAAATTTTGGGGCGTGCGTGGAAGTTATCCCGTGCCCGGCCCGAAGACGGTGCAGTTCGGCGGCAACACTTCTTGCGTCGAAATTCGCAATCCGAATCATCGCATTATTTTTGACGCCGGCACCGGCATCATCGGCCTCGGCGATCAAATTTTGGCGGAATATCGCGCGCAAAATCCCAACCATTCCAACTCTCCGAAATCACTCGTCCTGTCGATTCTGCTCAGTCACACCCATCACGATCATATTCAAGCGCTGCCGTTTTTTCAACCCGCGTATCTGAGCCAAACTTCGCTGTATGTTTTTGGCCCGCAATTGCTGGGTTTCGATTTGCGCCAGAGCATTTCCGAAACGATGAACGCGCGTTATTGCCCCGTGCGGCTCGAAGAAATGAACTCGCATAAAGTCATCGTCAATATCGCCGACACCGACCGCCTGCTGTTTCAAAATTCCAACAAGGTGCCGCGCGTGATTACCAGCCGCGATGAAATGCCGGAATTGCATCACGAAGATTTGCTGGTAAGCATGATGCACAGCTACGCGCATCCGAAAGACGGCGTGTTTATTTTTAAGGTGCAAAATAACGGCCAGTCGGTGGTTTATGCGACGGACACCGAAGGCTATCGCGGCGGCGATTCGCGCGTGATCAAATTTGCGCAGAACGCCGACATTTTGATTCACGACGCGCAATATACCACCGAAGAATACACCGATGTTCTCGATTCCAAACAAGGCTTCGGCCACAGCACCATCGACATGGCTTGCGAAGTCGCGGAAAAAGCCAATGTCAAACAACTCGTGCTTTTTCATCACGACCCGCGCCACGATGACGACATCATGAAGCGCGTTGAAGAACATGCCCGCCGACTCTTTCACAACGTCATCGCCGCTCACGAGAACATGGAAATTCATCTCGGCTAGGGGCTGTCATTTTTTCTGAGTTTTTTGTCACTTAATATTTTCGGCTGTGAATTCATTTTTCTTCTACAATGAATCAAACCACCTCAACTTTTGTCGCCGCATCCACCGCGGAAATGATGGAAATGGTTTTGCCCAACGACGCGAATATTTTGGGCAACATTCTCGGCGGCAAAGTGATGCACCTGGTTGATATTTGCGCCGCTACTGCCGCGACTCGCCATTGCCGCCGCCCCGTTGTCACCGCCAGCATCGATTATCTCGAATTTCGCCATCCCATTAAAATCGGAGAAATGATCATCGTCAAAGCCGCGCTGAATCGCGCCTTCAAAACTTCCATGGAAATCGGCGCGAAAGTTTGGTCGGAAAATTTGCTCACCGGTGAGCGCCAACACACCAGCTCGGCCTATTTGACTTTTGTCGCGCTCGATACTTTTGGCAAACCGACGATGGCGCCGCCGTATCAACCCACGACTTCGGAAGAAACACGCCGCTGGAACGACGCCGCCGTGCGCCGCGAAAATCGGCTGGCGATTAAGGCGAGATTGTCGCAACAGAAGGAAGGGTAATGATTCATCTGCTTCAGCAAAACTTTTCGATGACCATTCAAGATCCCAACATACGACAAAAGGTTGAATTGATTGCGCGAAAATTTTTGGAGAGCGTATGAATCTCGATAACCTGCGCCAGCGATATCTCAAAGACAATCTCTCAATAAGACTCGCCGGTTTGGCGGCAAATTTATTGCGGATTTCAAATTTCGCGAAACATGCTGGACATTGTGAAGTTGTTGCCAGCATTGTAAAAGAAAGCAAATGGTTCATTGAATGGACGGCGGCGGAATTGCAAGTAGAACAAGCGGCAGAGTTGGCGCATTTACAAGTTTTATTGGCTTCATGGGAATTGCAAAGCCAGAATAACTGGCCGATTGAAAATTGGCGGGTTTCTCTTTCCTCACAAGCAAAAGAATGGTCGGAACATATTCTAGAAATGTCGGGATTACAGCAACGAGGTTTAAACAGTTCATTGCAAGGAAAAACAAGAAATGATCACTTCAATTGAACACGTTAACCGCGTTATTCCGCTTCTCGTTGATCGAATCAAAGAGAAATATGAGCCGGAAAAAATTATTCTTTTCGGTTCGTATGCGTATGGAAAGCCGGATAAGAGCAGTGATATCGATCTCTTGATCATTAAAGACACGGATAAGCCCTTTTACAAGCGTTGGGCCGAAGTATGCCGGATCGTTTCCGACTTGCGCTACTGTATCCCCTTTTCGCCATTCGTTTTTACACCAAATGAATGGGAAAATAAAATAGAAAAACACGATCCTTTTTTTTTAGAAATACTTGAAAAAGGAAAGATTCTATATGCCCGCTAAAGAATCATTAACGCCGGAAGACTGGTTCCGCAAGGCTGATGCAGATATCCAAACGGTGGAAATCCTCCTTTCACATGGCGGTGATATGGAAATGGCTGCCATGCACATTCAACAAGCAGTTGAAAAATACTTGAAAGGTTATTTACTTTCTACTGGATGGAAGCTTGATCGCATTCATGATCTTGTCGCTTTGTTGGATGAGGCTGCGAAACGTGATACCGCTTTTGAGCGATTTCGTCAATTCTGTGAATCTGTTAATGCCTTTTATTTTGAAGCACGGTATCCTTTTATGGTGCCGCCGCCGCCAGAAGAAGAAGTAAAGAACTTTCTTGAGCAAGCAAAACAATTGATCGAATTTATTCTATCGAAATTTCCACTCAAGGAATCGGATAACAATCTTGACGAAATGACATAAAAAAATTGAATGCGTTACAGGACAACTTTTTAAAAGAGAGTCCGACAGACTCGCTGGCCGACCGCATCAAATCCTTCGCTCGCAAATCAGGCTGCGAACTCGTTGGCGTCGCGCCAATTTCCCAATTTAAAGAGCTTGACTTTTATACAAAATGGTTGCAAGATGGACATGCCGGTGAAATGCATTATTTGCAGCGGCAACTGCCGGCGCGTCTCGATGCTCGACAAATTCTGCCGGAAGCGCAGTCGGTTATCGTCATCGGGATGATTTATCACACGCGAGAACCGCTCTCAACCGAAATCAATGATCCGCGTCGCGGCTGGATTTCACGATATGCGTGGGGAGATGATTATCACGAGGTCTTGCGCGAGAAACTCACGAAACTGCACAAATTTCTCGAGCAGGAGGTGGGGCCGGATTACAAAGGCCGTTACTACGTCGATACCGGTCCGGTGCTCGACCGCGTGTTCGCCAAATACGCCGGACTCGGCTGGTTTGGCAAAAATACCAATCTCATCAATCAACAGCTCGGCAGTTGGTTTTTTATCGGCGAGCTCATCACCAATCTCGTTCTCGAATTTGACGCGCCGCCGCCGGATCGTTGCGGCACATGCCGTCGTTGTCTCGATGCCTGTCCGACCGACGCGTTCGTTGCGCCGTATGTGTTAGATGCGCGTCGCTGCATCTCGTATTTGACCATTGAATTGCGCGATGAAATTCCCGAGGCGCTGCGGCCGCAGATGGGCCAACATGTTTTCGGCTGCGACATTTGCCAGGATGTTTGCCCGTGGAATCGCAAAGCCGCCGTTACAACAGAAGCGGCCTTTTCACCGCGCGCTGGAATGATGGCGCCGAAACTCGATGAGCTGGCCGAATTAGATGAAGAAAGCTTTCCCCCAAAATTTCGCCATTCTCCAATCAAGCGAACGAAATGGCGCGGATTTATTCGCAATGTGTTAGTGGCGATTGGCAACAGCGGCGTAAAAGATTATTTGCCGATCGCGGCAAAGTTTCTTCAACATCCGGATAAATTGTTGCAGAAACACGCGCGCTGGGCTTATGAAAAATTAAATACGGCGTGCGATGCTTCGGCATCGTCCCGCTGAAAGCGAGACCTTCCGATCAGGAAAGAGGAAAATCATGAAATTGCGCGAGCACGGCCTCCCTAAAATCCCGATCTTTCCGTTGCCCAATGTTGTTTTCTTCCCAAAAGTATTTCTGCCATTGCATATTTTTGAAGAGCGCTACAAAACGATGATCATCGATGCTTTGCACGGCGGCCAAAAAATCGGAATGATTTTATTGCAGGAAGGGTGGGAGCGGGATTACTTCGGCGTTCCGCCGGTTCATCACATCGGCTGCGTCGGCAAAATCGAAGCGCACGAGAAACTGCCGCAGGGTCGTTTCAATATTTTGCTGCGCGGTTTGAACCGCTTCGAGATCGTCGATTTCGTGCAAGCCGAGCCGTATCGCGTGGCGCGCGTGCGATTGTTGGATGACGATCCCTTGCTTTTAGAAACCGACCAGCAACGATCCGAGCGCGAAGCCTTTCTCAATCAATTTTTGCGCTATCTCAATGATGTTCTCGGCATCGAGCTTGAAGAACAGAAATTGGATCGTACGGCTTCGTTGGAATCGGTCGTCAATCAAGTTGCCGCTATCATCGATATTCCAATTACCCAAAAACAACAGCTTTTGGAATTGCCCGGCGTCGCCAAACGCTACGGCATCATTCGCGGCATCATCGACGAACGCCTGCATCACGTTGAAAAACTTCGTAATGTCGTTCGTCATATTAAAGTTGTTCCGGATGATCCGAATTTAAATTAAGCATTTCTTTTTTTGTCATTATGACTGTCGAATTCATTTGCCCACATTGCCACGTTGAACAAAAAACTGACTGGAATCCGGCTTCGAGCCTGTCTTGCGAATCCTGTCACATAACATTGTCGCATTTCACTTCAGGAAAAACCGACATGCTCGAGCGCTGTGGCGTTTGCGGCCATGACAAATTTTATTTGCAAAAAGATTTCAACCCGCGCCTCGGCTTATTAATTTTCGCCATCGGCGTGATTTTCAGTTATCACACCAAATTCATTAGCTTGTTCGTGGCGACGGCCATCGACTTCATTCTCTATTATATCATTCCGACCGTCACCATTTGCTATCAATGTCGCGCCATCTATCGCGGCTTTAAAGAGAATCCCGCACATCGAGGCTACAATCACGTGCATGCGCTGAAATATATTCCCAAACCGGACGCAAAGTAATCTCTGTTGAAATGAAAATAACCGTGCAACTCTTCGCGATTTTACGCGAGATCGCCGACACGAGCCAAATCGATTTGGAAGTGCCGGCTGAATCAACGCCTCGTCAAGTGACGCAAATTCTTACCGAACGTTTTCCGAAACTTCGCGCGCACATGAATACGCTTTCATTTGCGGTAAATGGCGAAATCGTTTCAGCAGATGCAAAAATTTTAGATAAAAGTGAAGTCGCGTTACTGCCACCGGTGAGCGGCGGATGACATTTTTTTAGTAGCCAGCAACGAGTATCCAGCAACCAGCAACAATGATTCAAATCACCAATCAACCGATCAACCCCAATGATGTGCTGGCCCAAGCCGGCGACGACGGCACGGGTGGCGTGGTATTGTTTCTCGGCCAAACGCGCGATCATTCCCGCGACGAAAAAGTCGTTGGCCTCGAATATGAAGCCTACAAAAGTTTGGCGCTGAAGCAAATGGAAAAAATCGCCGCCGAAGCGCGCCAACGCTGGCCAGTGCAATCCATCGCGATCGTGCATCGCACCGGCTATCTCAAAGTCGGCGAGATCAGCGTCGCCATCGCCGTGGCTTGCGCCCATCGCGGTGAAGCCTTTGACGCCTGCCGGTTTGTGATCGATACGCTGAAAAAAACCGTGCCGATTTGGAAAAAAGAATTTCGTCCGGACGGAAGTTTTTGGGTGGAGGGCGTCCAGATTGAAGCGGAAAAGTAAAACGGGTTGTTGTGTAAATGCGTATTGACTTTGCCGCGAAAATTGCCTATTCTTACAGTAAGAAAGTAAGAAAATTATGCCGAAAACAAAAATCCAACCACCGATACCGCTGTTAGTGCGTTTAGGCCCAAAGAATCAAGTCACGATTCCCAAAAGTATCGCCATTTCTTTGCATATCGAAGTTGGGGATGTGTTTGAGCCCAGCGTTGAGAACGGCAAAGTCGTATTAACGCCCAAACGGTTAGTTCCGAAAGTCGCGGCGCTAAAACTTTCCCAAACGGAGCAGCGGCTTTTGGCTTCTGCAAAGAAGAAAATTCATGCGATCAACAAAAATATCCGAACCGCGAAGGGATTAACCGAGGCCGAGACGAAAGTTGCCGCCCAAGCCGGCCTCATCGACTCTGATCAACGCTGGTGGTGGACTGAAGGATGGCAAAAAGGAGAACGCGAAGCGGCTGAGGACATTGCTAAAGCAAGAGTATCCGGCCCTTTTCATACCTCGGATGAGTTGATCACTCACCTGCGCCGCATAAAAGCATGACAATCAAAACCACGAAACGCTTTGATCGTGATTTCTTAAAATTGCCTGCAAATATCCAAAGCCAGGCCGAAAAGCAGTTAGCTCTTTTAATACAGAATCCTCGGCATCCTTCCTTAGGCATTAAAAAGATGAAGGGACACCTTGACGTATGGGAAGGGCGAGTCACCATTCATTATCGGTTTAGCTTTAAAATAGCTGGCGACGTTTATTGGTTGAATCGTATTGGCACGCATGAGATCTATAAAAACCCGTGAATCATTTTGAAGAGTGACGAGGAGAAACCCTAACATGATGATCGAATTCAGCATCCTACCCATCAGCGAAGAGTCCCACGTTGGAAAATATATTGCCGCCGCGGTGAAAGTCGTGCACGAGAGCGGCATGGAATATCGGTTGACGCCAATGAGTACCATCGTCATCGGAGAGTGGGAGCTGGCGATGAATGTCATTCGCAAATGTCACGACGCCGTGCGGCAGATGTCGGATCGCGTGATGACGCGCATTAAAATCGATGATTTCAAAGATGGAGAACGTTTGCCGGAAGATAAAATCAAATCGGTGGAAGATCTACTCGGATTTCAGGTTAAAAAATAATCTGCTTTTGAGCGACGTATTTTACGAATTGCCTGCCACGCCATCCAACTTCCTAATGCCTCGATCATCACCAACAAAACGGCGGTGATTCGAAACAACATTGGCGAATCTCCCGCCGGCAAATGCAAAACATGATCCGCTGTGATTGCGACAAAATGATTATAAGCGCCAAAAATCAGCGAACCGAGCATTGCGCCGAGCAGAAGCCAAACTCCGCCCGAATGAAATTTCGTCCACAATAGAATCATTGCGATAATTGGCGCAGACACGATCACAATATAAATGAATAAATTGCCCGGCAAATCAAACGTATCGACGCCAAGTTTCTTGTGCGCTTCTCCGTGCAGCCACGTAATGAGCACGTGAGCCAACACGACTATCGTACCCCATCTTTTTATCTTTTTTTTCATTTTATCTTTTTTAAAATTCGTATGTGGTGAGTTCCAGCCGGTGCCCATCCGGATCGCTGAAATAAATCGACTGCGCGATGTCGTGATCTTCGAATTCATAAGCAATTCCGCGTTCGCGAAACTCAATCTGTGCTTGCTCGAAATTTTTGCGGCTCACGCGAAAAGCCAAATGCCGCATCGCGATCGTGTTATAATCCGGCGTTGAGCTGGGTTCCTGAGTTTTAGTGGGGAAGAGCGCAACGCAAGTATTCCCCGCGCCGAGCATCGTTGGCACTTCGCCCCAGGCTTCCTGGTAACGTCGTTCCAATCCCAGCACTTCTTGATACCATTGCGTCGAACGCTTGAGATCTTTCACGGCAAGCGCGACATGGTCGAGGTGATCTATTTTGATCATCGCATCCTCCGTTATTTTAAAGATAATTTATTAACTGGCATTCGCAATGTCAACAAAAGAATTTGCTTGAGTTTCTAACTACACCACATTATTTTACAATCGTCAAAGTTTCGTTGCAGTTCCCTTTTCGTTGCAAATTTTGAAGCGCAAGATGCTGACTTTTACTTTGAACGCTTTCGTCGCGGTGTTGGTGATTACCGATCCGCTCGGCAACACCCCAATCGTTGCCAGCCTGCTCAATCATTACTCGCCGCAGGAACGCCATGCCATCATTCGCCGCGCCTGTATTGTGGCCGTCGCCATTCTCATTTTATTTACTTTGACCGGCGGCATTATTTTTAAAATTTTCGGCATCACCATCGGCGCCTTTCGCATTGCCGGCGGCTTGATTCTGTTCGGCATTGCCTCGCACATGCTCTCGGCGCAAAAATCACGGGTGCGCATCACGCCCGGCGAGCAGGTTGAAGCGCAAACCAAAGAAGACATCGCCATCGTGCCGCTTGCTATTCCATTGATCAGCGGTCCCGGCGCGATTGCCACCGTCATGACTTTGCAAACACAGGCGACGAGCACGCTGCAAACCGGCATTCTCATTCTCGCCATTCTCACTTCCGGCCTGATTTCGTATCTCACCTATCGCTATGCCGGAAAATATCTAATGAAAATCGGCGAGACCGGCATCAATATCATGACGCGCCTGCTCGGCTTGATTCTCGCCGTCATGTCGATTCAATTCGTCATCAACGGCATCCGCGATTCGTTTCCGGAGATTTTTAGATGAGGTGGAAAAGTTTTATAGTTTGCCAACTGATAAAAAGCTGCCAACGGCTTTACAAAATTATTATCAGTTGGTCGTTTTTTATCCGTTGGGAAAATTTATTTAACACCACACTTTTCTTTTTGTTGATTTTTGCAAACTGCCAACGATTGCCAACGGAACCGGCTAAATCCAATTCAATGCAAATTCACGGCATCACGTTCGCTGATTGGACGGCGAGTGGTTACAATAGCGACTCGGCAGATGAGGCGCTGAATGCCATCGCGGCAGTTGGCGCGACTCATCTCATAATTATTGTCACTGCATATCAAGCCGTTCCGCAGTCGAACGAGATTCGTTCCGTCAACGCCATCACGGGCGCGCGCACGCCCAGTTCAACCTCCGTGCGGCATGCTGTGGAATTAGCCCAATCGCTTAATATGAAAGTCGCCATCAAACCGCATGTTGATTTGGATAACGGCCAGTGGCGCGAAACAATTAATAAAGTCAAGAAAGTTTTTTTCGGAAAATTAATTTATGCGGCTTCGTGGGATGAAGCTTTTAAAATTTCATTTTGGCGCGAGCTTGATTTCGTCGGTATCGATTTTTGTTTTCTCGTAACGAGTCGCAACGATCCGGCCGGCAAATTCTTCTCACTGAAATCGGTTATCGCAGTGTCGATGGCGCGGGGATGCAACCTTATGAATTTAACAACAACGCAACATGGAATTGCTGAAATCGTGGAAAGGGGAATAATACCGGTATGAGCATTATTGTTGCGTGGTCTCCTCGTCTGCCATTCCGCAGGAATCTTTTTTGCAAACTCGACAATCGTTCTGGATTGAAAAAAGATTTTTCCAGAATGACATTTTGGATAATAGTTTTTATATTTTTTTATCAGTCAATTGGTTTTGCTCAAAACAGTTTTGATAGCAGCGCCGCCTCTATAAAATCCGGCGCGATTGAATTAGGTCTCGCCGGATCGATGACGATTGTCGAAGGGAACTCTCGCGCCACGATTTCAGCGCGAACCGGTTTTTTCAAATCGGCGCCGCGTGGTCTTTGGAATATTGAAACAGCAATAACTTTTTCGCGCGTTAATTCACTCGACTGGCTGGATTGGGAAGTTTTGTTTTCGTGGCAATCGGCGTTGAAAAGAAGCTCGGTTTATCCTTTTATTGGATTTGGCGGCGGATTGCTCCAGGAATATCTCGGTAGCTTCAGCCAAATTCGATATCGCTGGGAGTGAATCTTGGCATGCGCGCTTTGCTGGCGCCACAGGCGGCGATTCGCGTTGAATAGTTGAATACAAGTTTCACCGCATTCTCCACGATCCGCTGGCGAATTTTTCCGAGCATGATGTCGTAAATGTGAGAGGCACAATTGTTGAATATCATCGCCTTCATGCGCCGTTTTACGATGGAGCTCGTTTGGGAATATTCTCATACGCCGCCGCTTTTTAGTGTTGGTTTGGGATTTGCCCAGCGGCTTGCCAATGACAACACGCTGATTTGTTACGGCGCGGCGCAGCGCATTATCGAAGTTGATAAGATGGTGACGAACCAGTGGGAACTTATGATTCATGATCCCACCGTGTTTGTCTATCGCGCTTTTAGAATCGATTCACTTTATTAGCGGATTAAAGAAGACAATAAAAGTCGAATTGCTATAATCATCTTTGACGTTTTAGGCGCAATATTAGTGGGGTCAGGCATCACTTTCCTTTTGATCGCTATTACATGGACGAACACGCCGCGCCCGCCGCCGAAGCCGCTTATCGCGAGCACAACAGGGGAGAAGTGCGCAATGTTTACGTGACGGTGCGTGTGAAAGACGGCAATGCCGTGGTGGAAGAGTTCTTTATTTCGGGGATGCCGATTCGGGAGTTTTTGCGGAGGAGTCCGGAATAGCAAGAAACTTGACTTTTCGATATGACTTGTTTAATTTATGTCTGCGAATGATAATTCATTGATGGATTAGTTTAGGAGTCATTTCCGTGTCCAGCCGATTGCTAACCATCAAAGGCGTTTACGATGGAACAAGTATACAACCGCTCGAAACAAGAAAAGGTGCAGGCTGAAAAAGATAAAAAATTTGTGTACGGCGTGACGGATAAAATTCGTGCCGGTCTAAATCGAGCCGGAATCAGTGAAGAACGATTTTAGGCGAGTTCAATCAATTTCGCAAAACTTTGGCGCGTGAGCAAGCAACGCTTAACGATTGATCAGAAAATCCGTGCGCTTGAATTAATTGGCGCTCGCGATCCAACCGATGCCGATCTTTTGGCGCTCGCCTTGAAACTCCAATGTCCTTCTTGGTCACACGACCGTGACTTTCAGAAAATCCCAGAAATTACTGTTGTCATCAACGATGATTTGTTTACCATCATGGCAAACGCTAACCGCCGGACCATAATCAGAATTCTCACTGAAATAAAAATTCGGAGCGGAGGTAATTATGAAACTGTGTTGGTGTCTCGTTGCCTATCTGTTTTTCCATTTTCTCTTTTTTTCTTTTTTGGTCATTGCGGACGATCTCAAGAAAAAATCCGCAGCCGTTGCTGCCATTGAAAAACACCAAGCCGAGCTCATCAACCTCAGCGATCAAATCTGGGCCTTTGCTGAAACGGCGCTGGGCGAAACGAAATCATCAAAATTACTTGCGGACTATGCCGAGCAGCAAGGCTTCAAAGTCAAGCGCGGCGTGGCGGGGATGCCAACTGCATTCATCGCTACGTTCGGCGAAGGCAAACCGATCATCGGCATTCTCGGTGAGTTTGATGCGTTGCCGGGCATTTCGCAAAAAGCTTCACCAATCAAAGAAGCTTACGAAGCGGATGCAGCAGGCCACGGTTGCGGGCATAATCTTTTCGGCGCGGGAAGTCTCGGCGCGGCGGTTGCGATTAAAGAGGTGATCGCCGTCGGCAAACTCAAAGGCACGATTCGTTTTTACGGCACTCCAGCGGAAGAAGCGGTCGGCGGCAAAATCTATATGGCGCGCGATGGGCTGTTCAACGATCTTGATGTGTGTCTCGCGTGGCATCCCGAAGATAAAACTCGCGCCGATGTGCAAAGCTCGCAAGCTCTTGTCGATTTCATTATTGAGTTTCACGGCAAAGCGGCACATGCGGCGTTCGATCCGTGGAATGGGCGCAGCGCGGTTGATGGCCTCGAACTGTTCACGCACGGCCTCAACATGCTGCGCGAGCATGTGAAGCCGTCGGTGCGCATTCATTACACCATTCAAAAAGGCGGCGACGTTCCGAATGTGATTCCGGAATACGCCAAAATTTGGTGCTGGGTGCGCGACTCGAAACGAACGGGAGTTGAGGAAGTTTTGTCGCGCGTTCGCGAGATTGCTAAAGGCGCGGCGATGATGGCCGGTGTCGAATCAAAATTTACGATTCAAACCGGCGATTACGAAATGCTCGTCAACATGGCCGGAGCGAAATTGTTGCAATCAAATCTCACGTGGCTCGGGCCAATCAAATACACGGAAGAAGAACAAAAATTTGCGCGAGCGATTCAACGCGCGACCGGCGTTGAAGAGAAAGGGCTCAACGGCGCGATTCAACCGCTCGAGGAGCCAAAGCCCGATCCGCCCGGCGGCTCAACGGATGTGGCCGATGTGAGTTGGATTGTTCCGACCCTGCATGTCTCCGTAACGACATCTGCCGAAGGCGCGCCGTGGCATGCGTGGCCCGTTGTCGCATGCGGCGGCATGTCGATCGGCCATAAAGGCATGTTGCACGCTGCAAAAGTTCTCGCCGCAACTATGGTGGATTTGTTTGAAGACGCCAAAACGCGTGAAGCGATTCAAGCGGAGTTCAAAGAAAAAACCAAAGGCCAAATCTATAAGGCTTACATTCCGGATGGACCACCGCCGTTGCCGGCGAATTGAAAAAGCCCTTGCTTTTTTAAACGCTTTCATTATTATGCGATGTAGCCTTAGCTGTATCAAATTTCCCCGCTCTTCGGAGCCCGACCACCACAAACAAGGTGCAACGTGGATCTTTTTGATAGTTGAACGATCACGGCCATGAGACTAACCGGCGTATTGGCGCTTCTCTCTCTTTTGACGACGCTGCAGAATTTCGTTTGCGGGATTTTTGTGTTGCTCAAAAATCCGCGCAGCCTCGTCAATCGGGCATGGTCGTTTGCGATGGCGTGCGTGATCCTTTGGGGCGGCGGCGATTTTATCATGCGCCTCACGGCGGATTTTGCGATAGCCGGGCTTGCCCATAAAATCAGCGGCATCGGGTTTTGCCTGTTGCCGGCGCCCTTTCTTCATTTCGCTCTGGCCTTCACCGAACAGCGACACTGGCTGCAACGCCGCAGGATTTATCCCGCCATCTATGCGCCAGGCGCTCTGTTTGCAATTTTACACGCCTCCGGATACATTACCAAACTCGTCCATCTTCCTTCCGGATTTGTCCCCGACCCGCATACCGGCTTTGTGCCGTATCTTCTTTGGCTGGAATTATTTTTTGCAGCAGGACTTTATCTTTGCTATCGCAAATGGCGCGAGGTGAAGTCCCAACGGGAACGCCATCAAATCTTGTTTGTCATGGTTGGCGTTGCGGTTCCCCTGTTAATCGGCTCGGTGACCGACGCCTTGCTGCCGCTTTTGGGCATTGCCACGCCGCGTTTTGGCGTGGCTGCCACGAGCGTCACGGCCGTCTCGGTGACCTATGCGATGGTAAAGTTTCAGCTCATGTCGATCACTGAGGAAACGATCGCCGCAACGGTTTTGAATACGATGGGTGATTTGGCGGTGGTGACCGATCTTGAGGGGAAAGTCATTTTTACCAATGACGCATTTCGCCGAATGGTTTTGCGCTAGGACGCCGACCTCGAACGTTTGCACATAAAAGATTTCGTTGAAGAAGATCCGGAAACCCTGGCTGACGCGATGACTTTAGATGTGCAAAAATCCACTTCGCATTTGGTTGAGGCGCATTACAAAACCTGGATGGGGTGCTCGTTTCCGGTTTATTTGTCCATTTCACCGATTTACGACCAGCACGAGGCGAGTGGTTTTATTTTTCTGGCTCACGACGTCACCGACCGCAAGCTCGTGCAGCGCCAAATGGAGGAATTGGCGCGCCAACATACCGAAGATCTCAGAGCCTTCGCCACTTCCGTCCAACGCGCCCAAGAAGATGAGCGACAGCGCATGGCGCGCGAGCTGCACGACGATTTGGGCCAACGTTTGACCGGCATGAAACTGCATCTGCAAGCTTTGGAAGCGGATATTCCCCCAACCAGCCCCAAAACGAACAAAGAATTAAAAAGCATCATCCGCCAGATCGATATGATGATGAGTGAAATAAGAAGGATCGCCGCGAATCTGCGCCCCACGGTGCTGGATGATTTCGGCCTGGTCGTGGCTTTAAAACTGTTGTGCAAAGAAATTCAGAAGCTGCACAGCCTCAAAATAAGATTTCAAGCCGAGGCGCTTGATGATCCCCACGATGAGTACGCTGAAATTGCCGTCTATCGCATCGTGCAGGAAGCGCTGTCCAACATTGCCAAACACGCCGGCGCCTCTTCGGTTTCGGTGCGGCTGTCGCGCCGCGATAATGCCATGGCGCTGGTGGTGACGGACAATGGCAAAGGCTTCGCGCCGGAAAATATTTCGCAACAGGAGGACTCGGGCAGCGGCCTGGGATTGCTGAGCATGAAAGAGCGCGCCGAGCTGCTCGGCGGATCTTTTCGCATCGATTCGGCGCCCCACCGCGGCACGACCATTAACGTGGTGATTCCCTTCAATGGATTGAATGCCCATGAAAAAAATCAGGATTTTGATCGCCGATGACCACAGCATCGTGCGCCAGGGATTGCGCGCCTTGTTTCAAAGCGTGCCGGAGTTTTCCATTATTGGCGAAGCCGCGAATGGCGAAGAGCTCGTGAATTTGGCTGCAAGCCTGCAGCCCGATGTCGCTATCGTCGATATTTCCATGCCGGAACTGAACGGCATCGAAGCCACCCGTATTCTCAAAGAAAATAATTCCGGCGCCAGGATTTTGATTCTGACCATTCACGAAGAAGAAGAATACGTCTCGCAAATGATCAGGGCTGGCGCCGACGGGTATGTGCTCAAAGATGCGGATAAAGACGAGCTGTTCATGGCCGTGCGGGCAGTGGCTGCGGGCGGGCGGTTTTTCAGTCCTGGAATTTCAAAGCTGATCATCGATGAGTTCGTCAAACAAGCGCGGGATCCCTATGCCGCCAGGCTGTCTTCATCGCAACTCCTGACGCGACGGGAAAGCGAAATCCTGCGTTACATCGCGCAAGGGGTGACGAACAAAAAAATCGCGGAAAAATTGTTCCTGAGCATTCGAACCGTCAACACCCATCGCACCAACCTGATGCAGAAACTGAACATCCACGATACCGCCGGCCTGGTCCGTTACGCCATTCAGAACGGCATGGTCGATGTCAAAACGTGAGGCATTTATTGATGAAAGAAAATAATAGAGTGTTTACTCTAGGTACATTTTCGAGGCAACTCGTGCTGATACTGTAATTTTAAAACTACATATTTTACCTGATTGCCTGTATTCTATTGTTTTGTTTTTATTTAAGTTTATGTCCTCGCCGTGGCAGCATAGCCGGGTCGAAAAAAATTCTTGACATTTAAGCAACGTTCGTCTAAATTGCTTTCATTCACCGAAGGATTGTTGGCAAAAAAATTTATTTTGCTTGTTAACGATTGGCTTGCATTTACCCCCACTTCGTAGCGCAGAGGAGAATTATGAAAGCCGTTGAAGCTCCAGTGCGAGAAGTTGTTGCCCCGCCGTTGTCTAATCCCAATGCAATCGATTTCAACCGCCTTCTGGCGCAGGAACAGTCCGCGGCAATCAGCCTCGGGCCGCACAAAGAGGTGCATGCTTTTTGGCTCGCCGGCATGAGCTGCGACGGATGTTCCGTCGCCGTTGTCGGCGCCACTCAGCCTTCAGTAGAAATGCTCCTGCACGGCACAATTCCAGGTGTGCCGAAAATCATTTTGCACCATCCGGTCCTGGCGGTTGAAGCCGGCGAAAATTTCGTGCGTGAATTTGAGCACGCCGCGAATGGCGATTTGGAAGCGCCGTTCGTGGTTATCTTCGAAGGCTCGGTCGCTGATGAATCCATCTCCGGCGCGACTGGCGGTTACTGGTCGGGCTTCGGCGTCCGCGACGTCGATGGTGTGCCCCAGCCGATCCCGACGGCGGAATGGCTCAAGCGCATGTCCGAAAAAGCCGCGGCGGTGATTGCGATTGGAACCTGTGCAACGTGGGGCGGCGTTCCTGCCGCTTTTGGCAATGTGACGGGGTCGATGGGCGTGATGGATTTTTTGGGCGATGATTATCGCAGCGCGCTGGGCTTGCCCGTCGTCAACATTCCAGGCTGCTCGCCGGTTGGCGATAATTTCACCGAAACCGTTGCCGCCGTGCTCCTGTTTCTGCAAGGCCTCGGCCCGCTGCCGGAGTTCGACGAACTCGGGCGACCGGCGTGGCTCTTTAATGAAACGGTGCATCAAGGCTGCACCCGCGCAGGATTTTATGAAGAAGGAACGTTCGCCGCGAATTACGGCGATAAAGAATGTTTGGTGGAAATCGGTTGCTGGGGGCCGGTGGTGCAGTGCAACATCAATAAGCGCGGTGCCATCAATCATCTCGGCGGCTGCATGAATGTGGGCGCGCCGTGTATCGGCTGCACCATGCCCAACTTCCCCGACGGCTTTGCGCCGTTTTATCAACGCCCGCCTGGAACGTTGGTCTCCTCCACCGCTTCCAAGACGAGTGGCTTTATTATTCGCACGCTGCGCTCGCATACACGTTTCTTCCAAAATCGCAGCCGCGATTGGATCGCCAAAGGCCATGTGCCGAGTGGCTGGGGACACACGCGCGAGCCGAACGTGATCGATAAGTTCGGACATTATTTTTATCAGAAAATGCAAGCCATGGGCGGCAAGATGCCGGGCAAGGCGTAAACGAGATTTCATTATTTTGATTTTGATGCACTCACTTCACATGTCATTCCGGAGGAATCTTTTTGCAATTCAAGAAGGTCGCTGGAAACAAAAGGATTCCTCCAGAGAATGACAGGATGGTGATGATTTACTCTGATTACACAACGCGGATGTGCCGCAACCAAAAAAGATTAACAAGAGAAAACAGAGCAAACAGAGAAGGCCATGACAGGATTGGAAAATTCTCTTTAGCTTTTTAATCTCTGTTTGCTCTGTTTGCTCCGTGTTAAAAAATCTTTGCTTTTTTTGCACACATTTTACCTGTTAGAGAATACGCCAGGATTTCCGACAAGCTGAAAACCGAAGCCCTGCAGGCAGCACACGGATCAAAAACTCACGCTGAAAATCTTTTCCGTGTGTGTTTTTGATCCGCGTGTACATAAAAACTCAGAATTTTTTTTAATTTTTGCTGCACAATGGCCTAAAGCATTCCAACTTTCAATCAGAAAGGCAATTCGCATGGATGACGCAACTCTCATGTCAAATTGGTTGATGAGCCTCGCTCTCGCGGCGGTGATCATCCTTGCCGCCGCGGCGCTGCTGATCACCATTTGGCTGTCGGCGCGCCGGATTTTGAAACTGGCTTTGGTCGCCCTCGAGGTCGTGCAGAAAATTAGAGCCAACACCCAGAGTGTTTGGCTGCTCAAGGACACGAATGAAACCGCGACGAAGATTCTCAACGACGCCGTCGCTATTCGCGATCACGGTTTGCTGGTCGTCGGCGCGCTGCACGAAAGCACCCCGCAAAGCAAAGCGGCGTGATTTGAATAAGTGCGCTTTGCAAAAGCAAATAAAATGTCATTCTCTGGAAGAGTCTTTTTTCATTACAAGCACGGCTCGACTGAGCTTGCCGAAGTCCGTGCTTGATTTTAAAAAGATCCCTCCGGGATGACAGAAAGTGAAGGTTTTCCATGAACACATTTACCGATCAAACCGTGCAACTGATTTGGTGGTCATCGCTCGGCCTCTTTGCGGTAGTGACGGTCGTCGTGGCCTTGCTGCTGGAATTGGTTCGCCGCACCGCCGCCCAGATTTTGGGAGGCGCCAGCGCGATTTGGACGCACGGCAAGCTTGTCGCCAACAACACGATTCAAATTCCCCTGTTTCTGAACGTGACGGGAAAAGTCGTGTCGAAAATCAAAGGCGGCGCATTTGAAATCAACGGCGCGGCGCAGGCGATTGCGCAACACGCCGAGGGTTGCCCTGGCTGTCCGCAATGTGTTTTGGGCTCATAGACGGCCGGCTAACCAGTTGATAGCCACGCGCGAGGCTAGCATATCAATATAAAAAATGAGGTGGAACATGTCAGAAAAGAAATTTTCAAATAACAAGGCGTTTGCCCTGAGCCTGATTTGCATATTTCTTTTTTTAACGAACTGTGAAGGAGAAAATAGCATGACAACAAAAGAGACCATTCAAGGCTATTTCAACAGCCTCAAACAAAAAACGGGATGGGAATCATTCCTGTCTGATGGCATGATTTTTACCAGTTTCACCAGCCCAATTAAACAAGTTACGGGAAAAGAGGCGTACCTTGAGTCGACAAAACGTTTTTACTCGATGATAGTTTCTTTTGAAATAAAAGACCTATTGATTGAAGAAGACAAAGCTTGTGCCTTAACTCACTATGAATTGCAACCGCCCAAGGGGAATACTTTTAGCAGTGATGTTGCTGAGATTTTTACAGTAAAAAACGGCAAAATTAATTCGTTTACTATTTACTTTGATAGCTCGCCTTTCCCGAAATAGCCACGGGCAGTAGCGTATCTCTCTATTTTAGGGCGTAATTCTTCTGCCGTGCATAAAGCAGTTAACAATGAAATTAAAGAAGAAGTAAATTTCTTCATGGCAAGTTCAGCTAACAACGTAAACTATGAGAAAGCTTGTCGACGGCATACACCGCTTTCAGTCCGGCGTCTTTGGCGAGCAGAAAGACTTGTTCGCCCGTCTGTCCAGGGGACAAGAGCCGGACGCTCTCTTTATTACCTGTTCGGATAGTCGGGTCAGTCCGACTCTCATTACGCAGACTGTTCCGGGGGATCTGTTCATTCTTCGTAACGCCGGCAACCTCGTTCCGCCGTACGGCCCGATTCACGGCGGAGAAGCTGCCACGATCGAATATGCGATTGAAGCGCTGGCTGTGAAGGACATCATCATCTGTGGCCATACCCATTGCGGCGCGATGAAGGCCGTTCTTGACCCCACCGGTCTGGACGAGCTGCCGGCGGTGAAGGGCTGGCTGACCTACGCTGAAGCCACGCGGCGGGTGATGAAGACGCACTACAAGGACCTGCTGAAGGAGGAAATGCTCGAGACCTGCATCGAAGAAAACGTGCTCGTTCAGATCGAGAACCTGCGCACACATCCGTCGGTGTTGGCGGCGTTGTCGCGCGGCGAGTTGCGGCTCCACGCCTGGATTTACGAGATCGAGAGTGGAAAAGTGATGGCCTTCGACGGCAATACCGGCCAGTATCTCCCGGTCGCGGAGGCAGGTCACGGCATCGCTGAACGCGCGGACCGCCTCTCGGCGATCCGTCAGATTTGACCGGCGAGACGCGATCGCTCGCATCACGCTCGCACGAGAGGTGCATCGCATGCAATCTAACCTCGTTCTATTTGGAGAATAAACATGTACACGCTGCTGATGTTTCTCACCGCCCTACTCGTGCTGATTTTTTTCGGCGCGCTTTATGTTTATCTCAACAAGATCATCGACCTGCTCGATGCGATCGGCGGATTGCCTGCCAGTTTTTTGGCGAAATTGCGTCTCGGCTTGCGCGCCATCGAAACCGAAACCGGCCATTTGGGCACGCTCGTGCCGCCGCTGAACCAGGATTTGGCAACCATCGGCAAAGGCTTGCAAAGCGTTGACGCGCATTTGACCAACACCATCACCGCCGTCGTCAAACAAAAGAGGAGCTGATCGTATGCCGACTTCCGTTTATGTCATTTGGACGATTCTGTTGCTGGTGATTGTCCTGGCGCTGCCTTTTATCGTGATGGCCTTGCAGCAGACGCTGCGCGCCGCGCGAAATATTGAAAGGTATTTCGCGGAAATGTTGACCGCGGGTTTGGGCATCGCGCAAAATACCGGCAACATCGTCGCGCTGCAAGACACCATCACCGTCGCGGGCGGCATGTTGTCCACCGCGGGCGAAATTCTCAACCATACGGACGTCATCAAAACCACTTTGGCCGCGCGCGCCGAGGCGATCAACAAAAAATAATTCGCAACGAAAAGAGAACTGCAACGAAAAAACCTTTTGTTGCGGTTCCCTTTCATTGCAAGTTCAATTGGAAAGCTTCTTTAATTTAAGTTGCGGATTTTGCCATGGCATACTCAACCTTTCTCACTTACGTCACGCTGGCGATCACCGGCGTGGTGGTCGTCGTGCTGGTGATTTATTTGTTGGGCATCATCATCGCGCTGCGGCGCGCGGGAACGCATCTGGAAAAACTGGCGGGCGGCTTGCAAAAGATTGCCAACGATACCGAGCCGCTGCAAGCCCATCTCACGACGATCAACGGTGCCTTGGGGCAATTGGAAAAAGGCCTCCGCGCCGTGGACGCGAATTTGGTCGGCGTCGCCAAAGTGTTTCGATTAGTTTGACGCAACGAGCTTGAAAATAAGGTAGCGCAGGCTTCCAGCCTGCCCGCGCCAATTGCAGACAAGATGTCTGCGCTACGTTTTCAATGACAACGTGGTTTGTGAACATTATATAAACCAGCGAGAGGAGTGGCAACCATGTGCTTCAAAAACCTACCCGTTGAATTTGACGACGCCGGCAATGCCTATCTCAAAGAAGGCGTGGCCGATCCGTATGCTTATGAAACCAAATCGCTGGCGTTGGAGCAGGATAAACTGAAAGAATTGCTGGCGCGCAATGGCTTCATCAAAAACGTCGATTACGACCCCGTCACGCGCGTGGCCGG
>Ga0247727_10003319_pt1 | contig 35708 bp, 36 predicted proteins | sample WisWelCaveWW1625_FD_202498 | JGI IMG/M metagenome (GOLD analysis project Ga0247727, IMG submission 202498) | Biofilm microbial communities from Wishing Well Cave, Virginia, United States - WW16-25 | ecosystem: Environmental > Aquatic > Deep subsurface > Groundwater > Cave microbial mat | place...
GCAATGCATCGGCGCAAAGATGGTGCGGGAATTGCGGAGGTTCTGCCCGCTTCAGCGCACAGCCGAGCAGTGATACCCTACCCGCTTCGTTGCCTTCAGAATTAATCTCAAACTTCTGTCTGCCTCTCGGAGCCGCCCTTGCCGCCGGCCCCTTCAGGGGGGCGGCTCCGAGAGGCAGACAAAGGCCCTGCCTCTTGGTGGGCCCAGCATCGTCGCCGACACGGCGTAGACAAGCAACTTCGGTGTCATCGAAGTCCGCGCCAGGGACCGTTCTTTGATGGCGGGTGGTCGTGTCAAGGGCACGGGCCACGTGTTCGGAACTTTTTTGTTTGCTGACCACTCCCCTTCTATTCCCACAACGCCGAGCCCTTCCTTCCGCGCGGAGAAGCGGTCAAGGACGCGCACTTGCGCGCCCGTGAGGGCTTGTCCTTGACGGCTTCGAGCACGGTAGGACGATGATGGAACCTGGGGTTGCGGAGCTGTCGCCACGTGATTGGCGGGCGCAGGCTCTCAGCCGCCGCCGTTGTTTTGCGGGAGGCGCTTACCCGAGTTCTCGACGCTTCGCACGCAGACGTACGCGGCAACGATCGCAACCCGAATGGGCCGAGCCCCGCGCATTCCGTGCAAGCGGGGCTCGGTCGCGCGGCACCTTCTGCCGCGCGATAGAGCGTGGCCCGACCGAAGGGAGGGAGCCGCCCAAATCCTTCGCGGCAATCTTTGCAGGTATACGCTTGACTGACGACGACCAATGCCGGGCGCAAGGTTCTTTACGAGGTCGGACTGGCCGCCTCAGGATGGGCTTCGTCGAGAAGATGCCTCACATGTCACACGCGCGGTGCGTCCGGGGCCCGCCACGGTCGCTACGAGGTCAATCTGCCCGTCGTCCCGGCAGGGACGCCTTCCGCTCGCGCGGAAGCTCTTCGACTACGCGACAGCCGGCTCGGTCGTGCTCCACTCGAACACGGTGCCGTCGCGCCAGATGGCGTGCCGGATCACGGCGAGCTTGCGCGCCACGGCGATGGAGGCGCGCTTCCAGCCGATGCGCTTGGCAAGGCGCAATGCCCATTGCTGCAGCGGGCAGGATCGGCGCAGCCTCGTCATGAGTACGCCGGCAGCCTCGTAGAGATAGCTGCGCAGCAGCGGATCATTGGACTTGCCGATGCCGCCGATCCACTCGCTCTCACCGGACTGATACTGCCGCGGCGTCAGGCCGAGATATGGGCCGACTTTCGTCGATGAGGTGAAGCGCTGCGGATCGTCGATGGCGGCCTTGAAGGCGAGCGCGGTCATGGGCCCGACGCCTGGCACGGTCATCATCCGGCGCACATCGCCGTCCCGGCGCGCGGTGTCGAGGACGCTGGCCGACATGGCCTTCAGCTGCTTGGCGATCGAGGCATGGGCGGCGAGCAGCGGATCGAGGACGGGGCCGAGCCAATCGTTATCAGCTCTGAGCTCGACGACACGCGGCATGAACCCACGTCCTTTGGTCGGCCCGGTCATCACGCCCAGCGTCTTCAAGGCACCACGCATCTGGTTCTCGATGGCCCGCCGCGACTGCAGCAGCTGCTGGCGGGACAGCAGCAGGGAACGGATGAGCTGCGCGTCGAGGGAGCGGACCCGGGCCTCGCGGTACCAGCCCATGCGAACGAGGTCGGCCAGGCCGCGCGCGTCGTTGCGATCGTTCTTGTTGCGCTTCATCGATAGCACGCGATGCGCGTGGCGGCTGTCGAGGCAGACGACGGGAAGGCCAAGTGCGCGGAACTCGCGCCAGAGCCAGGCCGATGTGGCGCCGCTCTCCAGGCCGAAACGCTCGAGGGCCGGCGCGTGCCTGCCCAGGCAATTGGCAATCACTTGTGGATCGGTCGGCAGCATGCGCTCGCATAGGATCCTGCCGGCGTCATCGACGATGCAGACTGCAGTTTCCTTCAGCGACACATCGAGACCGGCATAGGTCTTGCCTGCGGTGCAGGCCGCGCTCTTGGTCATAGGTGCCCCTCCTGGCCGAATCAGTGGAACGGTCAGGTGAGCACTCTCGAGTTACTCCGGAGTGCCCTTGACGCGACCAGCCGCCATCACCCCATGTCACACGAATGTGCCGAGACCCGCCGCGTCTTGCCGAAGGCGCGCCACAAAGGAGCGGCGAGGCGGGGTTCGGGCGCGCGGCTAGCCGCGCGGTAGGGCCCGGTCGCGGCCGCTCGAGGCCGCGAGGCGCCGAACAACAAGCACTGACAGATCGGTCAGGATCTGCCGGGCAACCCTCGGCCACGATCGAGCGTCCACGTCACGCGGGTTGGGCCGACCAAGCCCATCACGGCACGCCCTTTGAAAGGCTCCAGTGCCGGCTTCCAAGGGGCCAGCGTGAAGGTATCTTGCCGGCGGATGACGGCGATCTTGCCGGTCGGGGTTGTGATCGCGCGATCGTAGACGCCGGAAATCCGCACGCCGGGCTCGGTGTGGATGTACGCGGAATTGAGGTGCCGCGACAGGTCACGCACCAACCTCTCGGTTTCGGCCTGGCGGAGATGGCGCATCATGTCCGGCTTGGGAGCGATGACCCCGGCAGGCGATACCTCGGCGAGCTTGCGGTCTGCGAGCCATCGACCGCGAGCTACAAGAGCATCCTGCAAGTTGGTTGCGAACCCTCTCATCTGAGGGTCGGGGCGCCACTTGGAGATGATGGCCTGATCGAGCCACGTGGGGCCGTCGTAGGTCGTGTGGCGCTCGACCTCGACGGCGGAGAGCACTTGCAGTCTGGGTGCGGGCGAGGGCTTACCCTGGACATTGTGACTAGCAAGGGCAACGATCGTGCCCCGCGCCGGCACGTTGGCCGGCCGCAACCGCCCGAGCTCGGCGTAGTGCACGCGCCCATCGACAGCATCGACGACGACCCAGGTGCGGTCGGTGATCTCGTCGACCATGCCGACCCCGACGACCTTGCCGATCAGCGGTACCTTGCGAGGACCGCGCTCGAACAGCGCCATCGCCGCAGCGCCGCGGTCGATACCGGCCTCCTTCAAGGCACGCTGCATCATCTTGAACTTGTCGGCGCGCTCACCGAGCTGGCGCAGCTTGGTCTCCGTCTTGGCGTCGAGCACCCAGACGCCCTGTTGCCGCTCCTCGGCCAACCCCAGGCGCTCGAGAGCCTTGAGCCGGCCGACGCGGAGGGTGCGCTGGACGGGATCCTGCTCCTGCTCGGACGTCACCACCAGGATACCATTCCTGGCGCCGGCCATGAGGGACCGGTCAAGCCGGGTCAGCCGCTCCTGGCCAACCTCGTCGAACAGCTTCTGCATCCTCTCGACCTCGCTCTCGGGACCCAGCTCGAGCGTGATCAGGGATTGGGCGCGCGCTCTGACGCCATGGCCGATGTAGTCGCGGGCCATCACCAGGTCCTTGCCTTGGTCATCCCGACCGCGGATGACGATGTGGGTGTGGGGATGCCCAGTGTTGAAATGATCGACCGCCACCCAGTCGAGCTTGGTGTCGAGATCACGTTCCATCTGTGCCATGAGGTCGCGAATGAAGGGCTTGAGGTCGGCAAGGCGCGCTCCCTCATCGGCCGAGACGACGAAGCGAAACTGGTGCGGGTCCTTCTCCGAGCGATCCAGGAAGGCGCCGCCGTCGAGGTCATCGCTGGTCGGCCCATAGAGTCGGCCGGGCTCATCTTCGCGGGTCACGCCGTCGCGCACGATGTACTTGAGGTGCGCCCGCGCCGCGCCAAGGTCGCCGGCCACGATGCGCGTGTACCGCGCCTTGACGATGACGCGCCGACTACCTGGCGCGATCAGGCCAGCGACGGCGCGGACGCCGGCACCCATGCCCCGCTTGGGCGTGGCCGGCGAGATGTGGCCCTTGTGCCGCAGCGCGCGGGCGCCGTGCTTGCCGGCTTGTTGAAACACGAGAGTCGCGTGGCGTAGCGCACGGGCCCGTCTCGCATCCTTGATGCGTCCGAGCTTGGGATCGAAGTCGTCTTGGGCCATGAAACGAGCCTCCAATTCGCGTGATGGCGACACGAGATGGCGCGGCGCTCGGCGAATTCAAGATGGCGTCAAAAATCGCGCTGATTTCAAATGCGGATTTCGAACGTTGACGTTATGGACCTTTTGAAGACGTCATCGGCGAGGGCGCATTCTCGGCCTCTGACGCTGGAATGACGTCACTCTTTTATCCTGATGTCCAAAATAGAGGTTTGAAACATCCCCCAACTTCCCGCATATTCCTTTCAGTTTAGCGTCCGAATCGATGCGGAAATTGGGTTCGGAATGGCCGTTGTGAACCGCGCTATGAGGGTCTCGATGGGGACTGATCTCCGGCTTCATAGGGGAAGAGAACCTCGACCAACAGACATGCGGGGCCACGACGGGGATCGCGAAGGAGCGGGCCATGCCGGCCACACTCGATGTGTCTGGGGATCGACAGCGGTGCGTTGAGTAGGGAGGTGAAGCGACGAAGATACTCCGGATGCGGCAAGGCCTCGCGGGTGGGCGGGTGGGTAAGATTTCTGTGGAAGATAGAGAGCGAAAAGAGCCCCCGCGCCGTTGCCGGCGCGAGGGCGAAGCGAGAGGCCGCTCAGTCTTGCGGACTCCAGATCAGCGCGTAGACGTCGGGATCGGTCTGCCCGGCGGCACGGCCGAGGTTGGCGTAAAGCGTCTTGGCGCCGAACTCCGGTGCCGCGATCGAGAGTGAGACGTACTCCTTGCCGGAGGTCTGGCCCTTACGCAGCCAGCCGGCGCCGATCTCGATGCCTTGCGACATCACGCGGTAGTCCGGCTGGTTAGGCGACGCCTTGTCGCTAACCGGCAGGATGGCGATGTCGGCCCGGATGGAGAGGGTCCTGAGCTCGCCCTCGTAGCGGCCATCGTCGCGCTTCGTGACTGATCCGATCGTAGCCATGGTACTGGTCCTTTCGTTGTTCCGGCAGAGGCCTATCCCCCGCCGGCGTGCGCGTATCGTGGCAGGCTGAGGCCTGAGGCATCCCAAGCGACGCTTGCGTCGCGCCAGGGACCGGAACGCAGTGGAGGACCCGCGCGCCGCGCGGGTTGCCTCTAAAGCCTCGCCTGCCACATCGTCGCACATTGATCGGCGGGGTGTAGCCGCAGCGGACAACAGCCGAGGACGAGATGGCTGTACGGACAGTTGGAGAAGGCGGGTCCGCAGGGGCGAAGCGCCAAACCAAACGGGCCGCGCCGCCAATCGCATCGGGTAAGTCGACCGTTTCAGCGCAGGTGACCAAGATGGTGCGGGATCAAGCAAATCGACGACGACGCAGGGAGTATCGGCTAGGTCGAGGTGGTGCGCTTCGCCTACTCCGGGGAATGCGCCAACACGGTTGGACGAGATCGCGGACGAACTCGGTCAGCGCATGCGTGGAACCTATGAGCGGGCGCGGAGGCGACCTCGAGTAAGCGCATGTGCGGCGTGGTCTGGCAGAGACGGGGCGGCAGAGGCGCGGGAGGGATCGTAACCCGAATGGGCCGAGACGCCGCACGGCGGCTCGGTCGCGCGGCCACATTTCGGCCGGCGCGATAGAGCCCGACCGCCTGAGGGCATTTGGCCGAGGGCGGGCCCGCCCTTGTCGTCGTTGTCGCTAGCCGAACTTCGGCATCCTTGCCTGCTGAGTAACGTCAAGCATCATGACGTGCTGCATTCGCTTTTGGAGTCGCCGCAGGCAATTGTTTATCTTGTTCCACAGGATGGCGAGCCGCATGCATGCATCCGGCCACGGAGACGGCTGACTGCATTGATGTGTTAGCTGGGTTAGCCGCGAGACCAGAGAAGCACAGCGCGTCCAGCGAGATGCTCCGTTCGGACGGCGCCAAAGTAGCGGCTGTCGAAGCTTGCCGGATCCTCTGCGAGAACGAAGAGCTCTCCCGAGTGGAGGGTTCGGCAACCATGCCAGGCAGGCATATGCCGTCCGATGCTGTCCTTGGCGAGTGCGAGGGCCACAAGTCGAAGACGGACAAAAACGTGCCTACCGAAACGGCAGACGCGGTCTCCTGCAACGGCTGCGGCGGGTTTCAGCAAATACGCGGGGCGCGGGAGATATCCTCTACGGTCGGCTAACATGGCCATTGGTCCCGTCAGCTGAACGAGCACCAAGTCGCCGAGACGCGGGGAGCCATGCGCCATCCGATAAAGCCCAATCGGAACGCTTGGAGAATCATTCCAGATGAGGAGAGGGTGCTTCGGGAGGCACCCTGCCACAATGAGGGCGATTCCGCCCAGCATGCCGAGGAGAGGTCGGAGGCTCCATTTCAGCGTCCTGGTGGCGGGGCGCCGACGCCCGTTCTCGGACCACTCTCTGAGGTCATCGTGGCGGTAGAATATGCGTCCGTCATGCTTTCTGAATGGAGGGCTCGTACCTTGCCAGCCCATGCTCTCGAGCGTGTGCTTCTTGAGTTTGAGGATTTCGGCCACTTCGGCGATGGTGAGTAACGGTGATTGGGATTGCTTATCCATTTCGTGCCCTCACCCTTTGCGCCCAGAGGAGGACCGTCTGCGGGCCTGGTCGGACCACTGCTTGAGCTCGGCGCGGTGATAGAAGACGCGGCCGCCATGCTTGCGAAACGGCGGTCCGGTGCCTTGCCAGCGCATGTTCTCGAGCGTGTGCGGCTTGAGCCTCAAGAACTCGGCCGCTTCTGCCGTTGTGAGCAGCTGCGACTTGCGCTGATTGGCCATCTGGATCCTCCCGGTGATGGAATTCCCGAGAAGATCCAGGAAATTTGCGCCTTCAGGCATGTCGTACTGTCAGGACTTGAAACGACACGCCCGTTCGACCAGCCTCCTGTAACCACCATCGCAGAGCGATTGTCCCTTGGCGAGCGCTCGGCGCATGCGCTCCTTCAGCCAGCCACCCCTGCCCGACCATTCTTCGCGCACGCGCTTGACGCCGAAGATCACTTCGGCGGTTTCACGGTGGCTGGCCCCAACGGAGCGTCCGTCGAGGGCGATGAAGGCGTCGCGCATGAGCTCTTGTTCCCTGGTTCGCTTCCGCCAGCGCGGCCTCATAGCCATGAGATCGGGGAGCGACGCCAGAATCGCGGCAGTTTCTCTCAGGCTCGACAGACCCGGGACCAGGAACCTCAGGCGCACCGGAGCTAGGCTGGCGCGGTGACCGGTGAGCCTGATCGTTAGGGATCGTTCCGATGTGCGGATGAGCAGGTGTTCGATATTGCCTGGGCCAATGACTACGTGCCGGATGCAAGGTAGATCAGCCAGCACCAGGTCCGCCGGCGTCCCCGGCTGCGGCCGCTTCGCGAGGGCATCGAGCACGGCACTACCGGCGTCGGACAGCCAGCAGATGGGAGCGTCCGGAGCAGTCAGGGCGGGATCGACGAAAGGAGTGCAGACCCCAGCAACCGATACCGGGAGCTGGCTTTGGGACGCGCCAGACGCTCTGGCCGGATGGAAGACGGAGCGGCTTGCCGTGACCGATCCCGCTCAGCCGAGATTGCCGTTGGTAGTCGGGGTTTCGGCGCAGGCCCTCCCAGGCGATCTCCTCGCTGTTCAGCGCCAAGATGTATCCGTAGGCGCCGGGGCGCGGCGGCCAAGTTGGAGCGGGAAGGGAGGCGGGGCATGGCATGGCTCAAGAGCACCCGCTCCGCAGACAGCAGGCTGGCGGGAAGATTGGCGCGCAGGCGGGCGGAACCGTCGCCGTTGAGGTGGGCGGCACGTTGGAGTCCTGGATACAGAAGATCTTTCACAGACAATTTCCTTACGGACAGCCAGCCGAAACCGATGCGGAATGGACGATGATGGACAGTGCATATTGTGGCCCAGGGTTAGCCGATAGTTAATGCGGGAGTGATCGCCATGAGGAGTGACGCGCGGTTGCCTGCGCAATGAGCTCTTGCGACGTTGGCCGCATAGCAGCGGCGAGAAGAGATGAGCGTACGCAGCGAAGATGAGGGTGCGGTTGGAATCTGATGGCTTTGTGAACTTCTTTGCCTTTCCGCCATCATCTGCGTGCTTTCCTGATTTTCCCGCCTTTCCCAATTGAGTCGCGACCACGCAAGGATCACGGGAGTAAGAAGCAGAGTGATTCAAAGAACCGCACCCGCCACCGGCTGACAAGGGCCGCAAATGGGATTCTATCGAGCAGTCACCAGCTTGGAGGTGGCGAATGGCTCGGACGTTCTGGGAGGCACTCGGCGAGATCGAGGACGGGCGGGGCCGCAAGGGGCGGCAATATCAGCTCCGATCGGTGCTCGGCATCGCAATTGCGGCGATGCTGGCCGGCGCCAACGATCTGCGGGCCATCTACCGCTGGGGGGCGGCGGCTGCGACCCGAAGCGCTGGCCTTGTTCGGGATCACCAACGGCAAGGCGCCCTGTCACGCGACCTATCACTACTTCTTCCAATCGCTCGACGCCGATGCGCTGGCCCGTGTGCTCGGCTCCTACGCGATGGCCGGCGAGGCACCGGGCCATATCGCCATCGACGGCAAGACGCTCAAGGGCAGCCGCCGCCTCGACGATAAAGCCATCCACGTTCTGTCGGCCTTCTCGACCGATCTGAGCGCAGTGATCGGCGATCTCGTGGTGGAGCCGGACAAGAACGAGATCAGCGCGGCGTTAGTTCTCTTGAAGGGCCTTCCGCTCGAAGGCGCCATCATCACAGGCGATGCCATCTTCACGCAACGCGAGATTTGCCAGCATATTCGCGACAAAAATGGCCACTACCTGTTCGTCGTGAAGGACAACCAGCCCGCACTGAAAGCCGGCATCGCCGAAGCCTTCGGTGATCATTCCCCCCTCGGAGCCGACGCGCGCAGAGCGCGCGCCTGACACGCACGCGTGAGAGTGGCGGCATAACCAGCACCGAGACGGTCTACCTCGTCACCAGTCTGCCGGCGACCGAGGCGTCACCGGAGCGCCTGCTTGCGCTCAATCGCGCCCACTGGGCCATCGAGAACAAACTCCATCACGTCCGAGACGTCTCCATGACGAGGACCGCTGCCGCGTCCGCGCCGGGGCTCGCGCGCTGGCCGGCGTCCGCAATGCCGCTCTCGGCATCATCCGCAGGCTCGGCCGTCCCATCCGGCAGGCCCGCGAAGACTTCCGCGAAGATCGCGCCGAGGCTATCAAGGCCATCACCGGGCGGATTCTTTGATTGGCCCTGGAGTAAGAAGTTCGGGAACTGGTCTTCGGGAGCGACGAAGCGATGGATGCTGACTGCGGATCTGGGCGCGACGATGCCTCGACGATCTCAGCCTTGAGGTCCCGGTTCGCCTTCTGCTGGTGAAGCGGCGGGCATGGTCGACGGTCTGGCGCATCAAGACTGCCGGAACGGCGTACTACCTGAAAGCTGCTGCGCCCGGTTTTGATGTCGAGCCAGCTTTACTTATGCAGCTCTTTACTATCTACCCTGGTTGTCGAGCCGGTTGCTGCTGAGTCCCATCGGGGCTGGCTGATGACACGGGATGAGGGCCCGCCGCTCCGAGACATATTCGCGACCGATCCCAAGCAAGGGCTTGCTCACCTCAAAGACTGTGATGAACGAGGACGCCGTGCCTTCAATCCAGCGGAGGCCGACATCGTCCGCCGCATCTTTCGCGAGTACGCCGTTGGCAAGGGGCCGCTAGCGATCGTGCGCGATCTGAACTGCGAGGCCGTCCCCGGACCCAGGGGCCGGCATTGGAATGCGTCGGCCCTGCTCGGCTCGCCAAAACGGCGCAACGGCATCCTCAACAACGAGCTCTACATTGGGCTTATCGTCTACAACAGGCAGCGCTTCCTCAAGGACCTGGCCACGCGAAAGCGCATCTCGCGCGAGAACCGCGAGCGCGAGTGGCACCGCCAGTCAGCAACGCTCGAAGTCATTGATTTCATTAGTCATAGCCGCGAGGATTGTTGGCCTCAGCCGCGGGTTCTACAATCTCGCCGAACAGAGCCGCTGCCCAAGAGGGTCGAGTTCGACTCCAAATTGGCGCCTTATGGCTTCTGGCGGCGCCGGAAAATTGCTACCATTCATCCGGGTTCGTGCGGCACCTGGGAATGCCGGTTTAGCTCATGGTGCGGAGGACGCGTATGAGGCCTACACGTCGATGTGCGCTCGCCGCAGCAGCAGCGGTTGCAGCAATCATCAGCCTTGCTGGCACGGCGCAGGCGCAGAAGACTTTGCGCGTCGTCATGCATTCCGACTTGAAGATCCTCGATCCGATCTGGACGACGGCCTACATTGTCCGCAACCACGGCTACATGATTTACGACACGCTGTTTGCCCTGGACGCGAACGGTGAGGTCAAGCCGCAGATGGTCGAGAAATACGAGATCTCGGCCGACAAGCTGACCTATACGTTCTCGCTGCGCGAGGGCCTTACCTGGCACGACGGTCAGCCAGTCACGGCAGAGGACTGCGTCGCCTCCATCAATCGTTGGAGCAAGAAGGACGCGCTCGGCCAGAAGCTCTTCTCGTTTGTCGCCGGCGTCGAGGCTAAGGATGTGAAGACGATCGTCATGAAGCTCAAGGAGCCGACTGGCCTCGTGCTCACGGCGCTCGGCAAGCCGTCGTCCAACGTGCCGTTCATGATGCCAAAGCGAGTGGCGGAAACCGATCCCAATAAGCAGATCTCTGACTTCACCGGCTCGGGCCCCTTCATCTTCAGGCACGAGGAATGGAAGCCAGGTGACAAAACGGTGTACGTCAAGAACGACAAGTATAAGCCGCGGAGCGAGCCGGCTTCGGGACTCGCCGGTGGCAAGGTCGTGAAGGTCGACCGTGTCGAGTGGCGCGCAATCAGCGACCATCAGCAAGCGATCAACGCGCTGCTAGCCGGCGAGATCGACATGATCGAGAGCCCACCGCACGATTTCTATCCGCTCCTCCACGCCGACAAGAAAGTCAAGCTCTTCGCTGCCAATCCGCTGGGTAACCAGTACGTCTTCCGCCCCAATTGGACTGCCAAGCCGTTCGACAATCCGAAGGTGCGGCAGGCCCTCTGGTACGCGTTCAACCAGGAAGACTTTCTCAAGGCCGTGGTCGGCGATCCGGATTTCTACAAGGTCTGCCCCGCGTATTTCATCTGCGGCTCCGCGCTCGCTTCCGAGAGAGGGATGGATGGTTTATTGACATCTAATTTCAAGAAGGCGCAGGAACTCTTGAAAGAGGCGGGGTACGATGGCACGCCGATCGTGCTGTTGCATTCCACTGACCTTCACGTGCTGACAAACCTTGCGCCGGTCGCCAAGAAGCTGATGGAGAACGCCGGCTTCAAGGTCGACATGCAGTCCATGGACTGGCAGACGCTAGTGGCGCGGCGCGCCAAGAAGGACCCACCGGGCGCCGGCGGTTGGCACGCGTTCCTGACATCGTGGGTGGCGGCCGACATCCTCAATCCGGTGATGGCAGCCTTCTTCAACTCGGCGTGCGATAAGGCGCTGTTCGGCTGGCCGTGCGATGCGGAGATGGAGAATCTGCGAGACCAGTTCGCCCGCGAGACCGATCCCGGCAAGCAGAAGGCGATTGCCGACGCTGTGCAGGTGCGCGCCACCCAGATGACGTCGCACATTCCGCTCGGACAATGGTACCAGTCCTTTGCGTTGCGCAGCAACGTCGATGGTGCGCTCAAGGCGCCGGTTACCGTGCTTTGGAACGTCGAGATCAGATAGCTTGACGTTTTACCGACCGGCGGCAGGACTCGCCGGCCGGTGCCGCCTGCTGGCTACCGTGCCGGTGATGCTGATCGTCGCCGTGCTACGGCATGATTTCGCTCATCGATCACAATGTCGGGCGCATTCTCATCGCCCTGACCGAGGTAGGTCTCGCCGAAGACACGATTGTCGTCTTCACCTCCGACCACGGCGACTGGCTTGGCGATCACGGGCTCATCCTCAAAGGGCCGATGCCCTACGAGGGCCTGCTGCGCGTCGGCCTAATCGTGCGCGGCCCAAGGGTACCGATGGGCAAGCGTGTCGATGATCCCGTATCAACGCTGGACCTAGGCGCCACGTTCCTCGACTACGCGGGAGCTTCGTCTCGCAACATCCCGCACGGCGCGTCGCTCAGGCCGTTGATCGAGGGTGATGCTGCCTCGCGCGCCTTCGCGCTCAGCGAATGGGAGCTGCATCCCCAACGCGTCGCTGTGGCTTTGAGCATCAGGACGGTGCGCACACGAACCCTGAAGCTTACCGTTGATTTGCGTTCAGGCGACGCTGAACTCTACGACCTCGCTGCTGACCCTCCGAGGGAACCAACCGCTTCTCTGATCCCGCCTACAATAGCAGGCGAGTCGAGTTGATGGATATGATCCGCCTGAGACCGAACGACGAAGCTGCCATTCACGAGCCTGTTGGCCAGGCGTAGCCCGCGGAATCTCTCCACTCTCCGCCCACTCCATCTTCCTACTCACCTTGCCTTTCCTCCACGCCAACAATCCGCCCAGCTGGCGCCCGGCCCATCGCCATCTCTCGGGACCTAGCGAGCGGTGATAGTGCTGGACCGAAGCGCTAGCGCCACATCAATTGCAGATACCGCCGAGGCAAGACGCGCCATCTTAGTTCGACGTGTTGCAGTGAATGGCGACGCAGACCGCCGCCATGGGATGGGTTGATGCCCGCCAACGCCAGCCCGGAATGGAACAAGATCGGCCGCTGCCTTCGGGCATCGCGCTTTTTCAACGGCTGGCGTTCGATGTCCGGTAGGACGCCGCCAACGAGCCACCTCGAGTGACTCATCTCGATAGCTCCGATCACCGCGAGCTGCGCGCGGCGCGCCTACGGTTTCGCCGTACTGTCTCGCATGACGATCGTGGCCTCGAAGGATCGCGACAGGATCGGTTCACCACAATCGACGGCCTGGACCAGCGCGTCAGCAGCGGACTCGCCCATCTCTATCGCGGGTACGCGTACTGTCGACAACGGTGGGTTGATGACTCGCGTCATCGGCAGATCATCGAAGCCAATGATCGACACGTCGGCGGGGACGGCGAGACCGAACCGCTGACAGGCGAACAGAGCGCCCATCGCCTGGATGTCATTGGCGCAGAAGAGAGCAGTCGGCGCAGGTGCAGTGCGCATGATCGATCCGGCCGCAGCGGCACCCTCCGCAACCTCGAACGGTCGTTCAGCAACCAGCGTCGGATCGAATGCGATTCCATGCTTCTCGAGCCCCAGCCGATACCCGGCGATGCGCTGCTGGGCGCGATCGTTGACGGCAGACACACCGCAAATCAGGCCGATCCTACGATGTCCGAGCGCGATCAACGCTTCCGTCGCCGCTTTCGCCGCAGCGAAATTGTCGAAGGAGATGGCGGGGATAGCAGGATCTGGACTGGTCGACCAGGTCACGACGAACGGAATGCGATAGTGTCGCAAGAGCTGATACAGCGCCGCATCGCGCCGATAGCCCGTGAAGATCACGCCTTCCACGCGGCTCTCGACGAGCTTGTGCACAATCTCGCTTTCGGCCGCCGCCGAATAGTTGGTGTTGGCGATCAGCAGCTTTCGCCCCGCGGCCTGCAGCCTATTCTGCACGGCCTCGGTGAACGCGGCGTAGATCGAGTTCGAGATGGTCGGCACAATGAGACCGATGAGCCCGGTCCGGCGCGAGGAGAAGCTCACGGCAAGCGCATCGGGCACATAGCGATGGTGTGCAACGAGCGCCAGAATGCGCTCGCGCGTTTCGACGGCCACCGTGTTCGGTCGGCGCAAGGCCCGGCTCACGGTGGCAATGGAGACGCCGGCTTCGCGCGCGATCTGCCGCAGCGTCACGGGCTCGCTCAGGTCGTTGGCCACTGCGTCTCCTCACGTCTCCTAGGCAGTCAGGACCAGGATTGACAATCGCCTCATAGCGCCGCAACATTGGCAATGTAACCGGTTACATCGAATAAGAATACCAAGACCGGAGCAGACGAGGAAATAATGCCATGGTGAGCTACCTCAAGAGGGCAGAACCCCCGTCGCGGCAGGACAATCGCACGCTGACGGAGCGTGTGCGGGCGATGCTCGAGGACATCGAGCAGAATCGTGACGAAGCCGTGCGGCGCTACGCCAGAGATCTCGACCGCTGGGAGGGGGAGCAGTTCCGCGTCAGCGAGGCAGAGATAGCGACGGCGCGACGCAACGTGAGCGCTGTGTTCAAGGAGGACTTCGCGTTCTGCAAGACGCAGGTGACCGAATTCGCCAAGCGTCAGCGCGACTCGATGCGGGAGTTCGAAGCGGAGGTTGGCGAGGGCATCACGCTGGGCCAGAAGATCATCCCCGTCGAGACGGTCGGCTGCTACATTCCCGGCGGCAAATACCCCCTGATTTCCGCTGCCATCATGAGTGTCGCCACAGCCAAAGTTGCTGGCGTGCCGAACGTGATCGGCGCGGCGCCACCGAGGGACGGACAGGGGATCTTCCCAATGACCCTGTATGCGCTCGCTGACGCGGGCGCCGACAAGATCTTCACGATCGGAGGCGTGCAGGCGTTCGGCGCCATGGCGTACGGCTGCGTCGGAATGCCTACTGTCGACATGATCACCGGGCCTGGCAATCCCTACGTCGCCGAGGCCAAGCGGCAGCTGTTCGGTCTGGTCGGTATCGATCTACCGGCGGGACCGACAGAAATTCTCGTCATTGCCGACGACAGCGCGGACCCCGCGCTCGTCGCCACCGATCTTCTCGGTCAGGCGGAACACGGGCCCGACAGTCCCGCGTGGCTCGTTACCACGTCGGAGAGGCTCGGCCGCGAGGTGATGACAGAGATCGATCGGCAGCTTGTTACACTCCCTACGCGCGAGATCGCAGACGCGGCCTGGAAGCGCTTGGGCGAAGTGGCAGTTGTCGACGACGACGAGGCAGCGATCGCGCTGAGCGACCGCTATGCGCCCGAGCACCTCGAGATCATGACTCGGCGAAACGACTACTATCTGTCCCGACTGAAGAACTACGGCAGCCTGTTCGTCGGCGAGGCGAGCACGGTCGCCTATGGCGACAAGGGTGTCGGCACCAACCACACGCTGCCGACGGGTCGCGCCGGCCGCTACACTGGAGGGCTTTGGGTAGGAAAGTTCCTAAAAACGGTCACCTATCAGAGGCTGACGACCGAGGCGAGCCAGCGCATCGCCCCGATCATCGGGCGCATGTGCGCGGCCGAGGGCATGCTGGCTCACGAGCGCACCGCATCCGTGCGTGTGGAACGATACGCCCAGCGCCGGCGCGCCAGCGGCTGAGGCTGCGCATTGCATTCGCCTCGAGCACGCGCTCGTGGGACTGCAACTCAAGAAGACGACGCATAACCTACAGGGAGAAAGCAAATGACCAGCAGAGATTCCAAGCCGTTTCCGGCTCTTCCCGTCGATCGGCGCACGTTCCTCACAGGTGCCACTGCCGCTGGTGCTGCAGCATCGGGTGCCTTCCCGTTCGGGTCCCGGTCCGCAGAAGCGCAAAGCAGCAAGTCCGGTACCGTGCGCGTGTGGGGCGAGCCGGGTCCCTACGGTGGTGTCGCGGTCGCAGCCATGAACGAGTGGGCGCAAAAGAATGCGCCAGGCCTCAAATTCGACATCGAGTCGATCCCGTGGGACGGGGTGTACGTGAAGCTGATGACGGACCTTGCCGCCCGACGGCCGCCGTCGCTCATCAGCGTGGAGTCGCCCATTGCCATGCAGCTGATGGCGGAGGGTTTGCTGCTGCCGCTCGATGATCTCGTCGACAAGATCGGCCGCAACCGCCTCGTCGACGGTGTGAAGTGGGAATACTGGGGTGCCTGGAAGGGCAAGCAGTACGTCGTGCCCGCACACCACCAGCCGCACCTCCTGCTGGTCCGCATGGATGTCGCCAAGGAACTCGGTCTCGGCGACCCCGACACATGGGATTGGAAGGACCTATTGAATGCGGCCCGCACGATCTCGCAAAAGAAGCCGGACATGGCGGGCTTCTGCATGGCGCTCGGTCGTAACTTGTGCACCGACTACCATTTCGCCGCGCTGCTGCACTCGGCCGGGGGGCGCATGTTCGATGCGGCCAACAAGTTCGAGGTGGTGTTCGACAGTCCGCAGACGGTCGAGGCGCTCACCTTCGTCAAGGAGCTGCAGCCGTACATGCCGAAAGGCGCAGTCGAATACAGCTTTCTGCAGGTCGTCGACGCGCACGTCACCGGCCGAACCGCGATGAGCTTCTATTGGGGCCGCACGCTGGGGCGTGCGGCGGAAGAGGCCAAGCCCGTCTTCGAGGCAACGGAAGCCTTCAATCATGCCCGCCACCCCACTACCAAGCGGCGCAGCAACTGGAATGACTTCCAGGGCTGGTGCATCCCGGCGCAGAACAACCCGTACATCGACGAGGTCAAGCAAGCGCTCGTCTATCAGCAGACGAGCAAGGCGTGGCTGATCAAGTATTGCCACTCGCTGATGCCGAACGTCGCGCCGACCTACAAGGATGTCGCCGACGCTCCCGAGCTCAAGGAGCACGCCTTCTACAAGTCGAAGCCGCGAACGGTCGATACCTATTTCAAGACCTCGCTCGCGCACTCGAGCAGCACCGCCAACGAGCTGCTGCAGGGGGTAAACCCGCTTGCGGGCATCGTGCACGGCCGGTCGGTGCTCGCCCAAACCGTGCAGAAAGTCGTGATCGACAACATGAAGCCGCAGGACGCTGCGAAATGGGGCGCAAAGGAGCTCAGCGATATTCGCCGCGAAAACGCCCGCCTGCTCGGTTGAGCTTCGGCCCGGGCGGACAACATCCGCCCGGGCCGCTGGCAGGTGACCAGATATGCGCAACGGCTATGCCCTATCCGACCGCGCGGTCGGCCTGCTGTTCATCGCTCCGTTTGCGGTAACCGCGCTCTTCTTCATGGTCTATCCGATCGTGGAAGCGATCCGGATGGCCTTCTACAGCTACAATCCGCTGCGCCCGGATCTGACCACCTTTGTCGGTTTTTCCAACTTCGCCTACATCTTCAACGACCCATTGTTCTGGGATTCGTTCTGGCAGGCGACGGTGTGGACCTTCCTGTCGATCGTATTCCAGACCGTGTTCGGGGTCGGCATGGCATTGCTGCTGCACCAGGCGCTGCCCGGCATTGCGATATTCCGAGGCCTGCTGCTGTTTCCCTACATCGTCCCCACAGTGGTGATCGCGCTCATCTGGCGCTGGATCTTCAACCCAGAGATCGGCGTGGTGAACCACGCGCTATTGGGCGCCGGGGTGATCAGCCAGCCGATCTACTGGCTCTCCACGCCCAGCATGGCGATGGCGTCCACCATCATGCTCAACGTGTGGAAGTACACGCCATTCGTCGTCATCTGCGTGCTGGCGCGGCTGCAGAGCGTGCCGCTCGAGCTCTATGATGCTGCCAAGGTCGATGGCGCCGGTCCCATTCGGCGCTTCCTTGACGTCACGCTCCCCCAGCTCAAGGAGGTCTTGATCGTTGTCATCGTGTTCCGCACCATCTGGACCTTCAATAAGTTCGAGGAGATCTACCTGCTGACCAAGGGCGGCCCAGGTACCTCGACCTTCAACCTCGCCGTCTATTCGTTCGAGCAGTCGATCGCCAATCTCCGCCTGGGCGTCGGCGCGGCGACCGGCGTGGTGATGATGGTCATGCTGTCGCTCGGCAGCATCATATACCTGCGCGTTTCGGGCTTCGGTGAGGACGAGAAGGCGCCATGAGCAAGAGCGAGTTCTGGACCCTCACCCGGCGGCTTGCCTCCTATGCGGTCCTGTGCGCCGTGACGTTTGTCGTGTGTTTCCCGCTGGTATGGGCACTCTCCACCTCGCTCAAGCCCAAGTCGGAGATCTTCGCCACGCCACCGACACTCATTCCACGCACCGTGACATTGGAGAACTACGAGGCGCTACTCACCGGTCGGCCGCAATATTTCCAGTCCGCGGGCCAGCAGGTGTCGTCGGGGACGACGCCTGCACAGTTCTTCACGCGCTGGTTCGTCAACAGCATGATCGTCACGCTGGGCTCTACGCTGATCAGCATTACGGTATCTACTCTGGCGGCCTACAGCCTAACCCGCTTTCGCTATTGGGGCCGCAACGTAATCCCCTATTTCAGCTTGCTCGGCTACATGGTGCCGTCGATCATCTTCGTCTTCCCGCTATTCCTCGTCATGGTCCAGCTCGACCTCACCGACAGCCTCCTCAGTCTCGTGCTGGGCTATGTGTGCATCACACTGCCGTTCTGCATGTGGCTGATGTGGGCGTTCATGCGCTCCATTCCCATCGAGATCGAGGAAGCCGCGCTCATCGACGGAGCCTCGCGCGTCCAGGTCTTCACGCAGGTGGTGCTGCCCACAGCGCTGCCGGGCATCATCGCCGCGTCGATATTCTCCATGATCGTGTCGTGGAACGACTACCTGTTCGGGCGCGTCTTCCTCAACTCCCTCGACAATCTGACGCTGACGGTTGGCGTCATGCTGTTCTTCGAGGGCACGCACGTCGACTGGGGCCTGCTGATGGCCGCCTCGGTCCTGATGACCTTGCCTATGGCAATCCTTTTCATGGCCCTGCAGCGCCATCTCGTCGCCGGGTTCGGCGCGGGCGCCGTCAAGGGATGACCATCAGTGGAAATAGTGCCGCAATGGACGTGAGTCTCGATCGCATCAACAAGAGCTTCGGCGCCGTACAAGTCTTAAGGGATGTCGACCTGATGTTCCCGAGCCGCAAGTTCGTCACCCTGCTGGGACCGTCGGGCTGCGGCAAGACCACGCTCTTGCGGATGATCGCGGGGCTCGAGGCCGTGACCTCCGGCACCATCCGTTTCGGTGATCGCGTGGTCAACGATCTTGCTCCGCGCGACCGCAACATTGCCATGGTGTTCCAGTCCTACGCGCTTTATCCGCAGATGACGGTGCGGCGGAACCTCGGCTATGGCCTGCGCGTGCGCAAGACGCCGAAGGGCGACATCGATACCGCCGTCACGCGCGTGGCCCGCATCCTGGAGATCGACCATCTGCTCGACCGCAAGCCCGCACAGCTTTCTGGCGGGCAACGCCAGCGCGTGGCGCTGGGCCGCGCCATGGTCCGTCAGCCCGACATCTTCCTGATGGACGAGCCGCTCTCGAACCTCGACGCGAAGCTGCGTGTTACGATGCGGGCCGAGCTCCGGCGCTTCCATCTCGATCTCAACGCGACGACCGTCTACGTCACGCACGACCAGCTGGAAGCGATGACGATGTCAGACCTGATCGCGGTCATGCACGGCGGCATCGTGCAGCAGTTCGGCACGCCCGCAGAGGTCTACGGCAAGCCGGCCAATCTCTTCGTCGCCGGGTTTATCGGCAGCCCGCCGATGAACTTCATCACGGGCACGCTTGCGAGCGAGGGTGACCGTCCGGCTTTTTCCTCGCCCGAGCTTACCCTTCCTCTGGCCCCTGGCGCAGCGAAAGGCTCCCCTGGCCGCGACATCGTCCTGGGGGTGCGGCCGCAGGATCTGACGCTGGTTGGTGAGCAGGAGCCCGCATCGATCCGCGGCCGTGTTTGGGTGGTCGAGCTGTTGGGGTCCGAGAAGCTCGTCGAGGTGACCATCGGCGAGCGCAGGCGCATGACCGTGCAGGTGCGCGCCGATACGGCCGTCAATGTCGACGATGTGGTGGGTGTGCGGGTTGACCCGCAGCGTGTGCATCTGTTTGATGCGCAAAGCGGTGCAATATTCCGCGTTTCATGAAGGTGTCGTCGCTCCTAACGCCCGGCAATTGGCATTCCCGTGTCTTTGATACGGCCGAGGACGTCGACGATCAGCCCTGCCAGGAGGTCGATCTTGTAGCCCGTCATCGCCAGTGGTTTAGCGCCGATGATCGCCTGGCGCGCGGCTGTCCCTATGGTCACATCATCGAATGGCCGGCCGGTGAGCGCGGCGGCCTCGACAGTCGGGAGGCGCAGGGGCACAGGTGCCACGCCGCCGACGGCAATGCGTGCAAGCCGGGTCAGGCCTTGATCGCTGACGATGCCGGCCACGGCTTCGACGAGCGGCCATTCGGCATGCGCGCGGCTGATGGCGCGGTGATAGGCTCCGCGCTCTCCGGTAACTGCGGGCGGCAGGCGGATTGCCAGGATCTCCTCGCCGGGTGCGAGCCCGTTGTCCCGCGTTCCGTCGGAGCCGTCGCCAAAGAGCTCTGCGATGGCGAGGTCGTTGCGCAGGGTCGTCGCCACACGCGCGTCGTAAGCCAGCAATGCAGCGCCGAGTGTCGAGGGATGCGGTGCAACGCACGGGCCGCGATCGAAGATCACACCGTAGAGGTGATTGCCTTCGCGTGCTGGGCAAACGGCGCCGCCCTTGTTCAGGCAGGGTGTGTGCGGATTGCGATAGTACCAGCAGCGGTTCCGTTGGGCGAGGTTGCCGCCGATCGTCCCGACCCCACGAATCTGCGGTGTCGCCAGGCCGCCCGCCGCGGCTGTCAGCCCGGGATAGGCCCGCTTCATATCCGAATCGGCCGCAAGGTGCGCGATCGTGACAAGCGCACCAATGCGGGCGCGGTCCGCTCCCCAGGCGATGCGCGTTTTCTCCTCGTCTCGCCGGATGTCGATTAGCGGGCCCGCGATACGCCGCTGCGCCGCCGCTCGGACAGGTCCGTGCCCGCCGCGCGGAGCTCAGCCTGTGCGGCGCTCGTTTTCGGCAATGCCGCGATCATGCGGTCCCCCTGGTCTTGAGGGCAGAGATCAGTCGATCCGGACGTACAGGCAGCTCGTAGGGTCGCACGCCTATCGCGCTGTGGATGGCGTTGGCCACGGCCGCGGCGACGGGCATTGTCGCAATCTTACCGAGGCCGACACCGCCGCCGCCGACATGGTCGAAGCCCGCCTCGTCGAAATAGACCTCCATCTAGGGATGCGGTGCAACGCACGGGCCGCGATCGAAGATCACACCGTAGAGGTGATTGCCTTCGCGTGCTGGGCAAACGGCGCCGCCCTTGTTCAGGCAGGGTGTGTGCGGATTGCGATAGTACCAGCAGCGGTTCCGTTGGGCGAGGTTGCCGCCGATCGTCCCGACCCCACGAATCTGCGGTGTCGCCAGGCCGCCCGCCGCGGCTGTCAGCCCGGGATAGGCCCGCTTCATATCCGAATCGGCCGCAAGGTGCGCGATCGTGACAAGCGCACCAATGCGGGCGCGGTCCGCTCCCCAGGCGATGCGCGTTTTCTCCTCGTCTCGCCGGATGTCGATTAGCGGGCCCGCGATACGCCGCTGCGCCGCCGCTCGGACAGGTCCGTGCCCGCCGCGCGGAGCTCAGCCTGTGCGGCGCTCGTTTTCGGCAATGCCGCGATCATGCGGTCCCCCTGGTCTTGAGGGCAGAGATCAGTCGATCCGGACGTACAGGCAGCTCGTAGGGTCGCACGCCTATCGCGCTGTGGATGGCGTTGGCCACGGCCGCGGCGACGGGCATTGTCGCAATCTTACCGAGGCCGACACCGCCGCCGCCGACATGGTCGAAGCCCGCCTCGTCGAAATAGACCTCCATCTGGGGCGTGTCGGCGATGCCCGGAATGCGATAGTCTTCGAGACCGGCTGTCAGGATTTGCCCGGAGTGCGGATCGTGCTGTCGGTTCTCGTAGAGCGCATAGCCGATCCCCTGGATGATTGAGCCCTCCGCCTGGCTGCGTGCCAGCTGCGGCACGGCGATTCTCCCGACCGCAAGACCGCTCGCGAAACGCGTGACGCGCACATGCCCGAGTAGGGTATCGACCTCCACCTCGGCGATTTGTACCGCGCCGGTTGCACCACGCCCGGTCCTGAGTCCAACCAGGTAACGCAGGATTAGCTCGAAGGCGGTGCCCATGAACCCAATTGTGGCCAACGGGGATTGGAGGCCGGGCGATGCGTCGGCCGTGTCGTCCGATCGACGCCCGCGCACGGTCATATCGGGTGCGGCCAAGATGACTTCGCGCCAGGGCGCGTTGTCGCCGATCTTGCCCCGCGCGCGCGGCGACGCAGCCGCACCTTGAGGCGCTCGGCAGCCGCGAGCGCAGCCGGAATAAGGGTCGCTGACGTGCGACTGCCGCCCGATATGGGCCCCTCCGGCAGCGCCGAGTCGCCGATCCGCACCTCGACATCCTCGGCACTCAGATTGAAAGCGCCTGCGATGGTATGTGCCAGCACGCTGCGGCTGCCTGTTCCCATGTCCTGGGTCGCGTTGGCGACGATCAGCCGCCCGTCCCGGACGGACAGCTCGACCTCCGCCCCAGGTTGCCACCAGTAGAACCAGTTGGCCGCAGCTACGCCCGTGCCACGACGGAACCGTCCCATCTGACTGCGGGGCGGCTGACGCTCGAGCCAGAGCGCATGCTTGGACGCCCAGGCGTATAGACGGTGGCGATTGGCATCCGCATCCCATTTCTGGCGCAATGCGATCGGGTCGAGGCCCATACGCGCGGCCGCCTCATCGACAGCCTGCTCGAGAGCGAAGCACAGACACGACCGGCTTCTCGTCAAGAGCGGCGCTGATGCCAGCAAAATGCTCGACGACCTGCGTCAGGGCCAGCCGGCCCAGCTCCTTGTCGGGATGACTTGCGCGTAACGCCTCGACCGACTTGTCGCGGTCCGGCCAGCGCAAGGCAACGGTAGCCTTTGTCTTGAAATCGCGCCAGCCAATGCTCCCAGCACAGCGGAGACACGACCACATGTCGTGTACGAATGTGATGGTTCTCGGCTTCATACCTTCCCTCCCTCGAACGATGCCCCACCCCGGCGGCCACCATCCGCTCCGCCCTTAACAGCGCAAGTCGCGCGCGCTCCGCGTGGCAGCCGATGACACGAATATTGGGTTTACCCCAACAAAGGTAGTTCGCAACTCGGCAAAGACCTCTTACTCTGAGGTACAACGATCAAGTCGATACAGGGAGGGGACTGATGGACAGGATCTGGCTCAGCAACTACCCGGCTGGTGTGCCGGCTGATATCAATGCCGCGCAATATCCGTCCGTCGTTGCGCTGTTCGAAGAAAGCTTTGCAAAATACAAGACCGCGGACGCCTATGCCTGCATGGACAAGCGCCTGACCTACGGTCAGCTCGACGAGATGTCCCGAGCACTGGGCGCCTGGTTGCAGAGCAAGGGCCTTGCCCGCGGCGACCGTGTTGCGATCATGTTGCCAAACGTGCTGCAGTATCCGGTGTGTGTCGCCGGGATTCTGCGGGCGGGTTATGTCGTGGTAAACGTCAATCCGCTCTATACGCCGCGCGAGCTGGAGCATCAGCTCAAGGACTCGGGCGCCACAGCCATCATCATCATCGAGAACTTCGCCAAGACGCTCCAGCAGGTGCTGGCCAAGACGCCCATCAAGCACGTCGTGCTCGCCAGCATGGGCGATCTGCTGGGGTTCCCCAAGAGCGCGATCGTCAACGTCGTCGTCCGCAAGGTGAAGAAGATGGTGCCGGCCTATTCGCTGCCAGGCGCCATCAAGTTCAACGAAGCGATCGCCGCCGGCCGTCGCGCAAAGCTGGACAAACCCGACATCAAGCCCGGCGATGTCGCTTTCCTGCAATACACGGGCGGAACGACGGGCGTTTCCAAGGGCGCGACGCTGCTTCATAGCAACATCATCGCCAACGTTCTTCAGAACGAGGCCTGGCTGCAGCCGGCGCTCAAGAAGGGCAAGCAGGCCGATCGTATGACGATCGTTACCGCGCTGCCGCTCTACCACATCTTCGCGCTGACCGTGTGCTGCCTGCTCGGGATGCGCATCGGCGGCATGTGCCTGCTCATCCCGAACCCGCGCGACATTCCCGGCTTCGTCAAGGAGCTGGCGAAATACAAGTTCCATATGCTTCCGGCGGTGAACACGCTCTACAACGGGCTGCTCAACAATCCCGAGTTCGCCAAGCTCGACTTCAGCTGGTTGAAGGCAGCGAACGGGGGCGGCATGGCCGTGCAGAGAGCGGTGGCGGAGCGCTTTTTCAAGCTCACCGGCTGCCCGATCATCGAGGGCTACGGGCTATCGGAGACCTCGCCGACGCTCACCTGCAATCGCGCCGATAACAATGAATATACCGGCACCATCGGGTTGCCCGTATCCTCGACCGAAATCTCCATCCGCGACGACGACGGCAAGGAGGTCGCCCTCGGCCAGCCCGGAGAGATCTGCGCGCGCGGTCCCCAGGTGATGGACGGCTACTGGGAGCGGCCCGACGAGACCGCCAAGGTCATGACGCCCGACGGCTTTTTCAAGACCGGCGACATCGGCGTGATGGATGCCACCGGCCAAGTGAAAATCGTCGATCGCAAGAAGGATATGATCCTGGTCTCAGGCTTCAACGTGTATCCCAACGAGGTCGAGGACGTGGTGGCGAGCCATCCCGGCGTGCTCGAATGCGCGGCGGTTGGCGTACCGGACGACAACTCCGGCGAGGCGGTCGTGCTCTTTGTGGCGAAAAAAGACCCCGCGCTCACCGAGCAGGCACTCCTGAAATACTGTTCGGAGCAGCTCACGGGTTACAAGAAGCCCAAGTACATTATCTTCCAGCAGGAGCTGCCGAAAACCAACGTCGGCAAGGTGCTGCGGCGCGAATTGCGTGATCAGGCCATGAAGGCAACAAAGAAGGCGGCGTGAGCGCGGAGTGCCAAGAGCCCCGATGGCACCCCAAAGGGCATCGGGACTTTCTTAGCCCTTCCGTGATGCGATGAGCTCAGCCTCTTGCCGCAAGACCGCTTCAGCACGCGGATCGCGTCGCTTCCAGACGCCATGCAAGCCAGTCTGAAAGGCGGCTACGCTCCACCTCGCTCATGTGTAGCCCGAGCTTTGTGCGTCGCCACAGGATATCGTCGGCGGTTCTCGCCCACTCATTCTTGACGAGATGCGCCACCTCACGCTCGTAAAGGTTGGCGCCGAAATGAATGCCCAGATCTTCCGGCCGAGTGACGCCCCCTAAGATGTCGTAGGCCATTGTGCCATACGTTCTGGCAAGGCGCGCGGCGGTGTCGGCGCCAAGCGGCGGAAAGGCTGCTGCGAGTTCGCGGGTGAGTTGGTCCCGCCCGCTGGCGGTAAAATCGCCGCCCGGCAGGACGGACCCGCGGGTCCAGGGGGGACCGGCACGAGGGAACACGCCCGATAGGCTGCTCAGAGCCTCCTCGGCTAGATGCCGGTAGGTCGTAATCTTGCCGCCGATGATGCTCAGAAGCGGGGCTTCGCCGGCTCGCCCGTCGAGCTCGAGCGTGAAGTCGCGGGTGGCTTCCTGGGCAGCTACCTCACCGTTGTCGTGCAAAGTGCGCACGCCCGCATACGCCCACACTACGTCGGATGGTGCAATCGCGGCAGCGAAGTACTCGCTGGCCGCTCGACACAGGTAGTCGATCTCTTCTTCGGAGGCCGCAATCTCCGAGAGGTCACCGTTGAAATCCACATCGGTCGTACCGATCAACGTGTAGTGTTGCTCGTATGGAATAGCAAAAATGATGCGGCGGTCTGCATTCTGAAAGATGTAGGCCTTCTCATGCTGAAAGAGCTTCGGCACTACGATGTGACTGCCCTTTACAAGCCTGATGCTCGAACGGTTGGCGGATCCGATGCGATGGGCGATGACGTCTGCGGCCCAGGCTCCCGCGGCGTTGATGAGAGCCCGCGACCTCACTGTCTCCCGCTGTCCCGAGACGGAATCCCGAAGCTCGATGTGCCAATGGTCCTGATGTCTTTGGGCCGAGACGACTTCAGTTCGCACGCGAACCTCGGCTCCGCGTGCAGAGGCATCCATCGCATTGAGAACGACAAGACGAGCGTCGTCGACCCAGCAGTCAGAATATTCAAAGCCCCGCGTGAACTCCGGCTTCAGCGGCTTGCCAGCAGGAGCGTGCCTGAGGTCGAGCGCCCCAGACGGCGGCAGCTTTTCCCGCCCGCCGAGGTGGTCATAGAGAAAGAGGCCGAGGCGGATCAGGAAGGCGGGTCGCAGGCCACGATGATGCGGAAGCACGAAACGCATCGGCGAAACGATATGGGGCGCCATCCGGAGCAGCACCTCGCGTTCCTTTAGCGCCTCCCGCACAAAGCGGAATTCGTATTGCTCGAGATAGCGCAGCCCGCCGTGGATCAGCTTGGTCGAGGAAGAGGACGTGCCGCTCGCCAGATCGTTCATCTCTGCAACAAGGACTGACAGCCCTCTTCCAGCGGCATCACGTGCGATCCCGCATCCGTTGATGCCCCCACCGATGATTGCGATGTCGCGCATCTCGCCGCCCATGCAGGTGCGATTGAACCAATCGGCGCCGCTCAGTCGTCAAGGCAAACGTGTCGAGCGCAATCCATTGGCCCAAAAACGAAGATTATCGCACTTTTTCGAAAGATCAAGACTCTCCTGCGATCTCGACCCGGACCTCACTGTCGCGGCAGATGTCGTGCAACCGCGCTGGCGGTGGCGTATCGGTCACGAAATAGTCGAGCTGCGAGATGTGGCCGATGCGGACGGGCGCGGTGCGTTCGAACTTCATGCTGTCAGCGACAAGTATCGACTTTCGGGCGCAATTCATGATCGCCTGCGCGACCTTCACCTCTCGATAGTCGAAGTCGAGCAGCGTTCCGTCCTCGTCGATGGCCGAGGTTCCGATGACGGCGTAATCGACCTTGAACTGGCGTATGAAATCAACGGCGGCCTCGCCGACAACGCCACCGTCGAGGTGGCGCACAACTCCGCCGGCGATGATGACTTCGATTCGCTCGTACCCCTGCAATATATTGACAACATTGACATTATTGGTGATCGCCAGCAGTCCCTGTTTGTTGCGCAGAGCCACGGCGACCTGTTCGGTGGTGGTACCAATGTTGATCAAGAGCGACGAACCATCGGGAATCAGCGAGGCCGCCCTGAGACCGATCCGTCGCTTCTCCTCGGTAGCAAGCTTGCGCCTTGCCTCATAGCCGAAATTTGCGATGCCAGAGGCCAACACCGCGCCTCCATGAAATCGCTGCAAGACGCCCCGCTCGCACAAGTCGTTCAGATCCTTGCGAATGGTCTGCGGCGTCACCTTGAAGCGTTCCGCCAACCCCTCCACGCTGATGCGCCCCTCCGACTTGGCAAGGCCAACGATGTCGGTCTGGCGTGGCGTCAACAAATCCATTCTTCGTCTCCCGCGATCCTTGGGATTTATTTCGTTTGCAGCGACTGCGCAAGTCGATGGTGCGCAACACACAGACGCCTTGCGGCGTGCGGGCTGGAGTCTTCGAATAGTGGCGAATTCCGCCCAGTCTTCCGGAATTGAGGCGCGAATAAACTTTCGATTGACATTCGTTTCGGTTCGATCGTAGCATTAACGACCGTCTCAAACAACTCTCTGGGAGGAGATCCTGCAATGAGGAGACGACTACAGCCACGGTCGCCATTGTCGCGATCACCGCCGGCATGGAAGTCATCTTCCAGCCGTGCCGAGGGAGTTGCCCCAGGAACTCCGCCGGCTGACCTGCCTAATTTCGGGCACCGCCCGCTCCGGCTTGAGGCAGGCAACGTTGGCAGGAAAAACGAGACGTGCGGCGGAGGTGCGCGTTCATGAGTGAGAGTAGACCCCTGAGCGGGCAACGGGACCATGGTCGACGGTCGTGGCGGCGCGTGACCGCCATCACCGCATTCCAGATTGCCGCAGGGAGCCCGACTGGCTACCTGTCCGCCGAAACTCGGCCAAGCGTCCGTCAGAAGACATCAGGCTCCCATCTCGGAGGAGATACAATGACAAAGCACATGCGATTGGGCTGGCTCGCGGCCAGCATGGTCCTGTTTGCGGCCAGCGGCGCTGCTGCCCAGACGGAGATCCAATGGTGGCACGCGATGACCGGTGCCAACAACGAGGTCATCGTCAAGCTCGCGAGCGACTTCAACGCCGCCCAGAAGGACTACAAGGTCGTCCCGACCTACAAGGGCGGCTATGCCGACACCATGAATGCCGGCATCGCTGCGTTCCGCGCCGGTCAGGCGCCGCACATTATGCAGGTGTTCGAGGTCGGCACGGCCACCATGATGTCGGCCACCGGTGCCGTGAAGCCCGTGCACGTGCTGATGAAGGAAGCGAACGAACCATTTGATCCCAAGATCTATCTGTCGACCATCACCGGCTACTACTCGACGACCAAGGGCGAGATGCTCTCCATGCCCTTCAACTCCTCGAGCGCCGTGATGTGGTACAACAAGGACGCCTTCAAGAAGGCGGGCCTCGATGCGGACAAGCCGCCCAAGACCTGGCCCGACGTGTTCGCGGCGGCCAAGAAGCTCAAGGCCGCGGGCTACAATAACTGCGGTTTCGGCAACGCCTGGGCTCCCTGGCTCAATCTCGAGCAGCTCTCGGCCTGGCACAATGTGCCGCTCGCCACCAAGGCCAATGGCATGGACGGCTGGGATACGGTGCTCAACTTCAACAGCCCGCTGCACGTCAAGCACCTGGAGAATCTGGTCGAGCTGCAGAAGGACAAGACTTACGACTACTCGGGTCGCACCAACAGCGGCGAGGGCCGCTTCACCTCCGGTGAATGCCCGATTTTCCTGACCTCCTCAGCGTTCTTCGGCAACGTCAAGGCCAACGCCAAGTTCGACTTCGCCAACGCGCCAATGCCTTACTACCCGGACGTTGCCGGTGCGCCGCAGAACTCGATCATCGGCGGCGCCTCGTTGTGGGTGATGGGCGGCAAGAGCGCGCAGGAATACAAGGGCGTGGCCAAGTTCTTCACCTTCCTGTCCGACACCGACCGCCAGGTCGACCTGCACAAGAAATCGGGCTACCTGCCGATCACCAAGGCGGCCTACGAGAAGACCAAAGCGTCGGGGTACTACAAGGAGTTCCCCTACCTGGAGACGCCGCTGCTGGAGCTCACCAACAAGGAGCCGACCGAGAACTCGCGTGGGTTGAGGCTCGGCAACATGGTGCAGCTGCGCGACGTCTGGTCGGAGGAGATGGAAGCCGCGCTGGCGGGCAAGAAGTCGGCCAAGCAGGCGCTCGACGACGCGGTGTCGCGCGGCAACGCCATGCTGCGCCAGTTCGAGCGCACGGTGTCGCGCTGAGCGCATCTCGGGGTCAGACCCGTAGGGTCTGACCCCATTCGCTGTCCTGTGCTTCTGACCCGAGGCCAGCATGCAAAAGCGCGCAATCTTTGCGGGAAAGAGTTTGCCCTATTTGTTGCTCGCGCCGCAGTTGCTGGTCACGCTCGTCTTTTTCTATTGGCCCGCAAGCCAAGCGGTCTGGCAGTCGTTCCTCTTGCAGGATGCGTTCGGGCTCAAAACCGATTTCATCTGGCTCGAAAACTACCGCGAGCTGCTCGGCAATGGCGACTACTACCGAGCCATTGCGACGACCGCAATTTTCGCCATCACCGTCACGGTGCTCTCGCTCTCCATCGCGCTGCTGCTCGCCGTGCAGGCCGACAAGCACATCAAAGGAGCCGGCGTCTACAAGACGCTGCTGATCTGGCCCTATGCGGTGGCGCCGGCCGTCGCCGGCGTGCTGTGGCTCTTCATGTTCCAGCCCTCTCTGGGCATGGTCGCGCAGGGCCTGCGCTCGCTCGGCGTCGACTGGAACCCACTGCTCAACGGCAACCACGCCATGACCCTGGTCATCATGGCCTCGACCTGGAAGCAGATCAGCTACAATTTCCTGTTCTTCCTCGCTGGGCTGCAGTCCATTCCCAAATCGGTGATCGAGCGGCCGCCATCGACGGCGCGCGGCCCATCCGCCGCTTCTGGACGATCATCTTTCCGCTCTTGTCGCCGACCGCTTTCTTCCTGCTCGTCGTCAATATCGTCTACGTGTTCTTCGACACCTTCGGCATCATCGATGCCATGACGGGGGGAGGCCCCTCCAAGGCCACCGAGACGCTGGTCTACAAGGTCTTCTTCGATGGCCGGCTCGGTGGCGACCTCGGCGGCTCGGCCGCGCAATCGGTGATCCTGATGATGATCGTCGTGGGGCTGACGGCTGTCCAGTTCCGCTACATCGAGCGCAAGGTGACATATTGATGTCGGGCGGACGAAATCGGCGCGCTCGTTCCCTCCCCACAGGGGAGAGGAGTTTAGCCGCCGGAGGCGAGCATGGTTGAGCCGCGTCGCTTCGGGAATCTTTACTCATCCTGTCGCTCGGCGTCGCGATCGTCGCGTTTCCCGTCTATCTCTGCTTCATTGGTTCGACGCACGAGCAGTCGGTCATCGCCAACGGGCAGATGCCGATCACGCCCGGCGATCTCTTCTTTACAACCTACTACAAAACACTTTTCGTCGGCACCAGCGGCACCACCCGCGAACCGGTCAGCCAGATGCTGCTCAACAGCTTCATTATGGCGTCCGTGATCGCCATCGGCAAAATCGCCATCTCGATCATCTCCGCCTACGCTGTCGTCTACTTCAAGTTTCCGTTCCGCATGGCGGCCTTCTGGCTGATCTTCATGACGCTGATGCTCCCCGTCGAGGTGCGCATCTACCCGACCTACAAGATCGCCGCCGACCTGAACCTGCTCGACTCCTACGCCGGCCTCACCATTCCGCTGATCGCCTCGGCCACGGCGACGCTGTTCTTCCGCCAGTTCTTCATGACCATCCCCGACGAGCTGATCGAGGCCTCCAAGCTCGACGGCGCCGGCCCGTTCCGCTTCTTCAAGGATACGGTGCTGCCGCTGTCGCGCACCAACATCGCCGCGCTGTTCGTGATCCTCTTCATCTACGGTTGGAACCAGTACCTGTGGCCGCTGCTGATCACCACCCGCGACGACATGCAGACCATCGTCATCGGCATCAAGAAGATGATCGTCACCGCCGACGCCCTGACCGAGTGGAACGTGGTGCTGGCCACCGCCATGCTGGCGATGCTGCCGCCGGTCGCCGTGGTCGTCCTCATGCAGCGCTGGTTCGTGAAGGGTCTCGTGGAGACGGAGAAATGATGACTGCGCGTAGGGGTTGTGGGGGCAATTCATGGCGTCGGTGACACTCCAGAACGTGAAGAAGATCTACGCTGGCGGCGTCGAGGCTGTGAAAGGTGTCTCGCTCACCATCCCCGACGGCTCGTTCACCGTACTGCTCGGTCCCTCGGGCTGCGGAAAGTCGACACTTCTAAGAATGATCGCGGGCCTCGAGACTGTGAGTGAGGGCACCGTCAGTATCAGCGGTAAGGTCGTCAACGAGGTGGAGCCTGCCGCTCGCGACATTGCCATGGTTTTCCAGAACTATGCGCTCTATCCGCACATGAGCGTCTACGAGAACATGGCCTACGGCCTGCGCAATCGCGGCACGGCGAAGCCTGAGATCGCCACGCGTGTCGCCGAGGCCGCCAAGCTGCTTGGCATCGACGGCTTCCTGAAGCGCAAGCCGCGCGAGCTGTCGGGCGGCCAGCGTCAGCGCGTCGCCATGGGCCGCGCCATCGTGCGCGAGCCGCAGGCCTTCCTGTTCGACGAGCCGCTGTCGAACCTCGATGCCAAGCTCAGGGTGCAGATGCGCATGGAGATCCGGCGCCTGCACAACCGGCTGAAAGCGACCTCGATCTTCGTCACGCACGATCAGGTCGAGGCCATGACGCTGGCGGACACCGTCGTCGTCATGAACCAGGGTCGCGTCGAGCAGACCGGTGCGCCGACCGAGGTCTACAGCCTACCCGCCAGCCGTTTCGTGGCGACCTTCATCGGCTCTCCGGCCATGAACCTTATGCCCGGCCGGATCGTGACGTCGGGCGTCGTCGAGACCAGCGGCGGGCGTATCCGCTTCGATCCCGATGCCTTCGGCGTCTCCGCTGGCCAGGAGGTGGAGATGGGCATCCGGCCGGAGGACCTGCGCTTCGCGCCAGGTGGGGACGGCGAACTGTCGTTCGCCAAGGATTTCGTGGAAGAGCTCGGCGCGACCCGCCTCATCCACGGCAGTGCAGGTGACGCGCCGATCGTCGTTGTTGTCGCCACCGCGGCACCGGGTGGAGCCAGCGCCAGCCTCGCCGCGGAGCGGGAAGCCGTGCATCTCTTCGATGCGGCGACGGGCAACAGTCTGCGGCGTGCGACCGCCAATGCCGGCGTCTGAGGTATGCGCAATGGCCAGATCAAACACGCAAGAGCGCAATGCGCTAAGACAATCCGGCAAGGCGGTTTGCTCATAGAACGTGGGTGTCCAACAAATCCAATCAGTCGCAAGACCCATGCCCACCCAACCACGTACCACGGCGCTGAGCATCACGGAGCTCAACTATCGCTGCAAGCACATCGCATCGGAAAATCAGCGGGCCTATGGCTGGGCCTACTGGATAACTTTCGGAAGGTGCAACTGGAGCGATAGATGGAAGGAAGCGAACTTCTAGTAACGGTGATGGGCGGCGTCGCGCTGCTTCTTTGGAGCGTGCGTATGGTCCGCACGGGCATGACTCGCGCCTTTGGCGCTTCGCTCCGCAAGACGATCGGCAACGCCTGCTCCAACCGCGCGAAGGCATTCACGGTCGGGATCGGCGTAACCAGCCTACTGCAGAGCGCGACCGCGACTGCGCTGCTGCTTGCCTCGTTTGCCAGCCGCAAGCTGGTCACGTTGCCCCTGGCACTTGCGATCATGCTGGGCGCCGACGTCGGCACCGCGCTCGTAGCGCAGGTGTACTCCATTGATATCAAATGGATATGGGCGGCCCTGCTGTTCGTCGGCGTGGTGCTGTTCAATGCCTCCGAGAAGGACCACATCAGGGGCGGAGGCCGCATCCTGATCGGGTTCGGCCTGATGCTGCTCGGGCTCACCATCATAGGCCAGGTGTCCGGTCAGCTGCGCGACAGCACCGTTCTGCACCTCATTCTCTCCTCGCTTGGCAGCGAGCGGGTGCCATTGTTGGCCGTGCTCACGGCTGCGGCGATGACCTGGCTCGCACATTCAAGCCTGGCCATGGTGTTGTTCGTCATGTCGCTGGCCAGCGGCGGCGCGATCGACGCCAAGCTCGCGGTGGCGCTGATCCTCGGGGCCAACCTCGGCGGTGCGATCGTGCCCTATGCCGCATTGTCCGGCTCTGCCGCTGCTGCCCGCCGCGTCGTGCTCGGCAACCTCATTCTCCGGGCCGGCGGCGTGGTGCTAGCCCTACCGTTTGTCGGGCTGCTGGCCCTGGTGGTTGCCAAGCTCTCGCCCGACCCGGCCCGCTTGGCGATCAACTTCCACCTCGCTTTCAACTTCGCTCTGGCTTTGGTAGCTATGCCGCTGCTCGGCCTGCTCGCAAAGCTTGTCACGCGCCTACTCCCGGAGCCCGTCTCGAACGTTGCCGATCGCCGGACGCCGCGGCACCTCGACCCGAGCGTGCTCGACACGCCCTCCGAGGCACTCGCCTGTGCGATGCGCGAGACTTTGGCCATGGGCGATATCGTCCTCGACATGCTGAAGCGGGCGCTGTCGGCGATCAAGGGCAACGACATGAAGGCCGTGAAGGATGTCGAGAAGACCGATAATGACGTCGACGCGCTGCACGAAGCGATCAAGCTCTATCTGATCCGGGCCTCGAAGGCGGACATGGGTCAGGAAGACAGCCGCCGCTATGTGGAGATCCTCACCTTCACGACAAATCTCGAGCACATCGGGGACATCATCGACAAGAACCTGATGGAGCTTGCCGCCAAGAAGATCAAGAAGCGCTTTGCATTCTCGCCCGAAGGGTGGGCCGAGTTGCAGATCTTTCACGGCAGCGTTGTCGATCACCTGCGGCTCGCGCTCAACGTGTTCGCGACCCGTGACGTTGCGCTCGCTCGCAGGCTCCTGCGCGAGAAGACCACGATGCGCACCGCCGAGTTCGAGGCAACCGACCGCCATTTTGCTCGGCTCAAGGAGGGGCGCGCCCAATCCATCGAGACGAGTTCCATCCATCTCGACATCGTTCGCGATCTCAAGCGCATCAACTCGCATCTGACCTCGGTCGCATATCCCATCCTCGAGGCCGCCGGCGAGCTCGCCCAGTCGCGGCTGCGCGACGCGCCGCCGGTAGCGGCTGAGCCCGCAGTGCCGCTGCACGGCGATGAAGGTGGCGTCGCTGCCAATTCCCGTCCGACCAGGATGTGAATCTTCGGCGAAGCTGCCGAGCGACCTCCGAATGGCTTGCAGTCTCGCCGCGACGCGGGCCAGCGTGGGCTACGCGTGTACCCATGGCGAAGCACAAGTCATCCGCGACCATCAAAGCTCGCTCGGCCAAATCCGGCCGGTTCGTCCTCGGCCGTGAGGCATTCAGCAAAGTCTCCGAGGTTGAGGGCATCGTCGTTTCGCGCGGCCTCAAGGCGGACTTGCACCGCCTTGGCGGCGTCTCTCCCGAGAAGCGGCGGGCCGTTCTCTCGCAAAAGTACGGGAAGAAGTGACACCGGCTGGCTATGTACCAGGCCGAGCCCGACCCGTACTGCTGCCCCGACACCGCGGTCCTCCGGAATAAGGCCGGTCTCGCAAGCGCCGAGGCGCTTGAAGAATTCGAAACAGCGATGACGTTCGCGCGCTCGGAAGAGCCGCTGCCCACGGGGCGCCTCTCCGTCTCGCACTGTCGCGCCATCCACCACCACCTGTTCCAGGATGTCTACGACTGGGCCGGAAAGTTCCGGACTGTGCGCCTGACGAAGGACGCCAGCACGTTCTGCTATCCGGAGCACATCCCGCGGGAGATGCGGCAGCTGTTTGCGTGGCTCAGGCACCAGCGGTATCTGCGTGGCTTGAGCGCCGCGGACTTCTCATCGAAAGCTGCGCACTTCCTCACCGAGCTCAACGCGATACATCCCTTCCGCGAAGGCAACGGCCGGACCCAACTCACCTTCCTCGCGCTCCTCGCGGAGCGCGCCGGTCATCCACTCGACCTCGACAAGCTCGATGCTGGACGCCATGATCCAGAGCTTCAACGGCAACGAGGCGCCGATGGTCGCCATCATCGCCAATCTCGTCGCATAGACCGCAACAGCTTCGCTACTGCGGCATTGGCGGCAAATTCTCGATCCCGCGCTTGAGTGCAGATTCCGGCCCATTGCGGACAGCGTTCCGGTGATCGCGGACAGTTTCTGACGAACGTTCAGGCATAGCTCCCGTCGACATTCGAATCAGCCGATCGCCACCCCCTGTCAACAAGAACAGGGGGGTGGGCGATGGCCGGCAAGAGAGTGTCGATGAGGAAGATCCGCGAGGTGTTGCGGCTGACGCATGAGCTGGGGCTCAGCGTCCGCCAGGTGCGCGAGGCGACGGGTGTCGGCAAGACGGCAGTCAGCGAGTACGTCGCCCGCGCCAAGGTGATCGGCATCACTTGGCCGATCCCGGCCGAGTTGAGCGACGGCGAGCTAGAGGGGCGGCTGTTCGTCCCGGCCGGCTTCCACGATGGCCCGACCAAGCCGGTGCCCGATTGGGCCAAGGTGCACGAGGAGCTGAAGCGGCGCGGCGTGAGCTTGATGATCCTGTGGGAGGAGCATCGCGCCGAATGTGTCGACGGCCACGGCTACTCGCACTTCTGCGAGCTTTACAGCCAATGGAGGAAGCGTCTGTCGCCGACCATGCGGCAGACGCACCTGGCCGGCGACAAGCTGTTCGTCGACTGGGCCGGCGACACGATCCCCGTCATCGATCCGATGACGGGCGAGGTGCACGAGGTGCACCTGTTCGTCGCCGCACTCGGCGCGTCGAGCTACACGTATGCGGAGGCACGCTGGACCGAGACGCTGTCCGACTGGTGCGGCGCGCACGTCAACGCGCTCGACTTCCTCGGCGGTGTGCCGAAGGCCACTGTGCTCGATTATGTGCCTGGGCACATAATCGTAATTACGTGCCGCTCAGCGTTATGTGGCGGGGCGCTGTAGCGACCGTTCGGCCATGGTGGTCGTCAACACACTCCGCCACATAATCTTCAGAGGGAAGTGAGCCAATTGAGCAAGGCAGCGTC
>Ga0247727_10003320_pt1 | contig 35700 bp, 46 predicted proteins | sample WisWelCaveWW1625_FD_202498 | JGI IMG/M metagenome (GOLD analysis project Ga0247727, IMG submission 202498) | Biofilm microbial communities from Wishing Well Cave, Virginia, United States - WW16-25 | ecosystem: Environmental > Aquatic > Deep subsurface > Groundwater > Cave microbial mat | place...
CGCTTTATACTTGCTTTCATAGACGTGGATATCAATTTTAGGCGTCATAGAAGTTGTTAAGGATAGAGGTCTATTTAAATATGTAGGCTCCTGCACAAGATATTAAGTGCCGCGGACGGGATTCGAACCCGTGTCTCAGCCTGGCTTTGGACCAACACAAGTTGGCGACCTCGAAAGGGCCGAATACTTGACCGGACTATACTACCGCGGCGATGTTTCTTTCAGAAAGTCAGTCGTTTAAAAATATATCGCCTAATTATCCGATGAAGAATATCACAATTCCCATTGCAAACAGGATAGGCACGATGAACATCCATGCATTGCTTTGTTCAGGAGCTGGCGGTGTCGGGTTTTCGAATCCGGTTCTTGGCTGTTCCTGGTTTTGTGTTTGGGTCGTGGGTGTTGGTGTTTTGTCGTGTGGCAACTGTGCTCCAAATAATTTGCCTGGCGTTTGTGTTGGTGCAAGTGTTGGCATTTGTTCTGTCAGGAGCTCAACACATTCTCCGCACGAGCCTCGTACGTTGCCTGTCTGGAGCTTTGGAGGAATTCTTGCGCAAAGCACTTTGTTCGGGTCTAATTTGTTATTTCTGGCATACACGTCGCATGCATCTGCTCTTTTGCAGGCAAAATCAAGCTGCTTGTGAATGAGAGGATTGTAGTCTATTTCTGTTCTGCAGCTGCTGCCTCCGCCACCGCCTCCGCTGCCACCACATGGTCCTGGGGTGTGTTTGCAGTTGCCAGGCGGTCCTTCTATTATTTCACACTCATCTTTTGTACATGGATTGCCATCGCCGCAGTCTGAGTTTTCGTCGCAGCATCCTGCAACAAGTGGATTCTGACAGCCCGTTTGTGAGTTGCAGGAATCTTCTGTGCATGGGTCTTCGTCACCGCATTGAATAAATCCTTCCCCAACGCAGCCTCCTTCAAAGCAAAATGACTCTGGAGTGCATGCATCTTCATCATCACATGAATCGAAATTGTCTTCTGTACTGCAGAAGAATCCATCTCCTTCATTATTGCAGAAATCGTCAGTGCAGACGTTTCCATCGTCGCAGACTGGCGGCGTGCCCGACTGGCATCCTGTTTCCGGGTCGCAGAATTCTGCGCCATTGCATCCTGCGCCGTCAAGGCAGTTTTGGTCATTTGGAGCATTGCAGGTGTCTGTGTCTTCATCGCATAAGTCTGTGCATTGAACTGCATCATCGATGCACGGGTCTTCTCCATCTAAACAGTTGCCTTCAGAACAAAATTCCTGACCATTGCAGAATAGTCCGTCTTCGCATGTGTTGGCATCATCTATCTGAAACTGACAGCCCAATGAAACGCTGCATGAATCTTCAGTGCACGGGTTCTGGTCGTCACAGGTTATCGGGTCGAAAACACAGCCTGTTTGTGAATCGCAACTGTCATCAGTGCATGCGTTGCTGTCATCGCAGCTTACTGGCGAGTTAATGCAGCCACTTTGTGGGTCGCAGGAATCTTCTGTGCATAAATCGCTGTCATCACAGTCAAGCGAAGTGCCCTGGACGCATGTTCCATCAATGCAAAATTCCTCTCCAGTGCACGCATCAAAATCATCACAATCGCTGCTGTCAACACATGATTGTGCGTTTGCAAAACTTGCAAGTGAAACTGACATCAAGAAGACCAGCACTGCGATAACGCCTGCTTTTTTCATTAGATTTGAAACATATATGCTGTTTTATTTATAAATTTAACGTAATAAAATAAGGTGGGCCCGAGGAGATTTGAACTCCCGACCACTGGTGAACTTAGATCGCGCGGTTATATTATTGTGTCCCGCGCGTGGTCATATAAGACCAGTGCTCTACCAGGCTAAGCTACGGGCCCGTAAGGAAAAGTCTTCTAGTTTGATATTTAAAGTTATAGTTCCGAGTGAACGAATGAGCATCAACGGAGTTGAGCGAATTCGTGAGCGAGTGTAATTGTCCGAAGGACAGTGAGTGCTGCAGAAAAAACCCACTATTATATTGTTGGCATGCGCCGACCGGGATTTGAACCCGGGCTACAGCCTTGGCAAGGCAGCGTACTACCACTATACGATCGGCGCGATATGCTTGCTTGCAAATCAATGCTTTAAAAATCTTGCGAGAAATTACTTGATGACTTCCTCAAACGGTCCCACAATGGCAATGGCTGGATTGTTGAAATAGGTGTTCGCGACATACTTGACTTCTGGCGCAGTAACTTTCTCCAGTCTGTCCGGGTATTCAACATCGTAATGATAGCCGAGCCCCTGCATTTCGTACAATCCGAGATAGTTTGCCTGGTCAACTGTTTTCTGGTGGTCGAGGAAGAAGAATCCCCTGATTTTCTGCTTGACAAGCTTCATTTCCTCTTCTGGCACGTCTTCTGTTTTCAGCAGCTCTATCTGCTCTTTTATGCCGTCGAGCGATTCGTTGACGACTTGTGGTCGTGATATCATGATGATTTTCATGAATCCGGTTGTGCGGACGCTTGGCGCAAGGGAATAGACGCTGTACGCAAGCGCTTTCTTGTCCCTTAATTCATAGAATAATCTGCTGCCCGAACCCGACCCAAGTATCGCGTTTGCCATTCTGAGCTTGATGAAATCTTGATGTATTGCAGGCACGAGCTGGTGTCCATAATGTATGTAGAAGCTTTCCAGCGGCATGTTTTGCGTGCTGTTTTTTTCTGACAGGCGTGGTGGAAGCGCAAAAACATTTTCGCGTGGCACGAGTTTGTCTTTCATTTTTCCGAACAGGTGCTTGAGCGCGTTTAGCGTTGGTTTTTCTTTTATGTTGCCAACGATGGAGACGAACATGTTTCTTGGCACGTACCATGTCTGGTAGTGTTCAACAAGCTCATCGCGGGTGATTGCCTTGATGGTCTCAGTGTATCCGTCAATCGGGTGCTGGTACGGGTGGTTTTCGTACATTGTTTTCATGAATAATTCTTCAGCGACCACAGTGGGCTGGTCTTTTTTGGATTCAAGTTCTCCGAGGATTAGCGTTCTCTCCCGCTCGATTTCTTCTGGCGGGAAGGTCGGGTTCAAAATGACATCTTGCAGGACGTCAAGTGCTGTGCTGAAGCGGTCGCTGGGCACTTCGATAATGATTTCATTATATTCTGCGTATGTTCGTGCAAGGATGCTTCCGCCAACTCCCTCAATCTCGCGCGTGATGTCTTCCCGCGTTCGTGTTTTTGTTCCTGCGAGCAGCATTCTGTTGGTGAAAAAGCCCAGTCCATGCTTGTCGTCGTTTGCCGCAATGCTTTTTTTGACCATGAGGTCTATGGCGACCATGCCCGTGTCAGGGTTTTCTTTCAACAAAACAGTCATGCCGTTCTTCAAGATATATTTGCTGCCTGCATCAGTATGTTCCTGGTAGCTGACGCTTGTGCAGGCTGTCAATGCGATAAGCAAGAGCGCTATCCGTTTCATAGTTTTGGCTTGACCTCGTACATAGTATAAGCGGTGAAGTGTTGTTTTGCAACGCGTTTGATGTCTTCTTTTGTTACGGCATTAATCCGTGAAATGAATTGCGGATAGTCGTCTAGATTGCCATCAATCCATGATTGACCGATGTCAAATCCAACCTGGAATATTTCTTCCTGTGATTTGACTCTGCTCGTGCGTATCATTGTTTTGGCGCGCTGCAATTCTTCATCTGTGACGAGTTCTGTTTTGAACCTGTTCAATTGCAGCAGCAATTCCGCTTTTGCCGCTCCCGCCTTTGCCGGCTCAATAGTTACAATTGCTTCAAAGACGCCGAGGTCATTGAGCGGGAAGAACACGCTGCGTCCGCTGACGATGAGGTTCTTCTGTTTTTTGACGATGCTCTGCAATCGCGAGCTTTCGCCTTCTGCAAAGATGGTGTTGAGCACCTGCATGGCGTACCTGTCCTTGTCTTGCGCGTTTGGCGCAGTAAATCCTGCCGCAACATACGTGTATCCTACATCTTTGAAGCTGCTGTTGTATTTCGGTGCAAGAACGGGCGCTTCCTGCGGTAATCGCAATTCTGGCAGCGGTGCAGGGTTGAATGTTGCAAAGGCGGCTTTTATCTTATTCACGGTTTCTTGCTTGTTCACGTCGCCCACAATTACTATGTTCATATTGTTTGGCGCGTACCATGTTCGATAGAATTCAATGATTTTTTCGCGGTCTGATGCGGAAATGGTTTCTTTGTATCCGATGACTGGATGTCGATATGGGTGCTTGTCGATGAGCAATAAGCCAAACTGGTCATCAAGATATTTTTCCGGCTCGTTGAAGCTGAAGCGCTGTTCCTCGATGACGACTTCCTTTTCTTTTTCGATTTCTGTTTCGTTGAACAATGGGTTGAGCAAAAGGTCGACCATATCTGGGAAGATGTCGTCAAATCTGTCTGACGGCACAGTAACGTAATACATCGTCCAGTCGTATGAGGTCATGGCGTTGAGCTCGCCTCCCAGGCTTTCGACTTTTTTGTGGAAGCTGCCGACCGGCTGTCGCTCAGTTCCTTTGAACCATATGTGCTCGAAGATGTGCGCGATGCCTTTGTATGCTTCCGGCTCGTTTTTCCCGCCGACGTGCATCCAGAATTGTATGGTGACGAGCGGCAGTGCATGCGCTTCTTTGATGGTGACTATCATTCCGTTGTCGAGCGTTGTCACGTCAAGTTTTTCCTGCAGAGAAGTAAGCGGAACGTCAACAAGCTTCAGCGGGTTTCCGTAGTAATAGGTCGCAATGGCAAGAGCTATGACGATAAGTATTCCTATGAATAAGGGTATTCTGGTTTTCATCTCTTTTTTTGCTTTATGGCAATCTGCAGTTAATAAATATTTAGTGGACCGGGGCGGATTCGAACCGCCGACCTTCGCTGTGTAAGAGCGACGTTATCTGCGGGTCTCCTGCAACCAGCAAAAAACTAGCCGCTAAACTACCGGTCCGTAATAGGGTATACTTAGATTCTCTTCGTACTGTTTTAAAATTCTTTCTGTTTCTGCTGCAGAAGGAGTAACGCCATTTCGAATAAATTGCAGGTATCTTATTATGTTCCTTGGGTTGCTGCTGCCAACGACTGAGAAATATGCGGCCAATTTATCACGGCCATAGAACTGCATTCTGTTCTTACTGGTTCCATATCGCAAGCCCAGCATGTCCAGCGCTTTGCTAACAGACGCTATGACGCTCGGAATGACTGAAGTGAAATCAAGCATTATTTTTGTATGTGGATGTGGATAAATTCCTCCATCAGTATCGATCATACCTCTTAAACAAGCCGAGAGCAACTTTTTATCTGAGAAAAACTCTTTCGGAATTTCAAGATCAACGTTCTTTTTTCTGCCTCTGGGATAGCCAAACTTCACCATAAACCGCGTTATTTCCACGCTGTTGATAATTAGGCGCACAACTTGTTCTTTTTTCGCATAATATATTCTTGGCTGAACGTTAAATAATGAAAAGCAAAGATTTTTCAAATAACGTGTTACGTACCACTCATCCAATACTCCATTGCATGTTATGCAAAACGCTGCCATGGTGCCATAAATACAACCATCGCCTATCATTGCGCCATAGAATTCCGCAAACTTTTCGGAATATATCGAAGGAATTTTAATTTGACGTTCTGTTTTATGCGCGAAAGTTTCAGCAGGAATATTCATGAGAACTTTTTCATATTTTGTATTTAAATACGTCACGGCCAACTGTCCAGTGCCAAAATGTGTCGTCACGCAAAGTTTCCGTAAATGTCCAGTGACGCACAACATTTATATAGTGTCTTTCTCCAGTTTTTCTCATGCAAGACCGTATTTTTTCCCTGTTGGTAGAGCAGAACGAGATTAGCTGGAAGGCCATCATTTTCGACCTGATTAAGTCCGAGCAGATGGACGCGTGGGACGTGAACATCTCCTTGCTCACACAAAAATATATCGAGCGCCTGCACCAGCTGAAGGAGCAGGATTTGAAGGTTGGTGGCAAGGTTCTTCTGGCAGCTTCAATTTTGTTGCGTATCAAGTCAAACAAGCTGGTCGGCGATGACCTTGATGAGTTCGATCGTTTGATTGCAGGTGCTGACGTGACGCAGGAACAATTCTATGATGAGCTTGAGCAGGAGCTTGCGCGCGGTGAGGAAATGGGATTGAAGGAGGAGTACGAGCTTCTTCCGCGTTTGCCGCAGGCAAGACGTAGAAAGGTCAGCGTGTATGACTTGGTCAAGGCGTTGGATAAGGCCTTGGAGGTCAAACAGCGCCGTGTTTTGCACAGCATCCCTCCGCCCTTGCCCCTGCCTGAGCGAAAGTTTGACGTGACTGCCGCGCTTTCAACTCTTTTTCAGCGCATTCGTTCTCTTTTTTCTGCGCACAAGAAATTGACATTCAAGGAGCTTTTGCCAGGCGAGACGAGGCAGGATAAGGTTTACACGTTTATTCCATTATTGCATCTCTCGAACCAGCAGAAGGTTGAGCTTGAGCAGACAGAACCATTTGGTGACATTCATATCAAGATACCGGAGGGGAACAATGTTCAGCAATGACGAAAATGCATATTTGAAAGCGCTAATCCAGCGAGAGCTGGAGAATTTCCGCAAGGAAGAGAAGATAGGCGACATGGAAGCCTCAGTTAAATTTCTGAAGGCAGCGCACGAATATGGCCACTTTTTGGAGAAATTGTTGGCTAAGCTGCAATGAAAGAAATACCAAAGGACGTGCAGAACAAGTATATGGAGTTGCAGATGTTGCAGCACCAGCTCCAGCAAGTGCAGAAGCAGATACAGGCGCTCGAGGCACAAGCCGAGGAAATGGATGTTGTGCAGCAGGCATTGGTTGATTTTTCGGCTGCAAAAACCGGTAGCGACATGTTTGTTACGCTTACTCCCGGATTGTTCATCAAGGCAAAGCTCGAGCAGAATGACGCCGTGTTGTTGAATGTCGGCGGTGGCGCTGCTGTCCAGAAGTCTATTCCTGAAGCAGAGCAGATTGTTGCCGGACAGGCAATTGAGCTGCGCAAACTGCAGGAAGAGCTGGCTGACCAGATGCAGAAGCTCGCCAAGCATGCCGAGACTGTCCAGGAAGAGCTGAGGACGCTGATAAAATAACATGTTCAATTTTCTGAAAGACAAGCTGAAGAGCGTACTTTCCAAGTTTACCAAGAAGGTAGAGGAAGAAGCGCCTGAGGAAAAAGTTACGGTTGAAAAAGAAGTTGCAGTTGAGCCTCCGAAAAAAGTTGAAAAGCCAAAGCCGGAAGTCAAGAAGGAAAAGCCCAAAGCCGAAGAAAAACCGGAATTCAAAGTTGAAGTGCCAGTTGTCAAAGCTGAGCCGAAAGTTGAGAAAAAGCCTGCAGAAGTTAAGAAGCCAGAAGTTAAGAAAGAAGAAGTCAAGGTCGAAAAGCCCAAGGTTGAAACGCCTGAGGTCAAGGTCGAAGAAAAAGTCGAGGAGAAGGGCTTTTTTGCAAAATTAAAAGAGACGTTTGTCAAAAAGGAAGAGCCGGTTGAAATAGAGCCGGAAGTGAAGGTTGAAGCTCCTGAAGTTGAAGAGAAAAAAGGCTTTTTCCGGCGAATCACCGAAACAATTACGACCAAGAAAATCAGCGCTGAAAAGTTTGACGAATTGTTCTGGGATTTGGAGCTTGCATTGCTTGAAAATAATGTTGCTGTTGAGGTCATTGAGAAAATAAAGAGTGATTTGAAGTCTCAATTGGTTGACAAGCCAATTCCACGCGGCAAGGTGGAAGAAAGGATTGCAGAATCATTGCACCAGAGCATCGAGGACCTGTTCAGCGTGCCTGGCATTGACTTGCTGCAGCGCGCCAGGCAGAAAAAGCCATTTGTAATCTGCTTTGTCGGCGTGAATGGCAGCGGAAAAACGACAAGCATTGCGAAAGTCACCAAATATTTGCAATCAAATGGGTTGAGTGTTGTCATGGCCGCTGCTGATACTTTCAGGGCAGCAGCCATAGACCAATTGCAGCTTCATGCAGACAAGCTCGGAGTCAAGCTGATACGCCAGGATTATGGCTCTGACCCTGCCGCTGTTGCGTTTGACGCCATCAAGCATGCAGAGGCGAAGAAGAACGATGTTGTGCTTATCGACACCGCAGGCAGATTGCACAGCAACATCAACCTGATGGATGAAATGAAGAAGATTATGCGTATTGCAAAGCCAGACTTAAAAATCTTTGTCGGCGAGAGCATTACGGGAAATGATTGCGTTGAACAGGCAAAGCATTTCAATGACGCTGTTGGCATTGACGGCATTATTCTCGCAAAAGCAGATGTTGATGAGAAGGGCGGCGCGGCTATTTCAGTCAGTTACGTTACTCAAAAACCAATTCTCTTCTTAGGAGTTGGTCAGGAGTACGAAGACTTGCAGCAGTTCGATAAGGAGCGCTTGCTGGCGAGTATTGGGTTATGAAGAATCTCGTGATTAGAACTTTTGATAAGCGCGATTTGGATAAATTAGCAAAACTTTATTGCAGAGTATATGCCAATCTTGATGTTGGCGAAAAGTGGGAGTATGAATCAGCGCGCAAGATGCTGTCATACTGGCTTGAGCGCCAGCCTGACTTGTGTTTTCTTGCAGAATACGAAAAAGTGATTGTTGGAGGGTTTGTTTCGGGCGTAAAGCCTTGGTGGGATGGCAATCGTCTGTTTGATGGCGAAGTTTTTGTGGATCCAGATTATCAGGGAAAAGGAATTGGAACAGAACTTTCCAAAGTAATGTATAAAACTGCAGTAGAAAAATATGGTGCGACGCATTTCGATGCGTTTACTTTCAGCGATAGAGAGCATCCGCTTTCTTGGTACAAGAAACAGGGCTTTAAGGAAGTTAAGAATTGGACTATTATCTCAGGGGACTTAAAAAAAGTTCTGGAAAAGCTAAATTCTTGAATGTTTTCAAAACCCAACCTTTTTATATGAAACTGCATACTTGCTATTCAAAAGGGTGGTACTATGTTCAGACTGTTATATGATCCTGTTAGTGAAATCAGGCATGCTAAAAAGCAGGGTTATGCAAAACTCCTACTTTATCTGGTGGCTGTTTCGTTATTCGCGACTGCAGGTGTATTGTTTCTTGCCGCGCGGTATTTTCCCAGTGCGCTGACCCTTAACTTGCTTGTGTCCGGCATTGTTGGTCTTCTGTTTGGCTTGATTGCAGCGCACATTGTTGTCGCTTTTTTCTTTTCATTCGCCTTGCACATTTTGGACGGCAAAGGCGGCTATTATGATGGTCTGACTGCGTTGGTGTATGCCATGGTCGCTCCTGCAATCATGCTGTTTTTTGGGGGCGCGCTTACTTTTATTCCATTCGGACCAATACTCTTCCTGTTTTTGCTGGTATACGGTGTTGTTCTCGGTACTGCCACATTGTTTCGTGCAGCAAAAGAATTCTTCGAGCTTGACTACGCAGGCGTGTTGTCTGCAGTTCTCATAACATTCGTGCCATTGATATTTTTGTGCACTACTTTGTTCAATCTATGAACTCGACTTCGCCCTGGTAGTATGTGCCTTTTTTCAGCGGCACTGGCCGCCAGTCGTCAAGCACCAATGTTGCGCCGAGCCAGTCTGCAAATTCTTTGGGATTGCCTATGGTCGCGCTTAGTCCGATGAGCTGCACGTTTTTCAGGACTTTTTTGAGCACGGTGATTAATATTTCAAGTGTTGGTCCCCTTTCAACGTCATTTATCAAGTGAATTTCGTCAATAACGACCAAGCTGACAAAGCTCAGCCAGGGCGAGTGATGTCTAATCAAAGAGTCCAGTTTTTCTGCTGTGCAGATGATAAAGTCGTATTCAACCAGATAGGGGTCTGAGCTGTCCAAATCTCCGATGCTGAGCGCAATCTTGCACAAATGCCCGTATTTGCGCTTGAACTCTTTGTATTTCTCGTTTGCCAGAGCAATCAAGGGAACGATGTAGATTACTTTTCCTCGACCATCGAGTATTTGCTTCATTGCCGCCATTTCTGCAATCAGCGTCTTTCCGCTGGCTGTTGGCGTGCAGACAAGCAAACTCTTGTGCTCCAATAATCCTGCCTTGAGCGCTTTTTCCTGTGCTGGTCTGAATGAGGTGATGCCTTCTTTGGCGAGTATTTCATTCAGCTTTTCAGGCAGTAAAGGATGCATTGCGTGCAAGGATTAAGCCAGAGATAAAAAGCTTCTGGAGAAAACATTTTTATAGTAGTCTGAGTGTTTAGCGCATATGCATAAAAGAGGGAGCATTGAAGCAGCTATTTTTCTTGTCGTGCTTGCTTTTGCAATCATTGGCGCATTTATGGCTATAAATTCCAAAAATTCTTCTTCAGGCATGGCGCAGATTGCGCCGGACGAAGGATGGTATGGTATCAGCAAGCTGCCGTCATATCTGCCGTATGAAAGCCCATATGAGCAGTGCACGAGTTCCTGCATGCCGGGCGGTGTTGATTATTACCATTGCTTGCAAAGCTGCGACGCCTTTAGTTCTATAGGCAACGCGTATGCTGTGAATCCTTCTTTGAGAAAAGGGTAGACAAACTGTTTCTCTCCGTCGATACCTTTATATAGTGATTTAACCACTTTTTCATGTATGGCTGCGGATTTGGAGGGCGTGTTCCGCGATGCTTCAATGCGCGCGAAGGAAGAGTTGGAAACTATTTGTCTTGAAGAAATTCATAAATTGGGCATTTCAAAGACTCATTCTGATTTGCTTGGCAGCCATACAGTTGTAACGTATCCTCCTCTTGATGCGCTCGAGCCCGTGAATGGCGAAGCACTTTTTAGCGACATATCTTTTCAGCCGTTGGTTGATGCGTACATGCATATTCCCTATTGCGAGTATCCGTGTGAGTTCTGCCCGTACACAACACTGAACGTTGCCGGACCGAGCGCCAACAAAATGCCTGATTATTTTGAGGCGTTGCAAAAAGAAATTACTACATGGGCGCTGAAATTGCAAAAGCAGAATGCAAAAGTGCGCTCGTTGTATGTGGGCGGTGGTACGCCATTCATCATTCCAACTGAGCAGCTGGAGTCAATCCTCTCCTTTGCATTCAAGACGCTGCCATTCTCAGAGCACCCTGAAATCTGCGTTGAGACATCTCCAAGAGCAACAATGCAGCAAGATGCACAGAAAAAGCTCGAAATGCTGAAGGCATATGGTATTACAAGGATGAGCATTGGCATCCAGACGTTTGATTTTGAGAGCTTGCGTGATATGGCGCGGACGTATCGCGGGCATAGCGCTGAAGATGAAGAAATGGCTGTACGTGCCCTTCTCAACTCAGGCATTCCCAACGTCAACATTGATATGATTCAGGACATGCCGCTCAAGTCAAAAGATTATCTGGAGCGCCTGAAGCGCGACCTTTTCAAAGTCGCTGAGCTCAAGCCGCAGCACGTTACTTGGTACAACATGCGCTTGCGTCCTGAAACCACGTACGCACGGCGTGATATACGCATGGTTACTGAAAAAGAAAGCCTGCATACCAGACTGGCGATTTGGAATTTCATGGAAAGCATCGGTTATCTTGTGCTGGAAGGTGATCGCTTTGCGCTTGCTGAAACATTTGATGACAATTTCAGAAAAACCCGCGGCTCAGTTGAAACAGACTTGCTCGGCATTGGCGTCTCTGCCTATTCGCATGTTCGCGTCGAATCATTGCGTGAGCGCATGTTCCAAGCATTCTTCCAGAACCCGCGCGTGACTGGTGGAGCAGTGCGCGCCGACTCAAAAAAAGCAACAGAGACGTACATCGATGCAGTAAAGAAGAACGGTCATGCGATTTCCACTGGCTTCTTTTTTGGTGCAGATGAGCATCTCGCCGGAAAGCTGGCGCTTGGGTTGAAACGAGGAGTTCCGTGCGAGGAAATCCATGAGCCTTGTGCTTGGGATCCTGAATGCGGCGGCTATCTTGATTTTGTTCTGAATCCGTCTGAAGACCTTCTGAAAGCCGGATTGCTGCGCATAGATGACGGTGTTGTTGGATTTACGCGTAAAGGCAGATTATTTGAGAACGAGGTTTGTGCGCGTTTTTACACTCCAACAGTCCGCTATCTTGCGCATAAAAAGCGAGGAACGCTTGACAAAGAAACAGAAGAGCGTTTCCACGGATACGCATCGCGGCAACTCATGGATGCAATTCAAGCTGAGCAAAAAGCCTTCTAATTTATCCCGGTCTGTACGGGCTTCTCCAGAATTCAAAGGTTGGGTCGCTTGTCTGGCATCTGCACTTGTAGAGGTTGTGGTCTGGAACCCATTCTCCAGTCGGTATGCCCGGCAAGCCGTCTTCGCAGTTGACAGGAGTTGCGCATGACTGCATGGCGTCGCGGTATTTGAAATAACTGGTTCCCAATCGTTGTGTTCCGGAAAGCTGGCCTGTGTGTTCAGGGCCGCCTAACACAAGAATGAAAGCAAACACCGCAGCGAGAGCTGCGAGTGCGAAAATAATCAAGCCAATGCTTTCTTCATTCATGATTGGGCGATAACGCAAGCCATCATTGCTTGTGCTGCTGGGTCAGGGCTGCTCGCGAGCTCTGGGCAGTAGAACCAGGAACACAGGTGTCCTGGAATTGCCTCATATGGGATGTTTCCCTGTTCGCGTGTTCTTATCCTGCCGTTCGGGCAGCGTGGCAAATTCGCGCCTTCTAAATCAGAAACGATGATTGCATTTCCATAGCCGCTTCCTGATGGCTGACCGCCGGCTACAATTGGACCAACTCCAACTGGTGCCGGTGCTTCAACATTTGGTGGCAATGGTGGCGGGAAGAATGCCTTTCCTGTTGCCGCAGGACTGGTAAACAATAATACGAGTCCTACTATGGCAAGTATGGCTACAATACCTAAGAGCAAGATGCTCACTTCTTTTTTGTCTGTCATGCGGATCTCCTCCTTTAATATTTTCTTGTGATCAGTACCCGGTGCGGCAGTATGCACTCATTCTGCCCGTGCATATTCTCGAGGCAGCAGTACACTCGATAGTTTGCGTCATAGCCAAGGAAGACAACTTGCTGCTGCACGTTTTTGCACGTGATGGCAAGCCTGCCTGCGTCCTCGGTTATGTATATGCTCTGGTCCTGCATTACCAATCCGGTTGGCTGTCGCAGGAACAGGGTGACGGTTGCTAATAAGCCGACAATGCCGATGATGCTCAGCACTGCTAAACCGGCACCTCTTTCCATTATGCGGTTTGGGTTTATACAGTATTTAAACTTTGCGGTCAAGAAAACATTTATAAATCGCGAACCAAGTATAGAAATGGAAAAGAGGTGAATAATGGGGGAGCTGAGAAAGGACTACATTCTGGACCGCTGGGTGATTATCTCATCTGGCAGGGGCGCCCGTCCTCATGAATTGCAGAAGACAACTGCTGTCCAGCAGGGTGCGTGCTTTTTCTGCCCAGGAAACGAAAGCTTGACTCCTCCTGAGATTGGCAGGATTGTGAAAAATGGTGGCTGGCAGCTGCGCTGGTTTGAGAACAAGTTTCCAGCGCTGAAGACGGAAGGGCAACCTTCTGTCAAAACTGATAATCGCTTTTACACGTTTGCCAGCGCATACGGTTATCATGAAGTTATTGTTGAAACTCCCAGGCATGACAAGCAGCTTGCCGAGCTGCCTGTTGACGAAATTGAGCAAATGCTGCACGTCTATGCGCGCCGTATTGTTGAGCTTGAGGCAAAGCCAAATATCGCGTACGTGAACGTGTTCAAGAATCACGGGTATCTTGGCGGCACGTCGATAGTGCATTCCCATTCACAGGTCATGGCAACTTCCATAATTCCACCGCTCATCCAGGAAAAATTGTCTGCCATGCGCCGTTTTCTTTCGTGCCCGTACTGTGCAGTTATTCAGTCAGAAAGCAATAGCGGCAGAAAGTGTTTTGAAAACAATGATTTCATCGCGTTTTCTCCATACGCGTCTCGTTTCAATTACGAAGTCTGGATTTTTCCGAAAATGCATGTGGCGCGCCTTGAAGAAGTCAATTTTGCCGGTCTCGCGGATATTATGTCGAAGGTTTTGAGGAAAGTTCACGAGGTGAATCTCGATTACAACCTGCTCGTGCAGCATGGTCCTCGCGGTGAGGATTTCCATTTCCACATAGAAGTGTGCCCGCGTGCTGCCATCTGGGCTGGTTTTGAGCTCAGTTCTGGCATAATAATTAATTCTGTTTCTCCGGAGGATGCAGCGAAGTTTTATCGTGGTGAAGAATGAGCTTCCTGGTTTCAAACACTGTTGGCAGTTTTGCGTTGCTTGGAATCAAATCAAGATACCAGGGAGTGTTCTTTTATCATGATGGAAAAATGTTCAAGACTATTGCTCACATTGACCTTGCAGGCGCGCCTGGCTCGATTTTGAATGAATTGTGGAAAGTCAGCAGGGACCGTGAGGGCGTGCAGGAATCTTTTTGGTTTGCTCCAAAACTACCAGCTTTTTTCTATGAAGTATCAAAGCCGGCAAAAGCCGACATTCTTTTTGACTGCAAGCTGAATTTTGACAATCACGAGTGGGGCAGGAAGTATGAGTTCATTGCAGAAAGCAAGGCATTGCTCGTGCATTTTGAAAAGAAGAACGATGCGCGGGAAAGCGCTGGGCAAGAGTATGGCTTCTGGCTTGCATTGTACGGTTGCGATTTTGAAAAGCTTGAGAAGTGGGAACAGCAGCAGTATACATATGATGAGCTCCGCAACAGCCCTCCATTTTCGCGCTGGGTGTTGCGCGGCTGCAGGGCGCATGGCAGTTTTGTCATGTCTTTTGGTCAGTCAAAGCGTGAGGCGCTGCAGTTGGCAAAGGACGCGTGGTCGTGGAAGAAGGAGCTTTCTGCAGAAGCCGAGCAATCCGCCGCAGAAAAAATTTCAGCACTGCATGTGAAGAATGAGGAAATGCGTTCAGCTGCAGGGTGTGCGCGGTATTCTCTTGCGTGTTTGCGCGAGAATCATGGTTTGTTTGCTGGCTTGCCGTGGTTTCACCAGCGCTGGGCGCGCGATGAGCTCGTGTGCGTCAAGTCATTGCTGTTGTCAGGCCAGAAGAGTCTTGCGAAAGTTATCCTGTTCTCGTGGCTTGACAAATTGCTTCCTGATGGCAAGCTGCCGGGAACATTGACGCAGACAATAGCCGATGCCGGCTGGTTGTTTTTGCGTTTCGAGGATTATCTCCCTGAGCTGAAAAAGCAGGAGCGCGAGTTTATCGTTAATCGTCTTGATTTTTTCCTGAAACAGGTTGAAAAGAATCTGCAGGATGGTTTGGTTGTTAACGGTCCGCGTGAAACATGGATGGACAGCATTGACAGGCAAGGAGCAAGGATAGAAATCCAGGCACTGACGCTTGCAGCATGTCGCTTGATGCGTTTGCTGGGTAAAGAGTGTCCGTTTGAACAGCGGCTGAAAGAAAGTGTCAAAGCTGTATTCTGGCGTGGAAAATATCTCTCTGACGGCGCTGATGATGATGCGATAAGGCCGAATGTGTTCATTGCAGCGTATGCGTATCCTGAATTATTGTCAAAAAAGGACTGGATGGATTGTTTTGACCGCGTATTGCCTGAGTTGTGGCTTGACTGGGGTGGTCTTTCAACAATTGACAAACATCATCCTGCTTTTGTTGCCGAGCATACCGGCGAAAATCCGAAGAGTTACCATAACGGCGACAGCTGGTTCTGGCTGAACAATCTTGCTGCGCTAGTGTTGCACGCGTTTGACAAGAAAAAGTATAAGAATCATATTCAGCATATTCTGAAGGCAAGCACCAAGGAAATTTTGTATGAAGGCGCTTCTGGTCATCATTCTGAATTGAGCAGCGCTGCGTCATTCAAGCCTGCCGGATGTCTTGCCCAAGCCTGGAGCGCTGCAATGTATATTGAGCTTATAGAAGAATTATTTAAGTGAACTGCCTTACAAAATCGATTGGTTAATAAATCCCTTTTCCTACAATCATAGAATGGACATTCGTCTTGATAAGGAAACTTTCAAAGCATTGGCCAGTGGAACTAGAGTTGATGTTCTCAAGCTTTTGAACCAGCGCCGTCACATGCAGACTGAGATAGCTGCTGTTCTCCATCTTTCTGTTCCAACGGTGAAAGAGCATCTTGATGCTTTGGAAAAAGCCGGCTTGGTTGAGCGTCATGAGGAAGGGAGAAAGTGGAAGTATTATTCGCTGACAAAAAAAGGTAAAGGAGTATTGAATCCTGAGGAGATGCGGATTTGGATTGTGCTCGCAATGCTTGTGTTCAGCGTTGTTGGCGGAGTGTGGACTTATTTCAGGTCATTCATGGGTGTGAGTGCTCCTGCTGAAGCGCAGATGATGGCAAAAACAATGGATGCGAGCGCTGAGAGCTTGAGCTTGATGGCTGAAGCCCTTCCAGTGCCAGCGCCTGTGAGTTACTGGCCTTACTTATTTGGCATAGTCGCAGTACTTTGTGTTATCGCGCTGGTTTGGCTGCTCTTAAAATCCGCACAATATAAAAAGGAGTTAGGCAAATCCCTTAGTAAAAAATAGGGTATATATTGATGCTCAATTTACTAAAAAGCAGGTGATCAAAAATGAACAAAACCATATTATTGATTGCGGTCTTGATGATCGCATTGACAGCGTGTACAACGAGAGTTATCATGGAGCAGCCGGGCCAGCAGCCTCAGAACGCGATTAGCGTGCAGGGCTCGACTGAGTTTGACGTGGCTCCTGACCTGGCAAAGATTCGTTTCAGGATTGAGACGATGAGCCTGACTGCGCAGGACGCGCAGTTGAGAAATCGCGAGATTGGCAAGAATGTTGAGTCGGCTCTCGCCCAGGCTGGCGTGCGTGCGAATGAACTTCAGACAACCGACTACCGTGTTGAGAAAGTGCAGGAATGGGATCCTGACAGGAACAAGATGGTTGAGCGCGGCTATCGCGTGAGCAATGCATTTATTGTTTCAACCAAAGAGCTTGGCATGGTCGGTTCTCTGCTGGATGTCGGCGTTCAGGCAGGCGCGAACAATGTCGAGAGCATCAGCTTTGAGCTGTCTGACGGGAAGCAGAAGGAAGTGAAAACCGAGTCACTCAGAAAGGCAACGATGAACGCCCGCGAGAAGGCAGAAGCATTGGCAGATGGTGCTGGTGTCAGGCTTGGCAAAGTGTTGTCTTTGTCTGAGCAGAGCTATTATGTCCAGCCATTCTACAGGGGAGACGTCATGATGGCGAAAGCAGAGATGGGTGGTCCGGAAGTGCCTCCAACTGCTATCTCGCCACAGGACGTCCACGTCAGCGCACAGGTGAGCGTGTCTTATGAGATTGGCTAAGTATTTTTTTCTTCTTTTTTTAGTTGCGTGCGCAGTTGTACCTCCACAGCAGCCACCAGAACAGCCACCAAAGCCAGTGCAGCCAAACATGCTGGAGGTGGCTTCATACTGCAATTCAGATGCTGATTGCACGTGCGGTGGAATTGATACCAAGACCGATGATTGTTTTGTCGGCAACAAGTTGTATGCTTCAAAATATGTTGATTTTTCGCGTGATTGCCCTGATTTCTGCACCGGCATTGCCGCTCATTTGGAAACACGATGTGTAAGTAATGAGTGCAGGAATGTTCCGCGCGAGGGCTGGAACAAGCCTGTTGCGTGCACAGAGGAAGCAAAACTTTGTCCGGACGGCAGTGCTGTTGGCAGGACTGGTCCGAACTGTGAGTTCGCGCCTTGTCCTGGAGAAGAGTGTTCAACAAATGCTGATTGTGTTCCAGCCCAGTGTTGCCACGCAACAAGCTGTGTTCCTGCTGGCGAGGCTCCAAAATGTGATGGCGTTGCATGCACTATGAATTGCGCTCCCGGCACTATTGACTGTGGAGGCGGCTGCGCGTGCCAGAGCAATAGGTGTGTGGCAAGACTGGTGAGCGAACAAGATGCTGGTAGTGATTTGTCAAATGCTCATTGGTTGTGCGAGGACGCCAGCTGGAAAGAAACACCAGAAGGGTGCTTTGAGAATTATTGCATTGCCAAAGGAGACTGCCAGCTCATGGGCGTTACGGGTCCATGCGGTCCCTATCTATTAGGAGGACCGACAAAGACACTGCACAAGCCGCCAGTGTATTATGAGGACAGATGTGGCGCAGAGCAGTGTTCGATAATCAGCGCTTTGTGCGTTCCTCCAGAGCAGCAGCCCAGGATTACCGGTTTTGATTGCGTTGATACTAAGTGCGTGGTGCGTTACGCACAATGAAATCGCGCGGTCCATGGAAAATTCTATCAAGCGAGCTGAAATACAAGAATCCCTGGATTGAAGTCACTGAAGACAAGGTTCTCCGTCCTGATGGCAATCCCGGCATTTATGGCACGGTAAATATTCTTCCCGGAATTTCTGTGGTTGCAATCGATGACGATGGCTATGCGCATTTGGTTGAAGTGTTTCAGTATGGGCTTGGTCAGAACAGCATTGAGACAGTAAGCGGCGCGCTTGACAAGGGCGAAACTCCGCTTGCCGCTGCCAAGCGCGAGTTGAAGGAAGAGCTTGGCATTGAGGCGGCAGATTGGGTTGACTTGGGTGTTATTCATCAGTACACCAGTATTGTGAAAGATGCACCTCAACAATTGTTTCTGGCGAGAAAGCTGAAGTTTGGCAAATTCGAGCGTGAAGGCACAGAAGTTCTCAAGCCGGTCAAGGTGAAGTTTTCTGAAGCTGTCAGGTGGGTGCTGCAAAGCAAAATTGTCGACGCCCAGAGCGGCATGGCAATTATGAAGGCGAATGAGTATTTGAGAACTAAGTGATTCTTTTTACGTCTATCCCTTCTCGTTCGTAAAGCGCGAGAAGAGTGGGGTTTGCAAAATAATGTGCTGTGCCGACGGCGATGAGTGAAGGTGCGCGTATAATGTGCTGCATTGATCGCTCGACCATGTTAGGATTTCGTCTCATAAGGGTTTCAAGGTCTTCTTTTGACATGATGCTTTTCCAGTGGAGGATGTCTTCTGCACAGTTCTTTTTGGCAGTTTCTTCGTCACCGAAAACAAAATTCTCTGGAGGCCCCGTACTTGGTTCACCACGGTTCATCGTTCCCATAACATTGTATTTTTCACCGATTGCGTAATACAAAGCATGTTCTTCTTTTGTTTCCAGTCCGATAACAGGGATGGATAGCGAGCGTGCAACGTCTTCAACATCAAAATCTAGTCCGCCTGCGCATTCGGCAAATTCTCTTGCTCTGGCTTGATAGAGCTCTCTGTTTGCAGGATCTTTTTTAATCTGGTCGGCGATGTGTTCTTCAAGCCCATTTTCTCTGACGTGTTTGAAGAAGAAGTAGTCCGGGTCATCCCGGCATTCCACCATAACACAACTCTTGTTATGCACGTATTTTTTGACGTCTTCGCGGAAAAGGTCTGGAATCCAGTGGTATGTTCCGATCGCGTGCGAAATTATTCCTTTATTGTTCAGTTCCCACACAAATGGAAGTTTGCTCATTGTAATCTTTTCACCCCGATTCCTTTTTCTTGGTACATGCTTAGCATGGACGGCTCTAAGATAAGGTGTGCGAGTCCGACAATCAGCAAGGATGGTTTTGTTAGGTTAATGAGTGAGCGTTCAGCCATGTTTGAGTTTCGTGCGCAATGCTGTATGTAATCTATTGGTTCCAGCGCTTCTTTGAGCCATTCTTCTTGTTGGCGGCAAACTTCCCGGAGTGGTTCTTCGTCCCCTTTTGCGTATGATTTGAATGCTGCAATTCGGTCATAAGAAAGAGGTTTCAACACGGTTAATGATGCGAGGAGGTATACGCCGCGAGTGTAGTTTGATTCTTCAATGGTTTCAAGTCCTCTGATGGGCATATCCATGTCGTATGCGAGGTCGAAAACCATTTTGTCAAGCGGTTGCCGGTGAAATTCATCTTCGTCTTCCAGGAGCACGCACGTTTTGCCCTGAAGGTATTTGATAACTTCTGGTGTGTAGAGTGATGTGCGTATTTCCAGTCCGTGCGGGGAGCCGATTGCGTGCGATATGATGCCTTTATTGTTCAGTTCCCACACAAATGGCAGCTTGTTCATTGTACTCTTTTCACCGTTATTCCTTTTTCTTGGTAGAGTGAAAGCAGTGATGGCTCAGCGAGAAAGTGCGATGCGCCTACTCCGACAACGCTTGGCTGGTCTAAGTACTCCACTGAGCGTTCTGCCATGCGTTGGTTGCGGGCAAGGTCAGAATGGGTCGGCTGCAGTTCTCCGCGTTGATATCTTTCCATTTCTCTTGACATGCTCTGCCGCAATAAAAGGGGCAGATATCCGAAGATGTCAGGATTTTCTCTCGCTGGAGCAAGTATCTTCTCCAGGAAATTGCTCGTGTGCAGGTTTTGCATTTTTTCCTGCGGCGTCTCAAGGCTGATGATTTCCAGATCGTTCTGTTCTGCTTTTCTCCTAAGCACGTAATCAACCGAAGGGAACTCCTCGGGCGCAGCCGGATTATAAAGATATGAATGAAACAGCCCGGGAGGAAGTGAGCGCAGTTCATCAAGAGAAAGTCCAAGCATATCCAAAATCGTGTTTTTTTCATTTAGCGTAAATGGTTTGAAGAGCGCCTGGATGAATTCTTCGTGATACGGGCTCATCTCGTGATGATTTATCTCAGGCAGTAGGCGCTTCTTTCCCTGGATTTTCTCTGCAACATCCTCTTCAAATTCGTTGAGAGCAACGTGTATTGTGCCGATTGCGTACGAAATTACACCATCTTTGTCCAGTTCCCAGACGAATGGAAGCTTGCTCATTGGATTCTTTTCACCGTTATTCCTTTTTCTTTATAGAAATCAAGAACTGATAATTCCGTGATGAAGTGGGCGACGCCAACACCAACAAGAGCGGGCGATGTCAGATAGGGAATGGTGCGTTCAGCAATGGGCTTGTGACGCATCGTTCCAAGTTCCGGATTTTTCTTCAGGTACTGATCGAGCGTTTGTCCCAGGGTTGAGGGCGTGGTGCGCATGCGTTTTTCATCTCCGGACAGGTACGCTTCTACCATGAGTTTTGCTGTCCTCTTTCCGTGGCTGAACTGTTCGTCCTCCCATTCGAGCCATTCACCGAGTTGTTCTCCAAAACGCGTGACTATGTATCTGCAGTACCCCACTCCTTCATCAAAGGTTTCAATTGAATGGATTGGAACATTTGCCGTTTGGGCAAAGCGTTCTATTGTGGCATCAATGCCGAATTTTATTTGTGTATCCGGGACGCTTTTTTGTCCGAATAAGCCGTAGATATTGACCAGAGGCAGTTCTCGGAGCATTTCAAGTGTTATTGGTGCAAGCATGCGTGAAATCTTTTGCTGGTGTTTGGGCGACAGTCTGTCTGTGTATGTTTTCGCAGCAATGTCGCTAACTCGTTTTCTGGCTTCGGCAAAATCTGCAATGCCTGTTTCGGTTATTACTGCATTTTTACCGTTCACAAACGGCTTAACTTGTTCAGTGAAATCAAATGGGCAGTAGTGGTGCGTCCCGATTGCGTGCGAAATCACTCCCTTGTTGTCCAGTTCCCAGACGAATGGCAGTTTGTTCATTTTTTCTTGACTATGTGTTGGAAATGTTCTTTTGTTATTCCGTAGACTTTGTACGCTTTGAAAATTTCGTTCGCGTGCGGAAGCGCTTCATCTGTCACAAATACGTCTGCAATGCAATTAATGTAAAGCTGGCTTGGCACGCGCTCAATTCTCGTTTTTGGTCTGTTCAAATCAAAGCCAAGAACGACTTTGGGCTCTTTTTTTCGAGCAGCTTGGAGTAGTGCCAGACTTATGCTGTCGACAAGGGTGACTTCATTGATGTATTCCTCCTGTCCGGGAGAAATGCTTGTCGTTGCCAGTTCTGCCGCGACATCTTCCAGACTTTTTTGTCCTACCAGTTCTCTATAATAGTCTGGCTGTGTTTTTTTAATCTCGTTGAGCCATGATTTTTCCTGCATTACCGGCGAGAGTATTTTGCCCTGTTTTGCAATGTGAAGAGCTTCGTTGACGGTTGTCCCGTAGAAGAATTCTGTCATTTCGCAGCCTCCATCAGGCTCACTGCCCATGCGAGTGGCGTATTTTCATTGTGCGCAGAGGTTCCGCCAAAATAAAGCTCAGGCATCTCTCCTTGTTCGTTTAGCGCGTTCTTTGCTTTGTTCAGATAGAAATGGTATTTGTGTATCTCGCCAAGTTCCTTGTAAATTATGGCAAGCCATGGGAATCCCATTGTCCATTCTGCTTCCTTTCCATTATGGTAATAGCTGTCGCCGAAGTATCTGATGATTCCTTTTTCCCGCACTAATTTTTCTTCAACATTTTTCAATATTTGTTCATTTTCTTTTTGCGTGACAACTTTGTATGGCCAGATTAATGAAAGAAGTGCAAGGTCAGCTTGTTTTGTAGTGCTTTCACGTGGAAGTAATGTTCTCAATGCGTGTTCTCCGTGTGCAATCAAATGAAGCGGTACGTGAACAATGTGCTGTACTGAAATAAGTCCTGCAAGGCACGCTCCTATGCTGCTTGCGTGCACTTCTTCTGCTTCTTCCCACATTCCATTGTCGCAGTCGTGCCAGTATTCGATTGCCTGCAAATAGTGCACGAGTTTTTGCACGATTTCCCTGTCGCCTTCGCGCCAGGCAAATTTTTCTTTTTTGTCCAAGTCTCCTATTTTCCACATGAGCGCGCCAATTGCATCGTTCTGCTTGTTTCCCCACGGCTCTGGAATTTCAGTGCCGTGTGGTTCGTAGCGTGGATGGATGTACCGGTATGCGTCTTTCGGCTGCGGCTGTTTTATCATCCAGTCTATCTTGTACTCGTATTTCTTGAGAATGTCAAGCAGCGCGTGAATTGTTTTGACAGAAGTCGCATAATCTCCTTGTGCCTCAAAGCCAAGCAGTGCGTAAATATTGTCTCTAATCCAGACTCTGTGGTATCCTGTCTTCACTTGTGGCGCCGCTGCGAAGAGTCCTGTTTGGTATCGAAGGCTGGAAAGATTAGTGAGCATCTTTCGCCTCAGTGCAGAGCTGGTAGCGCAGTCTGAACATTCTGACATACTTTCCATCTTTGTTTTTGATAGCAATGCCGAGGCTCAGATAGGTGTCCTGAAGCCAGGGGACTATTGTATTAGAAATTTTGAGCGTGTCACCCTGCCACGTTCCATTCGAACTCCCGTCCAGCGCACTTCCAATGTCACGATAGTATACTTTGAAATTGTTGTGCTCCTTGAGAAGAGATATGATGCCATGCCTGCCGGAAACGGTTCTGTCCCAGTATTGCTCATCTATTTTTGGCTGGAAGAAGTTTTCCGGACGTCTGCCGACTCCTATACAATGGGTTTTGCCGTAGGGGGCGAGGTCGTAGAGGTGTGCCCGTGCAATTTCCTGTTCTCCGGTTTGCACAAAAACGCCGCTTTCTGGCGTGTATTTGACGCGTGAGAACGTGACAGTGGCCTGTGGTTTGAGTTTGCCTTCTGCCAGAAGTTGTGGAATTTCCACATCGTTCACAGTCAGCAAGTCACATATCGAATCCCATGGTCTGGAAAGCTGGTTGAGCTTCTCTGAAGGGAACGAACTAAGAGACTCCTGTTTCCACTTGTCTGGGTCTTCTTCCCACGGTTGTCGTTCTGCCATAAACACTCCCTTTATCGTCTATGTAATGCGTTTACCCTATATAAATCTTTCTGTTTTTCACTACTGAACGGTGACATAATTTAAATGAGTATTTTGCGTCATTCATCTTCTGTTAAAGTGTCGTTTATCGTCGAAAAAACCGTACTTCACATACCATACCTTTAAGTGTAACCGTCGATACAGCATTGGAAAAGGTGAAAACATGAACAAGAGAGGATTGTCATTTGTGGTTATCAGCGTTATTGCAGTTCTCAGTTTAGCTATATTTATGGGCGCGTTTGCTCAGGAAACTCCTGAGAAAAAGCTATTTTGCCTTGACCCTCCAGGAGGCAGTGGAGATTACAGATTTTTCATAGACGAGTCTGGTGTGGTAAGGGGTCCGACTATTTGCCCAGCACCCCTGGGCGCAATTGAAGGCGAGCCATGCGACTGTCCTGGCACAACGCCGAGTCCTACAGGAACTCCTGAGCCAACAGACACTCCCGCACCCACTCCCTCACCTACTCCGTGCGTTGTGTTGCCAAATGGAGAAGAAGTCGGTTTTAGTGCTGAGCAGGGAAATAGGTATGCTTACTTTCTTGGATTTGCGCCTCCTTTCGACCCGTGCCCAACTCCAACACCTACAGAATAAGCGCCTTGATTTTTTTTAAACTACCTTTTTTTCTGAAAGAATTCAGAAATACTCATTATCATAACATTTATAAATGCTGCGAGCTATATTGGCTGAAAGAAAGAGGTGCCTATAGTGAGAATAGCATTTGCAGTTCTGTTCATCCTATTACTCTCTGGCAGCGTTCTTGCCATTCATGATTTGTACTATTATGACAAGAACGATGATGGCTATACAGGGCAGCTTGCACGGGACCGGCGTATGTACGACCCTAATACGCGCGAGCGGTATTTTGGCGAGGGCTATTATCGCCCATTCTCTAACTTTGGCGCGAAAGGCCCGACCAACAGGATACTGAACACTGGTGCCAAGAGTGCATATTCAGGCGTTTTCAACCTTGATACAAACACGTTCTCAAACCAGGGCCGTGACCCAGGTCACATCAGCAATTGGGACCCGAACGTCCGTGGCTTCGCTCGTTTGGACGTTGCTGTTGACATGCTTCCCTTTGGTATTGTTGATGAGTCTTTCGGGGCTGAAAACGTGCTTTCGCAGGGCACTGCGCGGATTATAAGCCAGGGAAACGCATATGGCGAAGGGCTGAACAATGCGTACCCCAGGACGCAGGTTTTCATCGTTGTAAAGAATTTCGAGCCTACAGATGACGATGCAGTCTATGAGGCGTGGCTGTACGATGAAGATACCGAATACGCCTTGCCCTTGGGCTTGATGCAGAGTGGCGCTGAGCGCACAAGCAGACTTTCATTTGAGATTAGGCGCATGACTCATATGTTTGAAAGCGTGATAATAACTCGCGAAACCTTTCCAGACCTTGATCCAGGACCCGGGCAGATAGTCCTTATGGGCAAATTTGGTCCGACAAGGCGGGATGTCAATCCAACAACATCATACTTTTCTGAGAGGATACGATGAGGAAGCTTATTTTTGTCCTGATGATTGCCGTTCTGAGCGTATCTGTGTTTGCTACACACCTGTTTAATCCTGAGATTGAGGCGATGAAGGAGGGGTTGCGCGGGCATACTTTTGTTTCTGCTGGCGTGTACAAGACTCCTCTTAACTTTGATCGCAGGTATGGCGTTGAGCGCGTGACGCATTATGATCCGAGAGTGAACTGGCCAAACATAGAAGCAACAATTTATCTTGGTCCGGTCGAGCCTGAGGAGTTCAAGGGTACTGGAAGGGGTGGAATGGCACCAATGTATGCGCGAGGTACTGCGCGCGTTCAGAGCTCGACATTTTACGGGTTCCCGAGGTCAGAAGTGCGTGTGAATACAAAGGACATTCCTCCTTCGTACGATTCAAATGGAATGTTTGAAGGCTGGCTGGTTGATGCTGATACTGGCTATCGGCTGAGCATGGGCACCTTTACGACCGGATTTGGAGGTGTTGGTGAGTTAGTCTACCGGATTAACAAGTATGTTGAGCCATACGACTATGTTGAAGTCACGCTTGAACCGTATGACGACATGGACGTCTCTCCAGGTCCTGTTGTTCTGATTGGAAAACTGCCTGAGCTTTCTGAACTGAAATTCTATAATCCGCCGCCAAAGCAGTCAAAGATGATTACGCAGAGCATCAAAAATTATTAGAATGAGATGAGTTTTGTTTTCTGCCCGCTTACGCGTATAGTGACCGTTTTGCCTGGCGTGACTGCAACCATTCTCGGCTCGTTGTCAGCCGCGAGAAATCCTTCGCCGCGTGTGACGGTGAGTTTTATGACTGCTTTTTCCGGCAGGAAAAGCGGTTTCTGCTCAACTGTTGTGTTGTTGAATGCAATGCCGATTCCTTTTGTGAAGTTTTTCCGGGTTATGCTGTGAAAGTATGCGGTTGAGCCAAAGGTGGTTGCCACCACAATTCCATCTCCGATGAATTCGTCATTTATTCGTTTTCCGTTGACGCTGACAATGAATCTGAGAGCATGAGTTGGCATGGCGTTTCTTATTACGATGTCATTGGTGGCCAGAAGTTTAGTCGTGCCAATGCGCGCCTGCAGTTTGTGGTGTGAGATTATTCTGTATTTTCTTTTCTTCAGAAGCGCCAGTGCGTGGTCGATTGGAAGGTCGTGGCATTTTTTGCAGATTGTGCTGTGCCTGAAGAGCGCTTTTGGAATGCCGGGATAAGTGCGTTCCGCCCAGAGGAATGTGCCATCTCCGCCGTATGAGATGACGAGCTCTGGCATTTTCTCGTCGTACGTGAATCCCGCTTTTTTGGCTGCTTTGAGCAGTTGTGCTTTGCTTTCCGGTGTTTTTCCGTATACTGCTATTTTCATGTCATCCATCTCGCAAGTGCCAGTGCCATGCCAAGTCTTGTGCGCGTTTTTTCAAGCTGTCTGGAAAGCACGGGCTCCCTGAACACGTCTCTGACCCAACTGCTGAAGTCGTTCTTGTGGTCGTTGCAGTGGTGCGAGAATGTCTCCTCATTCATGTTCAGCAATGCCTTTTGAAGTCCTGGAATGCTTTTGATGATGTCGCCTCCGTGCAATCTGAAGTATAGTTCTGGTTGGAGTTCCGGGTATAATTTTCTTCCGTGTTCTTCTGGTATTTCTGTGCAGACGCTTTCACAGCGCTGCATGACCGAGTCTTTGACCGCTCTTATGATGCGGTTGACTGCATCGCTTGCCCCGTTGACCATTCGCAATGGTATTGGTGAGTTTTGGCTTAAGACTTCCGCTACCGCGCTCCCCAATCCTCCTTTGGGCGAATGTTCCTCTGCTGTTACCATGCATCCGGTGATTCTTGCGCTGCTGATAAGGGCGTGTTTGTCAATCGGCTGTATTGTATGGCAGTCCAGTACTGTGCATTCTATTTCCTGCTTTGCCAGTTTCTCTGCTGCTTGCAGAGCGTCATGAATTATTCCTCCTGACGCAACAACAGTGCAGTCTTTTCCTGCCCGCATGATTTCCACCCTGCCGATGGTAAAGGAAGTTTTTTCTGAAGTAACGTGCTTTTTTTCTTTTGCAAGCCGGATGTAGACAGGTCCTTTCATGATGCCCGCCGCAATGACCGCCTTTTTTGCTTCATGGTAGTCTGCGGGAATGATGACGGTGATGTTGGGCAGCAAGCGTGCGAGAGCGATGTCCTCTGATGCAGTTTCATGGGCGTCTGCAATCTTGACGCTTAAGCTGTCATGACAGATCGTGCGCAGTTGGTTCCAGTTTTTGCCAAGCCCGGTGCACGTGCTGGCGAATGGCGTTTTGCCTTCCAGTGCGAGCCCTGTTGCCATGCCGAGAATGTTTTGTTCAGACATGCCGAGTTTGATAAAGCGGTCAGGATGCGCTTCGGCAAATTGTTTGGCTGTTTTTGTCGTGCTGAGGACGATAATGTCATCTCTTTTTTTGCCGAGCTCTATGAGTGCTTCTTCGTATCCGTCGAGTGTTGTTTTCATTGCAGTTCTGTTAACGCTTCTTGTTCTTCTTCTTTTGTTGGTGTTTTTGCGTGCCATTCGTAATTGTTTTCGATAAAGGAAACTCCTTTTCCAGGAGTGGTGTGCGCGATGATTGCTGTGGGCTTTGTCGTCATTGTTTTTGCCTCGGCGAGCGCTTCTGTTATGTGCTGCAGGTTGTGCCCGTCTACTTCTATGACTTGCCAGTTGAATGCCTCGTATTTTGCCCGCAGTGGCTCCAGTGGCGCAATGTCTTCGATATAGCCGTCTGCCTGCGTGTTGTTTCTGTCAATGATGAGCGTGAGGTTGCTGAGCTTGTGCTTTCCTGCGTGCATGAGTGATTCCCAGACTTGGCCGTGGTGGTGTTCAGCATCGCTCATGATGCAGTAGGTGTGGTGGGTTTTCAGGTCCATTGCGGCTGCCAGTGCGCTGCCGAGCGCGATGCTGAGTCCATGTCCTGGTTGTGTTGCTTTGGGGAGCTCTCTGCTGGGCTGGAGTAATTCTTTTTTTGAAAAATGGCCTGCGTGCGCGAGTGTTGCGTGCCATGTTGCTTCAAGATGTGCGCTTACAAACACTCTGTCATGTTGCCCTTGTCGTGGATGCTTTATTGCAGTGAAGTAGAGGGCAGTAAAAATGTCTGCGCTGCTGAGATTTCCTGCAGTGTTGCCTGATTTTTTTTGTGCAAGTATTTTGATAGAGTCTTTTCGTATGTTTTTGGCAATCTGGAATAAATCTTGTTTCATTTGCATGCTCTGTTTATTTGTTTGTACGCGGTCTGCGGGTTTTGTGTTTCTGTTATCGCATGTGTCGCAATGGCAAAGTCTGCGCCGTGCAGTAGTCTGCAGGTCTGGCGGTTTACTCCTCCATCAACGCCGACAATAATTGTTGGATTCTGTTTTTTTATCTCTGCAATTTTTCGCAGCGGCGCTTTCATGAATGATTGCCCGCTGAATCCCGGGTGCACGGTCATGACGTGCGCGATGTCCGCGTGCAGGAGCGCGTCGTTATGTTTCTCTATTTTTGTTTCCGGATTGAATGCAATTCCTGCTTTCATTCCACTTTCGCGTACCATTTCCAGGGTTTCTGCTGTTTTTTTTGTCGCTTCTGCATGAAATATGAATTCTTTTGTGCCAAGTCGCGCGAATTTGCTGACGTACAAGTACGGCTTGTATGCCATCAGGTGTATTTGCATGTCCATCCGTGGGAGTGCTTTCTTCAAAGTCAGTGCTGATATGGTCTTGTTTGGCACAAATCTTCCGTCCATGATGTCTATGTGTATTTTTTTCGCCCAGCTGAGCAAACGTAGTTTTTCTTTCAGTTCTTTCAATGTGTGCGCGATTATTCCGGGGATTATTTCCATTTTGCAAGGTGTGCGATAAGGCATGAAATGAGATAGAACCATATGATGGTTAATGGCAGTGTGAGCCACCACAAGTCAGGCCCGATTTCTTCAATCAGCAGGGTTGGTACCAATATGTTCCAAACAAGCGGATAATCGAAATACCAGTCGTCGTTGATGAGTATGGGGCCAACGATAATGGCGAATAACGCAATGGTCAGGATGATTTTCCTCTTTGTCGGCTTTAGCGCGTTCATCGTTCTAACCTCCTTATTTTTTGTATTCTTCTTTTGTGCCTTTCTTCTCCTGAAAACGGTGTTTTCAGCCATGTTAGTGCGATTTTTTCTGCTGCTTTCTTACTGAGCGCGACTCCTGGAACAGGATGCTTCATTTTGCCGCCGGCCAGGCAGAGTATGTTAGCATCATTATGTTGGCGGCTGAGTTTTGCCAGCGTTACGCTGCGTATTGGCTCTGCTCGTATGCCTCTGAACTTATTCGCCGCGATGCAGATGCCTTCTGCGCTGCCGCAGACAAGGATTCCTTTCCCGCCTTTTTGCACTGCCCGCGCTACTTTTGCGGCATAATCAGGATAATCATCTCCTTTTATGAGCCTGTGTGCTCCCAAATCTTTCACAGTGTAGCCTTTCTTCTGTAAAAACTTCTTCAGATGCTCTTTGAGCGCAAACCCTGCGTGGTCTGCTCCTATGTGCACTGTTTTTTGCTCCATGTGAGGTACTCCTTGCTTCCTTTTGTTATCGGCAATGCGATGATGCACGGGTTTTCATAGCAGTGCAGCTTCTTGACTGTTTTTTCAAGCTGTTTGTATTTTGTGTCGAACGTTTTCACAAGCATTACGGCTTCCTTGTCGTGCTGGAATTTTCCTTTCCATATGTATTGGCAGTGTATGCCTGGCAGAATATTGACGCAGCTCGCCAGTTTTTTCTTGACGAGCGTTGTGCCAATCATTTCTGCGTCTTTTTCATCAGGTGCAGTGATGTAAACAAGTATTGGTTTCATGCCTTTCCAGAGCTCCCGAACAGTTGTATGCGGTGTTCGACCACTTGTTGGATGAGTTCGCGTGCCGGGCTTAGGATGTGTCTTGGGTCAAAGTCTTCCGGCTTTTCTGCGAGGAATTTTCTCACGGCAGCGTCAAACGCCAAACGCAAATCCGTATCTGTGTTGATTTTGTTGATGCCGTTTTTGACTGCTTCTGTTATCTGTTCGTCCGGCACTCCTTCCGGTTTGCCGAGCTGGGCGCCGAAGCGTGCTGCCTGTGTTACCAGCCAGACCGGCACTCCTGAAGCGCCGTGCAAAACGAGCGGCATGTTCAGTTTTTCTTTGATGGATTTGAGCAAATGCAAATCAAGACGTGCGCTTCCTTCGAACTTGTACGCGCCGTGCGAGGTGCCGATGGCAATGGCGAGCGCGTCAACGCCTGTTTTTTCAACAAATTCAATGGCAGCATCAGGGTCTGTGTAGATGATTTGTCGTGCAACGATTTTTTCTTCTGCTCCGCCTATGGTGCCGAGCTCTCCTTCAACGCCAATTCCTTTTTTGTGTGCCCATTGGACGACTTTTTTTGTGTTCTTGATGTTCTCGTCAAATGGCAGGTGGCTGCCGTCGTACATGATGCCGGTCCAGCCTGCTTTGATGCATTTCTTGATGAGCTCGAGGTCTCTGCCGTGGTCCAGATGCAAAGCAACCGGCACTTTTTGTTTGGCTGCGTTGTGTGCGAGGCAGTAAAGGTAGTCAATGCCGGCGTACGCCAGTGCTCCTTCGCTTGTCTGCAATATCACCGGCGCTTTTTGCGCTGTTGCCGCGTTGATGATCGCTTGCGTGATTTCCATGTTGTTGATGTTGAACGCGCCGACTGCGTAGTTTCCTTTGTTTGCCTTGTTCAGTATGTGTTTGAGTGTTACGAGCATGTTATACCTCCATGACTTTTCCTGCGCGCGCAGCTTGTTTTGCGATTTCTTTTCTGCTGAGTAAGATATTAGTTGCGCCGTAGTGTTGTATGACGCTGTTTGCTTGTGCTGCGCCCCATCTGAGTGCTGTAGGGATGTCGTGCTTGAGCATTAGTGCTGCGAGGAAAGCGCTGGCAAACGCGTCTCCGGCGCCTGTCGGCTCAACCGCTTTGATTTGTGCCGGAATTATGGAATATGTTTTCATTCCATTGTATGCGTACGCACCGTTTGCTCCATCTGTTATGACTGCGAGTGGTATTTTGTTTTGCAATTTTTTGAGCAGTGTTTCTATGCCTGCGTTGGTTTTTGTCAGCGCGCGTGCTTCTTCCTTGTTGAGGACAAGTATTGTGCACGCGTCGAGCACCGGTTTGAGATACGCTTCTCCTTTTTCTGCCAGGTAGAGCGACGGGTTGAAGAGGACTTTTATGCCGTTCTTTTTCGCATAATGCGCGATTTTGCACTGAGTTTTCCAGCTTTTGCCGAGCATGGTGCCGAAGTAGAGCCATTTTGCTTTTATGCGCGGCACATCTGCTGGTGTAATTTCGTCATTGTTTCCTTTGTAGGCGAGTATGGTTCTGTTTCCCTGCAATCCTGATAGTATTAGCGAGAATCCTGTTTGTCCGTCTGCACTTTTGCCGAGGAACTGCACTTTTTCTTGTGCGAGCTTGTGCTGTATCATGTTTGCGTGCATGTCTCTGCCGAGTTTGCTGATTAGTCCGGCAGTGAAGCCGAGTCGTGAGAATGCGATGGATGAGTTTACTCCAGAACCTCCTACATCTGTGTGCAGTTTGTCGATGAGTATTTTTGCGCCGACTGGCAGACAAACATCTTCGTGCGCGTGTATGCGTTCTATTTCTATGTCTTTGCTTTTGCTTGAGAGGAAGACATCTATTGACGCGCTGCCGATGCTGATGACGTCGTATGTTTTCATGTGTTGAATGCGATGACTAGTGCTGCTATTGCCACGCCGATGACGAGCCCAAGCACAAGGTGGCTGATGAGCAATATGGATGAGTGGTGTTTCTTTACTTCATGGATGTAAATTTCTTTTTGTGGGTGCTCGTGTCCGAGTTTGAGAGGGGTAGTGTGGGGTGTTTTGATTATTTTTTTGGGCGCTGATACTATGAGTTGTGTCGTCTTTTGCGTTCTGATTATTTTCCTGTCTTCCGGTGCGAGCTTGAGAGGGGTTACATTTCCTGTTTTGACAATGGTTGGCTCATGGGCAAGGTTGAGCAAGGTTACGTTCTTCGTGCGGATGATGCTGGGCTGCGGCGTTTCCCTGATTTCTGGCTTTTTTGGCTGTGCTTCTTTCAGCCGTGGTGTTTTGACCAATGGTCTTGGCTGGGTGAGTTCCTGTATTCTCCGCTCGACGATTGCTGCCATTCTTTCCCTGTTTTTTGTCGTGCGCAATAGTGTTGCCAGCTGCGAATCCTTGACGCAGTATTCCACCCAGTTGGCGAAGTCGTTTTTTTCGTCGTTGACGTGGTGTGTGAACGTTCCTGAAGTCATCTGTTTGAGTTCTCTGGCTAGCTCAATGATGTTTTTGATTGATTTTCCTCCTGAAATCCAAAATGCGTGTTGTGGTGGGATGTCTTGCAAGCTCATGTGAATGCCTGTTTGGTCAGTTCTTTGACGAGTTTTTTGAGGAGTGCGCGCTGGGCGTCAATTCTATTGTGGGCGTGTCGCAATTCGTTGGCGAAGTCCTTTTCGCTGAACACGTGCTCTATCCAGTTGGCGAAGTGGTTCTCGGCGTCCGTGACGTACTGCTTGAAGGTTTCGTCTGTCATGGTCTCCAATTCATCTATGAGTTCGTACACGCTTCTCAGCTTTCTGCCGTCGTGCAGGGAGAAGCTGTACTTTTCCGGTGCTTTTCCAAGCACTTTTTTGACAATGGTCACCTTTATTTTTGGCTTGGTGCGTACGACGTGTCTCGGTTTTGCCTTTCTGGCAATTTTGCTTATTTTGCGTGTCGTTTTTGCACGTTTGCTCATACCGTCACCTCTTTGATATAGTGCGCGATTGATGCCAGCAATCCTGGCTTTTGCTTGAGCGCGATGTCCTGCAATACGTTCATGAAGGTTATATAACCTTCATAAGGAGTATCGTGGGGATTAAAGTATTTGTGTACGTCTCCGTCATTGAACCATTTGGTGCACATATAATAGAAGTGGTCGCTTGTGGTGAGTTTTCTCCATGATTCGATCAGTTCCTTGTCTCCGCTTGCCAGCACGCTGCCGCGCAGTTGATAGAGTCTCGCGCTTGCTGATTGTTGCATTTTGTTGCCGAGCCAGGCGCTGGTGTCTCTTTCGACATCCGCCCAGCTGATGGTGTGCGGGATGTCGAGCGTGTCTTTTGCTTCTGTTTTCAGGAGTTCGCTTGGGTGCTGGAAGCTGATGTTGTGTTTTTTGAGAGCTGCTGGCAGGTGTTTTAGGAAATTGAAGATGCCTGTGTCTTCCCATTGGTGTTCGCCAAAGGTTTCGTAGTCCATGAAGAGATTTATGGAATCTCCCAGGATGGGCGCTATCCAGCCGGCGTACTTGTCTGCTGTTAATGGCCAGCTGTTCCAGCTTTTGTTGGAAAACCTGAATGCAACGTCGTCTGACAACCGGTAGTTCTTGAGCAATAATTTCATTTTTCTCGTGCCTGCTGGCGTGTACACATAGTTTGGGCTTCTCCAGCCGAGCACGCCATCCCAGCCTTCTGCAAGTATTCCTTTGAAGCCCATTTTTTCCGTGTGTTGTGCCAACTCGTTGTTGTAGATGAGCTCTGTGTTTCTGAAGATTTTCGGCTTCTGGCTGAAGTATTTTTTGACCAGTTTCTGATGTTCTCTAACCTGATAATCAAATTCCTCTCTGTTGAACAGGAAGCTGAGCGAATGGTGGCTTGTTTCCGCGAGGAATTCAACTGCTCCTGTTTGCGCAAGTTCCTGGAAGCTTCTCAAAACGTTTGGCGCGTATTTTTCAAACTGCTCAATGGCCGTTCCAGTGATGCTGTATGTTGCTTTGAAATCATCATGTTTTGCGATGAGGTCTCTGATGATGTGGTTTGCTGGAAGGTAGCACTTGCGTGCTATTTTTTGCATGACTTCCTTGTTTTTTTGTTCATCAAAGTAGCGGGAGTGTTTGCCGATGTCAAAGAGAGTGTATTTTTGCAGTCTGAATGGCTGGTGCACCTGGAAGTAGAGGCAGACGTTTGTCATGCGTGCACCTCTCTTACATGATGATAGGTATGGATGACTTTTTTTGCGGGTTCGTCAAGGGTGAATTTTTGGACTTCGTGCATGCCGTTCTTTTTGAGCTCTTCCCTGAGTGGCGGATGTCTGAGCACGCTCACAATCTTGTTCGTCATTTCATTTATGTCCCAGAAATCTGCTTTCAGGGCATGTTTGAGGACTTCTGAGACACCGCTGTGTTTGCTGATGAGTATAGGTGTGCCGTTCTTCAGGCTCTCCAATGCAACAAGCCCAAATGGCTCGCTTACGCTTGGCATGACGTAAAGGTCTGCTGCCTGGAATGCCTTTTGCACGTCTTGTTCTGAAAGGGCGCCGGTGAAAATGACCTTGTTTGAAATGCCGAGTTCTGCTGCGCGGTTGATGATTCTGGGCAGCATGTCTCCGTCGCCAACAATGACGAAAGTCGTGTGTGGTTCATAGTCAAGCACTTTTTTGGCAACTTCGATGAAGTAGTCAGGTCCTTTTTGCAGCGTAATTCTGCCGAGGAAGAGCACTATCTTGTCTTTCTTCAAAGGCGTCTCAAAGTGGTGCGTCTGCACATCATCTATTCCCCAATGCACTACATCGATTTTGTCAGGGCGTATCTTGTAGTGTTTGATGATGTTCTGCTTGCTGTAATTGCTGTTGGTGATGATTCTGTCTGCTTCTTTCATGCCGAGCCATTCGATGTGGCTGATTCTCGGGTCTGGGTTTCCACCAGTTCTGTCGAATTCTGTCGCGTGCAAATGTACAACAAGTGGTTTTTTGCTTGCTTTCTTCGCGTTGATTCCGGCAAGGTATGTCATCCAGTCGTGCGCGTGGATGATGTCATGCTTTTCTTCTCTTGCAATCTTTGCTGCGCGTGCTGCATAGCGTTGAACTTCTTCGAATATGTCCCTGCCATAAACGTGCCTTCGTTTGCCGGTTGCGTGCCATTCCTCGTAGCTGGCCGGTGTCATGTAAGCAACAAGCGGACTGTCGATTTTTCTGATTTTTACGCTGTCTGCTCCGACAAGCTTGACAAATCGTGCATGTGCTCCATCTGGAACTGCTGGCATTACAAATGTTATGTCAACTCCATGCCGTGCCAGTCCTTTGGTGAGCCCATAGCATGCTGTTCCCAGTCCTCCGCTCTTGAATGGAGGGAATTCCCAGCCGAACATGAGAACTTTTAGTTTGCTCATGGTTTCACCTGCTTCAGCCGGTAAATCTTGACGTACTCGCTGATGAACACCGGCTCGACCAGTCCTTTGCCGATCAAGTGAATGATGTGATTGTCAACCGTTCTCCAAGTGAGCCCGGTTGACTGTGCTATTTCGTTGACAGTTCGCTGTCCTTTTGAGAAGTCTTTGAGAATTAGTTCTCTGATTTCCTTGAAGGTCCTTTTAGGTTGTCTTCGCCTCACAGGGTGGATTTTCGTATACAGGTATTTAAATGTTATGCTTATGATGAGATTATTATGTGCTTCTTTTAAGTTTACTATATATCGATAAAAAGCTTAAGATATGCCTATAATTAAAGCTTCTGCTGTATGCGTCGACGAGAAACATCTTTTTGAGACCGTCCGAGAAGGTAGGGGTTATGGGGCGGTTGTACGGCTTTCTTCGTAAATCCCATTCCACCATGTATCCATTGTTGACATTACTTGACGGAATCCCTGCTCAAACGGAGTATATTGATTTGGCGT
>Ga0247727_10003321_pt1 | contig 35676 bp, 29 predicted proteins | sample WisWelCaveWW1625_FD_202498 | JGI IMG/M metagenome (GOLD analysis project Ga0247727, IMG submission 202498) | Biofilm microbial communities from Wishing Well Cave, Virginia, United States - WW16-25 | ecosystem: Environmental > Aquatic > Deep subsurface > Groundwater > Cave microbial mat | place...
AGCGACGTCGTGGGCAAGCCTCCCGGATGGGGCCGCGAGCGGCAGCAGGCCTGGGAGAACGCGCACTACCACCAGGCGTCGGACGACCTGACGCCGGAGTGGGATCTCTCGGGCGTGATCGAGGACGCTCAGCTCTTGTTCCTGCTGGGCCTCAAGGTCGCGAACGCGCCGCTCGCGCCGACGTGGCGTCCGGGCGACGAGTTCGAGGCCGCGCGCCGGAAGTCGCTGGCCGAGCTCGGGCGCTAGGCGTCGTGCGCGGGCTCTGGCTCGAGTCGCAGTCGCTACGGTTTCGCGACGACCTCGAGCGGCCCGTCCCGCCGGCGGGCGAAGCGTTGGTGCGCGTGCGCGTCGCCGGCGTCTGCAACACCGACCTGGAGCTGGTCCGTGGTTACTATCCCTACGCCGGTGTGCCCGGCCACGAGTTCGTGGGCACGGTCGAGCAGGCCAGTGGCGCGCCCGAGTGGGTGGGCCGCCGCGTGGTGGGCGAGATCAACGCGGCGTGCGGCGCCTGCCGCACGTGTCAGGACGGCCGGCGCAGCCACTGCGAGAAGCGCACGGTGCTCGGCATCGTGGCCCGAAACGGAGCCTTCGCCACCCACCTGATCCTGCCGATCGCCAACCTCCACGCCGTTTCGGACGCCCTGCCCGATTACGTAGCCGTGTTTGCCGAGCCCACGGCCGCCGCGCTCGAAGTGCTCCAGCAGGTGCGCGTGTCACCCGCCGACAGCGTCGTCGTGCTCGGCGCGGGCAAGCTTGGAAACCTGGTGGCCCAGACGTTGGCTACGACCGGTTGCCAGCTGTTGGTGATCGGCCGAAGCCCGCGGCCGCTCGCCGTTCTTGCGGCCCGCGGCATCGCCACGGCGACGGCCGACGCGACCCCACCCCGCCAGTTCGACCTGGTCGTCGAATGCACAGGGAGCCCGGACGGCCTCGAGCTCGCCCGGCGCGCCGTCCGGCCGCGCGGCACGATCGTGCTGAAGAGCACCTACCACGGCAAGGCCGCGGTCGACCTGTCCCGTTTCGTGGTGGACGAGATCACGCTCGTCGGCTCGCGCTGCGGCCCCTTCGTCCCGGCGCTCGCGCTGCTGGCGGACGGACGTGTCGACCCGCGCCCGCTCGTGGAGGCGCGCTACCCGCTCGCGGACGCCCTACTTGCCTTCGCCCACGCCGCGCGACCAGGCACGCTGAAGATACTCGTCGATTGCTGCTAGCGACGTTCCGCCCGGCGGTTCGTGGGGGGCGGAACGTCGCTTTCTGAGCCATTTCGGTGTCTTCCGTTTCGTTCGTCTTCCGTCTCGTTCGTCTCTCCGTTCGTTTTCCGTTTCGGTCCCGCGAGCCCTGTCGCTCTGTCCGGTCGGGTTCCCTCTTCCGGGCGCCCTCTACGCTCGCCGTCCGTCCTGGAATGCCACGCGCCCGGCCACGATCGTGAGCGCCGGCCAGCCGCGCAGCGGGAAGCCCCCGAAAGGGGTGTTGCGGCTACGGCTCAGGAAACGCGCGGCGTCGACCGTGCGCCGCTTCGCGAGGTCGAGCAGCGTGACGTCGGCGGGCGACCCGGGCAAGAGCGTCCCCCCGGGAAGGCCGAGCACGCGCGCCGGGTTCGTCGAGAAGAGCGCCACCAGTTGTGGCAGCTCGACGAGGCCCGCCCCGACCAGCCGGTCGAGGCACAGCGGCACCGCCGTCTCGAGGCCGACGATGCCGAAGGCGGCCTGGTCGTACTCGACGTTCTTGTCGTCCACCGTGTGCGGCGCGTGGTCGGTGGCGATGCAGTCGATCGTCCCGTTGCGCAGACCCTCGACCACCGCGCGGCGATCGGTCTCCGACCGCAGCGGCGGGTTCATCTTGGTGCTCGTGTCGTAGCCGGTCTCGCGCACCACCGCGTCGGTGAGGAACAGGTGGTGCGGCGTCGCCTCGGCCGTGACCCGCACACCGCGCGCCTTGCCACGGCGCACGGCGTCCACCGAGGCGGCCGCCGAGAGGTGCGCGATGTGGACCCGGCCGCCGGTCAGCTCGGCCAGCAGGACGTCGCGTTCCACCATGATCGCCTCGCCGGCCGCCGGCGCGCCGCGAAGCCCCAGCAGCGTCGCGACGGGCCCCTCGTTCATGCATGTCTTCTCCGCGAGCGTCTCTTCCTCGCAGTGGTCGATCACCACGAGGCCGAAAGCCTTTGCGTACTCGAGCGCGCGCCGCATCATGCGCGCGCTCGCGACGGGCTTGCCGTCGTCCGAGACGGCGACGCAGCCGGCCTCCTGCAGGTCGCCGTACTCGGCGAGCTCCTCGCCCTTCTGGCCGCGGGTGATCGCCCCGATCGGATAGACGCGCACCACGCCTTCGGCCCGGGCCTTCTCGACGATCGCGCGCGTGATCCCGGCGGTATCGTTGACCGGCTCGGTGTTGGGCATGGCGCAGACGGCGGTGAAGCCGCCCGCGGCGGCCGCCCGCGTCCCGCTCGCGATCGTCTCCTTGTCCTCGCGACCGGGCTCGCGCAGGTGCGTGTGGATGTCGATGAAGCCCGGGCACACCGCGAGGCCGTCCGCGTCGATCACAAGGGCGCCGCGCGCCGCGAGGCGCGCGCCCAGCTTCTCGACCTTGCCGTCCGCCAGCAGCACGTCGAGCGTCGCGTCGATTCCCTGCGAGGGATCGACGACGCGCCCGCCCTTGAGCAGCAACCGGCTCATGAGGCCGCCTCCGCGCTCCCGCCCAGGAGCAGGTACAGGACCGCCATCCGCACCGCCACGCCGTTCGTGACCTGCTCGAGAATCACCGAGTACGGTCCGTCCGCCACCTCGCTCGCGATCTCGACGCCGCGGTTCATCGGGCCGGGGTGCATCACGAGCACGTCCTTCTTGGCGCGCCGCACGCGCTCCTCGGTGAGCCCGAAGCGGCGGTGGTACTCGCGCGTCGTCGGGAAGAAGCCGCCCGCCATCCGCTCGAGCTGGATGCGCAGCATCATCACCACGTCCGCCCCTTCGACCGCCTCGTCGATCCGGTGCGTCACCTGCGCGAGCCGCTCGATCCCGGGAGGGATCAGCGTCGGCGGACCCGCGAGCACCACCTCAGCTCCGAGCTTCGAGAGCAGCCACAGGTTCGAGCGCGCCACGCGGCTGTGCAGGATGTCGCCCACGATCGCCACGCGCAGGCCCTTGAGCCGCCCCTTCTTCTGGCGCATCGTGAGCGCGTCGAGGAGTGCCTGCGTCGGGTGCTCGTGCGCGCCGTCGCCCGCGTTCACCACCGAGAAGCGGCAGTGGCGCGCGAGCATGTGCGGCGCGCCCGAGCTCGCGTGGCGCATGATCACCATGTCCGGGTTCATCGCCTCGAGGTTGCGCGCGGTGTCGAGCAGCGTTTCGCCCTTGGTGACGCTCGACGCGGCGGGCGCGATCGAGAGGCTGTCGGCGGACAGCACGCGCTCGGCGATCTCGAACGAGGAGCGCGTGCGCGTCGAGGCCTCGTAGAAGAGATTGATGACGGTCTTGCCGCGCAGCGCCGGGACCTTCTTTATCGGCCGATCGAGAATCTCGCGGAGCGCGTCGGCGGTGTCCAGGATCTTGTGGATTTCCGCGGGCTCGAGCGGCTCGATTCCGAGCAGGTGCCGGTGCGGGAAGCTCACCGCGCGCTCCGGCCACGCTTCGGCTTGCGGGGCTTCGGCTTGCGGGGCCTCGGCTTCGTCGCGCGAGGCTTCGCGCGCGCCACCCCCGCGCGCGGCCCTTGCGTGCGGACGAGCTGCACCTCGTCGCGACCGTCCTCCTCGAGCACGCGCACCTCGACGGCCTCGTCGCGCGAGGTCGCGAGCGTGCGGCCCACGTAGTCGGCGCGGATCGGCAGCTCGCGGTGCCCGCGATCGACCAGCACCGCGAGCTCGATGCGGGCCGGCCGGCCGAAGTCGATCAGCTGGTCGAGGGCCGCGCGGACCGTGCGGCCCGTGTAGAGCACGTCGTCCACCAGCACGACCGTGCGCCCGTCGATCGAGAACAGGATGTCGGTGCCCTTGGTGATCGGCTGGGCGGCGAGGCTCGTAAAATCGTCGCGATAGAGGGAGATGTCGAGCGCCCCGACCGCCGGCTCGATCCCGGCCGCTTGACGAACGAGGTGGGCCAGGCGGCGCGCGAGCGGGACCCCACGGCTGCGCACGCCCACGAGAGCGAGCTTCTGCGGGTCGGGATGGCGTTCCAGGATCTCGTGGGCCATCCGGGAAAGGGTGCGGGCCATCCGGCCCGCATCCATGAGGGTCACGCTCGCCACGTCGCGCGCATGCTACCCCGGCCGCCCACGGCCCACAAGCGCCAGACAGTCCCCTGGCCTCATGACTTCTCTTCGGGCAGGAGCGGCAGCTCGTCGACCGGAGTCCCTGGGACGGCCGCGGTCACCGCGAGACCTTCATAGCTCGGAATGAACGTCACGGGATGCTCGCGCGCGAAGCCGGGCTCGAGCATCTCGGTGAGCACGCGGCCTTCCATGTCGCGCGCTACCGGGAGCCCGAGCAGGTAGAGAAGGGTCGGCGCGACGTCGAGGACGGATGCACCCGCGAGCGTGGCGCCGGGCCTGATCCCCTCGCCGAACGCCAGCAGCACGCCGGGTGGCCCGGCCGCGTGCGAGGCCGCGGCGACGTGGGTCCCGCTCAGCACACCGAGCAGACGCCGCCACAGCGGCGTCGGCTCGAGGCCGTGGGCGGACACGACGATCAGGATGTCCGCCGGCCCGAGCTCCTTCTCCAGCTCGCTCACGAAACCGCCCAGCAGCGCGGCGTAGCGTCCGAGCACACGCCCGTAGCGGCGTGCCTCCTCGGGCCTCACGTCGCCGAACGCCTCGGGGTGCGCGTAGCGATAGAAGCCGTGCCCGACGCTGTCGTAGCCGTGGAAACCCAGCACGAAGAGCGCGGGACGGTACGTCGAGCCGAGCACCTCCGCCGCGCGCCGGTAGCTCAGGTCGGGGGCGAGGGCGTTCTCGGCCAGCGCCCGCAGCCGGGGGTCCTCGAGCGGTGAGCCCCCGCGTGGCGCTTCCGCCAGGTCGGCGAGCAGGGCCGGATCGATGTCCTCGGCCCGCATCGTGCGCGCCCTGACCTCGTTCAGCAGGTCGTGCGGGTGGAGCGCGGCGCGCGCCCGCTCCGGATCGCCGCTCAGCAGGTGGAAGTAGGGAGACACGACGAAACCGTGGATCGCCTCCGGTGGCTGCGTGCCCCAGACGCGCACCAGGCCGGCCGGGACGCCGAATGCGTCGAGCACGTTCCAGACCGCGCGACGCTTGCGCGCGGTCGAGGCGACCGGCCGGCGCCTCGCGAGGCCCACACGTTCGACGAGCCCGATCGCGGTCCCCTTCGGCAGCAGGTTCCACTCGCTGCGCGAGCCCGCGAGCTCGTACGTGGTTGCGCTCAGGACGCCGTGGTCGCGGGGCAAGCGGCCCGTCATGAGCGTGGTCCACAGCGGCGGCGCCTCCGTGGGACGCAGCGTCGCGAGCGAGCCCAGCGCGCCCCGCCGGGCGAGGCGCGCGAGCACCGGCGACACGGGCGGATCGCGCGTCAGTTCGGTGACACCGAGCCCGTCGATCCCGACCACCAGGATCCGGCGCGCCGGCTGCGCCGCGTCGAGGCGCACGGGGACGACAGCGGGGCTAAGTGCGGCGTCGGGCCGCAGCGCGAGCGGCACCGCGAGCGCGGCCGCCGGCGCGAGAATCGCGAGCGCGCCGCCGAGCGGCCGCCCGCGCTGCGGGAACAGCAGCACGTCGAGGCCGATCGCGACGAGCACGGCCGCGGCGCCGCTCACGACCCAGGCCGACAGCGTCAGGGCGCGCAGCGCTTCGGCCGGGAGCGCGTCCCGGTAGGCGAGCAGGTTGGACCCGTAGAGCGCGGCGACGACTGTGAGCGAGACGAAGACCAGCGAGGCGAAGCAGGGCCGCCGTGGAATCAGCGGGGGGAACGGGGGCCAGAAGCGCAGCGCGCTCACGGCCCCGGCCACGAGCGCCAGCAGCAGCGTTCCCGCAGCTGTCCAGGGAAGGAAGAGACACAGGAGGAGCGCGAGCGCCTCGTGGCGCAGCACGAGCGCGGGGTTCAGGTAGAGCGCGAGCGTCGAGAGCGCGGCGGCCCCGATCGAGGCCGCGAGGGCTGCGCTCACGAGCATGCGGCCGGGCACGAACGACAGCGTATCCGAACAGGGCCCCCGCGGGTGGACGCACGCGTCACCAAGCGCGGTGGCGGCGTTTGGTCGGGCGCGCACCCCCGCGCTAGGATCGCCCGGATGCCCGCCAACCGGACCTCGTCCCTGGTCGGCCGCGAGGGACTCGGTGGGCCGTACTTCCTGCTGACGTTCCTCCACACGGAAACGGCGCGGGAGGCGCGGCCTGGCCAGTTCGTGATGATCAAGGCCGGGGCCTCGGCCGAGCCGCCGCTGCGCCGGCCGTTCTCGATCCTGGAGGCGAGCCCCGAGCGCGAGACCTTCACGCTCTTCGTGAAGGCGATCGGGCCCGGGTCGCGCGCGCTCGTGTCGCTGCCACAGGGCGGCGTCGCGCAGTGTCTCGGGCCGCTCGGCCGCCCGTTCACTTCACCGACCGGTGACAGCGAGGCGCTGCTGGTGGGCGGCGGCTACGGCGTCGCACCCTTCAGCTTCCTCGGGGCGGAGCTCGCGCGCCAGGGCAGCAGGGCCCGCCTCTTTTATGGAGGGCGCACGGCGGCCGAGCTGCCGCTCCTCGCACGCCTGCGCCAGCAGGGCCTCGAGGTCGTGCCCGCGACCGAGGACGGCAGTCTCGGCAGCGCGGGCCGCGTGACTGTGCCGCTCGAGGCCCATCTCGACACGGCCGCGGGCCCGCATCGCCTCTACGCCTGCGGCCCCGAAGCGATGATGCACGCCGTCGCCCGCATCGCGGCCGCGCGAGGGCTCGCGGCCCAGGTCAGCCTCGACCCTTGGATGGGATGCGGCGTCGGCACCTGCCTCGGGTGCGTGGTCCGCATTCAGGGCAGCGGCGACGGTCGCTGGAAGTACCGCTGCGCCTGCACCGAAGGGCCGGTCTTCGACGCCGCGCGCGTCGTCTGGCCGGGCGAGGGCGAGTCGCACGCGCGGCGCGCACCCGGAGGACGGCTGTGAAGCTTGCCGTCGAAGTGGCCGGCATCCGGCTCAAGAATCCGCTGCTGGCCGCGTCCGGCACGTTCGGCTACGGCGTCGAGTACGAGGGCCTGCTCGATCTCTCGGAGCTGGGCGGCATCGTGTCCAAGGGGCTCTACCTCGAGCCGCGCGACGGCGCCCCGACGCCACGGATCGCGGAGACGCCCACCGGGCTGCTCAACGCGATCGGCCTCCAGGGCATCGGGATCCACGCCTTCGTGAAGGACGTGCTGCCGCGCCTGCGCCAGCACGACACCGCGCTGCTCGTGAACGTGTGCGGGGACACGGTGGAGGAGTACGCCGAGGTGTCGCGCATCTGCGACGGGGCGCCGGGGATCGCGGGCCTGGAGATCAACATCTCGTGTCCGAACGTGAAACAGGGCGGCATGGCCTTTGGGGGCGACCCGCGCATGACCCACGCGGTGGTGGCGGCCGTGCGCGGCGTCACGCGGCTGCCCGTGATCCCCAAGCTGTCACCGAACGTGGGCGACATCACGGTGTTCGCGCGGGCCGCCGAGGAGGCGGGGGCCGACGCGCTCTCTTGCATCAACACGCTGCTTGGCCTGGCGATCGACGTCGAGACGCGCCGGCCCCGGCTCGGCTTCGGGACCGGCGGCCTCTCGGGGCCCGCGATCCGGCCGATCGCGGTGCGGATGGCCTGGCAGGCCGCGCGCGCGGTCAAGATCCCGGTGATCGGGATCGGCGGGATCGCCTCCGCCGAGGACGCGCTCGAGTTCCTGGTCGCCGGCTGCCGCGCCGTGCAGATCGGCACGGCGAACTTCGTCGAGCCCAAGGTCTACGAGCAAGTGCTCTCCGGCCTGCGCGCGTATCTCGAGCGTCACGGCAAGAGCGACATCGCCGAGGTGGTGGGAACGCTCGAATACCCGGGCGAGGCCGGCGAGAGCGAGACTGGAGCGACCCCGTGAACGCACGCGACCGGCTGATCGTGGCGCTGGACGTGCCGAGGGCCGACGCCGCCCGCGCGCTGGTCGAACGGCTGAAGGGCCACGTCGGCCTCTTCAAGATCGGCAGCCAGGCGTTCACTGCCGCGGGCCCGGAGCTCGTCCGCGAGATCGTCGCGCGCGGCGAGCGGGTGTTCCTCGACCTCAAGTTCCACGACATCCCGAACACCGTGGCGGGCGCCGTTGCGAGCACGGCCCAGCTCGGCGTCTCGCTCGCCAGCGTCCACGGCCTCGGCGGCCGCGCGATGTTGGAAGCGGCGGTCGGAGCGCTCCCGGCGATGGGCACCAAGCTGCTCGCGATCACCATCCTCACGAGCCACGACGAAGACACCCTCGGCGAGATCGGCATGGGCGGTGGGATGACCGACTCGGTGCGCCGCCTGGCGCTGCTCGCGAGTGACGCGGGAATGGACGGTGTCGTGGCGTCGCCTCACGAGGTCGGCCTGATTCGCGAGGCCTGCGGCGGCGGCTTCCTGATCGTGACTCCCGGGATCCGCCCGACCGGAGCCGCGACGGGCGACCAGGCGCGCGCGGCCACACCGGCGGCGGCGCTCGTGGCCGGCGCCGACTACCTGGTGGTCGGCCGGCCCATCACCGAGGCCAAGGATCCGGCAGCCGCGGCCGACGCGATCGTGCGCGAGATGGAGAGAGCGACGGGCTGACTCAGCGGCTCTTGGCCGCGCTCTCGCGAGCTGCTGCTGGTCGCGCGCCGAGGCGCTCGGCCCACGGCGTCTGCGGGTGGTCGGCGCGGAGGCTCGCGCGCCAGGCGGCGGCGCCCTCCGCATCTCCCGCGGCCTCGCGCGCGACCGCTCCGGAGAAGAGCGCTTGCGGCCGATGCGGGCCGGAGCCGGTGTCGACCACCGGTCGGAACGCCTCGGCCGCCAGTCTCGGATGCCCGGCGCGCAGCAGCGACTCGCCGCGCAGGCACAGCAGCTCGTTGCGGCGGGCCGCCTCGGTGGGCAGCCGTTCGATCGCGTGGCGCGCGTACTCCGCGGCCGTCTCCCATTGCTCGTCGGAGTAGGCGCGCGAGGCGCGCTCGTCGAGCCAGGAGAGGTCGACTTCGGGCCGGCGCTCGGGAACGAAGCGCAGGGCGGCGAGCGACGCGAGGATCGCGAGCGGAAGGAGCCGGACGAGCGCCCCGCGTGAACGAGGCACCGCCTCCCCACTTGATGCCGCGGCAACGCTCGTGTCCGTGGTCGGGCCTCGCGGGGTGTGGCTCGCTCGCTTCCGGATCAGAACGACGCACACGGCGAGCGCCGCGAGGCAGAGCGTTCGGCCGAGACGATCGGCCCAGGTCCGCGCGGCGTACGTGAGCCGGACCTCGGCCTGGCGCGGGACGACCAGCATCAGCCCGGGCGAGACGAGGTAGGGGCCGTCCGCACCTTCCGCGCGCCAGCGCGGGTGGTACGAGATCTTGACCAGCAGCGGGTGACCCGGTCGGCTCGTGGTGATCCGGACCGATTCCGGCTCGAGATGGGCACGCACTTCGACATCCCCCGGCAGCGGCCGCTCGGGCGGCTGCGCCCAGGTGTCGCTCGCGACCAGGTCGAACTTTGGATCCCGCGTGAACACCAGCAGGGCGCGGTTCGCCGGCTTTCGTGAGAACCAGCGGTAGGACGCGTCACGCCATTCCTCGGGCAAAGCCCGCACGGGAGCGAACGCGAGCGGCTCGACGTAGCCGAGCCCGGGGTCGCGCAGGCGATAGACGGTGTAGGGAGGAATCTGTGCGTCGCGCACGACGTCCTCTCGCGCGTCGAGCGCTGAGGCCAGCTCCGGGCTCACCGCGACCACGTGAGAGACGTTGAGGAGCCGCAGGCGCGGCAACGCGCTCTCCGGATCGAAGCGCGAGTAGCTCCGGTTGCGGAACGGGTTCGGCGAGCGGGCGAAGAGCTCGGAAGCGAGATAGTAGACGGGGTGCGTGGTGGTGGCCGCCTGGTTGTAGACGCCTTCGAGCGTCGCACGCCCCGAGAAATACGGCAGGGTCTCGTACATCCGGATCGAGCCGGCGCGCTCGTGGACGGGTCCGTACTCGACGGCCACGCGTGGAGCGTCCGGACCGCCCCGCAGGCGTTCGTTCAGCTGCTGCCACGCCGGCCACAGCTCCTTCGCCTCCAGGCCCGAGTAGTTCCAGTCGACCCAGTGTCGCAGCACGCGGGAACGCGAGTCGGCCCAGACCAGACGAGGAAGCGCTCCCGAGCGCTGCGCGGTGTCTCTCGCGACCTCTGGAAGGACGGCCGCGACCAGCACGAGGCCTAAAGCCGCGACGTCGGCGAGACCGAGCCGCGAGAGCGCCGAGCCGAGGGCCGCCGCACCGGCGAGCGCGAGCGCGAGCTGGGCCAGGGGAACGAAGCGGACGTCGATCACTCCGAGGCCCGGCCCCGCCGCGGCGAGCGCGGCCCCTGCGAGGGCGCCATAGCCGAGCAAGAGCAGCCGATCGTCGAGCCGTCCGCCCCCGAGGCGTCGTGCGAACGTCACCGCGATTCCGAGCAGCGCGGCGAAGAACATCGGCTGCAGTAGTGGCGGGAAGACGCCGCGGGTCGTCACGTCGATCCACGCGTCGTCGTAGGGTGTGGTGAAGCCCCAGTCGGCGAGCAGCGGCACGAGCGCGGGGGCGGCCAAGGCGAACGCGAGGGCCGCGACGGCGAGCAGCCAGGCCAGCAGGCGGACGGGGTGACGGCTCCCCCTGCTCTCGCGACGACCGGGATCGAACAGCAACAGCCCCGAGGCCGTGAGCCCGGCCCAGAGCACCGCGTAGCCGTGGGCGTAGGAGGTCAGAGCCAGGACGGCGGCGGGAAGCCAGGGGCTTCTGCCGTCCGCTCGCGCTCGCACCAGGACGCCCAGGAACAAGAGCGCGAAGCCGGCGCCGTACGTGTAGGAAAACTCGCCGGCCAGCGTGCTCGCGATGCTGCCGCCCCAGATCGGCGTGTCCTCGACGTAGAGGAAGACGAGCGCGGCGGCGGCGCCCAAGAGCGGCGCCGGAAAGGCAAGCCGCATGAGGCGGAGAGACGCGTAGGCCAGCAGGGGCAGCAGGAAGATCCCGAGCGCGGTGCCGAGCTTGAACGCGACCGGCATGCCGAAGGCTGGCGCGAGCGCCGCCATCAACAGGAACGGGAACGGGAAGTAGTAGAGCAGCAGCGGATGGCCGAGGTACGACCCGGGATACCAGCCGTGCAGCCGCAGCTGCGGCAGCAGCCGTTCGTGGAACCACACGGCGGTCGGGTAGTGGCACGGCGTGTCGCCCCCGGCCGTGATCGTGGGCAACAGCAGCAACGACGGGCGCAGCAGGTCCAGCAGAACCAGGAGCACGACGCCGAGGCCCAGGGCGTCGGCCACGGCCTGGCGCCCCGGGGAGACCCGCATCAGGCGCCAGTCTAAACCAGCGTCTTTACGCCGGGGGGCGCCTCGGACTAGGATCTCGGTCCCCCCATGAAGGACGCGCGGCGGATCCTCGTCGTGGACGACGACCCGGGCATCGGCCAGATGCTCACGAAGGCGCTCGCGCGCCACGGCTTCCAGGTCGACGCGGCGACCTCGGCCGAGGAAGCCGAAGAAAAGTCGGAGACCTCGACCTATGACGCGGCGCTCGTGGACCTGGTGATGCCGGGTCGCGACGGCGCCGATCTGTCGGAGACGCTGCGTCGCCGGTTCCCGGGCCTGCCGATCGGTCTCCTCACCGGCTACGCCCACTCCCCACTTATCCCGGCCTTCGAGAAGTCGGGGATGGCGGTCTTCAAGAAGCCGGTGCTGATCCAGGACCTCGTCGACTTCCTGGAGCGCGAGATCGGGTCTTAGTAGTCTGGGGGTGCTGCGTCGCACCCCCCAGACCCCCCGCTCCGCTCGGGGGAGTGAATCCCACCTCGCTTCGCAGCCCGTGGCTTCCTGCGGGTGCTGCGTCGCACCCCCCAGACCCCCCGCTCCGCTCGGGGGAATGAATCCCACCTCGCTCCGCAGCCCGTGGCTTGGTGCGGGCGCCGTGGCCTGGTGCGGGTGCTGCGCCCCCTCTCACTCTTCGCTCGGGGGAGTGAATCCGCGACGCGCCTGCTTTCGTAGCAGCCGCTGACGGCGCCGGGCGAGAGCCTCGGCCTGATGCCAGGCGCGCCGGTCATGCTGGGCGCTCGGCTCGACGAGACACATCCCGCGCTCCACCGCCACCAGCGCCTGCTCGAGGTCGCGGCTGCGGTGCTCGTGGTGCATCGCGAGCTCGCGCCAGCCTTCCACCTCGCCCGCCTCGCCCGCCTGGGCCCACAGCTCGGCCGCGCGCTCGTACTCTCCCGCCCGCTTGGCGCGCCAGGCGAGCCGCAGCAGGGCGGGCCCGCGCAGGACACCCGGACCGGCCGCGAGAGCGCGACGGTATTCGGCTTCGCTGCGCTCGTAGTGCCGCCCGCGCTCGAGGACGCGCGCGAGGCTGAAGATGTCGCGCGGGTCCTCCGCGCGCGCTTCCTCGACCCACTGGCAGGCCAGCACCGCGAGCGCCGCGAGCGAGACGATGTCCTGCCGGTTGTGCTCGAAGACGCGCGCGAGCAGCCGAGCGTCGCGCCGGCGCACCCAGTCAAAGTAGACCTGCGGGATCTCCTCGCCCGAGATGTCCCCGTGGCGCCGAAGGCCCAACAGCGCCGCCTCGAGCGACTGGAGACGGCACGATTCAAGCCGGGCCTTCCAGAGACGCCGCGCGGGGTGCAGCAGGTCGAGGTGGGGCGCTCCGTCGAGCGGGAAGCGCCCGCGGTTCAGGCGGAAACGCGCGTCGAGCAGCGGAACGTCGAACATCTTGCCGTTGAACGTGACCAGGCGATCGAAGCGCGCGAGTTCCCTGGCGAGCGCGTGGAGCAGCGCGCCCTCCTCGTGGTAGTCGCGCATGAAGTACTGCCGCACGCGGAACCGCTCGCCGTCCACCCAGCCGACGCCGATCAGGAAGGCCGCGGTGCCGGCCCCCCCCGCAAGGCCGGTGGTCTCCGTGTCGAGAAAGACGGCTCGGCGCAGGTCGAAGCCGTCGAGCTCTGGCTCCGCCGTCAGGACGCCGATCGTGCCGGGCCCGATCGCGTGGAAGCGCGACAGCGGCACGTCGCCGTGCCTCACCTCGAGGTGCACGGAGCTGTCGACCAGGAAGAACTCGCCCCGCTCGTTCTCGATCCGCATCCCCTCGACGAGCTCCTCGAGCGGAACCGGCGCGGGCCCGCGGCGTCTCTCGCGCAGCGCCGCCGCCGCCACCAGCCGCTCGAGCCGCGCCTTGAGGGGAAGCAGCTCCTCGTCGGCGGCTGGCCGGGCCTCGCCCAGCAGCTCGCGCTCCAGCCGCTCGAGGCCGGAGGCGTTCGACTCGGCCTCGGAGGGCCGCCTCAGCCGCTGGAGGCGGTCGTGGAGAGAATGGGAGGACATGTCATCCCGAGGAGCGTCTTGCCGGATCGCGCGACGAGGGATCCGCCGAACCGCAGATCCGCAGGGGCACGCGCGAATGCAGAGTCCGGAAGGCCAGGCCACGCGCTCGCACCCGACCGTAGCCTGTGGAAAACCTGTGAAAACTCGTTCTGGAACGAGTTGATCCGCCGCCGCTCAAAGGAGACCCTGCAGCAACCCCCTCACGAGCGCGGGGCCAGGACGGCATCGAGAATCGCCAGTGCCACTTCCTTGCCCTTGCTGCCTATCTCCCCAGCGGGCCCCACGCAGGATGGGCAGCCGTCGGCACACGTGCAGGTGGCAATCAGCTTGCGGCTCTCGGCGAGCAGGCGTTCGTGGAGGCGGTAGAGCGGCTCGGAGAGGCCGATGCCGCCCGGGTAGGCGTCGTACACGAAGACGTTCGGCTCGTAATCCTCGAGAGGAGTGCCCCCCGCTCGCTGCGCAAGAGTGAAGGGGCGCGGCCATTGCCCGCGCTCGATCCGCGCCTCGCCCTGGCCGTTGTCGCCAATCGCGACCCCCAGGTCGTGCCGGTCGCACATCAGGAAGAGCGCCGCGAGCTGGCCGAGCGTGTACGAGAGCGCGACCACGCCGTCCCGGCGCTCCTCGAGCGTGAACGGCAGCGCGCGCATCAGCTCGCGCGGCACGGTCAGCCAGTACGCGGTCGTGTGCATCTCGTTCTCGGGCAGGGTGAGCTCGCCCGCGCCCACGTTCTCGTTGGTGTGGAACTTGATCTTCTTGAAGCCGACCACCTGCGAGGTGACGTGCACCTCGCCGTGGTTGCGCCGGCCGTTCCCAAGCACCTCCTCCGCGAAGCGCTCGAGGATCCGCACTTTCGTGTACGTGATCGCGTCGGTGTAGTAGTCGACCTCCGCCTCGCGCACCTCGGCGCGCCGTTCCTTGTGGTCGTACTTCTCTACGTAGTACGTTCGGCCCTCCAGGATGTAGATCGCCTTCTCGTGGACCATGGACGGCGCCGAGTCGTAGTCGACCTCGGCGATGATGCGTGGCTCCGCCGTCACGTCCTGGATCACGAAGTTGTCGGAAGAAACCGAGCGCAGGCTGACCGCGTCGGCCGGGTAGCTGTCGCTCGTCCAGTGCCAGCGCTCGCCCGCCCTGTGCAGCAGCTTCTCGTCCTCGAGATACCTCAGGATCTCGACCAGGTTCTCCTTGCCGAAGGGCTCGTCGCCCACGAAGGGCAGCTCGAACGCCGCGCACTTCACGTGGTTGACCAGGATCTGCAGGTTGTCGGGGTTGATGCGGCCCTGCTCCACGGGCGCGCCGAAGAAGTAGTCGGGGTTTTTCGCGATGAACTGGTTGAGCGCGGTCGAATTGGCGATCAGCACGGCGACGGACGTCCCGGAGCGCCGCCCGGCGCGGCCCGCCTGCTGCCACGCCGAGGCGACGCTGCCCGGGTAGCCCACCAGCACCGCCGCGTCGAGGCTGCCGATGTCGATCCCGAGCTCGAGCGCGTTCGTGGAGACGACCCCGAGCACCGACCCCTCGCGGAGCCCCCGCTCGATCTCGCGGCGCTTGAGCGGCAGATAGCCGCCGCGGTAGCCGCGGATGACGCCTTCCGAGCCCGGCTTCGTCTCGAGCGCTTCCTTGAGATAGGTCACGAGCACCTCGGTCGCGAGCCGCGAGGGAGCGAAGACGATCGTCTGCAGCCCCTTGCCGAGGAACGACAGCGACACGTCGCGCGCCGAGTTGAGCGCCGACTTGCGGATGCCGAGCTGGCGGTTGACGACCGGCGGGTTGTAGATCGCGAAGTACCGCTCCCCGCGCGGCGCGCCGCTCTCCGCGACGAGCGTGATCTCGCGCTCGGTCAGACCCTCGGCCAGCTCCCGCGGGTTGCCGATGGTGGCCGACGAGCCGATGAACTGCGGCCGCGAGCCGTAGAACTCGCAGAGCCGCCGCAGCCGGCGCAGGATGTTCGTGACGTGCGAGCCGTAGACCCCGCGCAGGCTGTGCAGCTCGTCGATCACGACGTAGCGCAGGTTCTCGAAGAGCTTCACCCAATTGGTGTGGTGCGGCAGGATGCCCTTGTGGAGCATGTCGGGGTTCGTGACCACGACGTGGGCGCGCGCGCGGACCTTTCTGCGCGCGTCCTGCGGCGTGTCCCCGTCGTAGGTGAAGGTACCGATGTCGGCCCCGATCGCCTCGATCACCCCGTGCAGCTCCGCGAGCTGGTCCTGGGCCAGCGCCTTCGTCGGGAACAAGTAGAGCGCCCGCGCGTCGGGATCCTTGAGGATGCGGTCCAGGACCGGGAGGTTGTAGCAGAGCGTCTTGCCGGAGGCGGTGGGAGTGACGACGACCACGTCCTTGCCGCCCAGGACCAGCTCGTACGCCTCGCGCTGGTGCGTGTAGAGCCCCTCGTAGCCCCGCCCGACCAGCGTTTCGCGGAGCTTCGGGTGCAGCTCGCCGGGAAAGTCCACCACCTGGGCCGGCTGGGCCGGGAAATGCCGGAGAGCCGCGAGCACCGGCTCGCTGCCCAGGGTCTTCTGGATCTCCAGGCCCTTCAGGACGGAAAGCAGGGCCCCCTGGCTGTCAGCGCGCGCCGGAACGGGCCTAGCGTGGGTCGGGACGAGCTGCTGGGTCAAGGCGTCTCCTCCTGGCGGCCCGAGCGGTCAAGGGCCCGCATGATGCTGGCGCATCATGCGGGAGAGAGGGGTCAGGGGAGGTCCGGAAAGCGGGACCGTGGAGCCGGGTTATGCTGGTTTCTCCCGGGAGACGCGATGATCGCGAATACGCCCATGCAGGACGCCGTGCGGACCCTCTTGAAAGGCCTGGGGGAGGATCCTGGCCGGGAGGGGCTCGAGAAGACTCCCGAACGGGTCGAGAAGGCCATCCGCTTCCTCACCAGCGGGTACAGTCAGGACCCGAAGGCCCTCATTGGCCAAGCCCTGTTCTCGGTCACCTACGACGAGATGGTGATCATCAAGGACATCGACGTGTTCTCGATGTGCGAGCACCACCTGCTGCCCTTCCACGGCAAGGCGCACGTGGCCTACATCCCCAACGGCAAGGTGGTCGGCCTCTCGAAGATCCCGAGGCTCGTCGACATGTTCGCGCGCCGGCTCCAGGTGCAGGAACGGCTCACGGTCCAGGTCGCCGAGACGATCCAGGACGTGATCCAGCCCCGCGGCGTGGGCGTCGTGATCGAGGCCGTGCACTTCTGCATGATGATGCGCGGGGTCGAGAAGCAGAACTCCGTGGCCGTCACGTCCTGCATGCTCGGGGCGTTCCGCGACCGCCAGCCCACGCGCGAGGAGTTCCTGGAACTGATCCGCAGGCCCGGGAGGCAGAGCTTCTAGTTAGTTAGGGGGGCGCTGCGTCGCGCCCCCCTCTAACCCCCCGCTCGCTTCGCCCGAATGAATCGGGCTTCGCTCGCAGCCCGCTGCTTGTGGACGGACGCTGCGTCGCGTCCGGCTATTCCGTTGGGTTCGAGCGCCGCAGGCGGCGCGCCATCACCTTCATCACCTCGAGCGCGAGGGCCGGGACCCGCCGCACGAGATCCGAGAAGGCGTCGGCGTTGACCAGCACCAGCGTGCAGTCCGGGCCGGCCACCGCCGTGGCGCTGCGCGGCGCGGGATCCACGAGCGCCAGCTCGCCGAAGATGCCGCCCTGCTCCACCGTCTCCAGCACGCTCTCGCCGATCCGAAGCTCGACGCTGCCGGTGCGGACGATGAACATCTCGCGGCCCGGATCGCCGGCCGCGAAGATCACCTGCCCGGGGTCGAGCTTCAGCGGCGCCTCGTCGAGCTTCATCAGCGCCTCGAGGTAGGTCCTGACCCCGCTCATGCTCACCTCCGGGACAGGGCGAGATCCTACCGCGGAACGCCGATGCGACGCGCCAGGACCTGCAGCAGCTCCGGACGGCTCGCGAGCCGAGGCTCGAGCGCCGGCCACTCGGCCCGCAGATCGTCGAGCGTGTCGACGTCGCGGAGCGACTCGAGCTGGCGCACGGCCAGCCGGGCGGCAACGGCCCGCGCCAGCGTCTGCTCCAGAACCGCGGGTGTGCTCCAGTCGACGCCGCGGACGAGCTCGGGATGCGGCTCGCGCAGCCCGATCAGGTAGTAGCCGCCGTCCTCGGCCGGTCCCAGCACGACGTCCGCGGCGTCGAGCGCGGCGAGCGCCCGAAGCGCCGTCTCGCGCGAGACAAAGGGCGCGTCGGAGCCGACGATCACGACGCGTGCGGCGCCGCGGCCGAAGGCCCGCGCGAAGGCGTCGGCCAGGCGCGCGCCCAGGTCGCCCTGCGCTTGCGCGCGAAGCGACACGCCTGGCAGCCACTCCCGCAGCGCCCGCCTCGCCTCGGGCGGGTCGAAGAAGACGAGCCGCTCGTACTCGCCGGGCACGGGCGTCGTCGCCTCGAGCACGGCCTCCGCGAGCACCCTGTAGAGCTCGGCCGCGGTCTCGGCGCCGACGGCGGCTGCGAGCCGGGTCTTGACGGCCCCCGGGCGGGGCTCCTTGACGAAGACGACGAGGGTGCGATCGGACACGGGAGGCGAGTCTAAACTGTCAAGGTCCTGCCGTGCCCTCAGCGGCTCGCCTTGACCTCTGTCCAGAGCCGGTCGTAAAGGACGGTCGCCTCGCCCAGGTCACGGATCAGCTCGAGCCGCTGCAGCACGTCCGGGGGTGGGAAGATGGCCGGGTTGCCCCGGATCTCGGGCGGCAGCAGCACGAGCGCCGCGCGGTTCGGGCTCGAGTAACGCATGGTCCGGCAGATCTCGGCCGCGACGTCCGCCTCGAGCGTGAAGTCGATGAAGGCATGCGCCAGCGCGGGGCTACGGGCGTCGATCGGGATCGCCAGGTTGTCGATGAAGAGCGTCGCGCCTTCCTTCGGCACCACGTACGCGAGGTCCGGGCTCTGCTCCATCGCCTTGGCGAACTGGCCGCTCCATCCCTGCGCCAGCCAGACGTCGCCCGAGAGCAGCACGTCCTCGAAGTTCGTGGAGTTGTACGCCCGCACGAGCGGCTTCTGGCGCAGCAGGTCGTCGCGCGCCGCCTCGAGCTGCCGCACGTCCGTGGCGTTGAGCGAGATCCCGCGCCGCTTGAGCGCCGCCCCTATGGCTTCGCGCGCGTCGTCGAGCATCAGGATGCGCCCGGCGTAGCGCGGGTCCCAGAGCGCCTCCCACGAGTCGACCGGGGCCAGGACGCGCCTGCGGTCGTAGGCGATGCCCGCGGTTCCCCAGACGTAGGGCACCGAGTGACGGTTGCCGGGGTCGTACGCCTGGTCGAGGAAGCGGGCCTCGATGTTCGCGAAGTGGGGCAGCGCCCTGTGGTCGAGCGGCCGCAGCAGCCCCTGGGCCGACAACACCTGCACCGAGTAGTCCGAGGGACAGACGACGTCGTAGCCCGCGTTTCCCGCCTGCAGCTTCGCGAGCAGCGCCTCGTTCGAGTCGTAGAGATCCACGTTCACCCGCACGCCGTGTCGCGCCTCGAAGCGGGCGAGCGTCTCGGGGGCGATGTAGTTGGACCAGATGTAGAGGTTGAGCGTGCGTGCGGCGGGCGCTGGCACGCCGACCAGGACGAATGGCGCTCCGAGCACCGCCAGGCCGATAGCGGCGGGGAGCGCGGCGAGCCGCGCGCTCCGGCCCTGCTCCAGCAGGAAGGCCGCGAGCAGCAGCAGCGCCGTCGAGAGCAACAGCACGGTGGACACCGCGTTGATCTCCGGCGAGACGCCGCTTTTCACCATCGAGTAGATCTGCAGCGGCAGCGTGGTCGCGCCGACTCCTGCGACGAACGAGGTCACCACGTAGTCGTCGATCGAGAGCGCGAAGACGAGCAGCCCGGCAGCCAGCACGCCCGGCAGGATCGCGGGCAAGCTGACCTTGAAGAAAACCTGCAGCGGGCTCGCGCCGAGGTCGAGCGCCGCTTCTTCGAGCGAGCGGTCGAAGCCCGCGATGCGCGCCCGCACCACCACGTACGCGTACGACACCGTGAAACCCGCGTGCGCCAGGATCACGGTCAGGAAGCCGAGCTGCAGGCCCAGAGCGGCAAACACCAGCAGCATCGATGCGGCGAGCACGATCTCGGGTGCGACCGTGGGCAGGGTGAGCAGGCCTTCGAGGAGTCCCTGGCGGCGGAAGCGGTGCCGGTGGAAGGCGAGCGCCGCCGCCGTCGCAACGGCTGTGGCGACGAGCGTCGCCGCGGTGCCCACGATCAGGCTGTTGCGAAGCGCCGCGAGAATCGCCGGGTTCGCCGCAGCCCGGACGTACCAGTCGAGCGTGAAGCCGCCCCAGGAGGCCGACAGCCGGCTGGCGTTGAAGGACAGCGCCGCGAGCACCAGGATCGGGGCGTACAAGAAGAGATAGACCCCGAGCGAGACGCCGCTGAGCACGAGCCCGCTCCCCCACCCGCTGCTCCGGCCGCTCCCCCGCCCGCTCCCCATATCGCTGGGCGCCGCCAGGCTGCGAAGCGAGCCGGATTCATTCCGGCGAGCGGAGCGGGGGGGTGACAGGGGGGACAAGGGCTCGGTGTCCCGCTGCTAAAGGGCCTGGGCGGCCCGGAGCGGCCGCCGGAACACGAGCAACAGGAGGATGACCCCGAGCGACAGCACGAAAGACAGCGCGGCCCCGAACGGCATGTCGCGCGCCACCGCGAACTGGCTTTGGATCAGGCTGCCCACGTAGGCCGTGCGTCCGCCGCCGAGCATGTCCGGGGCCAGGTACGCGCCGAGCGAGGGGATGAAGACCAGCAAGCAGCCGGCCGCGATTCCCGGCAGGGCCAGCGGAACCACGACGCTCGCGAACGCCCGCGCCGGGGACGCGCCGCAGTCGGCGGCCGCCTCGACGAGCGCGCCGTCGAGCTTCTCGAGCGAGACGTAGAGCGGGACGATCATGAACGGCAGCTCGCCGTACACCTGCCCGATCAGCACGGCAGCGTCGTTGTAGAGCAGCTCCGCGCGTGGAAGGCCGAAAGCACCCAGCGCCAGGTTGACGATCCCCTCCGACCGCAGCAGCACGACCCACGCGTACATCCGCACCAGGAAGCTGGTCCAGAACGGCAGCACCACGAGCGCCAGCAGCGCTCCCCGCAGGCGGGCGGGGACACGCCGCGCGAGCCACCAGGCGACCGGGAAGCCGACCACCAGGCAGAGCACGGTCGTGGCCGCCGCGAGCGCCAGGCTCCGCCCCAGGATGCCGAGATAGAGCGGCTCGAGCGCGCGCAGGTAGTTGTCGAGCGACAGGTCGCGCACGACGCCACCGTAGGCCGAGCGGCGGCCGAGCGAGACCACGAAAAGGAGCGCCTGGGGCAGATAGAAGAGGACGAGCAGCAGCAACAGCGAGGGCGCGAGCAGCAGCGCCGCGATGCGTCGCTCGCGTTTCATTCGGAGGCCTCGCCGTCCTCGAGCCGCAGCACCGCCTCCTTCGGGAACGACAGCGTCACGGCGTCGCCGCGCCGCCTCGCGCGCGCGAGCACATTGCCCTCCCCGACGCTCACGGTCTCGCCCGAGGTGCGGACGCGCCACTCGGTCCAGTCGCCGAGGAAGATCTCGTCGTCGATCGCGCCCTCGAAGACGTTGGAAGCGCGCTCGACGAGGCTGATGCGCTCCGCGCGCAGGCCGACCCAGACCGCGGCGTCCTTGCGGTAGCCGCCGTCGTCGTTCGCCTGGAGCTGCAGACCGCCGGCCGTGGCGACGCGCGCGATGCCGCCGCTCACGTCCAGGACACTCGCCCGGAACAGGTTCTGCACGCCGAGGAAGTCGGCGGCGAAACGCGTGCGCGGCCGCTCGTAGAGCGTCTCGGGCGCGTCCACCTGCTCGATCTTCGCGTGGTTCATCACCGCGATGCGGTCCGACAGCACGAGCGCCTCGTCCTGGTCGTGGGTCACGAACAGGAACGTGATCCCGAGCCGCTCCTGCAGGTTCTTGAGCTCGATTCGCATCTCGTGGCGCAGCTTCGGGTCGAGCGCCGCCATCGGCTCGTCGAGCAGCAGCAGCTCCGGCTCGAGCACGAGCGCGCGGGCGAGCGCGACGCGCTGCTTCTGGCCGCCCGACAGCTCGTGAACGCCGCGCTCCCCGAGCCCGTCGAGGCGGACGAGCCCGAGCGCCCGCGCGACGCGGTGCTCGATCTCAGGCGCGCTCAGCCCGCGCAACTCCAGCCCGAAGGCCACGTTGCCCGCGACGCTGCGGTGCGGGAAGAGCGCGTAGTGCTGGAACACGGTGTTGACCGGCCGCTTATGCGGCGGCACCGACGTCATGTCCCGGCCCGAGATCGAAAGGCTGCCTGCGTCCGGGCTCTCGAAACCGGCCACGAGCCGGAGCAGCGTCGTCTTGCCGCAGCCCGAGGGGCCAAGCAGCGTGACGAGCTCGCCCGGTGCAATGTCGAGCGTTACGTCGCGTACTGCGGGATGGCCGCGATAGCTCTTCGAGAGGCCCCGGATCGCGAGCGCGCCCCGCATCAGGGCGGGATCTTACACTTGCTCCAGTCGGTCTAGGCGAACCTCGATCGCATCGAAACGGCCGTTCACCTCGAGCCGGAACTCGTCGACTTTGCTGTCGATCTTTGCCTCGAGGCGTGTGTAGAGGTTCGTTTCGAGCCGGTGCAGGGCCTCGAGGATGTCGGGATTGGCGCTCATTGTCTCGGGTTCCTTTCCCACCGTCGCGGGAGAGGACGCGGCGTACGTTCAACCCTACACATGCTCCTGTTCTCGGAGGTCCGTTCGAGCCACTGATGGGCCAAAGCCTACGGGAGCGGCCGGAGCTTGATGTTGCGGAAGCCGAACGCGCTGCCGTGGTCCTGGAGCACGATGCGCCCCTTTGCAGCAAGCCCGTACTCCGGCGCTTCCTTCCACTTCCCGGAGTCGCGCAGCTTCTTCCAGTCGTGGTTCCAGCGCTCGAACTCGAGGACCTTCTTCCCGTTCAACCAGTGCTCGACGTGCTTGCCGTTCACCACGATCTTGGTGCTGTTCCACTCGCCCACGGGCCGGAGCTGCTTCTGGTCGCTCGCCACGTGCATCGCGTAGTTGGCGCCGGCCTTCTGCCACTCCTCGAGCTTCTGCGGAAAGCCGACATCATCGATGAACTGGTACTCGGGCCCCGTCATCCAGGCCGCCTTGTACTTGGGGTCTTCGACGACTCCGTACATGACGCCGCTGTTGCCGCCCTTCGAGGCCTTCCACTCGAGGCTCAGCTCGAAGTTCGTGTACTCCTTGTCGGTGGCGACATCGGCGCGGAGGTCGCTGCCATAGTTGCCCTCGGTCCCGGCCGTCTCCAGAGCGCAGCTCGCCACCTTCCAGGCGGCAGGCTTCTGTCCGTTGTAGCCGTGCCAGCCCTTCATCGTGGCTCCGTCGAACAGCAGCACCCAGCCGGCCGCCTTCTCGGCCACGGTGAGTCCGTTCTGGCCCCGGCAGTCGGGCTGGGCGACGAGCCGAGCCGCAGCGGCGACGACGAGGCCCAAAGCCAGACATAGCGACACCGTGTTCCTCATGAATCCACTCCCGTAGGCCAAGGGTAATACCACAGCCCGCTGCCGAAAAGTACCCGGCGACAGCTCGTCCTTGGACCCACGGAGCTTGTCTGGGGTCTGGCGTCGAGGAAGCGACCCCGAGAGGTTCTCTTGTCGGGGCTGCGAGGCGCCTACGGCAGTTTCGTCGCCGTGAGCTGAAACGGCATGTGGTAGCGGCCCAGGCTGACGCGCGGGCCTTTCGGGCGCCTCATGTAGAGCTCGGCTAGCGCGGAGGCACCTGCCTCCAAGACGCGACTATCGCCTGAGGCGCCGGGCATGACCGCGACCGGCTGCTCGAACTCCAGATCGAAGGCCTGGCCGCTGCTGAAGTTGGGGACCAGGTTGAACGGCAGCGTCACGGTGGTCCCGGCGCTCAGCGCGTTGTTGTGGAAGAGTGTGTTGGCGATGATCCGGACGTCCGGCAAAGAGTTCGCGCCGCAGATGTTGAGCTCGCCTAGCTGCCCCAGGGCGTCGTCCACTCCGCAGGGTGAAGGCATTGATCCAACCCAGTTTCTGAAATCCAGAACGATCTCCCGCCCGGAAAGGCACATACCTCCCGTGCTTCTCAGAAAAAAGAACCCCTTCTTCGTGATGACCCAACAAGGCAGGCAACTGCCAGCTACTGTGCCGTCCACGTAGGCGCCTCCGCCATCGCTCCGGATGTTGTCGCTGGTCAAGGTGTCGCGGAACACGGCGCTCGCGGCAACCTGGCTCGCCCCCTGTGCCAAGACGACGCTTCCGATGACGGCGAGCACAAGAGCCGTCGCGAGTACGATCCGCGTGATCCGTAGCGCGCTACTCATCCTCTTTCTTCCTTTCGTTTCCCTACGGCCTCCCGTTACTATCGGCCGTAACGCTTGACGATCCGGTGGCCCCCGGGCAAGCGGCAAGGAGCGACACGGGGCAGTGCCGCACATTGCCGCCGCCCTGGACCGTTTCGAGGAGACGGGAGTGATGCGTCGGGAGGACGAGCGATTAGAGTCCTGGAAAGAGATCGCGGCCTACCTCAAGCGCGACGTGCGGACGGTGCAGCGGTGGGAGAAGCGGGAGGGGCTGCCGGTCTACCGCCATCTGCACGAGAAGCTCGGCACCGTCTACGCCCATCAGTCGGAGCTCGTCGCCTGGTGGAACAACCGCCGTGCGGGCCTGGAGAGCAAGCCGGCTAGCCGGCGGCGCTGGCTGCTCTTGACGGCGGCGGCCATCCTGGCCGTCGGAACGGGAGTCGGCGCTTGGCGGCTCAAGATGGATCGCTCCCGCGGCGCTTCAGGCGTCGTGGTCCGTCAGGTCTGGCCGGATGCGCAGCCGGACGTCGGAGCCTCGCTGTCACCCGACTTACGCTATCTCACCCAGACGGACTGGGAGACGGGCGACCTGGCCGTCCGTGAGCTGGCCACGGGGCGGAAGCGTCGCCTCACCCACAAGGGTTCCTGGTTCGATTCCTCCGAGATGGCTCACCGCTCGGTCATCTCTCCGAGTGGCCGGCAGGTGGCTTACGGCTGGCTGAACCAGCAGGGCTTCTTCGAGTTGCGGGTCGTCGACCTGGACGGCTCGGGATCGCGGGTTCTCTATTCGAACCAAGACGTCCCCTTTGTCGAGCCGAGCGACTGGTCGCCGGATGGCGCCGAGATTCTGGTGCGGTTGGGCAGCAAGGACGGATCCAACCAGATTGCCTTGATCTCGGTGGCAGAGGGTTCGACACGCCTTCTCAAGGCATTCGATTGGCGTCGCCCCGACGGCTTGAAGTTCTCGCCGGACGGACGCTTCATCGGCTATGACTTCCCCCCCAGCGGAGACGAGGTCCAGCGCGATGTGTTCGCACTCGAGGCGGCTTCCGGGGCCGGAACCCCCCTCGTCGCGCACCCGGCCGACGACCGTCTGTTCGGCTGGGCGCCGGATGGCGGGCGGATCCTGTTCCTCAGCGATCGAAGCGGGAGTCGGGGCGCCTGGATGGTCCGTGTGGGCGAAGGCACTGCCCAGGGACCGGCGCAGCTCGTCAGGCACGACATGGGGCTCAGTTGGCCCATGCGGTTTACCGACCACGGGTCGTTCTATTACGGCGTCCAGACCGGGATGACCGATGTCTACGTCTGCGAGCTCGAGCCTGACACCGGTGCGGCGCGGGCACCGCCCGCGCTTGCCAGCAGGAGTTTCCTGGGATCGAAGAGGTGGCCGGAGTGGTCACCCGACGGAATGCACCTGGCGTTTGTCTCCCAGCTCGCACCCGGAGTCGGGGACACCGTGCCGCTGGCTCTCACGATCCAGTCGATCCAGACGGGAAAGCAAAGGCAGCTGTTTCCCCGCCTGAATTACTTCCGACGACTTCGCTGGTCGCCGGACGGGCGGTTCATTCTCGTGAACGGCCTCGACCACAGGCATCGGGGAGGGCTTTACCGGATCGATGTCCAAACGGGAGACGTCACGCCGATCGTGTACAGCCGGGCCGAGCAGTACCTTCCGCGCCAGGCGGCATGGAGCCCCGACGGGAGGTCCGTTCTGTACTTTCACGTCGGCGAGGGGCTGGTGCAGCGAGAGATCGGGACCGGGCGGGAGACACGCATCCGTTCGAGTGTCGGAAACTTCGCGCTGTCGCCCGATGGGCGGTGGCTGGCGGTCGGCATTCAGGAACAGACAACGAAATCCTCGGTGCTCCAGATCGTGCCGGCGGGCGGAGGGAAGGCACGCGAGGTTCTCCGGCTGCCAGAAGCAGGGACGTTCATGCTCGCGCTGACCTGGTCGGCCGACAACCGCTACGTGCTGTTCGGCACCGCCCGCCCCGGCCAGAGGAGTCAGGAGCTCTGGCGGGTGCCGGCGGCGGGCGGAGAGCCTCAAAGCCTGGGGCTGGTGATGGAGGGGCTGGACGAGGTGCGCGCACACCCGGACGGGCGGCGGATCGCCTACGGCGCAGGCAAGCCCGGGACGTCCGAAATCTGGGTGATGGAGAATCTCCTTCGCCAGCGTCTCCACCGCTGAGGCGATAGACCCCTCTTGTCCGCTGCGACGTCGGGAATGGGCCCACCTGCTCAGAGCCGCCCCTTGTCCACCTTTCCCATCGCGTTCCTCGGCAGCGCGTCGACACGGAAAAAGGCGCGCGGCTGCTTGAAAGACGCGAGCTCGCGCCAGGCAGCCTCGAGAGCGCCCGGCTCGGCGTCACCCGCGAAGTAAGCCACGGGCACCTCGCCACGCTTCGCGTCGGCCTGACCGACGACCGCCACCTCGGCCACGCCTGGCTGCTCGAGCAGCACGTCCTCGAGCTCGCGCGGGTAGACGTTGAAGCCGCCGCTGATGATCAGGTCGCTCGCGCGGCCGCGGAGCGTCACGTAGCCGTCGGCCGCGCGCTCGGCCAGGTCGCCGCTCCTAAAAAAGCCGTCGGCGGTGAAAGCCGCGGTGGTGGCGTCGGGTCGCCGCCAATAGCCGGCGAACACACCCGGTCCGCGCACGAGCGGAACGACTCGAAGACGGGCGCGGGCAGCGGGGCCGAGCCCGAGACGAAGAGCCGAACGCCGACGCCGATCGCCCGCGCGGCGTCCGGCTCGAGCTCCAGCAGCCTGACGTAGACCGTCGGCACGCCGTAGAAGAGCGTCGGCCGGAACGCGTCGAAGAGGGCCTGCGACTTGTCGTGCTCGAAGCGCTCGGCGAGCCGCATCCGACACCCACTGGCAAGCCAGCAGCAGATGCCGTTGCCCAGCCCGTGGACGTGGAAGAGAGGCAGCACCGCGAGGTAGCGGTCCGCGGCAGTGATCCGCCAGGCCTCGAGCAACATCCTCGCGTTGGCCGCGAGGTTGCCTTGGCTGAGCATCGCGCCCTACGCTCGGCCGGTGGTGCCCGAGGTGTAGACGATCGCCGCTGGCGACTCGTCCGCGAGCATGGAATCCGGCCGGTGTGCAGGAGCCGCGTCGGCCTCAGCCGAGAGAGCCGCCACGTCCCACACCGCCGTGCCCGCCGGAGCCAGGCTCGATGGGTCCACGCTCGTGACGAACGCCGCCGGGGCGGCGTCCGTGAGGATGTGACCGACCTCCCGCTCGCGATAGAGGACGTTGACGGGCACGAACAGGACACCAAGCTTCAGGCAGGCCAGGAACAGGTCGAGGAACGGGGTTCCGTTCGGCAACTGGACGGCGAGCCTGTCCCCCGCACGAAGGCCACGGGCCAGGAGCGCGTGGGCCATGCGGTTGGCGCGGGCCTCGACGTCACCGAACGTCAGCGTGCGCACCTGTTGGCCGGCTGGGCCGAGGTCGAGGGCCGGCGCACCGGCCCGGCCGAGGAGCGAGGTGTCGAAGAGCGCGAGCAGCGGTCCGCTCACGCCGCAAGCGTAGCGCACGGACGCGCGCCTGCGGTCGATTGACACCGGCACGAGGCCGCGCCCAGAATCCCCGTCTTTGGGTGGAATCCAAGGCGCGTAGGGGCGCCGGCCGTCGAGGAGGACGTGAATGACCATTGACCGACACCTTCGTATGCGACTGCTCGTCGCAGGCATGCTCGCGTGGGCAACCGCCCCGGGCGCGGCCGCCCAGGAAGCCCCGCCCGCGACGACGCGCCTGCTGATCCACGCCGGAACCCTGATCGACGGCCGCGCCGAGGTTCCGCGGCGCGAGGTGACGATCGTCGTCGAGGGTGAGCGGATCGCCGATGTGGTGCCCGGCTACCGTCCCGCCGCAGCGGGCGAGACCGTCCTCGATCTGCGGCAGCTCATGGTGCTCCCCGGCTTGATCGACCTGCACGTCCACTTCGGGATGCAGCTCTCGCCGGGCTCCTACATCGACCAGTTCACGCTCAACCCCGCGGACATCGCGCTCCAGGCGGCGAGCCATGCGCGCACGACGTTGCGCGCGGGGTTCACGACGGTCCGCAACCTCGGCGACAGCTACAACGTCAGCGTGTCCCTCCGCGATGCGATCCGCCGCGGTCTGGTCGAGGCCCCCGCATCTTCACGGCCGGCAAGAGCCTGGCCACGACGGGCGGCCACGCCGATCCGACCAACGGCCGCTCGGACGCGATCGAGGGCGATCCGGGGCCGAAGGAAGGCGTCCTGAACGGCCCCGAGGACGCGCGCAAGGCCGTACGCCAGCGCTACAAGGACGGGGCCGACCTGATCAAGCTCACCGCCACCGGCGGCGTGCTGTCGCTGGCGCGCAACCCCGACAACCCGCAGTTCACCGACGAGGAGCTGCGCGCCGTGGTGGCGGCCGCGCGCGACTACGGCTTCAGCGTCGCGGTGCACGCCCACGGGGCCGAGGGCATGAAGCGCGCGGTCCGCGCCGGGGTCGACTCGATCGAGCACGGCACCCGGCTCGACGACGAGGTGGTCCGGCTGATGCTCGAGCACGGCACGTACCTGGTGGCGACGCTCAGCGCCGGTCGCTACACCGGCGAGAAGGCGAAGCTGCCGGGCTGGCTGCCGGAGGTGGTGCGGCCCAAGGCGGCGGCGCTCGCCGCGGTCGGGGCGCAGGGCTTCGCGAGGGCTTACAAGGCGGGCGTCAAGATCGCGTTCGGCACCGACTGCGGCGTCTCGCCCCACGGCGACAACGCGAAGGAGTTCGTGTACATGGTCGAGGCCGGGATGCCGCCGATGAAGGCGATCCAGGCCGCGACGCTCGAGGCCGCGCGCCTCCTGAAAGCCGACGCCGACATCGGCTCGCTCGAGAAAGGCAAGCTCGCCGACCTCGTGGCCGTCCGCCGCGACCCGCTCGCCGACGTCTCGGCCCTGCAGGAAGTGGCCTTCGTCGTCAAGGGCGGCCTCGTGGCCAAGCGCCCAGACGCCTCACGGTAGCGCGTTCCGTCGTTCGAGGCTCGCTTCCCGCCGGGTCGCCGGGTTCGCCGGGTCAGTGCGCTTGACACCGGGGGACCGAGCATCCAGAATCCTGGTGTTTCACCGTCTCTCGCAACGTCAGACCGATCGGCTGGCATGCTCGCAGCCGAGGCGATCGTCGCGTGTCCCTCCTCGCGGCGCAGGCCCGGCATCGTGCGCCGAATCTCGAGAGGAGAAGCTCCGATGCGCTCATCCATAGCTGCCCGAACCGTCTTCGTTTCGCTGGCGGCGCTCGCCGCCGCCACTGCGCTCCACGCACAGGCGGCGCGAGAAACCGTCTACTTCACGAAGCCAAGCAACACGATCTCCCGCGCTCTCTTCGGGAGCGGCACGTCGCAGACGGCCGTCACCGACAACGGGACCAACCTGAACGGTCTGGCTGCCCGCTATGACGGCAACGACGTCGTAACGCTGCTCGCCGCCAACACGACACAGGGCGGGGACCTGCGCGCTTACCGCTGCGCGTCCCCGATGACCACCTGCCAGAAGCTCGGCGTCGTGGCCGGCTTCAAGAAGGCGAACGGCGTAGCGCTCGACACCTTCGGCAATCTGTACGCCGTCAACGCGCACCTGGGAGGAGCGGACCAACTAATCTACCTGCCGCGCAAGCCGACCTGCCCGAGCACGACCGGCACGGGACTCCCGGCCGGGTGTTTCCCGGGCGGCTACGGTCCGTCGAAGACGATCGACAGCCAGGTGGACGGCGTCACGCTCGTCGCCGACGTGAAGGTGGCCTCGGGAACGGGCGACGTCATCGTGCTGGCGTCGAAGCCTGCGAGGCTGCTTCGCTACTCCGGAGCGGCCGTGCAGAACTACATCGAGAACGGCGGAACGCAGCCGAGCCCGAGCACTATTTCGTCCAACTTCAGCGGACAGGAGCCCGCGGGCCTCGCGCTCTTCCCGACCGGCGAGATCTTCGTCGTCACCGCCCAGGGCTCCGTCTACGTGTTCAACGGTGCGGTACGCAACACCTTCACGACGCTCAACGGCCAGGGCGTCCAGGTCGCGACTTCCGTCCTGGGCGGCGCGAGCGCCGACCCGGTGGTGGACGGGCGGGTACTGGTGACGGTCAAGGGCTCGAACCAGGTGCAGAGCTTCGGCATCGCGCGGGTCTCGGGCGACCTCGTCGCCTCACCTTCGGTACCCGACGGCACGGTGCCTGCGAACGTCCCCTTCGGCGTCGCCGACGCCAGCCTATCCGGGTCGGTGTTCACGCCCGCGAGTGCTGTTCCGCTGGTCGTCAGGCTGCCGATCGGTCACACGGTGACTTTCACGAAGGTCAACGTGGGAGGCAACACCCAAGGCAACTTCTACATCGTGTCCGAGGTGGCGGTGCGAGCCGCGGCCCCGAGCGGCTCGTGCGGCTTGGGCGAGAAGCTCACGCTCGAAAGCGTGACGCGCTGCATTCCATCGTACGTTCGGGGATTCCCGCTCGACGGCTCGACGTGCCTGAACGACGGCACGGGCTCGGGCTGCTTCTATCTGGTCTTCGTGGCAGACACGGGCGCCAACGTGTTCGGCTCCACTCAGGAGCACCACTTCGAAGAGGGCGACTTCGGCTTCGTGACGACCTGCTACGTCAACAACTCTCCAGGCGCCGCCCCTGCCCCGAAGCAGCCCCGCACCTTCCACGCCACGGACGGCAACGACCCCGTGATCGTCGAAGGTGACGACCTCGCCGATATCTCGACGGGCTGCAACAGCCACATCGGACGTGGCGGCGAGTTCTCGATGTTCCTGACCGGTTGGGACAATCGGCTCACGACCACGATCACGACGGACAAGCTGAGCAACCTCTCATTGGCCCTGAATGGCGTCAATGCCTTTGCGGGTGGCCTGGCCCCCTACGTGAGCGGCGATCTGCTGGGAGACACGATGACCTCGGGAACGCTCGCGTACGAGCTCGATCAGGCGCAAATCGCCTGGGGCGCGACAAATGCAGTTTTGACGGTGTCGCACCTCGATGCTTTCATCGCGCTGGTGCAAGGCAACCCGTTGGAGTTCACGGAGTGCCCACTCGGACTTCCCTGTCGCAACGTGCCCGGCGAACTCGTCGCGCGCGCGGAGTCGGCGGCTTTTCTCGCCTGCGGTGCCAAGGAAAACTGCCAGCGAACTCTGCCCTGACCGGCGGGCCGTGCGTGAGGTAAGCTCGCGGGCATGAACTGCCCGCGCTGCGGACGGGAGAGCCCTGCCGGGCGGATCGAGTGCGAGGCGTGCGGAGCGCCGCTTCCCGAGCCCGCGGGCCAGACGGGGGTCACGGCGCTGCGGCCGGCCGCCTCGCCCAAGTCGGCCACCCCATCCCCCGCCGGAACCGGACGCGCCGGCGCCACGCCGACGGAGTTCTCGCTGGCGGGCCCGGCCGAGTTCGACACCGAGCACCCCACCGGGACCTTCGCCGCCGCGGCCACGTCCCCGAGCGCCGGGGGCCTGTCGGGCGTTTCGTCCGCGGGCGAGCTCACACTCGGCACGCTCTTCGGCAACCGCTACGAGATCGTGTCGATCCTCGGCCAGGGCGGCATGGGCCGCGTCTACAAGGCGCGCGACCGCGAGCTCGACAAGCTGATCGCGCTCAAGACGATCCGGCTCGACACCGCGGAGGGCCCAGAGGCGCTCGCGCGCTTCAAGCAGGAGCTGCTGCTCGCGCGCAAGGTGACGCACAAGAACGTGGTCCGCATCTTCGACCTCGGCGAAGCGGAGGGGATCAAGTTCTTCACGATGGAGTACATCGAGGGCGAGAGCCTGAAGGCCGCGATCCGCCGCCGCGGCCGGATCCCGGTCTCCGAGGCCGTGTCGCTCTCGCGCCAGATCCTGGGAGCCCTCGAAGAGGCCCACGCGCAGGGCATCGTCCACCGCGACCTGAAGCCGCAGAACGTCATGGTCGCCGCCGGCGCGGGCACGGCGCACCTCATGGACTTCGGCATCGCACGCGCCACCGACGGCACCAGCATGACCGCGACCGGCGCCATCGTCGGCACGCCCGACTACATGTCGCCCGAGCAGGTGAAGGGCGTGAAGGCGGGCATGCCCTCCGACGTCTTCTCGTTCGGCGTGATCCTCTACGAGATGCTGACCGGGGAGCTTCCCTATCAGGCCGACACCCCGATGTCGAAGGTGATGATGCGGCTGTCGCATCGGCCGCGCTCGGTGCGCGCGATCTCCGCCGAGGTCCCGAAGTACCTCGAGCGGATCGTCAAGCGCTGCCTCGAGATCGACCCGGCGCTTCGCTACTCGCGCGCCGGCGACGTGCTCGCCGACCTCGACCGCGAGTCGGCTTCCACGTCGTTCACGCTCCGCATCCAGCACGAGGTGAAGCGCAGGCGCCACGTCATCGTGGCGGCCGCGCTCCTTGCCGTCGCCGCCGCCGCGACGTCCTGGTGGCTCGCTCTGCGACAACGCGTGGACCCGGCGGCCGCCGCGGCGCCGGCGGGTCCCGTCCACACGCTCGCGATCCTGCCGCTCACCAACGCGACCGGCTCGGCCGAGCTCGACTGGATGCGCGAGGGTCTCGCCGACATGCTGGTGACCGATCTCTCGCAGTCGCGCTACGTACGGCCCGTCCCCGGCGAGCGCGTGCTGAGCGTGCTGAAGGACATCGGCGCCGCGGACCAGACCCGTTTCGACGCGTCCGCGCTCGAGGCGGTCTCGAAGCGAGCGCCCGCGCAAACGGTCCTTTTCGGGCAGTTCGTGCAGTCGGGCGAGACTGTGCGGCTGGATCTCTCGCTGCGCCAGTCCGGTTCCGGCGTCGCACAGCCCATCAAGGCCGAGGGCAAGGCAAAGGACGTGCTCGCGCTCGTCGACCAGATCTCGAGCGCGGTCAAGCAGCGGCTCGACCTCACGCCCGAGCAGATCCGCGGCGACGTGGCGCGCCCGTTCAGCGAGGTGGCGACGGGATCGGTCGACGCGCTGCGCCTCTTTCACGAGGGCGCCGCGGCGTTGCGTGCCGGCTCGGCGCAGGATGCGATCACGAAGCTGCGGGACGCCACCGCGAAAGACGCTGGATTCGCCATGGCCTGGACGCGGCTCGCTGAAGCGTACGCCGACGCGGGTGAGCAGCGCGAGGCGGAGAGCGCCGCCCAGCGGGCGCAGGCGCTCGCGGAGAAGGCCCCGCTGCCGCTCGCCCAGCGCTACCAGATCCACGCGGCGCTCGCGACCGTCAAGGAGGATCTCGAGACGGCCGCGAAGAGCTACGCCGAGCTCGCGGCGCTCTATCCCGCCGACCCCGACGTGCAGTACCGCCTCGCGGCCACGCTGCGCCGGCTCGGCAACCAGCCCGAGGCGATCGCCGCCTACCAGCGGGTGCTCCAGCTTTCGCCCGGCTACGGCGCCGCCGAGATCGAGCTCGCGGGCGTCATGTGGCAGGCGGGGCGCTCGGAGGACGCGATCCGGATGCTGCAGGAGACGCTCGGCTCGGGCCGCTTCAAGGACGACGGCGAGGCGCTCGGCACGGTCCACTCGATCCTCGGCAACGCGTACCGCGACACGGCGCAAGTCGAGAAGGCCCTCGAGAACATGCAGCTCTCGCTCGACTACCGGCGCAGAGCGGGCGACAAGCGCGGCCAGGTCGTGACGCTCACCAACCTCGCCTCGCTCCAGGAGCAGGCGGGCGCCATCCGCAAGGCGATCGCCGCCGAGAAGGAAGCGCTCGCGATCGCCCGCGAGATGCGCGACCGCGCTCGCGAGTCGTTCGTGCTCCACAACATGGGCCTCACCTACTCGACCGCTGGCGACCTCGAGCGCTCGCTCCAGGCCTTCCGCGACTCGCTGCACATCGAGCAGGAGCGCGGCAACGCCTCCGAGATCGCCAACCGCCTCGACAAGGTCGCCGACGCCTACCGCCTGATGGGGCGCTACGACGACGCGCTCGTCTATCTCGAGCAGGCGAAGGCCCAGCTCGCCAAGACCGACGCGAAGCAGGAGCTGGCGATCAACCAGCAGTACTTCGGCCAGGTCTACGCCGCGCAGGGGCGCTACGCGGAGGCGCTCACGGCCTTCCAGTCGGCGCTGCCGGTGTTCCAGGAGATCCACCAGCCGATCGGCATCGGCATGGCTCACAGCGCCCTCGGGCACGTCTACGCCCGGCAGGGCCGCTACGCCGACGCGTGGACCTCACTGCAGACGGCGCTCGAGACGTACACGAAGCTCAAGGCCGAGCACGACATCGCGGAGGTGAAGGCGCCGCTCGGCCGGCTCGCCGCCGTGCTCGGTCGCGCCGACGAAGCCGGGCCGCTGCTCGCCGACACAGCGAAGTTCGCCGGGCACTCGCACGCCGGCGGCGTTGAAATCGAGGTGCGGCTCGGCCAGGCCGAGCTGCTCCAGCTGCGTGGCAAGCCGGAAGAGGCGGCTGCGGTGCTGGAGCAGGCCGCCGTGCAGGCCGCCGGGAGCGGGCATCGCGAGCTCGGACTGGAGGCGGCCGTGGCGCTCGCGCGCCTGCGGCTCGCCCAGGGGAACCCTACACAAGCCGCGACACTCGCAGCCCGCGCCCGCACCGAGGCCGCCAAGCTGCGCCTGCGGCCCCTCGAGGCGGAGGCGCTCGCGACGCTTGCCTCAGCCCAGGCCGTCCGGGAGCGGGCGGAAGACGCGCGCCGCTCGGCCCTCGACGCGATCAGCCTGGCCGAGAAGTACGAGGGCCGGCCGGTCCTCGTGCGCGCCCGCGCGGCGCTCGCGCGCGCTCTCGACCACCTCAGCCGCGGAGCGGAAGGCGCGGACGCGTGGGCCAAGGCGCTGTCCGACCTCGACTGGATCCGTGGCAGCCTGAAGCCCGAGCACGTCGAGGCGTTCATGGCCCGCCGCGACGTCCAGGCGTTCCTCGTGGAGTCGATCGCTCGCCTCGACAAGGCCGACCGCGGCACAGAAGCCGCCGCCCTCCGGCCGTTCCTCGCCACTCGAGCAAAGAGCGCCGCCCGCTAGCCGCCGACGGGCTTGCAGCGGAGCCAGCTCCACAGGGCGACGAGCGTGGGAGGCCCGTACTCGAGCGCGCGCCAGCCCCAGCCGAGCTTCCAGGGCTCACCCGACTGCCACGCCGGGTAGACGACGTAGGCGAGCGACACGGTCCCGGTGAAGAGCAGGGCGGCAGGCTCGTCGCGGACGACGAGAAGCGGCAGGAGCCAGAGCGCGTACCAGGGCAGCACGTTGGGGCTCAACAGCAGCGAAGCGACGACGACCGCCGTCGCCGCCGCGACCGGCTCCGTGCGCCGCCACCCGAGCCACAGCGCGAGCGCGAGGGTGATGAGCGCCCCTCCTCGCACCGCGGCGTGGTGGCTGCCCAGGAGCGCCGCCAGCGGGGCGAACAGCGTCTCGTTGAAACGCCAGAACTGCGCGTACTTCGAGAGGCTCAGTAGCATGGTCTGGCTGGAGTTGGAATCGAGATAGGGCAGGAGCAGCAACACCGCAAGTGCCACGCCTGCCATCATGTGCCACCACCGGTAGCGGCGGATCCAGGCCGCGGCGACGAGCCCGGGGAGGAACTTGGACATGAAACCCGCGGAGGCCGCGAGAGCGGACAGAAGCGGCCGCTCGGCATCGAGCGCCAGCAGAGCGAGCGTCAGCCACAGCATCGCGAACGCCTCGCTGTGGCCGCTGCCGGCGATCTCGACCAGCGCGAGCGGGCTCCAGGCGAGCACCAGGAGGCGCGTGAGCGGCAGGCTGCGGCGCGCCAGGACGAAGCCGAGCGCCACGAGCGTCAGCAGCTCGCAGCCGACCAGGAACGCCTTCATCGCCGTGAAGGAATCGTGGACCGCGACGACCGCCCGCGTCGCGAGCACGAACAGCGGCGGATAGACCGCCGTGTAGTCCTTGTGGTTGAGGCCGTCGTAGACCTCGTCGCGCAGGTGCGCCCAGCGCGGCGACTCCGGGCGGTGGCTAAAGCGGTAGGGGTTCCCGCCCTGCGTCTGGACGCGCCCTTCCCAGACGTACCGGTTGATGTCGTTGCTCAGCAGCGGCGGGGCGGCCACGAGCACGGCGCGCCAAAGAACCGCGAGGCCAAGACACGC